>VFSW01003041.1_pt1 | contig 25155 bp, 23 predicted proteins | sample 5358111 | NCBI WGS metagenome assembly VFSW01 (sample SAMN11554181, study PRJNA540505) | mine drainage metagenome | isolation source: sediment from site ElyBrook_90M | place: USA: Ely Copper Mine, Vershire, VT | collected 2017
GCGATGTCCCGTGGCTTTCCGTCGTCCAGGAGTTGGAAATCCTCCTTGCGCAGGTCGGTGACCGGATGGCCCGCGGCGTCGCGCACCACCACGCGCACGGTGACCAGATTGGTCTCGACGGTAAGGTGGAACGGAGGGGCCGACTCCCGCGCGCGGACTTCCGGAAGCTGGGGCGGAGGCGCGGGCTGCGCGCGCGCCCCCGCGCCGCGCGCCGGAGCCGAGAGCCAGGAGTGACGCCGCCAGCAGCCCCGGCAGGGGTCGGCCGCGTAGCATAAGAGGGCCCGTGAGGGCTCGCCTCCATTTTACTGCGCCCGTTCGCGCGGCGGCTTACTCGGCTATTTTGGCGGTTACCACCAGGATGAGGGCCTGATCGGCGCCCATGTTGGATCTGCCGACCACCACGCGCTGGCCCTCGCGGACGCTGATTTCGGTGCGGATGGAGGCCTCGTGATCGCCCGGCAGGCGCAAGCTCAGGTCCAGATGATCGAGGCGGATGAGGGCTCCCTTGGGGTCTTCCGTGACCGAGGAGGGGACCACCGCGAAAGAGTACGGTGTGCCGCCGCTCGCGATTCCGTTGGCGGTGGCGCGGTAGCCTGGCTGGGTCCGCAGTAAGATCGAATCGAGCAGGTGGAAGCTCTTGAACGGGAAGATTTTCTTCAACTCCGTGGCCACGGGCTGCAGGTCGGCGGGCAGGCCGGGGCCGGTGGAGGGTTGCTCGGAAGCGACCACCATGTAGGCCACCAGGTCCACATCCTTGGGGGAGGCGGCGGGCACATCCAGGCGCTTGATGGCGTCTTCGACGGCGGCCATGCCGTCCGCCGGCGCGGTGACCGCGCCCACCAGCAGGTCGCGGTCGGCGTTGATGCTGTAGCCGAAGACGCGCAGCACGTCGGCAATGTGGCGCGGATCGGCGTATTTCATCAGGAAGACGCGCCGCAGATGGGGCGGCTCGGGCGGCGTGGGGACGGCGGGGGTCTGGGCCGCCAGCGCTCCCCCCACGGCCATGCCCAATAAGACTCGTTGCAGCGTTTTCATATTCAATCTCCTTCAGGTTTCTGATCCACCAGCCAATAAATAACGATGTTGGGGTCGTCGGTGACGAACTGCACCAGCAGCGGCGGGCCGGACTTGGCCGCAGGCGGGCGGCGATGCCGGCGGAGGGCGCGATGGCGAACGGGGACGACTTCCGCGGGCCGGGCCTCCGCCATCCGGACAGGGGCCGCTGGGGTTGGCTGTGGCGGTTCCACCGCGCGATGGCGGGGCGACAGCAGCGCCGTGGCCAGGGCCAAGGCCAGCGCGGCCGCCGGCGCCAACTTCCAGTAGGGCCGCGACGGCCGCGGCGCGCCGACCTCCGCCAGCACATTCGCGCGCACGCGGGCCAGCATGGCCGGCGGCAGCGGGTCGTCGCGCAGTTCGGCGAGGAGCGCTTGTCCGGCGCGGAGGTCCTGGAGCAGCGCGCGGCAACGGGCGCATACGGCGAGGTGGTTTTCCAGTGGCGCCACGCGACGCGCCGGCAGGTCGCCGCCGGCGTACAGCGCGATTTCGGCTTCCCACTTGGCGCAATTCATGAGCGTGTCCTTCCGGAGTTGGCAAAATCGCGGAGCTTGAGCCGCGCGGTAGAGATTTGCGAGCGCACGGTGTTCTCCGAGGATCCCAGGATTCGCGCCACCTCGCGGGTGGGCAGACCTTCCAGGTCGCGCAGCACCAGGGCGGCGCGTTCCTTTTCCCCGAGACGGCCGAGGCCGCGGCGGACCATCTCGCGCTGCTGGGCGCGCGCGGCGGCGTCATAGGCATCGGGGCGGGGCGACGGCGGTTCGGACACCTCGTCCAGGGCCACCGAGCGGCGCCGCCGCCGCGCGATGTCGCGGCACACGTTCACCGTGACGCGGAACAGCCAGGCCTCGTACCCACGCTCCCGGTCGATGCGGCCAAGATGACGGTACAGGCGCAGGAAGACCTCCTGGGCGGCGTCCTGCGCGTCCTGCGGATGGTGCAGCAGGCGCAGGGCCACGCGCAGCACGCGGCTCTGGCACCCGGTCATGATGCCTTCGAAGACCGCCCGTTCGCCGGAATCTTTCCGCTCGAAGACGGTCATCGGCAGCGCAATTCCTTCCGGCTCCATTTCTAATAGGTCATACCGCGCGGAGAGCGGAAACGTTGAGACGATTTTTCGGGCGGCGCTTCGTTTCGGTGCGCCACATTGAAACGCACGTTCCAAATCGAACCGCCTTAGTGCCCTGCCCGATACAAATACCTGCTGAAATTAAGGCATTTATCGGATATTCAGTTCTGGTTATCCCGTTGCATTCTTGGCTATCGCCGGTTCGAAATTCGGGCGGCAGCGCAAAGGAGAACGGAATATGGCACTCAGGAACGGCACGGCACGGCGGAAGGAAGCGGAGGCGAGATCGGCGCGTGACCAGGTGGTTCTGGAGAACCTGTCGCTGGTGAAGGCGATCGCCATTCGCGTGCACGAAAACCTGCCGGTGCACGTGGACCTGGACGACCTGGTGCACGCGGGGGTGCTGGGGCTGTTCGACGCGGCGGCCCGATACAATCCGGACAAGAAGGTGGTGTTCCAGAGCTACGCCAAGCACCGCGTCAAGGGCGCCATCCTGGACAGCCTGCGCCAGCTCGACTGGGCCTCGCGCGATCTGCGCAAGCGCCAAAAGCAACTGGACGCCGTAACTCACGAGTTGATGATGCGGCTGGGCCGTACGCCCACCGAGGCGGAGATCGCCGAAACGCTGGGCATGGGGATCGACCGCTGGCGGCGGGTGGCGCTGGAACTGAAGAACCTGGGGCTGATCTCGGCTTCGGCGTTGCGGCCGGACCACGACAACGCGGCGCCCGTGGAATTCCCCGCCGCGCCGGATTCGCAGCCGGACCGGATCTGCTCGCGGCGGCAGATGCGCAGCGCCCTGGCGGGGGCCATGAAGGGCCTGCCGGCGCGCTATCAGAAGGTGGTGCTGCTGTATTACTCCAACGAGATGACCATGAAGGAGATCGGCGAAGTCCTGGGCGTGAACGAGAGCCGCGTATCGCAGATTCACAAAGTGGCGCTGGAGAAGATGGCCGCCAGCCTGCGTTCGGCGGGCATCGAGTCGGCGGGCGCTTTCTGACGGCGCCGCAATCGGGCGCGGCGCTACGGCGTGGCGCGGCGCTCGTAGACGCGCACGTAATCGACCAGCATTTTTTGCGGAAACACGCTGGTTTCATCGGGATTGTGCGGCCAGCCGCCGCCCACGGCGACGTTGAGGATGATAAAGAACGGGTGATCGTAGACCCAGCGGGTTCCGGCGGGCAGCGAAGCGGGGGTGACGGTGTGGTAGGCCGCGTCATCCACCAGGAACTGGATGCGCTCGGGCGACCATTCCACGGCATAGACATGGTAGTCGCCGGCGAAGCGGCCGGAGGCCAGCGTGAAGGGTTTGCCGATGCCCTTGGCGCCGGAGTAGCCGGGCCCGTGCACGGTGCCATGAACGACGGCGGGCTCGCGGCCGATGTTTTCCATGATGTCGATTTCGCCGCAGCCGGGCCAACCGCGGCTCTTGATGTCGTTGCCGAGCATCCAGAACGCCGGCCAGATGCCCTGGCCGAACGGAATGCGGATGCGCGCTTCGATGCGTCCGTAGGCGGCCGAGAATTTGCCCTGAGTCTTCAGGCGCGCCGAGGTGTACTGGCGCGGCTCGGGCTGCAGGGCCTCGATCACCAGGTGGCCGTCGCCGTCCAGGTAGGAGTTGGCGCGGCCGCTGGTGTAGGTTTCCAGTTCCTGGTTGCCCCAACCGCCCGCGCCGAGGTCGTAGACCCACTTGGCGGGATCGGGGGCGGCGCCCTTGGGGCCGTCGAATTCGTCGCTCCAGACGAGGCGGCGTTCCTGCGCGGCGGCAGGGAGGAGGGCAATGCAGCAGAGCAGGGCGAATGCAGTGGCTAGCGGCTGGTGGCTAGTGGCTGGTGGTTTAGTCATTTGTGGTCCACGGGGATGGTTAGGAGATCGCGGCCGGAGGTGCGCCAGAAGGCCCAGATTACTATGGCGATCAAAATGGCGGGATAGGCTATCACGGCCCACTCATAAGGTTTAGTGAGACCCTGCGCGCCCGGCGTGCGCAGGATGGTATTGACGAAAAAGATGGAAGCGATGGTGGCCACCAGCCCCAGGCGCAGCAGGACGAACACCAGCACGGCGAAGATGGCCAGAAAGAATACGAAGTTGAGCAGGCTGTGTCCGCTCCAGACGTCGCTCTCGGCCAGGGTGAAGACCACCGCGGCGGCCAGGGAGGCGATCCAGTCGTTGCGCAGGACCGCGCGGAAGCAAAAGATCGCGAACACCACCAGGAGGCCGAACTCCACGGCGCCGAGCGCCTGCTGGAGGATGCCGGCGACGAAATCGCGCGCGTTCACGCCGGCGCTGGCGGCCGCCGCGGCGCTCACGGAGCCGCGCCGGACCTCGAACCACTGGAGAGCCAGAAAGCAGGCCGCGATAGCCATGCCCACCGCCGCGCCGTACAGCACGTGGGCGGCGACCTGGGCATCCTGCCAGCGGCCGGCCAGCACCCGGCTCCAGGAGACGATGGCATGGGGCCAGCGGGCGCGCACGGCCGGCTCCAGGGCGATGTACAACAGCCACAGCAGGGCGGCGCCGGTAAACCAGTCCGCCAGGTTCGTCCCGATGATGCGTATCTCCGACAGGTCCACCACCCAGTGCGTGGAACACGCCCAGATCACGCCCGACAGGATCAGGGACGCGGCGGCCAGGCGCCATGCGCCGCGCCGGTCGCCCCTTCCGGCCCGCAGGTTGCGCGCCGCCAGGAAAGCGCTGAACAGGAAGATCAAAATGGAGATCGCGCGTTCCACCACCGCGCGCGCGGCGCCCTTCCAGGAGCGGGTGTTGGACTCCGGCTCGCGCCAGGGTTTGGACCACGGCCAGAGCACCTGCAGATCGGTGATGCGGCCGTGCCAGGCGGCCGCCTGCACGGTGATCGCGGTTTGCAGGATGGGGTGCGTTCCTTTCCATGCCTTGTGCCAGTCGAAAGCGTAGAGCGGGGTGAAGCGCGGCTCGGTTTCGGTCCATTGCGAAAGATCGAAGCCGACGGCCCGCGAAATGGCCCGCACATCCACGTCGCCGCCCGCGGGGGAGCGATCCACCTGGGGCGGAACGGCGTGAAAATCGCGCAGTTCGCCTTTGCTGTTGAGCCACACTTCGATCATGCCGGCCATGGTGGGCGCCGGACGATCTTCGGTGACGTCGCCATCCGGCTCGGCCACCAGGGGCAGCGGACTCTCGCGGTAACCGAGGCGCAGGGGCGGCTCCGCCTGGAAGCGGCGGCGGGTGCGGTTGTTGGTTTCGCCGATGTTGTCCCAATCCCAGTGCAGGTCATACTTGCGGTCGGCTGGGGAGGCGGTATACCCGAAGGCGGCCGCGTATTCCCGCGCCTTGGCGGCCAGGGTTTCGGCTGAAAGGTCGTAGGGGACCAGGCTGTGCAGCTCGACGTTGGTGCGCGCGAAGGGCACGGCGGCGATCAGGGCGATAAGTCCCAGGGCCAGTGGGATGGAGCGGGAGAGCGCCAGTCCCTCCGTCTTTCCGGAAGCGGCCACCAGGTCGGGCGAGGGCGTTTCGCCGGCGGCGAGAGCGGCGGCCAGCGGGTCGCCCCCGGGCAATGCCGCGGCCACGGCAAGAGCGCTGGGAGGACGCCGGGAGGGGTCCGGGTCCAGGCAGCGCCGAATGGTTTTTTCGACCGCCGCATCGATGTCGGCGGCAATCGACGACATGCTGGCGATCTGCGCGCTCTCCTGCAAGCGGATCAACTCCGCCATGGTGCCGGCTTCGTAGGCGCGCTTGCCGGTGAAGATCTCGTACAGCAGCATGCCCAGCGCGTAGATGTCGCTGAGGGCGGTGACCTGTTCGCCGCGCAATTGCTCGGGCGCCATGTAGGCGGGCGTGCCGCTGCGGGCGTCGGCGCCGCGCAGCTCGCCGGCCACCGCGGCCAGCCCGAAATCCATCACCACCACGTTGCCGCGCCGGTCCAGCATGATGTTGGCGGGCTTCAGATCGCGGTGGATGACGCCTTTGTCGTGGGCCGCCGCCACACCCGCGCAGATCTTGCGCGCAATCTCGAGGGCCTTATCGGCGGGCAGCCGGCCGATGCGCTGGAGCAGCGACGAGAGGTCCTCGCCATCCACATACTCCATGGAAATGTACGGCATGCCCTCGGCCTCGCCGACGTCGTATACGCGGCACACGTTGGGATGGGAGACCTGCCGCGCCACGCGGACTTCGTTGTGGAAACGCTCGAGGGAACGGCCGGGGCCGGCATCGGGCAGGAACTTCAGCGCCACGGGCTGGGCCAGGGTCAGGTCGGTGGCGCGGTAGACTTCGCCCATGCCGCCGCGGCCCAGCAGGGAGATGATGCGGTAGCGCCCGGCCACCAGTGCGCCGGGGACGAAGCGGCCTTCGTCGGGCGTGGAGGTTTGCGAGGGCGGGGCGGCCGATGGGATCACCACCGTCGCGGGTTGAGATTGGGCCCTGGCGTCCATGGCGAACTTTCAGGATACCCCAGCGATGGCGTGGCGGCCCTCTCGAACCTTTGCATATAATTGTCTGGATCGGAGGGCAAGATGCGATTTCGTTTGGCTTGCGGTTTTGCGTGCCTGGCCGCCGCGGCGGCCTACGGTCAGGACCTGTCCATGGGGCTGCTGGGGAACGGCAGCGGATGGATGGCGGCGCGGAACCGCGTGTTTCGCACCAGCAGCGCGGGGCTGGAGTGGAGGGAGATCACACCGCCGGGGACCCTAACCATTCACGGCGTTTTCTTTCTGGACCGGGAGCACGGCTGGATGCTGCGCGCCAGCGCCGCGGGAGCGCTGGAAATGGCGCGCTCCGGCGATGGGGGCGAGAGCTGGACCGCCGCGGCGTTTGGTCTGAGCGAGGAAGATGCGAGCGCCTTCGGCGGCCCCGCGGCCATCGATTTCGTGGATCCGTCGCACGGCTGGGCCATGCTGCGCCGGACCTCCAGCAGCAACTTCAGCTTCGGCATGCTGTTTGCCACGGCCGATGGCGGGGCCACCTGGGTGAAGCTGCCGAATCCGCCGCTGGGCGATCCGGTGCGATTTTCGAGCCAGCGGGACGGCTGGCTAGCGGGGGGACCGCGCCACGACCAGCTCTATCAGACGCGGGATGGCGGCATCACCTGGCGGGCCGTGCGGTTGGCGCCGCCGGCGGGGGTCGAGCCGTCGGCCGCGGTGCGCTACGGCCTGCCGCGGTTTGGGCCTGACGGCGGAACGCTGACGGCCGAATACCAGGCCGCGGGCGGCGCCGCCGTGGCGCTCTACGAAATGGGCGGCGGCGCGGCGGGGCAGGCGCGCGCGGCGCTGCCCGCGCCGGAATCGCAGCATGCGGCGGTCGCCGCGGCGGGCGGGCGGCTGGTGCGCGTCACCGCCGGCGCCAACGTCACGGCCACCGATTTCAGCAGCGAAACCGAGGGTTGGATGGTGACTTCGGAAGGGCATTGCGAGGGGTACAAGACCGGGTGCAGCCAGCAGCAGCGGCTGCTGGCCACCACCGACGGCGGCGCCACCTTCCAGGACATCACCCCGGCGCTGCTCCCCGCCGCGGCGGTGCTGAACGTGACCGAGGAACCCTGGTCCACCATCGTGGGCACGGGCGAGGGCTTCGATGCCTGCGACCCCACCAGCTCCGGCCTGGGGACCTGGTTCCAAGACAGCCCCTACCGCTACGTGAACGTGTACATCGGCGGCGGCAACGCGGCCTGCCCGCAGCCCGGCTTGAGCAGCAGTTGGGTGAGCACGGTGACGGGGCAGGGCTGGGGACTGATCCCGACCTGGGTGGGACCGCAGGCGCCGCATCCCTGCACCTCTTGCTCGGGGTGCAGCAGTTACAGCTCGAACACCACCACGGCGGCCTCCCAGGGCGCCAGCCAGGCAAAGTCCGCGGCGTCCAAGATGTCGTCCATCGGGCTCAAGGGCACGATCGTGTACTACGACCTGGAACAATACAACGAAAGCAGCTCCTGCTCGGCGGCCACTAAGGCGTTCGTCAACGCGTGGGTGTCGGAGTTGCACGCGCTGGGTTACAGCGCGGGCGTGTACGGATCGCCCACCAACGCTAATTCGGACTGGAAGAGCCTGTCGCACGCGCCCGACGACGTCTGGCTGGCGCTGTGGAACAACGTGCCCAGCGTATGGAACCTGAGCCCGCTGCCGAACACTTACTGGCCCAATAACCAGCGCATCCACCAATACTGGTGCTGTCCCACGCAGACTTATGGCGGCGTCAGTTATAACATCGACCAGGATTACCTGGCCGGCGCGGTAGCCAAGTAACCGAGTCATGCCCACTCCGGTGTTTCTCGACGAAGAGGCGGTGCGCGCGCGGCTGAGCATGCCCGCCCTGATCGAGGCCATGGAACGGGCCCTGGTGGAGTTCTCGGCCGGCCGCGTGCAACAGCCGGTGCGCACGGCGCTGGCCTTTGGCGAGCGCGCGGTGTTCGGATTGATGCCCACCTACGTGCCGTCGCTCCCGGCGCTGGGCGCCAAGCTGGTGACGGTGTGCGCCGGGAACGCGCAGCGCGGCCTGGACACGCACCAGGCCGTCATCGTGATGCTCGACCCGGTGACGGGCGTGGTCCAGGCGGTGCTGGACGGCCGCTACATCACCGAGGCGCGGACCGCCGCCGTTTCGGCCGTGTCCGCGCGGCTGCTGGCGCGGAGCGATGCGCGCGTGCTGGGAATCGTCGGCTCGGGCGTGCAGGCCCGCAGCCACTGCCAGGCCCTGCGCCTGGTGCGCGATTTTCAGGAAGTGCGCGCGTGGAGCCCGACGGCCGAACACCTGCGGCGCTTCGCGGCGGAGACGGGGGCGCGGGCCATGCCCTCGGCCGAAGCGGCGGTGCGGGGGGCCGACATAGTCGTGGCTGTGACCGCTTCGCCCGTGCCGGTGATCCTGAGCGAATGGGTCGGCGAGGGCGCCCACGTGATCGCCGCCGGAGCCTGCCGGCCGGGCGACCGGGAGCTCGACCCGGCGCTGGTGGCGCGCGCCCGCCTGGTGGTGGACTCCCGCGCCGCCGCGCTGGTGGAAGCCGGCGACGTGATCATGGGCATCGCCGAAGGCCGCTGGACGGCCGCGCACATCGCCGCCGAGCTCGGCGAACTGCCGGTGCGGCGCGATGCCCGGGAGATCACCGTGTTCAAATCGCTGGGGCTGGCGGTGGAGGACATTTTCGCCGCGCACCTGGCGCTGGCTGAAACGGCGCGCCACGGCGCGACACTATAATGGCAGACGCTGTACAGACCGGAACGATGGGTTAGCCGCTCTATCAACCGCCTCGGCGGACGGGTTGATCATTGTTTATCACTGATTAATCATCGGCCGGGGAGGCCTGGAGAATCGCATGAAGCGCCTGATGTGGGGCATCGCGGCCATGGCGTGGGCCGTGGCATGGGCGGCACTGCCGTCGGCAGTCAAGCTGGAGAATGCGCGCGTGCTGGTGCGGGAGGTGACCGCCGCGCCCGGCGCGGTGCGCGAGCGGGGCGTCCGCGCCCACGACCAGGTGATCGTCTTTCTGGACGACTGCCGCTATGAGCGCACCGATCCCAAGACCGGCGTCAAAACCATTCGCGTGCGCAAATCCGGCGACGTGATCTGGCACGCCAAAGGCGAGGACGCCCCGCAACTGGTGAACATGGGCCGCCAACCGTACCGCACGGTGGTGATCGAGCTGCGCTAGAGCCGGAGCAAAGGGCATCCCCCGCCCCTGGCGCACGTCCGGCCACATCGCAGACTGGCGCGCGCGAGGGCTGTCCCCCTACGGAATTGGGCGGGTCCACTGACATCCACCGATGCCGATGCGCGAAAACTGTCCCACCAAGGCCGGTTACTGAAGATCGGCCATGAATACCCGCAGCCTCGACGGCCGGACTAACTCAACTAACTGGTTCAGCCTGAGCAGAATCTCGTCTTCGACACGGGCGCCGCGGAGGATTCCGGAACCGGAGGCCGCATTCTTCGTATTATTCCTCAGGACCATGTGGAACGACATTCGCTATGCCTTGCGCGCGCTGGCGCGGGAGCGCGGCTTCGCGTCGATGGCCGTCCTCAGCCTGGCCGCCGGCATCGGCGGCGCTACGGCGATCTTCTCGGTGGTCAACGGCGTGCTGCTGCGCCCGCTGGCCTACCGCGATCCGGAGCGCCTGGTGGCCATCCGCGAGGTAGTGCCCAAGCTGGCCCACCTGTACCCCAGCCTGCCGGTAAACCTGAATCACTACTTCGAGTGGCGCAAGCGCTGCGCCGCGCTGGAATCGGTGGCCGTGGTGCGCAGCGCCGCGCTGAACCTCACCGGCGCGGGCGAGCCGGAGCGGCTCAACGGCGCGCGCGTTTCGGCGAACATGTTTCATGTGCTGGGCGTCAGCCCGCGTCTGGGCCGCGCCTTCCTGGATGAAGAGGATCCCGAAGGGCACGGCCAGGCGGTGGTCATCGCGGACTCCCTCTGGCAGCGGCGCTTCGGCGCAGATCCATTCATCGTGGGCCGTAAGATCCTGCTGGACGGCAACCCGTATGTGGTGGTGGGGGTGTTGCCTGCGGAATTCCGCTTTCCCGCGCAAAGCGGATTGGGCTTCGACGGCCTGGGTCCGAAGACCGAAATCTTCCGGCCGCTGGGCTATTCCAAAGACGACCTGGAAGACTGGGAGGGCGACTTCAACTGGGCGGCCATCGGGCGCCTGCGGCAGGGCGCCACCGCCGCGCAGGCCGTGGCGGAGTTGAACGCCATCCAGGCCGGCATCGCCACACGCATCCCGGAAAAGATGGACCTGCACGTGGCCCTGACCTCGCTGCGTGAGGACATCGCCGGTCCCGCCAGGCGCGGGCTCCTGGTGCTGTTGGGGGCGGTGGGCGCGGTGCTGCTGATCCTCTGCGTAAACCTGGCGAACCTGGGGCTGGCGCGGGCCGCCGGGCGCGCGCGCGAATCCGCCATCCGCACCGCCTTGGGCGCGGGAAGGCTGCGGCTCATGCGCCAGAGCCTGATGGAAAGCATGGCGCCGGCGCTGGCGGGCGGCCTGCTGGGGATGGCCCTGGCGGCCTGGGGCGTGCGCCTGCTGGCGATCGCCGCGCCGGCGGATCTGCCCCGCGTGCAGGAAGCCGGCCTCGACTGGCGGGTGCTGGGTTTCGCCCTGCTGGTCTCCATCGTCACCGGTCTGGCGGCGGGCATTCTGCCGGCCTGGCGCAGCGCCGGCGCGCCTCCGCAAGCGGCCCTGAAATCCGGCGGTTACACCACCACGGAAAGCCGCGGCGGGATGCGCCTGCGGGAGTTGCTGGTGGGGGTGGAAGCGGCGCTCAGCGCGGTCCTGCTGATTGCCGCCGGACTGCTGCTGGGCAGCTTCGTGCGGCTCATGGGCGTGGATAAAGGCTTCGACATCGAGCGCGTGCTGGCCGTGGACCTGGCCCTGCCCGCCGGGAAGTATCCGGACGGTCCGCGCCAGACCGCCTTCCTCGATCACGTGCTGGAAAGGACCCGCGCCTTGCCGGGCGTGCAATCGGCCGCCTTCGTGTCCGCGCTGCCCTTGCAGGGTGAAACCTGGATCGACATGGCGGCCGCCGAAGGCGACACGCGTCCCATGTTCGAGCGCGCCATGGTCAACGTGCGTTTCATCAGCCCGGACTACTTCCGCACCTTGCGCATCCCCTTCCGCGAGGGCGGCACGTTTGACGACAGCATGCGCCAGCGCAAGGTGGCGGTCATTTCGCAAGGCGTGGCCCGGCGGCTGTGGCCCGGCCGCAACGCGGTGGGCCGGCGCCTGTTGCACAACGACCGGCTGGAAGAAGTCGTCGGCGTGACCGCCGACATCCGCGGCACGAGCCTGGACAAAGATCCCGTGCCGATCGTTTACGACCCGTACTGGCAGTGGGGCGGCCGGCTGTCGGCGTCGCTGCTGGTGCGCACCGCCATGGACCCGCGCGGGATCGCCTCGGGCGTGCGCGGAGCGGTCCGCCAGGTGGATGCCGGCGTGCCCGTCCCGGAGATGCGCAGCATGCGCGAGGTGCTCTCCGGCTCGGTCGCGCAACGCCGCTTCCAGATGACCCTGGTGACCCTGTTCGCGGCCGCGGCGCTGGCCCTGGCCGGGTTCGGAATCTACGGCGTGGTTTCCTACACAGTGGCCCGGCGGAGCACTGAGATGGGCATCCGCACGGCCCTGGGCGCCGCTCCGGCGGGATTGCGGCGGATGGTATTGTGGCAGGGCCTGCGCCCGGTGGCCGCCGGGCTGGCGGCCGGTATCGCCCTGGCGCTGGCGGCGGGCCGCGTCCTCAGCAGCCTGCTGTTCGAAGTGAGCGCCCGCGATCCGCTCACCATCGGGGTAGTGTCGCTGGTGCTGCTGACGGTCTCGGCGGCGGCCGCCCTGGGGCCGGCGCGGCGCGCCACCCGGGTGGACCCCGTGGTGGCCCTGCGCTTCGAATAGACCGCGCCTACGCCTGGTCGCGCCCGGTGGCGCCGGCGTACCTGATCGACAGCGCGCGGTACAGCGGCCGCGGAGTAGCTTGCATGAAGGCCACCAGCAGCCGGTAGCGCCAGCCCGGGATCACGATCACCCGGCCACGGTCGAGCCCCCGCAGCGAGGCGGCCACCACCTGCTCCGCAGTCATCCACATCCAGGCGGGGATCTTCTTGCGGTCGAAATGCATGGCGTCGTGGAATTCCGAGAGGGTGAAGCCCGGGCACAGCGCCTGCACCCGGACAGGCGAACCGGCGCTTCGCAATTCCATGTCGAGACCTTCGGTGAAACTGGTCATCCAGGTCTTTGTGGCGGAATAGCTGACGCTGCCCGGATTCTGTCCGAAGCCGGAGACCGAGGAAACATTCACAATGCCGCCCCGCCGCCGCGCCACCATGCCGGGCAGCGCGGCATGGGTCAGCCGCATGGGCGCCAGCACGTGCAGGCGGTGCATCCGGTCCTGGCCCTCCAGCGGCACGGAAAAGAAGCGCCCGGCAATGCCGAAGCCGGCGTTATTGACCAGAAACTCCAAATCGGGCGCGGCCGCGATGCGATCCTCGACGGTCTTCAGTTCGGCGTCCAGGGTGAGATCTGCGGGCAGGATTTCGGCGCGCACGGGGTGTGCGGATTGGATGTCGCGGGCCTGCTGCTCCAGGCGGTCCCGCCGCCGCGCCACCAGGATCAGGCCGCACCCGCGCGCCGCAAGATGGCGGGCGAAGGTTGCGCCGATACCGCTGGAAGCGCCGGTGATCAGGGCGAGGGGCCGGGCGTCAGGCATGCAATTCAGCGGTCATCATAACATTGCGCGGCTTACGGTTATCCCCGAGAGTTGTCAGACAAGTCCCATAAGGTTAACAGGCGGGCCGCTGAGATTCAATCAACTCCTGAATTTGCAATAGGGTATGCGGCAATGGCGGAAGCCATGTGTGATGCGCGATACAGAATAGTGGAAACGCTATGGGCATTCTGCGTCACAATTTGAATAGGACAGGCCAGGCGACGATGAGTGATCCGGTGCAACGCGTGCCGAAGCGAAGCCGCAAACGCGAACGTTCCGCGGGTGTGTGGAACGAGTCCGCCTTGCTGGTGAACCCCCTGGACCCCAACCACATCGTGGGTGTCGAAGAGATCGCTTTGCCGGGCGGCGCACCCGCCATTTCGGCGCGCATCAGCTTCGATGGCGGCGGCACCTGGCGGGAGTCCTGGCCTCTGCCGGCCGAGGCGCACTGGGCCGGCGTGGTCGGACCGGTGCTGGCGGTGGACGCGCACGGCACCGTCAACCTGGCGGCCCTGGCCCTCGATGCGGACCGCTCCCGCGCCTCGCTGGTGGTGTACCGCTCCGAGGACGGCGGCATCCACTGGACCCAGCCGGCCGCGGTTCTGCACGGCGCCTCCGAGTGCTGCTACTCGATCGCCGCCGACCTGAACACCGCGAGCCCCTTCCGCGGCAACGCCTACATAGCCTCGGATATGGGCGATACCCTGTGCCTGGTGCGTTTTGACGGCGGGCGCCCGGCCAACGGCGGCGCGCGCTTCCGCGCCGGTCAGCCGCTGCCCGGGTTATGTTCCAATCCCGAAGTGCTGGTGGACGCCGCCGGCGGCGTCCACATCTTCTGGATGACCGGGCCTGCCGCCAGCGGGATCCTCTCGGCCAGTTCCGCGGATGGCGGCAAGACCTTCGGCCATCCCGTGAGCGTAGCCGAAGGCATCACCGGGGTTCACGAGGGGCTGCCGGAAACGGCGCCCGCCACCTGCATCGCGCGCGACGGGACCGCCCTTTGCGTTTGGGCCGACGACCGCGAAGGGCGCTCGCGAATCTATGGCCGCCGCTCCACGGACGGCGGACGGACCTGGCTCGGACCACCGGCAGGCGAGCCTTTGTTCCGCGCCGCCGCGTCCAGCCAGCACGAGTTTCAACCCCACCTGATTCTGACCGCGGGCGGCGAGATCTGCTGCGCCTATTACGAGTATGGTCCCAAGACTCCCGGCGGCGACCTGCTGGTCGACCTGGCCATGGCCGTCTCCTACGACCGCGGCGCCATCTTCGGCGCCCGCATGGTGCTGAGCGAGCAACCCTGGGATCCCGCCGTGGACAAGCCCCTTTCGCGGGCCGCCACGCGCGGGGCGCTGGGTTGGCTGGCGCTGGGGTAGGCCGCCGGCGCCAGCCTGCTACACTCGGCCTTACCCTATGTCCCCGAATCCGCTTCTGGGTGTCTTCCTGCACTGGCTGGGAGGCTTGTCCTCCGCCAGTTTCTACCTCGGCTTCCGCGGGGTGAAGGGGTGGGCATGGGAAACCTACTGGCTGGCGGGCGGTTTTTTTAGCTGGATCATCGCCCCGTGGGTCCTGGCGCTGGCCATGACCAGCGACCTGGCCGGGGTGCTGCGCGAGGCCCCGTCCGGCAGCCTTTTCTGGGCCTACACCTTTGGCGTGTTGTGGGGCCTGGGGGGCCTGACCTTCGGCCTGACCATGCGCTACCTGGGCCTGTCGCTGGGCATGGCCGTGGCGCTCGGGTACACCGCGGCCTTCGGCACGCTGCTGCCGCCGGTCTTCCGCGGCCAATTCGCCAAGCAGGTGTTGGGCACACATTCCGGGCTGGTCATCCTGGCGGGCGTGGGCGTCTGCCTGCTGGGCATCGCCGCCGCGGGCGCCGCGGGAGTTTCCAAGGAGCGCGAGCTGCCGGACCAACAAAAACGCGCGGCCATCCGGGAGTTCAACCTGCGGCGCGGGCTGCTGGTGGCCACCTTCTCCGGCGTCATGAGCGCCTGTTTCGCTTACGGGCTGGCGGCCGGCGATCCCATCAAGCAAATCACCATGCGCCACGGCACGCCGGTGCTGTGGCAGGGCCTTCCGGTGCTGGTGGTGGTGCTGGCCGGCGGTTTCACGACCAACGTCATCTGGTGCGCGATTCTGAACTTCCGCAACGGGACCGGCTACCAGTATTTCAGCGCGGCGCTGCGCGGCGCCAATCCCGAGCGCGGGCGCGAGCCCATCCTGGAGAGCGCCATCGACGCGCCCGGCGAAGAGATGGCCGCCGCGTTGCCCGCGCCCGCGCGCGCGCCGGAGCGCGCCCCCATGCTCGCCAACTACTGCTTCTGCGCGCTGGCGGGCACCACCTGGTACATGCAGTTCTTCTTCTACACCATGGGCGAAACCCAGATGGGCAGCTTCCGCTTCTCCAGTTGGACCCTGCACATGGCCAGCATCATCATCTTCAGCACGCTCTGGGGCATCGCCCTAAAAGAGTGGAAGGGCATAGGCCCGCGCACGCGCTGGCTGGTGGGGTTGAGCCTGCTGGTGCTGGTGGCTTCCACCGCCATCGTGGGCTACGGCAATTATCTGGGCCTGGCCGCCGCACATTGATCCGCCGCGCGCGCCTTCCGTTACAATAAGCAACGCGGCCCCCGCGCCGCATCAAGGAGGTTTCATGGAGCGCCGCCACTTTTTGAGGACCGCCGGGGCACTCGCCTTTCTGCGGCCCGACGCCAACCGCCGCGCCCTCGCCGCCACCGCCGGAAACAACCGGCCCTCCGCGGACCTGGCGCGCGACGAGGATTTCTGGCGCGACATTCAATCGGCCTTTACCCTCGACCGCAATATCATCAACCTCAACAACGGCGGCGTCAGCCCGTCGCCGCGCGTGGTCCAAGAGGCCATGCGCCGCTCCCTGGAGTTCAGCAACATCGCCCCGGCGCGCACCATGTGGAGCGTCCTGGAACCCGAGGTGGAGATCGTCCGCCAGCGCCTGGCCGCCGATTTCGGCTGCGATCCCGAGGAGATGGCCATCACCCGCAATGCCTCCGAAGGCCTGGAAACCGTGCAACTCGGCCTGGAACTCAAGGCCGGCGACGAAGTGGTCACCACGGACCAGGACTATCCGCGCATGATCACCACCTGGAAGCAGCGCGAACGCCGCGACGGCATCGTGCTCAAGACGATCCCCTTCCCCACCCCGCCGCCTTCGCTCGAGGACCTTGCCGAACGCTTCGAACGGGCCATCACGCCGCGCACCCGGGTCATCCATTTCTGCCACATCACCAACCTCACCGGCCAGATTTTCCCGGTGCGGCAGATCTGCCAGATGGCGCGCAGCCGCGGCATCGAGGCGGTCGTGGACGGCGCGCACGCCTACGCCCACTTCCCCTTCCGGCAAGCCGACCTGGATTGCGATTACTACGGCACCAGCCTGCACAAGTGGCTGCTGGCGCCCCACGGCACGGGCTTTCTGTACGTGCGCAAGTCCAAGATCGCCAAGGTGTGGCCGCTGATGGCGGCGCCCCCGGAGATGAATGACAACATCCGCAAGTTCGAGGAGATCGGCACGCATCCGGCGGCCAACCACAACGCCATTGCCGACGCGCTCGAATTTCACCAGACCATCGGCGTCGAGCGCAAGGCCGCCCGCCTGCGCTACCTGCGCACGCTCTGGACCGACCGGCTGACGCGCCTGCCGCGTGTTTCCACGCCCACCAGCCCGGACCCGCGCCAGAGCTGCGGCATCGGCCTCCTGTCCGTCGAAGGCAAAGAACCCGGGCCGCTGTCCGAACAACTCTGGGACAAGTACCGCATTATGACCGTGGGCATCGTGCATCCGCAGTTCAAGGGCCTGCGCATCACGCCCAACATCTATACCACCGCGGCCGAGATCGACACTTTCTGCGGCGCGGTCGAAAAGCTGATCGCCTGACGTCATGCGGCCGCGGATCCGCTTTCCGGCGGACTACGGAAGCCGGACTCGAAGCCTCTGGTGGCAAGGCACGATTGGAGTTCGGCCGGGTGGAATCCAAAGGTCCAGGCTCGGCGTAAGATCGGAGCCTGTCCACCAACTTCGCCGCGCCGAAGAACTGTTCCGGAAATTGAGCAGACTTCCTTTGGCGGTTTCCCGAATCTGACACAACCCGCTGTCGACAGCGTCCGCGGTCAAGTAGATGCAATGCGCAAGGGTCCGAAGTGCCTTGGAGGAACCCCAGGCATGGCTGAGTGGAACAGGGTTAAGGCCACGCGGAAATGGCCGAAATCCGGCGCCAGTTGGACGAGACGGGCGACGCGCCGGGGGTGGCGCCTGGGCGACCGGGAAACTGGAGAAACGATCCCACCGAATCCATGTAAGATATTGAATCATAGGTACTTGTTAGAAATACGGGAGGCGTTTGAGAGGGGCGGCCTTGTGCAAACTTGTGCACCCGGGAAGATTTTTTGCACAATCGGGTGACCGAGGGGACGAAGCCAAATACCCCCATTTGCGCCAGGGGATCCCCCGATAAGTTTGGGTTCGTACGGCAGTTTCGGGAATTTGAGGCATGGCGTGGCATGGCGGAGAGGCCGGACGGCGAGGGTGGGAGGGTTGCGGACATCCGAGACCAAGCTAGCACATGGGAAAGCGGGTTCCGTGGCCGGGAGGCGTGGTGAAGCTGATTTATCAGGGGTTAGGGATTTTGGTGGGCTTGTGAATGGGCCAGGCAGGTTAGTTCACTGTAAAGCTGTCCTTGGTGGTGCCGGCTCCGCCGGGCGTGGTGAGGGTAATGGGTCCCGTGTTGGAGAACGCCGTGGCGGCCGCGCCGTTGAACTCGACAGTAGATGGCGCCGCCGCTGCCCTGGATCAGGTTACACTGGCACTGGCCGTCGCTCGCGGTCATGATGTGCAGCAGCGTGTACTGGCCCGACAAGGTCATGCGCCAGAGACCGCTATTGTTCCAGCCCAACGATGCGCCGTAGAGGTTCCCGTCGGTGGCTTGCAGCAGCGCCATGGGAAAGGCCGCGGCTCCCTTCGGGAAACTGTACAGCAGGGTGTACTGGCCACTCAGCGTCAGAAGTTGCGGTCGCGGGCCTGGATAACGGGCCCTCTGCCTTGCAATCTTCCATCCGGCAGGGCAGTACGAGGGTGTAGGTTAACAAAACAGGAACGCGCGGCCGAAGCGCACCACCCCCCAAAAGAGTATCGTTTTACCCCCATTTGGGGGGTTTGTATCGGGTATGCTCTGGGTTAATCCTAAGGTTTATCTTGTACTATGCAGAACATTCCTAGGAGCGATTCCGAGGATTTCCCTAAGACAATGTCCCAGCACCAGCTTTCTCCCCCGAACCCAGAACTGCTCAAGCTCCACCATCGCCGCAGCGAACTTGACAAGGCCATCCGGCTGCTGGAAGAGATCCGGCTGATCCGGCTCCGGCGTCCTCCGGAACTGGCCGCCATCATTTCGAAGACGCGGAAAGTGGCGTAACTCTGGGATTCAACCGCATCGCCAACCGAAACCGGGTTGCGGTACACTGGCATTATGCGATTCCGGCACTCACTGATTGTTTCCGTTCTGCTTGCGAGCGGATTGGCGGCACAGGCCCAACAGGTGCCCCGCCCCGCCGGCGAATTTGTCATCACCATGCCGAATGGCCAGACCTCTCTCTTGAGCCGCTACGCCGGCAAGGTGGTGGTTCTGGCGTTCATCTCCACCACCTGCCAGCACTGCCAGCACACCACGCAGATGCTCAGCGCGCTGCAGACCGAGTATGCCTCGCGCGGCGTGCAGATGCTGGCCGCGGCGTTCAATCCCAACGCCGCCCAACTGGTGCCCGGCTTCATCGCCGAATTCCGTCCCAATTTTCCGGTGGGAACGGCCGACCGCGACTCCGTGCTGGAATACGAACAAGCCTCGCTGGCCAAGCCCAACTACGTGCCCGAGCTGATCTTCATCGACCGCAACCGCGTCATCCGGGCGCAGGCCAACGGCGGCGACGACTTCTTCAAGGACCAGGAAAAGAACATCCGGGAACAGATCGAGACGCTGCTGAAGGAGCCGGTAGCGGCCGGCAAGACGGCGCGCGCCGCCCACAAGCCGCGCTCGTAAGCGCGCGGGGTTAGCCCTGCACGGCCGGCGCGGACTCGCCCGTGAGGTCCTCCACGGTGGCGGGCGGGTTGTAGTACAGGATGCGGCTGCAGCTCTCGCAGCTCATCACCTGGTCCGATCGTTTCAGATCCTGGAAGAATTGCAGCCGCATGGCCATGTGGCAGGCGCTGCAGCGCCCGTCAACCGCTTCGGCGATGGCCACGCCGTGCCGGTTTTTGCGAATGCGTTCATACTGGCGGTAGACGCCGGCGTTGATGCGCGCCACAATCTGGGCGCGTTCCTGGCGAAGCTGCTCCAGCGCCTTCCTGTCCTCGGCGGTGCGCGCCATGGCCTGCTGCTTTTCCGCTTCCACCTGGGCTTTTTCCTGCCGCAGCGAAAACTCGGCCGCCTTGACGTTCTTGTCGAGCGGTTCGGATTCGCCCATCAACTCCAGGATGTGATCCTCCGCGCGCCGGATTTCGGTCTGGCAAAAGTCGATCTCGTGCTGAAAGGCGCGGTACTGCTCGTTGGTCTTGGCGCCCAGCATCTGGTCGCGCAGCTTGGCGATCTTCTGCTCCTGAAGCTGGATGTCGCTTTCCGTCTGCTTGCGGTCCTTCTGGTTCGCCGCCAGAGCGGCGCGGTCCGCCTCCAGCTTGCGTGCGTGGCTCTCTAATTTCTTTTCGATTTCGGCGATGTGTTTGGGCAGCGCGGAGATTTCGCGGGTCAAATCGGTCACGCGAAGATCAAGCTCCTGCAACCGGACCGCCAACTCCAGATCGGGCAGCATTTCTTAAGGCAGTGTAGCACGGAGGCGCGGCTCAGCGCGTGGACCATCCCAGCCGCCGCGCCAGCGGCGCGGCCAGCGCGCTCCATGCGGCTTCCAGTTCCGCCACGCGCAGCACCCGGCACAGGGCATAGTAGACCACCGCGCCCAGCGGAATGGAGATGGCCACGTCCGCAATCTGCGCGATCTTGCGCGCGCCCAGCCAGTGATGCACGGCGTGGCTCGAGAGGTAGCACGCCAGGCCCATCCCCGCCGAGGCCGCCAGGATCTTCGCCAGGCTGGCCGCCAGCGCCCGCCCGTGCAGCCCGTGAATGCGTCCGCGCAGCACCACGAAGAGCGCCACGGACCCGAACAGCGCCACCGTGGAGGTCGACAGCGCCAGCCCCAGGTGCCCGAGGCCCGCCAGTTTGACCATGGTGGCAGCCGCGGCCAGGTTGATCAGAATGGATGCCAGACTCACCAGCATCGGCGTGCGCGCGTCGTTCAGCGCATAGAAGGCCGGCGCCAGGATCTTGATGGACGCGTAGCCCGCCAGCCCCAGTGCGTAACAGGCCAGCGCCAGCGCCGTCTGGCGCGTGTCCGCCGCGCGGAACCTGCCCCATTGATACACCGCGCCGATCATGCTGTGGCCCAGCACCGCCAGCCCCACCGACGAAGGCACGGTCAGCAGCAGCACCATCCCGAGCGAGCGCGCCAGCGTGCGGCGGAACTCGTCCATCTGCCGCAGCGCCGCGCTGCGCGAGATGGCCGGCAGGGTCGCCGAGGCGATGGCCACTCCGAACAATCCCAGCGGAAGCTGCATAAAGCGGAAGGCGTAACTCAGCCAGCTTACCGGACCGTTGATCACGCGCCCGGCGGAATCCGTGATGCTGGAGGCGAAGTTGGTGTTCACGAGCACGTTGATCTGCACCGCAGCGTTGCCGAGGATAGCGGGTCCCATCAGCCGCAGGATGTTGCGCAGGCCGGGATGCGCGAAGTCGATGCGGGGCCGGTAGCGTATGCCCGAGCGATACAGGCTGGGGACCTGGAACAGCCACTGCACCGCGCCGCCAAACACCACGCCCCACGCCATCGACGTGACCAGGCTCATGCCCGTCCAGCGCCCCACGGTGTACCCGAATCCCAGCCCGAAGGCCACCGATCCCACGTTGAACCAGGTCGAGGAGATCGCCGGAATCCCGAACTGGTTCATCGCGTTCAAAACGCCCATGGCCTGGGCCGACAACGCCACCAGCAGCAGAAAGGGGAACATCACCCGGGTGAGCGAGACGGCCAGCTCGAATTTGCCGGGCACGCGCGCGAATCCGGAGGCCAGCAGCCATACCAGTTGCGGAGCGAAGATCACCCCCAGCACGCACATGCCGCCCACCACCAGGGTCAGCGCCGTGGCCACCAGGTTGGAAAGCTCGGCGGCTTCGCGCTTGCCCTTGGTGGCCAGGTATTGGGTGAAGGTGGGGACGAACGCGGAGGACAGAGCCCCCTCGGCAAACAGATCGCGCGTCAGGTTAGGGATGCGGAAGCCCAGCAGGAACGCGTCGTAAGCCTCGCCCGCGCCGAACAGGCGGGCCATGATCATGGTGCGCACCAGGCCGCTGATGCGGCTCACGAAGACGGCGGCGGAAATCACCCCCGCCGACCGCATCAGGCGGTCGCCCGCGGCCGAGTCGCCGGCCCGCGCCGCTCCTTTGGAGGAAGTGTGCGCCACCCAGGGTCCTATTCGATACGCCGCACTTCCACGTGCCTGTAGGTTTCCTGGGCCTGCGCGGCGGAGGCCAGGCGCAGCCCGGGCAGCGTGGCGGAAGCGGTCCCGGTGGCCACGCCCCAGCGCAGCGCGTCGGTGAAATCGCCGCCGCGATCCAGGGACCACGCCATGGCGGCCGCCAGCGCGTCCCCCGCGCCGATGGGGCAGAGCACCTCCACGCGCGGCGGAATGGCCTCGATGATGGTTCCCTCGAAGGCGCCCACCGCGCCCCGGCTGCCGAGCGACAGCGCCACCATCTCCGGTCCCATCGCCCGTATGCGCGCCGCGGCGTCCAGAAAATGATTGCGCGTCACCAGCGCCCGATTCAGCAGCCGCTCGGCTTCGTGCTGATTGGGCGAGACCACCGTGGGGGCGGCCTCCACGCCTTCGCGCAGCGGATCGCCGTCGGTATCGAGCAGCGTCTTCACCTTGGCCTGCCGCGCCAGGGCGATCAGCCGGGCGTAAAAGCCGGACGGCACGCCCGGGGGCAGGCTGCCGCACAACAGCAGCCACGCGGCCCCCTCCAGGCTGTCGCGCACCGCCTTCTCCAGCGCCTGCACTTCGGATTTGCGCAACTGCGGGCCGCGTTCGTGCAGGCTCACGGTCAGGCCCTGCCGGTCCGTAATCGTGAGATTGGTGCGGATCTGCTGCCCGATGGGAACCACCACGGCCGGATACCCGTCGGCCGCCAGCAACTCTTCCAGGCACTTGCCGTTCTTGCCGCCGCTCGGAAAAATAGCCAGCGGCCTGCCGCCGAAGGCATGAACCATGCGGGCGGCGTTGATGCCGCGCCCCCCGGCGGACTGATACCGCGTGTCGATATAGGCGCGGTCCTCGAATGCCAGCCGGTCCACCGAGATGGTGCGGTCCAGCGCGGGATTGACGGTTACGGTGACGATCAAGGTACCATTGTAGCGGGCGCCGCCATGCACCACACACACCGCTACGCAGTCACCGTCGAATGGACCGGCAACACCGGCGCGGGCACCTCGGGATACCGCGCCTACCAGCGCCGCCACGAGATCTCGGCCAACGGCAAGCCGCCCATACCAGGATCCTCGGACCCCGCCTTTCGCGGCGACGCGGCCCGCTGGAATCCCGAGGAATTGCTGGTGGCCGCGCTCTCGGGCTGTCATCAACTCTCGTATCTGCACCTGTGCGCCGACGCGGGCATCGTGGTGCTGGCATACGCCGACGATGCCGAAGGCCTGATGCAGGAAGAGGACGGCGGCGCGGGACAATTCCAAAGCGTGCTACTGCGCCCGCGAGTGACCGTGGCGGCGGGGTCGGACCTGGCCAAGGCGCGCGCCTTGCACGACGCCGCCCATGCGCTGTGTTTCATCGCCCGCAGCGTCAACTTCCCGGTGCGCCACGAACCGGAGATCCTCGAGTTGCGCGAGATTTAGCCTGCCCCGCCAGGGGCGTGCGATTATAGGAAAACTATGGCACTGCCGGAGGGCTATCCGGACTTCGTATTGCCGCTGGCGCGGGAACCGCGGGTGATCGAGGCGTTCCACGAGGCGCGCGCGGGGCTCAGCAGTTCGGAAGCGGCGGCGCGCGCCGGGCTTTCGCGGGCAGCCACGCGGCGGCTGCTGCCGACGCTGGAGCGGCTGGGGTACGCGGAGCGCGGCGGCGCCGGGTTCCAGCTCACCAGGCGCGTCCCGCGCCTGGGATCTTCCTTCGCCACCTCGAACTCCATGGCCACGCCGGCGCTGCCCATTCTGGAACAGCTCAGCGCGCACATCCACGAGTCCTGTCCGGTGAGCGTGCTGGACGGGGAGCAGATCGTGTACCTGGCGCGCGCGGCGCCGCGGCGGGTGATGACCATCGACCTGGGAGTGGGGAGCCGCCTGCCGGCCTACTGCACTTCGATGGGGCGGGTGCCGCCGGCGGCGCTGCCGCGGGCGCTGACGCCCAAAACCCTCCGCGACCGCAGGAAGCCGGCGGCGGGCATGAATTCCGGGGTACACGCGGCGCGGGTTTCGCCGGCGGAGCTGTTGCGGCGCATCCTGCCGCCGCTGCGCCAGCACGCCGGGCTGCTGGGGCAGATGCTGCCGTGACGCCGCGCACCCAGGTGGGCATCGTAGGCGCGGGACCGGCCGGCCTGCTGCTGGGCCACCTGCTGCACCGGGAGGGGATCGATTCCGTCATTGTGGAGCGGCGCTCGCGGGATTACGTGATCGAGCGGGTGCGCGCCGGGGTGCTGGAACAGGCCACCGTGGACGCGCTGGTGGAGGCGGGCGTGGGGGCGCGGCTGCGGCGCGAGGGGATGCGGCACGGGGGCATCGGGATCGCCTTCGGGGGGCGCCGCCGGCGCGTGGATTTCGAGGCGCTGACCGGGGGCCGCGCGATCACGGTGTACGGGCAGAACGAAATTGTGCGCGACCTGATGGCGGCGCGGGCGGCCACCGGACGGCCGCTATACTGCGAGGCGCGCGGCGTCCAGATCCGGGATTGCGACAGCGCGCCGCGGATCGCGTTCGAGCACCAGGGCAAGGAGCGCGAGATCGCCTGCGATTTCATCGCCGGGTGCGACGGATCGCACGGCGTGTGCCGCGCGTCGATTCCCGCGGCGCGCCTGCGGGTTTACGAGCGCGAGTATCCGTTCGCCTGGCTGGGTATTCTGGCCGCCGCGCCGCCCAGTTCGGCGGAACTGGTGTACGCGCTGCACGAGCGCGGGTTCGCGCTGTACAGCATGCGCTCGCCGTCGATCACGCGGCTGTACCTGCAGTGCGGGCCGGGCGAAGATCCGGCGGGGTGGCCGGAAGGGCGGATCTGGGAGGAGCTCGAGGTTCGGCTGGAGACCAGCGACGGCTGGCGGCCGCATCGCGGGGAGATTCTGCAGAAGAGCGTGACCGGCATGCGGAGCCTGGTGGCGGAGCCGATGCGGCACGGGCGGTTGTTTCTGGCGGGGGACGCGGCGCACATCGTGCCGCCCACGGGCGCGAAGGGATTGAACCTGGCGGTGGCGGACGTCTGGAGGCTGGCGCGGGCGCTGGCCGCGCACTACCGGGAGGGCCGCGGCGAAGGGCTGGAAGGCTACTCGGAGGGCTGCCTGGCGCGGGTGTGGCGGGCGCAGCGCTTTTCCTGGTGGATGACGGCGACGCTGCACCGCGCGCCGGACGGCAACGCCTTCGACTACCGGCGGCAGATCGCGGAACTGGAATACGCGACCAGCTCGCGGGCGGGCATGACCAGCCTGGCGGAGAACTATGCGGGGTGGGCGCTGGACTAAACTAGACTGTCACGATGCCTCGCCTGTTCCTGGTCCTGATATTCGCGGCCGCGGCCGCCGCGCCCACGCCGCCCGGGG
>VFSW01003042.1_pt1 | contig 25146 bp, 17 predicted proteins | sample 5358111 | NCBI WGS metagenome assembly VFSW01 (sample SAMN11554181, study PRJNA540505) | mine drainage metagenome | isolation source: sediment from site ElyBrook_90M | place: USA: Ely Copper Mine, Vershire, VT | collected 2017
ATAGACCTTTACGTCGGGCTTGTCCTTGACCAGCTTGCCCTGCTTGGTGGGGGCGAGGCCAGTGGGGATGGGGCGGGCGGGCGAGATGGTGTCGTTGGGGGAGGCGATCCGCGGGGGCGTGCTCTGAGCGACGACTATGCCCATGCAAAGGAGCGCAGTCGAGAGAATGCGGCAGGAGGTCTGAACTGAGTTTACTCTGCTCATTTTTCGCTTCGCTTCCAAGCACACATTAAAGCAGATCGTGCGGGATATGGGAAAGCTGTGTCTCAGCGGAAAAGGCCGCCGAGTCTGTTCTCCTCATCTCCGGTGACTGCCTACAGCATTAACAGATGATACGCGCTGCTGCGTTGTATCGAATTTCACTCGTAAATTCACTCCGTATTCACTTCCTTCGATAGTTGGCCGATAAAGGGACTATGACCGCTTTCCCGACTGCAACGCGGTTCTGCATCTTCACTGCCCGGTTCGGATTTGCGGGACGAATGCGTTTGGGCTCATCCGTTGGCTTGGGAATGAAGGAGATTTTCATGCGGCGATCGTTAATTGCAGCAACTGCCTTTGTTCTCATGAGCCTCTGCTGGAGTGGGCCTACGGCTGTGGCGCAGAGCGTGGACGACCTGAACCTACAGGTGCATGGTTATGCGACTCAGGCCTTCCTCTACAGCACCAACAACAACTGGGACACCACAAACTCGACCGACGGCAGTTCGGCGTGGACCGAGGCGGTGGTGAATGTCACGGCGCAGCCTCAGCCCAAACTGCGCATTGGCGTACAGGCGCGATATTTTCTGCTGGGAACCTACGGCAACGCGATCACACTGGACTGGGCGGAGGGCGACTACAAGTTCAACGAGAAGGTTGGCTTTCGCGTGGGCAAGGTAAAGACTCCGGCCGGGATGCTGAACGAAGTACAGGACATCGACCCCGCATATATCTGGATACTGTTGCCGCAATCGATCTATCCTCTGGCCAGCCGAAACTCGACTTTGGCGCACAATGGAGGCGTGGTCTACGGCACCGTCCCGCTGGGCGAGTCGCTTGGCAAGGCGCTGTACCGCGCCTATGGTGGACAGCGGGTTGTCAAGGGCGATGACGGGTACCTGCAGCCGTTCCGCGACGCGGGACTGAGCCTGCCGAATGGGATCACTGGGCGCGTGTTTGGTGGAACGCTTATCTGGGACACCCCCATCGAAGGACTGAGCGCAGGCTCCAGCGTCGACTCGGAGGATCCAACGGGCAGCATCGTCGGCGGACCGTACACCGGGACTTTCTCGACCCATCCTCTTTACCCGTATTATTTTTTTGGCAAATACGAACATAGCTGTGTAATGTTCGCTGGCGAGTACAACCGGATCGCGTCGACCTCGCAGGTGCAGTTCCCAGGCGCGCCGGCAGAGGTCATCCGGAGCGACCGGCGTGCCTTCTATGCGATGGCCAGTTATAAGATTGGCGAGAAGTTGACCGGGGGAACCTACTACAGCAGTTCGATCGATAAGCAGGCGGCCTTTACCAGCTCTCGTTACCAGAAGGACTGGGATCTCTCCGTGCGGTATGACTTCAACCCATATCTCTACCTAAAGGCCGAACAGCACTTCATCGACGGTACGTTGACTGGCTACAGCACCTTGAACAATGCCGACGGGTATAAGCCCAATTCGCGGATGACGCTGCTGAAGATTGGCGTGAGCTTCTGATGAAAGCAAATGGAGAAGCACCCATGAAAATGCGAACTCTGTCTCTTCTCTTCGGCTTGCTCATCCCGATCCTGTGCGTTGGCGCGCAGGCGCAGGTCGCGATCATTGCGAATCCGCACGTGGTTGCGGTCTATATCTCCAAAGCAGATCTGCGCGACCTCTTTACCGGAGCCTCTACCAGCCTGAAGGGCGGGGTGCAGATCGTTCCGGTACTGCTGAAGCAGGGAACCGTGACCGACGAGTTTCTCAGGATGTATATTGATAAATCCGACAACGGGTTCCGCGCCGGTTGGCGCAGCATTCTCTTCTCTGGCCAGGGCATGATGCCAAGGACGCTGGATTCGGAGGCGGCGGTAGTGGAGTATGTGGCGCACACGGCGGGCGCTATCGGATACATTGGACAATCGGCGCCGCATGAGGGTGTCAAGATTCTGGTTGTGAGGTAAGCATTATGACCGGGATCACGAAGATGAAGCACAGCATTCGGGCACGGATTCTGGCAATTTTTGGAATGATGGGGCTGAGCTATATGCTGCTTCTGGCGATGATGCAGATCACGGCCAGCGCCACCCAACAGCACATGGACCATGTATCCGTGACACTGTTTCCCGCCGCCTTGCAACTACAGAAGACCCAGGTCGCGTTTGAACAACTGGAGAAGCGGTACAAGCTGGCCGTGCTGCTGGAAGAACCCGCCGAGTTGGCCAGCGCCGATAAGGACGCTGACGCGGTTGCTGCCTCGCTGAGCAGCCTGGGCAGTATCGTGGCGGATTCGCCGGATCTCGCGACACGCGTCAGCGACATCTCCGCACAATTCTCCAGCATCAGCTCGCGTTCGCGCCAGACATACGCTGCCCTGCTTGCCAGCAAGGAGAATGTAAACGACAACCTGCAAGCGAATGCCAAGGGGCTGGCGGATGACAGTCAGCGCCTGACCGCATCCATGCAGAGCCTGGACAAACTCATTGCCGACCAAAGCCGGGATGAGTTCAACGTAACCGATCTGTGGGCGAGCCGCTCCCGCGTCGCTGGCGTGTTCATGCTGGTGCTGGGGTTGATTGGATTTGTCGTCGCGTGGGGGATACTTCAGGACAAGTTTGTGCAGCCTCTGAACCGTCTTGCCTGTCGCATGAGAGACATTGCCGAGGGAGACGGGGACCTGACCGCTCGAGTAGAAGTGCATGGCAACGATGAACTGGACGAGGTAGGACATTGGTTCAACATCTTTATCGAGCGCATCGAGCAGATTGTGTTGCGTGTGACGCAGAACGCCCGCGAGCTGAAGGATGCCGCCACCGGACTGGCTGGGATTGCACACGAAACCGCATCGCAATCGGCGATGCAGCAAGACCAGGCGATGCACATTACCGTGAGCATGGGTGAGATCTCCACCGCGGTACAGCAGATTAGCAAGACCACGCAGAACGCGGCACTGGACGCCCGCAAGGCCGAGGACAATGCCCATACTGGCGGCAGAACCATCCAATCGACCGTTGCCACCATTCAGCAACTGATGGTGGCCAATCAGGCGACAGCAACAAAGATTGGGGAACTGGGGCAGGCTAGCGACGCCATTGGCACGATCATCGGGGTGATCGATGAGATTGCCAACCAGACCAGCCTGCTCGCCCTCAACGCCAGCATTGAATCGGCCCGCGCTGGCGAACATGGACGTGGGTTTGCGGTGGTTGCCTCCGAGGTGAGAAGACTCGCCGAACGCACCAGCCGGGCCACTAAGGAGGTCGATCAGATGGTGCATGCCATCCAGTCTGGAACCGCCGAGGTGGTTGAGGCCATGCGCACCAGCATGAGCCATGTGGAGAGCGGTGTCGGTTTGGCACGTTCCGCGGGAGACGCGCTTACCAGTATCATTCAAGGGGCGGAGGCCTTGCAGAAGATGGTCTCCCAGATCGCTACGGACTCTACGCGACAGTCGTCCGCGACCCAATCGGTCAATAGCAACCTGAACGAAATCTCCAGCATCATCGAACGGACAACCCGCAGTTCTGCGCGCTCCGTCGATGCATGCGACTGGCTCTCCAGCCTGGCAGCGGATCTGAATGATCTGGTTGGCTCCTTCAATGTGCGAGAGGAACAGCTATCCGCCGATGGCCCGAACAATACTCCACAGACAGACCGCCTCCTGCATAGATCGCAGCCCGTGCCCAAAGTCGGACTCGCGGAGGCCAATCATAAGTCTCGGAACTCATGCGAGGGTCAATCCCAAACCCCATTCTCTAACGAGGAAACCACGAGAAAATCTACTGTTGCGTCTCCCTCGCGCGCAAACGCCCCGCTTATCCGATGCGGTGTCATGCCGAGATATAGAAGCTTGCCTAATTCGAAACAATCAGAGGCCGGAGACATGGATCGCTGACAGTATCCATCGCACCAGCAGTTGCGGATCGCAGCCGAGCAGTATCACTGTAGCGGCCAGGAGAAGCACAAGAATCTGGCTGAGAACCGGCGAGTGGATCTCGCTTGCGTCAGCAGCGGGATCCGCAACATAGACCCGCTTGAGCACACGCAGGTAGTAGTAGAGCGAGACGGCGCTCATAGCGATGGCGAGAACGACCAGCCAGAGCAGGCTCGGAACACCCGATGTCGCTCCCAGCACTGTTACGAAGAGATAGAATTTGCCGAAGAATCCCGCAAGCGGTGGAATCCCTGCGAGCGAGAGAAGAAAGACCGCCAGACAAAAAGAGAGCACGGGCGCCTGCCGACTGAGTCCGTCGAAGTTGGATATATGATCGCCGCCCCTTTGTTCTTCCACAACAGCGATCACTGTAAAGGATCCCAAGGTCGCAATCGCGTATGTGATGACGTAATAGAGCAGTGCGGCTAGGCTCTGTTCGGTGTGCGCCACAATTGCGAGCAGCATGTAACCGGCGTGTGCAATCGCCGAATATGCAAGCAATCGACGCAGACTGGTCTGGCGAATGGCGACCAGGTTTCCCAACAACATGGAGGCGGCAGCCATCAGCGCCAACACCGGAACCCAACCGCGCACAAGATGCGTCAACGAAGCGGTGCCCTCTGCTCCCGCAAAGCCCAGAGTGAGCACCTGAAAGGCGAGGAAGAAGCTGGCGATCTTCGATCCTGAAGCGATAAATGCCGCGCTGGGAGCGGGCGCGCCTTGATAGACATCCGGTGCCCAGAAATGAAACGGGACGGCTGCAACTTTAAACCCAAGCCCAATTGCGGTGGTCACAATGGCGATCACCAGCAGCGGATTGAGCGCGGGGCCGTGAACCGCGACTGCGATCTGTGTAAGGCTTGTGGAGTTCGACAGGCCGTAGAGTAGGCTGAATCCAAACAACAGGAACGCCGCTGACATTCCTCCGAAGAGAAAATACTTCAAGGCAGCTTCCCAGGACTGCGCACTGCGCTTGTTGAAGGCCGCAAGAATATAAAGCGACAGGCTCAACAATTCCAGCGAGATAAAAATAACCAACAGATCCTGTGTGCTCACGAGGAACATCATTCCAACGGTTGCGACCAGAACCAGCAGAACATACTCGCCGACGTGCTCGGTAAAGGTCGAATCCATGGAGATCAGCAGCGTGAAGATAGTCAGCACGAGTAGTGAAATCTGCACCAGATGAATCAGAGGATTGGCAACGAGCATTCCGTCGAGGATATTGGCTGTCTCCGGCGTCAGTAGAATCCGCACGATTGCGCCCGCACAGCCGAACGATGCGAGTCCGGCTGCAACGATGAATCGGACTCGCGTCTTTCGTCTACGCAAAAAAAAGAGATCGGTAGCCATCGCAATCAGGGCCGTAACTACAACGATGACCTCCGGCAATGCAAGCCGTAGTAACTGCGCATAGTTGATTGCGGTCATTGCCAACTCCCTTTGCGCAAGCCTTCAAACAGCGGAGAGTTCAACGCTGGCACGATGATATTTAAGAGCACCTGAGGATAAATCCCAACGAACACACTGGATCCGATCAAAATAATTGCACCGATACGTTCGGGAGATGAGATCGGAGGCAACGGCGTTTGAGGTGGAGCGGGTTCGGTTCCAGTCTCCGTGAAAAATGCTTTTTGCATCGCGCGCCAGATGTACACAACGCCGATCACAAGGCCGAATCCGACGAAGACAGCTAGGAGCGGAAATGCGCGCCAGACGCCGATCAGAACCATTAATTCAGCTACAAATCCGCTGAACCCTGGCAGTCCCATGCTGGCCATCCCGGCCACGATAAAGGTGACTGCGGCGAACGGAATAATGTGATTCAGGTTCATCGCGCCTAGATCTGCAAGGTCGCGGGTATGGGCGCGCGCATACACCATTCGCCCGACAACGGCGAACATCAATCCCGCCAGAATCCCGTGTGAGAACATCTGCATCACCGCGCCAGAGAGTCCAATCTGGTTCAAGGTCATTAGGCCAAGCAGAATAAATCCCATGTGACTGACGCTGGAATAACCAATTACAAATTTAAAGTCCTTCTGCACCAGCGCGACTAGCGCGCCATAGACAATTCCTATAATTGCGAGCAGGGCAAAGACATCGCGCCAGGAACCAAGGCCAAACACATGAAATCCCCACGGCCCCAATCCAAGCGGGAACAGAACCATGGCAACGCGAAGACAACCATACGCACCCAGCTTCATTACCACTCCGGCGAGCAGCATGGAAGCCGCCGTAGGTGCGGCGACGTGCCCTGTCGGTGCCCAGGTGTGCAAGGGCCACATGCCAGCAAGAACCGCAAATCCAACGAAGACGAGCGGGAATGCCAACATCTGAAAGTGGTGAGAAAACGGAAACTGCGCAAGATCGCCAAGCGATGTACTCTTCGCTCCGGCCACGACATACGCCGCGATCAGCCCGATCAGCACCATTGCGCTGCCGATGAAGGAGTAGAGCGCGAGCTTCATAGCGCCATACTCTCGTCGTTTTGATCCCCAAATTGCGATCAGGAAATACTTTGGAATAATTACAATCTCGTAAAAGACAAAAAGAAGAAATAAGTCGTAGCTGAGAAATACTCCATAGACAGAACCAATCAGCAACAAGTAGAAGGCAAAAAACTCTTTAGCTCTGTGCTCGATATTCCAGGAGAACAGGATTCCAGTAATAGCGATAATTCCGGTCAACAAGATCAAGGTCAGGCTGATACCGTCAGCGACGAGATGGTATTCGATGCCGAGAGATGGAACCCACGGCACGCGAGTTACCGTCAGCATCTCTCCGGTTCGGTGTTGCACAAACGCAGTAAGCGTAATAGCAAGCCCAACCGCTGCAGTGAGCAGCGCAAGGATGCGAGCAGAGGTGACGCTCCCCTTGGGAAGAAGGAGCAGTCCAGTGGCCCCAAGAAACGAAATGTAGATAGTCCAAGCAAGCATAATTAAAACACCGAATTCATTCCGTCAATCAAAACTTTAGATGTTGCACCATCTGAATCGCCGTACTATTGACGACTCCGAGAATCAGTTGAGGATAGAGGCCCAGCACAAACATCAATCCAATGGCGGGAACAAGAGCAATTCGTTCGCCAACCGTCAAGTCGGGGAAAGCGCTCCATTTTTCGTTGAGGGGACCTGAAAAGACACGTTGGATAATTCCAAGAATAAATATGGCAGTGATTAGAAGACCTATAACTGCGAGCGAGGACGCCCAGGCTACCAGTGGAAATGATCCCTTGAAGATCAGGAATTCTCCGATAAATCCATTCAGGCCCGGTAGACCCAACGTGGAGAACAGGGTGATTCCCATCAGACCTGTAAAGACAGGAACAATCTTGCGCAGGCCACCGAAGTCATCCAGCCCACGCAATCCGCCGCTGCGCTTTTCCAGCAAGGCGACAAACCAGAAGAGTGTTGCGGCAGTCAGTCCATGATTGAACATCTGTAGAAAGACGCCGTTCATTGCCGCATATTTTTCCGCGGTAAGTCCAGCGCCTACACTGGTAAATTTCACGACCGAAAAGATTGCCAGCAGACAATATCCTAGATGATTGATCGAGGAATAGGCGAAGATACGCTTCAAGTCTTTCTGCGCTAGCGCGGCGTATGCAGAGAGAACGATGGTCGCTACCGAGAGCCACAGAAGCGGAGTCAAAACCATTTGCATCTGCGCGCCAAAGATGGGGAGGAGAATACGAAGAAATCCGTAGACTCCCATCTTCGACATTGCGCCAGTCAGTAGGATTGTAGTTCCTGTCGGGGCCTCCGAGTAGGCTGATGGAAGCCAGGTGTGAAACGGAAACAGTGGTACTTTGACTGCAAATCCAAGAAAGGCTCCGGCAAAGAGAATCAGAGCGACATGCTCTGGAGTAAACCGGTGCCATGCGAGTTTGTAGATTACGGCGGGCATAAGCTGTCCGCTCTGCGCCAACATGGATAGGTCGATGAAGTCGAATTTCTTAGTGGCTAGAAATATGGCGAGAAATGCCAGCAGCAATGCAATGCTGCCAACCATCGTGTACACAAGAAACTGCGTTGCGGCCTTAGTGCGACGCGGTCCTCCCCATAACTTAATAAGAAAGAAGGCTGGAATCAGGCTGAGTTCCCAAAAGATAAACCAGTGAAAGAAATTCAAAGCCGTAAAGGTTCCGAAGAGGCACACCTGTAGGAGCAGAACCAGTGAAAAATAAAGAGGAACTCGCTGCTGAATCTGCCAGGAAGCAGCCATTGCGATTGGCACAACGATAGAGCTGAGCAATAGCATCAAAAGCCCAAGGCCATCGACCCCTACGCGATACTGCACTCCGATGGCTGAAATCCACTCGTGCTGCTCTTGAAATTGAAGCGATCCAGACATTGAATCGAAGTGGAACAACAGAATCAGCGTAATTCCAAGTGAGAAAAAACTAAAGGCCAGCGCCGACCATCGAACAAGGTTCTTGTTCTTTTCGCCGAGTGCGAGCAGTGCCAACGCTCCTACCATTGGCACTGCGGTTAGAACAGTGATCCATGGAAAGGCCATCATGCTTTTGCCCCCCAGAGTAGAAATATGACAAGAGCGATCAGAGCACAGCCGATGATTCGCATATAACTCTGGATTTGTCCGCCCTGAAACAGGGACAGAATTTGACCGCCGCGCGAGACGCTCTCGCAACCCTCATCGAATCCGGAGTTGACGATCGAAGTATCGAAGTAGTTGTCCAGCCGAGCAAAGCCGAGAACTAGATAAGAGACTGTTTGCACCGCTCCGTTCCAAACCCATCGGTCGAGCCAGTCGCAGACTCTGGACCACCATGCATTCATGCGGAGAATTGTTGTCTCATAGAGTGCATCGACAAAAAATGCGTTGCTCAGGACGGTATAGATTTGCGGCTGTAGCCTGCCGAGTCTGTCCGGAATTTCGGCGCTCTTTATCGGCTTTCGTCCATAGATCAACCAGCCCAAGCCCAGACCGAGAAAGACCAGCAGCGATGAGACGAGCATGACTGGGAGAACCGTGGGGCTGGAGAGTGCGGAGAGGTGAACGGCGGCTTGATCCCCTTCGAGGAACGATTGAAACCACGGCCATGCGGGAGTGCCAATCAATCCCAGAAGCATGGCACACGCGGCTAGAATCACCAGAGGAACGGTCATCACGGCTGGACTCTCGTGGGCATGAGAGGAGTGCTGCGGCATCGAGTCGTGAGCGTCGGAGAGTGGAGCGACGTGACGTGAAGCTCCGCCGAAAACGTAGTAGACCTGCCGCGTCATATAAAAAGCGGTCAGCAGCGCGCCGAAGGCACCCATATAAAACGGCATCTGAGAGACGCTCCACAGGTGCGCAGAGCGGAGAATATCGTCCTTACTCCAGAATCCTGAGAAGAAAAGAGGGAATCCGCACAGTGCGAGCATCCCGACTGCGTATGCGACGAAGGTAACGGGCATATATCTTCGCAGTCCTCCCATACGTCGAATGTCCTGTTCTCCGTTGCAGCCGTGTATTACAGATCCAGCACCTAGAAATAAAAGCGACTTGAAAAACGCGTGGGTAATCAGATGAAACATTCCTACAGCTACGCCGCCGACGCCCAGACCCATCATCATATAGCCTAGTTGCGAGATGGTGGAGTATGCGAGTATCCGCTTGATGTCGAATTGTGCGACAGCGATCATAGCCCCGAAGACTGCGGTGATCGCGCCGACCCATGTAACGACTTGTAACGCGATGGTTGGAGTCAGTGATAAGCCAGCGTGTGCTTCCATTAGCGGATAGATGCGTGCAATGAGAAAGACTCCGGCGGCAACCATGGTGGCGGCGTGAATCAACGCACTTACAGGTGTCGGGCCTTCCATCGCGTCTGGCAGCCAGACGTGCAAGGGAACCTGTCCGGACTTGCCTGCCGCACCGCAGAAGATAAGCAGCGCGATACCCGTGGATGCAGTTAAACCGAGGACTGTCGTCTGCATAACCAGATGGGTGAGCGCCGAATGTTCGAGGCATCCTGCGCCGCCGTCGTAGAGGAGCAAGGTTCCTGTCTGCGCATAAAGCCAGACCATGCCCAATAGAAATGCGAGGTCTCCGATGCGAGTTGTAATAAATGCTTTTTTCGCCGCCGCCGCCGCCCTCGGGTTGCTATACCAGAATCCAATGAGCAGGTAGGAGGTCAGGCCAACGATCTCCCAGCACATGAAGAGCAGGAGCAGGCTATTTGCGATTACGACGCCCAGCATGGCTCCGGCAAAGAGCGCAAGAAAACAGAAGAACCGGGTGAAATTCTCGTCGTGGGCCATGTATCCGACGCTGTAGATGAAGATCAACAAACCCACGAACGTGACCATGAGTAGCATCACGGCGGTCAATGGATCGAGCATCCATCCCAGTTTCATCCACTCATTGCCGAACTGGAACCAGCGGAAGTTGAAGGCCAGAACTTCAGATCCAACGGAGTTCTCGGTCCGCAGCACCTGAAGAAATGCGCAGAGGGAGAGCAGAAAGGATACTGCCATGGAGCCGATGGCCAACGAGGCAGCAGGACGTCGGTTGCGCTGGCCGAGCAGAGAGATAATTCCTGCCGCGCAGATCGGCAACGTAGGAACCAGCCACAGGTTTTGAACGATCCAGTTCATTGAGTCTCAATCGGAACTATAAAGAACGGTTAACTGCGACAGTGGTTAGTTTCAATGTAATTCAGCAAATGAAACGAGTTATTTCTCTATTCTTAAATATTTATTAACCATTTAATGAGTTCATCTGGTCTATGTCGGTAGTTTTGGAATGTCGATACGCAGCTAGAATAATTCCCAACCCAACTGCAGCTTCTGCTGCTGCAACGCTGATGGAGAAAACGGTAAACATGATCCCGGTCAAAGCCGCCGGGTTCGGGCCATAGCGCCAGAATGCGATCAAGTTCAGGTTGGCGGCGTTGAGCATCAGTTCAATTCCTATCAAGACAAGAATCGCATTGCGTCGGGTCAAGGCACCGGCCAGTCCGATGGAGAACAGAAGGGAGGAGAGGAGCAGATAGTTTTGCAAGGAGTTCATTTCATCTCCTCTTTGTGATCCATCGCAATGACTACGGCCCCGATGAGTGCGGCGGTCAGCAGTAGGCCCATAATTTCCAAGGGGAGGACATACCGATGCATCAGAGCGTCGCCAATCTGTTGCACGGTAACGTCCGGCTGCGGCTGTACGGGCTGCGAGGAACGCGCGCTGGAATGGATTGCCCACGCGAGAACCGCAAAGACGACGACGGCAATCGAGCTACTGAATTGCCAGAGAGAAGAGAAGGTCGGCGACGTTACGGGCATGGGGCTGTGCGTCATCATGATGGCGAAGACGGCAAGGATAGCGACTGCGCCGACATAAACCATAATTTGGGTGAATCCAACGAATTGTGCGCCGAGTTGAAGATACAGTGCGGCCATGCCAGCAAATCCAACGGTGAGGGCCAACACGCAATGTACGGCGTTCCTCATGCTCATGGCCGCTGCCATCCCGGAAATTGTCAACACGGCAAGGATCATAAATGTTACGGTCATTTTAATAACTCAATCATAGACGCAGTTCGATTCGTATTACAAAAACTAAGACAATATACAGTAGTCCTACAATGTTACTCAGAAAAACGATAGGTACGAACTTGAAACTTCTTCTTTTGTTTCAGCCCACGGCTTAGCAGGATGCAAGGAATGACAACCAGGGCAGAGCACACCAGCCATCGCAAAAATCCCGTGGGCATGAAATGCCAGATGCCAGCGGTCAAAAGATTGAGCAGCGTCATGGGGAGCATGAACTCCCATGCAAGGTTCATCAGTTGATCCATGCGCAGGCGGGGAAGAGTTCCTCTAATCCAGATGAATACTGCAATCAGAGTCAACAGTTTCGCAAAGAACCAGAAATAAGAGGGAATCCAAGTCAGGAAAGAGAATGGCGCCGACCAGCCGCCAAGAAACAAAGTGATTGCCATTCCGCTGGTGGCGAACATGCCGATATATTCTCCCAAAAAAAACAGGGCAAACTTGAAGCCTGAATACTCCGTATAGTAGCCGGCGATGATCTCCGACTCGCCTTCGGGGAGGTCGAAGGGGGAGCGGTTGGATTCAGCCGTTGCCGCAACCATAAACAGGAAAAATCCGGCGAACCCCCATGGCGTGAATACAAACCAGTGCGGCCATATTCCGGTATAACTCGCCTGCATGGCTACGATGGACACGGTAGAGAGCGATCCCGCCTGCATGATGACGACGATGGATGCTAGAACCAGCGGTACTTCATAGCTGATCATCTGCGCGATTGCGCGCATCGCGCCGAGCAGGGAGTACTTGCTGCGGCTGGACCAGCCAGCCATGAAGACGGCCAGTTCCATGAGCGAGCCGACTGCAAAGAAGTACAGCACTCCAGCATTCAGATTGGCGATCACCATGTTCCGACCGATGGGAAGAACCGCAAATCCCATAAAGGATGCAGCGACCAGCAGCACTGGAGCCAGAAAGTGTACTGCGCGGTCTGCCGTGATCGGAACAATATCTTCCTTGGTCAGCGACTTCACCCCGTCGGCGATGGGCTGAAGAATTCCAAATGGACCGACGCGGTTCGGCCCATAACGGTTCTGCATTCTTCCCAGACCCTTGCGCTCCAGAAGGGTTGTGATTGCGAACAGCAATGGGAAGACGAGGATGACCGGCACAACGGACAGAATTGCTGAAAACAGCGGATGTAGGGCGACAGGGAGATACCCCAGCAGCCAGTGTTTGGCAAGCACGAAGATCTGGTCGATCGCCTGAGTCATTGGGCCTCCACGCTCTCCGGCTGGGCTGCTGCAACTGCACCGATTGCCGCAGTTTCCTTTGCTTGCGCGGCGGCCTTCGCCTTGGCTTCCAGCTTGGCCCGCTCCTCGGCGAAGCGCGCGTCGATGGCGGCGGCCTCCGTGGGATGAATGGCGTTGTAATATTGGTTTGATTTAGCCAACTGTTGCTTCTGCAAGAGCAATCCCCCGAAGCGGTCGTCGGTGCTGAGGTCGTAGTCCACGTCCATCTTGATGGCGTCGAAGGGGCAGACCTCGACGCAGATCTGGCAGCTCATGCAGACGGAGATATCGATGTCGAATCGTGCGGGGTAGAACTGGGGTTTGCCAACGGCGTCGGGCTTCTTGTCCTTGCTCTTCTCTATAAAAATGCACTTTGGCGGACACTCTTTTTCGCAGATCTGACAGGAGACGCAGCGCATTCCCTGCTGCCAGTCCTCGCCATCGTAGACCAGAAACGGAAAGCTGCGCGCAGCCTCGATCTGTGGCACGCGTTGCTCGGGATACTGCACCGTGGTGAGACGGTCTTTGCTGACGTAGCTACCGAAGAAATTTCGGGCCGTCTCCGCCAGTCCCTTCAATATGCCTTCACCGACCACTGGAAGTCCTCCGTGCGTGCGCGTTCATCGGTCTACCTCTCCGAGCACGATGTCGATGCTACCAAGAATTACCACTACATCCGCTACGTTGTGTCCCAGGCAGAGGTCTTCCAGAACCGTCAGGTTGATAAGGCTGGGCGGACGCACGCGATAGCGATAGGGGTTCGGCGAGCCATCGCTGACGAGAAAGAAGCCAAGCTCGCCCTTGGGCGCTTCGATTCTTCCGTAGGCCTCGCCCGGCTTGGGTCGGAAGCCGCGAATTCTGGTCTTCGGATCGACGATCGGCCCTGCGGGAATCTCGCGGATGGCCTGCTCTAAAATCTTCACCGATTCGCGCATCTCCAGCAGGCGGACCATGTAGCGGTCGTAGACATCGCCGTGCTCGCCCAGTGGCACACGGAAGGGGAAGCGGTCGTAGATGCCGTAGTGGTCCACCTTGCGAATGTCGTAGTCCACGCCGCTGGCGCGCGCCATCGGGCCGCTGATGCCCGCGCTGACGGCCAACTTGTGCGGCAGGACTCCGACGTGCTGGGTGCGGTCCATCAGAATCTCATTGCTCACCAACAGGCTTTCGTACTCATCCAGAAAGCGCGGGAAATCCTGCACCACCTTCTTTGCCTGGTCCATCCAGCCAGCGGGAATATCCACGCGGCATCCGCCGAAGCGCATGTAGTTGCACATCATGCGCGCGCCGGTGAGCGCCTCGAAGAGGTCGAGGATCTTCTCCCGTTCGCGGAAGGCATACATCAGCGGTGTTCCGCTGGCCCCCATGTCCTGCATCAAAAATCCGATGAGGCAGGCGTGGTTCTGCAACCGGGTCAGCTCGCCGACGATGACCCGCAGGTACTCAGCGCGCTCCGGCACCTCGATGCCCGCCAGTTTCTCAACCGCCAACGCGTAGGCCCAGTTGTTGGTGATGGGACACATGTAGTCGAGCCGGTCGGTGTAGGGCATGGAGCCGAGATAGGTCTCGTTCTCGGCGATCTTTTCGTGGTTGCGATGCAGGTATCCGAAGACAGGCTTCAGCTTGACGACGTGCTCGCCGTCGAGCACGACGTTCATGCGAAAGACGCCGTGGGTGGAGGGATGCTGCGGCCCCATGGAAAGTTCCAGCAACTGCTCCTTGTCGGGAGCGGAGGTTGGCTCCAACTCGGCTTCCAACTCTAACTGAGCAATCGGGTTGAGTGCGATATTCATCGGCTTCCCCCTTCGTTCAGGGAGCGCTCACTGGCCTCACGGCTGTGCTGGTTGGCTCGCAGCAGCACCTGGTCGTGCGCGGTCGGCTCGTATTCGAAGTCGTCCGGTTCCACATAGTCCCGGCGCATTGGATGGTCCACAAACTCGTCCCACATCAGCAGGCGGCGCAGGTCCGGGTGTCCGTCGAAGACGACTCCGAAGAGGTCGAAGATCTCGCGTTCCTGAAACTCCGCGCTGCGCCAGACCGGCGTGAGCGAGGGCAGATGAACGTCGGCCTCGCGGTCTTTGGTGCTCATGCGAAGCGTAAGCGGCCCGTGCTTCTTCTCGATCGAGAAGAGGTGGTATACCACTTCGAGAGTGCCGGGAGTGGTGGTCTTGCGAACCTCTTCGACCTCCTGCTCCACTCCATCGACGAGCTTCTTGACCTTCACCTTCTCCGTTTGCTCTTTGGCGGGCCAGTCGATTCCGGTCACATTCGAGCAGAAGTCGAAGCGCAGCTCGGCGGCGTCGCGCAGATAGCTGGCCACTGCGACGGCGAACTCCGGTTCGAGGCGCAGCGAGTGTTGGCCCGACGGACTGGGGTTCGCAACCAGCTCCAACTGGCAGCCGGCAACGTTGGTTTCAATCTCGGATTTAATTTTTTCCAGATCCATCCGTCTCTGCCTGCGAAATCTGTACCAGCGGCGACTTCCACACCGTTGGGTTCTGCGTCGGTTCCAGATCGTGCGCGCCAAACCGCGGCACCATAAACTCGCTGGGTTCGTCGGCGTTCAGGTGACGCGGCCTCTTCTCGCCGGTCAAATGCTGTTCGTCTATCTTCTTTTGCAGCACCATCAATGCATCGATCAGCGCCTCTGGCCGCGGTGGGCAGCCCGGAATATAGATGTCCACCGGGATATAGCGGTCGATCCCCTTCAGCACGTTGTAGCCCTGCTTGAACGGGCCACCGGAGATGGCACATGCGCCCATGGAGATCACATACTTCGGCTCCGGCATCTGGTTGTAGAGCCGAACCACCTGGGGGGCCATTTTTTTTGTCACGGTCCCGGCGACGATCATCAGGTCGGCCTGCCGCGGGGAGGGGCGAAAGACCTCCGCGCCGAAGCGCGCCATGTCGTACCGCGCCATGGTGGTGGCGATCATCTCAATGGCGCAGCAGGCAAGGCCGAAGTTCAACGGCCAGATGGAGCTTCTGCGGCCCCAGTTATACAGCTCCTGAAGGGTCGTGGCGACGATCCCCTGCTTCCTCATCTCGTCCTTCAGTTGTTCATCCACCACAAAAAATCCTTAGTCCCTGTCGAATTGCTTGCTCATTTTGATGGCAACTCCTACGGTCTTCGCAAATCTCCGCGCTCTTCTCCGTGGCGCGCTATGCCCAGACCAGAACATGCTTCTGGTAGGCCCAGACCAGTCCTTCCACCAGCAACAGGAGGAAGACCATCATGGCGACGGATTCTCCCACCGAAAAACCAGTAAACGCAACCGCAAACGGCAGAAGAAAGACCGCCTCTACATCAAAGACGAGAAAGATGATCCCGTACAGGTAATAGCCCGGCTTGAACTGAATCCAGGCATCGCCCTCCGACTCCAGACCGCACTCGTAGATGGCGTTTTTGCTCGAGCCGGATTTCTGGGGGGAGTACAGCCTAGCCCACAGCCAGGCGAGGGATAGCGTAAATAAAGCAAAGGCGACGGCTGCACACAACAGCACAATCACAGGAAGATAGATGGCGTTCGTCATGACTTCTGTCCCTACTGTACCAGAGCGGTAAGTGGCGGAGTGTGACACTGCGCACATCTGTCGGGAGTCCGCTGGGTGCAGAATTGTGACAGGTTCTGGAGGAGAAACTCAATGACTGAGCAGCAAACGGCGATTCTGGATGGAAACGAAGCCTGTGCGCGGGTGGCGTACCGGCTCTCTCAGGTCATCACCATCTACCCCATCACGCCCTCGTCCACCATGGCGGAGTGGGCCGATGAATGGCGTGAGTCCGGGCGCAAGAACATCTGGGGAACCGTCCCTCTGGTTGCCGAACTTCAGAGCGAGGGAGGAGCTGCCGGCGCCATGCATGGCGCGCTTCAGGCCGGTGCGTTCAGCACCACCTTCACCGCCTCTCAGGGCCTGCTGCTGATGATCCCCAACATGTTCAAGATCGCTGGCGAACTGACCTGCAATGTCATTCACGTTACCGCTCGCGCGCTCGCCACTCATGCTCTCTCCATCTTCGGCGACCACTCGGACGTGATGGCCTGCCGCTCCACGGGATACGCCATGCTCTCCTCCGGCTCCGTGCAGGAGGCCGCCGACCTGGCTCTGGTCGCCCACATCGCCACGCTGGAGTCGCGCATCCCGTTCCTGCACTTCTTCGATGGCTTCCGCACCTCGCACGAGATCAACAAGGCGCTCGCCATCTCCGACGAGACGATTCTTGCCCTGCTCGACGAGAAACACGTCCTCGCCCATCGCCAGCGCGCTCTCAACTCCGACAATCCAATTCTGCGCGGTACCGCACAGAACCCCGATGTCTTCTTTCAGGCGCGCGAGGCCTGCAACCCCTACTACATGGCCTGCCCCACCATTGTGCAGAACGCGATGGATCGATTTGCCGCGCAGACTGGCCGCTCCTATCACCTCTTCGATTATGTCGGCGCTCCCGATGCGGAGCGCGTGATCGTTCTGATGGGGTCTGGTGCCGGGGCAGCCGAAGAGACCATCGACCACCTGATCGCGCAGGGCGAAAAGATCGGGATGCTCAAGGTTCGTCTCTACCGTCCCTTCGCCGCCGAAGCCTTCCTCGCCGCGCTGCCAAAGACGGTCAAGTCCATGGCCGTTCTGGACCGCTGCAAAGAGCCTGGTTCGCTGGGCGAGCCGCTCTATCAGGATGTCATCACCGCATTCAGCGAGGCTTTCTCTAGCGGAAGCTCGCCCATTGCAGTGCAGCCTCGCATCATCGGCGGACGCTACGGCCTCTCCTCGAAGGAGTTCACCCCGGCGATGGTCAAGGGCGTCTTCGACGAGTTGAAGAAGTCGAAGCTGAAGAACCGCTTCACCATCGGCATCCACGACGACGTCACCCACAGCAGCCTCGCCTACGATCCCGAATTCTCCACCGAAGATCCCAAGACGGTACGCGCACTCTTCTACGGACTGGGTGCGGATGGAACCGTTGGGGCCAACAAGAACTCCATCAAGATCATCGGCGCGGAGACGCCCAACTACGCGCAGGGATACTTCGTCTACGACTCGCGCAAGTCCGGCTCGGTTACCACCTCGCACCTGCGCTTTGGGCCAAACCCGATCCGCTCCACCTACCTCATCACGCGGGCAAACTTCGTGGCCTGCCACCAGTTCTCCTTTCTGGAGCGGATGGACATTCTCTCCGCCGCAGCACCGGGCGCGGTCTTTCTGCTGAACAGTCCGCATGGGCCGGAGGAGGTCTGGAAGCACCTGCCGCGCACCACTCAGGAGACGATCCTCAAGAAGAAGCTACAGTTCTACGTCATCGACGGCTACACCGTGGCGCGCGATACCGGAATGGGCAATCGTCTCAATACCATCATGCAGACCTGCTTCTTCGCCATCAGCGGCGTGCTTCCCGCCGACGAGGCTATCGAGCAGATCAAGAAGTCCATCAAGAAGACCTACGGCAAACGCGGCGACGCGGTGGTGCAGAAGAACTTTGCCGCCGTCGATGCGGCGCTGGCCAACCTGCACAAGGTGAAGCTGCCGGAGACGATCAACGCAACCTTCGACATTCTGCCCATGCTGCCGAAGGAGGCTCCGAGCTTCGTCTACAACGTTTTAGGCGCGATGGCCGATGGACGCGGCGACTCGCTTCCGGTCAGCGCTCTGCCTCCCGGCGGGACCTTCCCCACCGGTACCGCGCAGTGGGAGAAGCGCAACATCTCCCAGATCATTCCAGTCTGGGATCAGGACCTCTGCATCCAATGCGGCAAGTGCGTTCTGGTCTGCCCGCACGCGGTCATCCGCGCCAAGGTCTACGATCCGGCGCTGCTGGCGGATGCTCCGGCGACCTTCAAGAGCGCCAAGCCAAAGTGGAAGGGCATGGAGGAGGAGCGGTACACCCTACAGGTCGCTCCCGAGGACTGCACAGGTTGCAAGCTGTGCGTCGAGGTCTGCCCGGTCAAGAGCAAGAGCGAGGCCAAGCACAAGGCCATCAACATGGAGATGCAGGCCCCGTTGCGCGAGAGCGAAGCCAGGAACTGGAGCTTCTTCACCGCACTGCCAGAGGTCAATCGCGCGAAGCTCTCGCACACGCAGGTCAAGGACATCCAACTGCTACAGCCACTCTTCGAGTTCTCCGGTGCCTGCTCCGGCTGCGGAGAGACGCCCTATATCAAACTGCTCACCCAACTCTTCGGCGACCGGCTCTTCATCGCCAACGCCACTGGCTGCTCGTCGATCTACGGTGGCAATCTGCCCACCACTCCCTATACCAAGAACACCAGCGGACGCGGTCCCACCTGGGCGAACTCGCTCTTTGAGGACAACGCCGAGTTCGGCATGGGCATGCGGCTCGCTCTGGACCAGCAGAAGGAGTACGCAGAGAGCCTGCTGCAACGCCTTGCGCCCAGCGTCGGCGACGATCTGGTCACCGCAATCCTCACCGCCAGTCAGGCCGGGGAGAATGAGATCGAGGCCCAGCGGGAACGCGTTCTGGCGCTTCGTTCCAAGCTGGCCGCGACCGACTCCATCGAGGCCCGCGCCATGCTCACTGTGGCCGACTCGCTGGTGCGCAAGAGCGTCTGGATCCTGGGTGGCGACGGCTGGGCCTACGACATCGGCTTCGGCGGACTCGACCACGTCCTCGGCTCCGGGCAGAACGTCAAGGTGCTGGTGCTCGACACCGAGACCTACTCCAACACCGGCGGGCAGATGTCCAAGTCCACTCCGCGCGGTGCTGTCGCCAAGTTTGCCGAGGGTGGCAAGCCAAACAGCAAGAAAGACATTGCAATGGAGGCCGTGGCCTATGGCTCGGTCTACGTCGCGCGCATCGCCATGGGCGCAAGCGACATGCAGACGGTCAAGGCGTTTCAGGAGGCGGAGGCATACAACGGTCCCGCGCTCATCCTCGCCTACAGCCACTGCATCGCGCATGGATACGACCTGACCTACGGCATGGAGCAGCAGAAGAGCGCGGTGCTCTCCGGCTACTGGCCGCTGATGCGCTACAACCCGATGCTGCGTGCCGAGGGCAAGAACCCCTTCCAACTCGACTCCAAAGCGCCCTCCATTCCGCTCAAGGAGTACGCCTACCACGAGGCCCGCTACACCATGCTCACACGCAGCCGTCCCGACGTTGCCAAGAAGCTGCTACAGGAGGCGCAGGACGACGTCGAGCGTTCGTGGCGCGTCTACTCTGGCCGCGCCGCCATGGCGGGACGCTCTGAGTCCCCCAACATTGCACCACCGGAAAAAGAAGGCAACGTTGCGCCTCTGGGATCGGGAGGAGGCATAGAATGATCGACCTGCGCACGGAATATCTGGGACTCAAACTAAAAAGCCCCCTCGTGGTCTCTTCCTCGCAACTGACGGAATCGGTGCAGAGCATTCAGCGTCTGGAGGAGGCTGGCGCCGCCGCCGTTGTGTTGCCCTCGATCTTCGAGGAGCAGCTCACGCTAGAGAGCAACGCTCTGGACAGCGACCTCTCGCGGGGCACGGAATCCTTTGCCGAGTCGCTCAGCTTCTTGCCCGCCTACGAGAGCTATCGGCAGGGGCACGAAACCTACCTCAACCACATCCGCGGCGCAAAGACCGCAGTCGGCATTCCCGTCCTCGCCAGCCTGAACGGCGCGACGGCGGGCGGCTGGGTGAGCTTTGCCAGGGAGATTGAGCAGGCCGGAGCAGACGCGCTGGAGCTGAACACCTACTCGCTGCCCACCGATCCTCGCGTCACCAGCGACCAGATTGAAGAGGGAATCGTCGAACTGGTGCGTCAGGTGAAGGCGAGCACAAAGATTCCCATTGCGGTCAAACTCTCTCCGCAGTACACCAGTATCCCGAATCTGGCCGCCAAGCTGGATCGAGTCGGGGCCAACGCGCTGGTCCTGTTCAACCGCTTCTACCAGCCGGACTTCGACATTGATGGTCTCAACGTGGTTCCTCGGCTCGCCCTCAGCCGTCCGGAGGAGCTGCTGATCCGCCTGCACTGGACTGCAATCCTCTACGGCACCCTGCGCGCGGAGCTGGCCGTCACTGGCGGAGTTCACACGGCGCAGGACGTTCTGAAGTCCATCATGGCGGGCGCACAGGTGGCCATGATGACCTCTGCGTTGCTGGTCAACGGAATCCCCTATCTTGCCGCTCTACAGTCCGATCTGTTGCACTGGATGGAGGAGCACGAGTACGAGTCCATCTGGCAGATGCGCGGCAGCCTCAGTCGCCAATCGGTGCCCAACCCGGCCGCCTTCGAGCGCGGCAACTACATCAAGACACTCAGCAGCTATACCCTGCGCCAGAACGCCTGACGACAGAGCCGTCCCCACCATAACTCCGTCATCCCGACCGGAGCGAAGCGCAGTGGATCCCCCGCATTTCACATTATCCGGGGTCTGTTCTTGCCTCGCCTCTTTTACCCAGTCCTCTCGAATTGAAGCGAAGCGTCCCACTCTCTTCCTTTTGTCTGGCCTTTGGTCGAGGCACATTCCAATATCATCGGTTCCGACCCAGACGCAAATCGCGACTGCGATACTCATTTCCTCATGCATCGAATGCCCCCGTTTTTCGATTTGCGAGCGATACTGGTAGTACCGAGCTGAGGCATCCGACCAATGGAATTTCACATCTCCCGCGCTGTCCGAGAAGCAACCAAGGTTGACGACCTTCTCTTCAGCTTCACCGGAAACGTCGTCTTCGCCGATGTAGCGGCGAGCCGCAAACTGGCCGAGGCGCTCAACCAGGCGCGCGGCGCAGAGGCCGATCCAGCCAGCGCGATCAACGCCGGAGCGCTCTTCGCCATGGGCCTGATCGACGAGCTGAGCCACGCGCTGGTCGCCCGCTATCGCAAGCAGATCGACCCCGCCGTACTCAGTGAGGCCGTCCGCTGGTTTGCCGCCCACGTCGATCCCGACAAGACTGGATCAAAAAAAACTGGGCCTGCCAAGCTCGAAGCTCTCCTCCTCGCCTTCACCGAGAGGTTTCCCAACGTCGCCGTCTTTCGCGGAAAACTCACTGCCGCCCAGTGGCTGCGCGGCTCCAACGATGGCCAACCCAACCGCGAGGCCGCGCTGGAAGAGCTTCTCCTGCTCTGGATCGCCAACAGCAATCCCGCCTTCAAGCCCTTCCATGCGCTCTTTGAGGACGAAGCCCTCCGGCAGCAGACGGTCTACGCCAGCGTCACCGCCGCCTTCCCGGATTTCTTCAGCACCCGTCCGCCGATGGCCCCCGAGATCGGCAGCCTCTACGACGCACTGCGCGCGCCCATCCTCGCTTCGCCGGACTCGCTCACCGGACAGCTCGACTACATCCGCGAACGCTGGGCGCCCTACCTCGGCGACGACCTCAAGCGCATTCTGCTCGCCATCGACGTTCTGCGCGAAGAGGACCTTGCCATCTGGATGCGCTTTCATCCTCCCGGCCCCGATCACTTCCGCCACGGCGCGCCCGCCTGGGGCAGCATGGGCTTTGTTGGCGACGAGTTCATTGGCTATGACGACGACTTCCGCCGTCGCCGTCGCTACTCGCACGACTATCAGGCCCCGCTCGACGAGTACGAAAACTTCAGCACCGACCAGGCCTGGATGCCCAACGTCGTCCTCATGGCCAAGAGCACCTACGTCTGGCTGGAGCAGCTCTCCAAGAAATATCAACGCCACATCCACCGCCTCGACCAGATCCCCGACGAGGAGTTGCAACTGCTGGTTGCGCGCGGCGTCACTGGCCTCTGGCTGATCGGTCTATGGGAACGCTCGACCGCATCGCGCACCATCAAGCGCCTGCGCGGCCATCACGACGCGGTCGCCTCCGCCTACTCGCTCAAGAGCTACGATATTGCCGAAGACCTCGGCGGATGGGTCGCCTACGACTACCTGAAACACCGCGCCTCCGCCCTCGGCCTGCGCCTCGCCAGCGACATGGTTCCCAACCATATGGGCATCGACTCCGACTGGGTCATCGACCACCCCGACTGGTTCCTGCATCGCTGGCAGAGTCCCTTCCCGGCCTATCGCTTCGAGGGGCCTGATCTCTCCAACGACAGCCGCGTCGAGATCAAGATCGACGACCGCTACTACGATCAGACCGATGCCGCCGTGGCCTTCCGCCTGCGCCACCACAGCAGCGGCGAGACCCGCTACGTCTACCACGGCAACGACGGCACCACCTTCGCGTGGAACGACACCGCGCAGCTCGACTACTCCAAGGCCGCCGTTCGCGAGCACGTCATCCAGACCATCCTGCACGTCGCCCGTCTGTTTCCCATCATCCGCTTCGACGCGGCGATGGTCCTCGCCAAGCGTCACGTCCAGCGCCTGTGGTTCCCGCTTCCAGGTGCGGGCGGGTCGATCCCATCGCGCGCGGAAGACTCCATGTCTCAGGAGGAGTTCGACGCTCTCATCCCGAACGAGTTCTGGCGAGAGGTGGTGGACCGCGTCGCCGCCGAGGTTCCCGGCACGCTTCTGCTCGCCGAGGCCTTCTGGCTCCTCGAAGGCTACTTCGTCCGCACCCTCGGAATGCATCGCGTCTACAACTCGGCCTTCATGAACATGCTGCGCGACGAGGAGAACGCAAAGTACCGTTCCTATCTGAAGAAGACCATCGAGTTCGATCCCGACATCCTCAAGCGCTACGTTAACTTCATGTCGAATCCCGATGAACGCACGGCAATTGACCAGTTCGGAGACGGAGACAAATACTTCGGCGTCTGCACCCTGCTCGCCACGCTGCCCGGACTGCCGATGTTCGCTCACGGCCAGATCGAGGGATTCACCGAGCGCTACGGCATGGAGTTCAAGCAGGCGCGCCTGGACGAGTGGCCCAACGAGGCTCTGGTGTTGCGCCACCAGCGAGAGATCGCCCCACTGCTCGCCAAGCGATACATCTTCGCCGGCAGCTCCGACTTCACCCTCTATGACTTCTGGAACAGCTACGGCAGCGTGGACGAAAACGTCTTCGCCTACTCCAACCGCTTCGCGGACGAGCGCTCTCTCGTTCTCTACAACAACAAGTACGACAGCACGCGCGGAACCATCCACATCTCCGCGGCGTTCATGGACAAGGCCACCGGCGTCCTCCGCCAGCGCAGTCTCTCCGACGGCCTCGGCCTGCCCACTGGCGGGTCCATCGTCCTCGCCTACCGCGACAGCAACGGCTTGGAGTACCTCCGCCGCGCCACAGACCTGCACTGGAACGGCCTCACCTTCGACCTGCGCGGCTTCCAATGCGTCGTCCTGCTGGACTGGCGTGCGCTGCAGCCTACCACCGAGTGGCCCTGGGACCGCCTCTGCGACTCGCTCGAAGGAAGAGGCGTGCGCAGCGTCCACGACGAACTCATCAAACTGCGCCTGCGCCCGCTGCACGATGCCCTGCGCGCCGCCGTCAGCCGCGACAACGTCCTCGCCCTCGCCGAAATTGCCAACGAAATCGCCACCCAGACCGCAGCCAACGCCTCCGCTTCCAACTCTTTTCCCATCGAGTCTTCTGAAGCCGATCCACGCCTGCGCGCGCTCACCGACAAAAGCCAGATCTTCTTCGACCGCCTCCTTGAAAGCGTTCCCGCGGAGAACCGCGCGCCGAAGCCCCCGGAGCCAATCGCCAACTGCGACGACTCGCCCGCATCCAGTTCCCAGTCGGGTTCCTCACCCATCCCGCGGAATGCGCGGGATGCGACTCCGCTGGTGTCGACCGAGCCAACCTACGCTGAATCCTTCCGCGCCCTGCTGCTCGCCGCCAACCGCCTGCAGGCCCTCGCGCAGACCTTCTCCACCGATTGGCCCGCGCAGTCGCGTCCCATCCTCCCCGGCAATGCGCCAGCCACCCGTCAGGAACGCACCTGGGCGCCGATCCTCGCTTGGATCGTTCTGCGCAGCCTACCCCAGTATTGCAACCCCAACGGCGACCGCGTCGCCCTCTTCGATGGCCTCCTCTTCCGCGCAACTCTCGCAGACCACTTCGCCAGCATGGGCATGGAGGGCGAGTCCAGTTGGCAGGCCGCCGCGCAGGTGCGCCTGCTGCTCTCCACATTCGCTGCTGCTCCTGAAGCCATCCACTCTGAGTCTCTCTGGGCCGACCCAGACGTCCGCTGGCTCGCTGGCATCAACCTCGCCGCTGGCATCACCTACTTCAACCGCCAGCAGTTTGAGGAGCTGCTCACCTGGCTCCAACTCCCCAAGCTCCTCCAGATCGCCCAGTGCGAAACCATCCAGCCTGATTCAGCCCAAGCTGTCGCCATCGCAGAGATCGAGGCATCGGTCGCCGCCGCCCGCAAGGCCGCCCAGCGC
>VFSW01003043.1_pt1 | contig 25140 bp, 23 predicted proteins | sample 5358111 | NCBI WGS metagenome assembly VFSW01 (sample SAMN11554181, study PRJNA540505) | mine drainage metagenome | isolation source: sediment from site ElyBrook_90M | place: USA: Ely Copper Mine, Vershire, VT | collected 2017
CGCCTCACGTGGCCGGCGGGGGGGGGGGTTCAGATGGTTCCCTTGGACCCATCTGAACCGTCCCCCGGCGGGTTGTTTCTAGCGCGCTGACTTGTAATCAGCAACTCCGAGGGGGGAGTGGTGGCAACGCTTACGACGCAGTTACCTCAGCGACGCCGACGTCGAGTATGGACCGAGAGTCGCGTCGGTTTGACAATGCTGATTCCGGGCATCGGACTCATCGTGATCTTCATGCTGATTCCTTTCTTCTACTCGATTTGGCTCTCACTTCACGTCGAAATTGTCGGTAGCAACATTCCGATTCGTTCGGTGGGCCTACTCTTTTACCGACACCTGTTCTCCGACCCCATCTTTCGCGGAGTCTTTTTGAAGAGCCTCGAAAATAACGGCATCTTCGCCCTTGTGGTCGTTCCGATTCAGACCGGTCTCGCGATGTTTCTCGCCATCTTGGTTAATCGCCAGGGGGCGTTCGTGAAGTTCTGTCGAACTACCTTCTTCTTGCCCGTGGTCTTTCCCATGGTGCTGACTTCACTGATTTGGAAGGCGATTCTCGCACCGGGTCCCGCCGGGATGCTCAACGCCGTACTTCGGATCATCACGTTCGGGCACTTCTCGCCCCAGTACTGGCTCGGTAACGTCCACTTGGCCCTACCGAGCATCATCCTTCTCTCAGTGTGGCAAGGTACCGGATTCCAAATGGTGATCTTCCTCGCCGGCCTGCAGGGCATTCCCCCCTCGCACTACGAGGCTGCCCTGATTGATGGTGCGAACCGGTGGCAGCTCTTTCGCGACGTCACGCTGCCGGGCCTTCGCAATACGACCATCTTCGTGGTGATGGTGACGACGATATTCTCGCTCCAACTGTTTGATCAGGTCTATCTCTTGACCCAGGGAGGCCCGCTGAACGCCACGTCGTCAGTGATGTATCTAGCGGTGAGTCAGGCCTACGTGGCCAACAACGTGGGACAAGGGGCCGCAATCTCGGTAGTGCTGTGTTTCATTATCCTCCTGCTGAGTTTGATCCAGCGCCAAGTTCTCAGAGAGCGAGTCGACTGATGGCTGTGACTTCTACCGTTGCGCCGTTGCGCCGTCGCCGTTCGCGCCGATCGGTCCCCTGGGGTGCCTACTCCTTGCTCGCGGTCTTCACCATCCTCTTTTTGTTCCCCGTGTACTACCTCATCATTGGATCGTTCGAAACACCCTCCGAGGCGCTAAACGGAATACAGGCGGCCGCGCCCACTCATTTGACCCTCGCCAACTACCACTCGTTGAGCCAAGAGTTCTTTAGTTCCACAATTACCGGTTCTCTGCGGGGTTTCTACACCGTGTCAACTCTGGTGTCCCTTATCGTGGTGGCCGGAGGGCTCGTGGTGAACTCACTGGCCGGTTACGCCCTGGCCCGTATGAAGTTTCGGGGACACCGGACACTACTCCTCCTCGTTATCGTGCTCGTCATCATCCCGTTCCAGGCCATCGCGGTCCCGCTCTACTACATGCTGAGCGGGATGCGTAACACGGTGGTCGTCCAGGCCCTTCCCTTCATCGGAAGCGCATTTTCGATCTACCTCTTCTACACGTTCTTCTTGAATCTGCCACCCCAACTCGAAGAGGCGGCGCGAATCGATGGAGCAGGACCGTGGCGCACCTTTCTCCAGATCATCCTGCCTAACGCCAAGCCGGCGTTCGCCTCCGTCGCGATCTTGTCATTTATTCAGATTTGGTCATCGTATCTCTGGCCCCTGATGATGACCTCCCAACCCAACGTCTATCCGCTGTCGATCGCCATTGGCAACTTGGTGAAGCAACAGAGCACTCCGAACTACGGAGAGATGTTCGCATTCGGAGTCCTCCTAGTGGTTCCGATGGCGGCGTTCTTCCTCGTCTTTCAGCGCTGGTTCATTCGCTCGGTAGCCAGTCTGGCGGTGAAGGGATGAGGACCTTAAGGACGAAACGAGGAGTCGACGGTGTCTGAAATTATTCTGCGTGACGTCTCCAAGACGTACGACAATGGATATCAAGCAATTCATCAGATTGACCTCACCGTGCGCGAAGGCGAGTTCATGGTGGTAGTGGGTCCCTCCGGGTGCGGGAAGTCGACCCTGCTGCGAATGGTGGCTGGCCTCGAGACCGTGAGTGATGGCGAGATCAGCATCGGGGGAGAGGTCGTGAACGACTTCACACCGGGCGAACGTGATCTCGCGATGGTTTTTCAGAACTACGCCCTCTATCCTCACATGACGGTCGAGAAGAACATCGCGTACTCCCTTCGACTGCGCAAACTCTCCGGTCAGGAAATTCAGCGTCGAGTGACGGAAGCGGCCGAGATTCTAAGTTTGACGGACTACTTGAAGCAGCGCCCCGGACGTCTGTCGGGAGGCCAGCGTCAACGAGTCGCCATGGGTCGGGCCATTGTGCGTGAACCCAAGGCCTTTTTGATGGATGAACCTCTTTCGAACCTGGACGCGAAGCTTCGCGTGCAGATGCGCTCGGAGATTCTGCAGATTCAGCGCCGCGTGGGAGTCGCCACTCTCTACGTCACCCACGATCAGGTCGAGGCCATGACGATGGGGGACCGAGTGACTGTTTTGCGGGCCGGTGTTCTTCAGCAGGTTGACACGGCGCAGACCCTCTACGATCGCCCGCACAACGTGTTCGTGGCATCCTTCGTGGGATCACCATCCATGAACTTGTTATACGCCACGTTGAATGGCGACGGCACTCGCCTCCAAGTGGGTAGTCAGTCACTCGCGGTATCCGCCGAGACGTTCGTCCGGCGGCCGACCCTGCGGGCCTACGTCGGGCGCGAGGTGATTGTGGGAATCCGACCAGAAGATCTCACCCTCGAAGGAGCAGGCGAAACTTTGGTGGGGCGAATCGGTCATATCGAAGCATTGGGTTCGGAGTTGATTGTGCACTTCGGCCTCGATGCTCGCAACTACGTGGTGGAGGATAAAGGTGGATCGGCCGAGGAGGTCGAAGAACTCCTGGAAGAGACGGCGTTGACGCAGCACGTGCGCAACGTCGCGCGCGTGGCGCCGCGTAGTTCGGTCACCACCGGTGACGCCGTGCCGTTTCACGTGTCGATGGAGCGGGCGCATTTCTTCGACCTCTCGACCGGCGAATCCATCTGGTAGGGCTTCCATGACTCCCGTATTTAGTGACCAGCGCATGCGTCCCCTCGTCCCTTCATCGCTCACGGCGGACTGGCGACGAGGCGTGACCTACCAGCTCTACGTGCGTAGTTTTTCCGACGGCAATGGCGATGGAGTCGGGGACATTCCGGGAGCTATTGCCCGTCTCCCCTACATCAAATCGTTGGGAGTCGACTCCGTGTGGGTATCACCGTGGTACGTCTCTCCCATGGCCGACGGTGGTTACGACGTCGCTGACTACTGCGATATCGAACCAATGTTCGGTACTCTCGACGACGCTGATCAGTTCATCAAGGAGTGCCACCGTTTGGACTTGCGGGTGATGGTGGATGTTGTCGTCAATCACTGCTCCTGCGCTCACCCGTGGTTTCAGCGTGCTCTAAGGGCTGGCACGAATAGTCCCGAACGGGAGTTCTTCTACTTTCGTGATGGTCGAGGGCCCCGCGGAGACGAACCACCCACCGACTGGGTGAGCGTCTTCGGGGGACCGGCCTGGACCAGGGTGACGGAGTCCGACGGAACACCGGGTCAGTGGTATCTGCACCTCTTTGATTCGGCTCAACCCGACCTCAACTGGCACAACCCCGCAGTTCGACTCGCCTTCGACGAGATTTTCCGCTTCTGGTTCGATCGGGGAGTTGACGGGTTCCGACTCGATGCGGTACCCGCGATTGGCAAGGAGCCCGAGTTCCGCGACGCGGGGTGTGACCCCACGCAACAGTTCGCACCCGAAACGAACTCTCCGACCTCGTACTGGGACTCCGGTGACGTGCACGAGATCGTGGCGCACTGGCGAGCTCTGGCCGACTCCTACTCCCCACCAAAGTATTTGGTAGGTGAAATTAACGTCAGTACCACCGAGGCTCTCCTACGCTACGTGCGACCCGGCGAACTTCACTCGGTCTTCGCGATGAATCTCGCGAAACTGCCGTGGTCGGCTCGGCAGTTTCGTCACCGGATTGACCAACACCTGTCCTCTTTCTACCCTGACGAGTCCTGGCTGACCTGGGTCTCCTCGAGTCACGATGAGGTGCGCACGGTGACTCGGTACGCACAGGGCGACGAGGAACACTCGGACCCCGCCCTCGGGGTTCGTCGCGCGAAGGCGGCTCTGCTCATGACCCTCGCTCTACCCGGGGGAGCCTGTCTCTACCAGGGAGAGGAGTTGGGCCTGCCTCAAGTAACCGATATTCCCGTCGAGATGCTCGAAGACCCCATCGTGTTGCGCACCGGTGACCCTAGTAAGGGACGCGACGGGTGTCGAGTAGCACTCCCCTGGACTCTCTCGGGACCATCCTTCGGATTTAGTGTGGTCGCACCTCGGGTGGCGCAACCCACCGAGTGGACTCACCTCAGTGTCGAGTCCCAAGAGCAGGACCGGAACTCATTTTTGCACTTCACTCGACGGGTCCTCCACCTTCGACGCCACTACATTGATGACGCGGTCAGCGACATGGAGTGGCTCGACTGGAGTGACGACATCGTCGCATTCGAACGGGGTCGGCTCCGCTGCGTGATTAACTTCTCGGATGTTCCCTTCGCTCTCGCGAGTCCCGGCCGGATCGCGGTGATGAGTGAAACCAGCGGATCGGGGTGGTTGGCACCGAACTCCGGTGCCTGGCTGTGGATTTAGGTGTTTTCGATGACGCGCTATAACGTCGAGGCATGACAACGACGGGTGCCGAGACTCCCCGGTCACCGGCCAATGCCTCTATTGAGGATGTTGCTCGGCGGGCCGGAGTCTCGAGTGGCACGGTGTCGCGGGCGTTGCGGGGACTACCGAACGTGTCGGAGACCACGCGGGCTCGGGTGATCGCCGCGGCCACGGAGTTGAACTACACCGTGTCGCCCAGTGCCTCCAGTCTGGCTAGTGGCCGAATGTCCACGATTGGGGTAATCACGCCCTTCGTCTCCCGGTGGTTCTTTGCCCAAGCGATTAACGGGGTGGAAGAGGTTCTCCACGAGGCCAATTTCGACCTCGTGCTCTATATCGACGAGGACGGAAAGACGTTTCAGAGTTTGCCCATGAGACGAAAAGTCGACGGAGTGCTCCTACTGACGCTGCCCTCGGATAGTCCGGACGTGAGTGGGGTGCGCAACCTCGGAGTTCCGGTCGGATCCCTGCACGTTGATATCGAGGGCTTCTCCAGTGTGCTGATTGACGACGTGGGAGGTAGTTCCATGGCGACCGATCACCTCCTCGCTCTCGGACACCGTCGGATCGCGATGGTGACCCTCGATCAGCACCCGTCCGTCCCGTTTCGTACGGGCCAGGATCGGAGTGAAGGGTATCTGCGTTCCCTCAAAGCGGCGGGGATTGAGGTCGATCCTCTCCTGATTGTAAATGGTGAGTCGACCGTTGAGGGTGGGATGAGGGCCGGTTCGGAACTTCTCTCACGGGCTCCTCGTCCGACCGCAATCTTCGTCCAATCCGACGAGATGGCCATGGGGGTGCTCTACATCATTCGTCGGGCCGGGCTGCACTGCCCCGAAGATATCTCCGTCGTGGGCTTTGACGATCACGAACTCTCGAACGTCTTTGATCTCACGACCGTGGCCCAGCCGGCCCGCGCCCAAGGGGCGCTCCTCGCGCATCACGTTCTAGACCAGGTCCGACTGGGTTCTGCACCCCAAACGACGACATTAAAGACGCACCTCGTGATTCGGGGAACGACCGCCCCCCCGCCGAGCGGGATCTGAGAGCATCGTCGCAGTCGACGGGGACTCTTACTTGTTCCGTCGCCCCCGGAGCTCCTCGAGGATGTCGTCGGCGACGGCGAGGTCACCGTAGAGTCCGGTTCCGAGCCGCACGCCAGCCTTAAAGGTCCCGTGGTAGTCCGAACCTCCGGTGGGAATAAGGCCCGCGTCGCGGGTGAGTTTGACCATCAGAGCGCGCACGGGTGCGAGAGTCGATCCGTACGAGGCTTCGATTCCGACGACACCCCGCTCGCGCAGTGAAGCGATGATGGGGACCATCGTCTCCTCAATCCTCCCCGAACTCGTCTCGTCGAGGTAGTTCGAGAGCGGGTGGGCTAGCGAGAACACCACTCCCGCGGACGCTCCCACGCGTACTGCGTCGTCGAGAGTGAGACGGCTCTTGGGTACGTAGGCGCGACCCGCGGTACCTAACCATTCGACGAAGACTTGGTTCCAGGAGTCGGGCGTTCGCTCTCCCACAATCTCGGGGTGAAGCTCGAACATGGTCGCCGCGATGTGCGGTCGACCCACACTCGAGGCGCCCCGGGCTCGTTGCGCCACCTCCTCCAGACTCAGTCGGTGAAAGCCCCACTCCACGAGACGTTCGATAAGGCGCTGGTTTCGTTGGAGTCGATCGTGACCGAGATCGGACAGGAATCCCTGGAAGGGGTGGCTCGGATCGAGGGGGACGAAGTAGGCCAGAACGTGGACACTGCGAGCGACCTCCGTACCGTCACCTCGCCGCCGGGGGTGTAGCGGGTCGACGAGGGAGATCTCGACTCCCGTCACGTGCTCGACGCCCACGTCAGCGCAGGCTGCGGCCATATCGCCGGCGGAGTCCGTGGTGTCGTGATCCGTCAGCGCGATCGCCGAGAGGTTGAGCCGGGCGGCCAACTCGGCCAGTTCGCGGGGGCTGTCGGAACCGTCAGAAAAGCGCGAGTGGGTGTGGAGGTCGATCACGAGGGCCAGGCTACCCACGAGGGACTCTCCCCAGTCCTGTGGCAGAATGTCGGAGTGCCGGTTATCTCCGAAGGGGCGAGTGACGCCGGACTTCACGAGGCGTGCGGCGTGGTCGGGGTGGTCGTACCCGGACGACACGCGACCCATCTGTGTTACGACGCTCTCTACGCACTCCAGCACCGCGGCCAAGAATCGGCCGGAATGGCGAGTGCCCACGATGGACAGATCACGGTCGTCAAGGACAACGGACTCGTCAGCCACGTGTTCACCGACGCCACGCTGCGGGCGTTGGTGGGGAGCGAAGCCATCGGTCACACTCGCTACTCCACCTCAGGGTCAGCGAACTGGACCGCCGCGCAGCCGGTCTTTCGCTCGACACCGGAGTCAATGTTCGCTCTCGGGCATAACGGCAACTTGACGAATACGCACCATCTGGCCGATGTCGCCGGTATCCAGGTCACGTCGATGCTGTCCGACTCCGACTTGGTGGCAGAACTGGTGGCTCGTTCCGTGAGTCGGGGATCGTCCGTCGAAGCGGCATTAGTGGAGGTGCTCGCCGACGTTGAGGGTGCGTACTCCATGGTCGTGCTCGATCAGAGCGGCACCATTTACGCGGTGCGCGACCCCCACGGCTTTCGACCGCTGTGTCTCGGTCGCTTCGGATCGCCTGAAGAGCCCGCGGGCTGGATGGTGGCCTCCGAGACTCCGGCCCTCGACGTGGTCGGTGCAAGCTTCGTTCGCGAGGTCGAACCGGGAGAGATGGTCGTTCTCACTCCCGAGGGAGTGAGAACACGTCGAATTGTGGCTCCCGAGCTCACCACTCAAGGACTGTGCATTTTCGAGTTCGTCTACTTCGCTCGCCCCGACGCGTATCTGATGAACCGCCAGGTTCACTCCACGCGCCGTCGGATGGGTGAGTTCTTGGCGAGTCAGTCCGAGGTGGGCGCTGACGTGGTGATGGGAGTTCCCGACTCGGGCATTCCGGCGGCGGAGGGCTTCGCCAAGGCCAGCGGGATTCCGTTTGGGTACGGACTGGTGAAGAACCGCTACATCGGGCGTACCTTCATTTCTCCCGACCAGAACACTCGGGCAGCGTCGGTACGTCGCAAACTCAACCCCCTACGAGAAGCCATTGAGGGTCAGCGCCTCGTCGTTGTTGACGACTCCATTGTGCGTGGAACCACGACTCGGGCGTTGGTCCGCATGTTGAAAGACGCCGGAGCCCTCGAGGTCCACTTACGGATCTCCTCGCCCCCCTTCCAGTGGCCCTGCTTCTTCGGAATCGACACCCCCACCCGTGATGATTTGTTGGCGGCCCACCACACCGTGAGCGAGATGAACGAGTTCATTGGATCAGACTCCCTCGAGTTCCTCACTCTCGAGAACTTGCGTCGAGCCGTGGGCGTGGTCGACGAATGTTGTGACGCGTGCCTGACCGGGCGATACCCCGCTCCCGTCCCCGTTGAAATCTCCGCGGGAGCTCGCTGGTGAGCCGACTATTGGACCTGCCCGAGGGAGGCGTAACCTACGACTCCTCGGGCGTATCGATTGTCGCCGGAGACGAGTTCGTTCGCAGCATTGGACCTCTGGTGGAGTCAACCGCCCGCCCCGGAGTACTCGACGGTATCGGCGGATTCGGGGGGCTCTTTCACCTCGGCGCGGCGGGTCGTTTTCGTGACCCGGTCTTGGTCGCCTCGGCGGACGGGGTGGGGACCAAGTTAGAAGTTGCGCGTCTCGTCGGAAGATACGACACGGTGGGGCTCGACCTCGTAGCGATGCTCGTGGACGACCTCGTGTGCCTCGGGGCCGAACCACTCTTTCTACTGGACTACGTGGCGGTGGGACGAGTGGACGAAGCTCGGTTAGTGGAGTTGATGCGGGGCATCACCGAAGGATGCCGACTCGCCGGGTGCGCCCTCCTCGGGGGAGAGACCGCGGAGCACGGGGGGGTCATGGCGAGTGACGACCTGGACGTGGCGGGCTTCGCCGTAGGAGTACTGGAGCGCGACGAGGAACTGGGTCGGGCGCGCGTGCGGGTGGGTGACCAACTCATCGGACTCGCGTCACCGGGATTGCGGTCTAACGGATACAGCCTGGCTCGTCGGGTCTTGGTCGACGGGGGCGATCTGTCGGCGCCGGCCTATCCGGGTGCGTCGCGAACTCTCGGAGAAGAGTTGCTCCTTCCCTCGGTGATCTACACGCCCGGCGTCCTACGCCTCCGCCAAGTGGTGAGTGGTGACCTTCACGCCGCCGCCCACATCACCGGGGGCGGAATTCTCGGTAACGTGGCCCGAATCTTGCCCGAACGAACGGATGCTCGAATTGATCTAGAGAGCTTCGCCACGCCGGAAATCTTCTTCGAGATTCAGCGACGTGGGTCCGTCAGTGCCCGAGAGATGCTGCGGGTCTTTAACTGTGGGCTGGGCATGGTGCTCGCGGTCTCCTCCTCGCGCGCCTCCGAAGCACTCGACGTCTTGCGCGAGACCGGTTTCGAGTCGTACGTGATTGGCGAGATTGTTGAGGGTTCGGGAGAGGTGAGCGTGTGAGTGCACGAGACCGGGTTCGTGAACACCTCCTTCAGCACTCGGTACGACGAGGTGACTTCGTCCTGAAATCGGGGCGTCGCTCCAGTTGGTTTATCGACTCCAAGATGACCATCTGCGCACCCGAGACCATGCTCGACGTGGCGACACTCGTCCTCGACATGCTCCCGGACGACGTGACGGCGATCGGGGGGCTCACGATGGGAGCCGACGGGGTATCGTTTATCACGGCTGGTGTCGCTGCGACTCAGGGACGGCTACTCCGTGCATTCTCGGTGCGCAAGGAGGTGAAGGATCACGGGGCCGGAGGAAGAATTGCCGGAGTGTTGTGGCCCGGCGATCGAGTGGTCGTGACCGAAGACACCGTGACGCGAGGCACCAGTCTTCTTGAAGCCGCGCGAGTCGTCACCGAGTTCGGAGCCGAGGTTGCCCTGCTCGCGGCGGTGGTGGATCGGGGGGGCACCGTGGAAGCGATGGCTTCCGCCGAAGGGTGGCCTTTTCGGGCACTGTTTCGCGCCCCGGATCTCGGATTCGACTACGAAGGCTCCTAATTCGACCGCTCGATTCGGGCGACGCGCGTCGTCGCACCGAATCTTGGTGACAGGAGTGGTCGAGACCGGCGTCGATCCGGTGACCCCACGCTTTTCAGGCGTGTGCTCTACCAACTGAGCTACTCGACCTCCTCGTCGCCCTCGCGGGCGCCGAGCGGACCTGACGGGATTTGAACCCGCGACCTCCGCCTTGACAGGGCGGCGTGCACTCCGAGCTGCACCACAGGTCCACGGACCACCGGCTGCGCCGGTGAGACGTGAATACTTAGTCTAGCCCACCGCCGAGAGCCCCTCGCGGGGGTCGTGAACGAGGCAGAACGGGTGTCCCACCGGATCAAGAAGAACGACGAAGGTCTCCCCCGGCTGGACCTCGGCTCGTCTCGCCCCTAACCGCTCGGCTCGTTCGAGCGCCGAAGGCAGATCGTCGACGAGGAAGTCGAGGTGGGCCTGCTGGGGGACCGGCCCGTCGGGCCAGGTAGGGGCCCGGTAGTCGGGAACCTTTTGAAATCCGATGACCGCACCCCAGGGCGTCATGATCTCCAGCCACGTCACGTGGTCGCGGGGGAAATCTCCGAGATCTTCGACTTTCCCGCTCACGAGGGCGGCGTAAAAGTCAGCCAGGGCCAGAGGATCTGGACAGTCGAGGGCGCAGTAGTGCGAGTGCGGAGTATCGCGAGTCACGGGTGACCTCCTTGCCCAGTTACCCTATCTCGCCGAGTCGCCGTACCATAGCGGGGTGGCCAGTCGCCCCGTTGACCTTCGAATTCATCTCACGTTTCGGGGTGCCGTACAGGCACTCGCCGCGGTGGCGGCCGAGATCGCGGGTGTCGTCACCGCGAGGGATCTCACCGCTCAACACCACTGGCCGCGTGAGGTGCGCTGGGTGGAGGCCGTTGCGGTGGTCGCCTGGGGGGTCGTGGCGGTGCGCTGGGGCGCGGTAGCCCTCGGGCGAATGGAGACGAGGCGGTCCAACATCGGGGCCGGAGCGGTCGTGCGACTGGTGTCGAACGGAGTGGGCGCGCTCGCGGTGATCTTTGGAGTTCTCTCCGTCCTCGGTGTCTCCCTGACTCGACTTTTGATTGGTGCGGGAGTGGCGTCCATCGTGATTGGCGTCGCGGCTCAGCAGAGTTTGGCCAATATCATTGCGGCGCTCGTACTTCTGATCGCCCGTCCCTTCGTGGTGGGCGACGAAATCATTATCCGGTCCGGCGCCCTCGGGGCCCTAGAAGGTCACGTGGTGGGTATCGGGCTTACTTACGTCACGTTGCGCACCGAGGAGTCGGTGATTCGGATTCCTAATTCGGTGATGTTGGCCAGCGGGATCGCGCGGTCTCTTCCCACGGCCCCCTAACGACACGATGCTCCGGATTCCCGCTCAGCCCGGGCTGGTCGTTATCTTCATTGCCCAACGCATCGGCTCGTTCTAGGTGACGTCGTCTAGGGTTGTCGTCGTCGAAGAGTGAGCGCCCCGACGCAGAGAGCCGCGCCGATATATCCCAGCATCACGGCCGACTGGAGTAGTGCTCCACTCACCGTCTCGTTGGGCTGGAGAGCGCGGATGGCCGCACTCATGGGCAGGACATCGGCAACTTGGCGTAGTCCGAGGGGTAGATCGCCGAGTGGTACGAACAGACCGCTTAAGAGCAACTGGGGCAAGATGAAGGCCGGCATGAACTGCACGGCCTGAAACTCACTGGTGGCCAGCGCCGATAGAGCCAGTCCGAAGGCCGTTCCGAGGAGACCGGAGAGCAGGGCCACCAGTGAGGATCGCCAGGGGATCCCGACGTGATGGAGCCCGAACACGGTGTACGAGAGCAGGGCCACCAGTGCCGACTGCACCATCGCGACGAGGGAGAAAGCGACGGCGTAGCCCCCGATGATGTCACCCTTCGCCACCGGGAGAGTCAAGAGCCGTTCCAGTGTTCCGCTGGTTCGTTCTCGAAGAGTGGTCACGGAGGTGACGAGGAACATCACGGTCAAGGGAAAAACTCCGAGAAGGCGGGGACCGAGCGCGTTGAACTGGCCCGGTCGGTGAAGGAGGCTCCACGCGAGCAGCCCCACGAGTCCGGCGGGGACGGCGAGTACGAGGCCGATGGTCCGCGGATCGTGTTTCAACTGGGTAAGGATTCGCTGAGCTGTGATGAGGGTACGCCGACGCGTCACGGAGCACTTCTCACGAGGGCCACGAAGGCGTTGTCGTAGGTGGAGGAGTTCGTGGTCGTGAGGAGGAGGTCGGGGCCGCCCTCGAAGATCACTCGCCCCTCTCGTAAGAGCACGAGACGATCACAGCGGGCGGCTTCGTCCATCACGTGACTGGACACCACGACAGCGAGACCCTGATCGCGAAGGTGTCCGAAGACCGTCCAGAGACGTTCGCGCAAGACGGGATCGAGGCCCACGGTCGGTTCGTCCAGTACGAGCAGGCGCGGTGCCCCGAGGAGTGCCACGGCCAACGACACCCGGTTGATCTCCCCCCCCGAGAGGCTCGAGACAAGATCGTGTCGGTGAGCGTTGAGGTCGACGACGTCAATGACTCGCGAGGCATCGCGGGCCTCCACTCCGAGCATGGCGGCGAAGTACCGGACATTCTCCTCGACCGTCAGGTCTCGGTAGGACGCCGGAGATTGGGCGACGTACCCGATACGGTCCCGAAGCGCGGGCGAGCCCACCGGTAGGTCATCGACGAGTACCCGGCCCGATTGAAAGGCCTGGACTCCGACCAGGGTTCGCATCAGCGTGGACTTACCGGAACCCGATGGTCCGAGCAGTCCCACCAACTCCCCGGGGGCGACGCGCAGACTGACGCCGTGAAGAATCGGGTGCGCCCGTCTCGACACGACGAGATGGTCGACGACAACACCGGGGCTCACGGGCCCAGGCTACGGTCAATTCTCAGGACTTCGTCGGACCTCTGGTCACTTCGGTGGCGACACCGGAGATCAATTGGTCGACGTCGTGATAAGTCGTCAGCGGGTTCATGAAGGTGAACTTAAGGGCGGAGCGTCCCCGAAGGGTGGTCCGCCCGAGAACCATCTCACCTCGTTCCAGCAAACTCTGTTGGACGACTCGCAGGACGTCGGGGTCGTACCCAGGGGCATCGAAGACGACACTAACTCCCTCGGGTGCCGCGAGTGGGGCGAACACCGGGTGGTCCTCGAGAGCCCGGTAGGCGTACTCCGCGAGATCTACCAAGTGCTCAATCATCGCGGCGAAACGGATCCGTCCGATCACGCGAAGCGAGGCGACCACTTTGGCCGCGTCGAAGCGGCGTGAGGTATCCAGCGATCGACCCACCAAATTGATCATGCCGTCGAGTTCGTCTCCCCGATCCAAGTAGGACGACGCCACCCGTAGGAGATCGAAGGAAGTGTCGTCTCGGACCAGGAGAGCGCTGGCGTTGAAGGGCTGCCACCACAGTTTGTGAAAGTCCACCGTGACCGAATCGGCGTCCCCGAGTCCACGGAGGCGATCTCCGAGCCGCTCCGACACCGCGAACGCCCCGGCGACGGCCGCATCCACGTGAAACCACGCATCGAGGTGGCGCGCGCGCTCGGCGAGGTCGGCCAGAGGGTCGATGGCGCCGAGGTCGGTAGTACCCGCCGTGCCGACGAGGGCCACGATCGTGAGACCCTCACCCACCGCGTCATCGAGGGTGCGATCGAGCGCCGCGACGTCCATTCGGCCCCGTTCGTCACTCGGTACCCGAAGGACGCTGTGGCGTCCGAGGCCCAGTTGAGCCGCGGCCCGCTCGACCGAGAAGTGGGCTTGATCAGAACACAGGAATCGCCATTGCCGCGCTTCGTCCGGGAGCCCCTCGGCGGCGACGTCGACACCCATTCGTCGTCCGGTCACGGCCCGGGCCAGGGTAAGGCCGAGCAGATTCGACGCGGTACCTCCGGAGGTCATCACTCCGGAGGCGCTCTCGGGTAAGCCAAGAGCGCGAGCCACCGTCTGCAAGAGGGCGAGTTCTACGTGTGTACCCATGGGGGATTGGTCGAACGAGTCCATCGACTGATTAGCTGCGGCAATGACGACCTCGCTGGCTGCTGCGACAACAGTGGCGGGTGGATGGAGGTGCGCCACGGTGGCGACGTGCTGGGGCCAGACCGAGTGGGCGAAGACCCGTGCATTCTGATCTACCAGGACGTCACCTAACTCCTCGCCGTGTTCGGGAAAGATCGGAAGAGACCAGGCGAGGTCCCGCAACTCCGTCGCGGGCACAGCGCGACGAGGTAGGTCCGAGGTGGGCAGTGTGGCGGCCGCGAGGTGGGCGGCGTCGGCGAGCGCCGCCACCCCCTCACGATCGGTCTGGACGAAAAGGTCTCGCCAGTCGTGCGCCACGGCTCAGTGAGCGGCGGCGACCGCGTCGGCGAGTCGCGAGAGTCCCTCGTTGAGGGTGGCCTCGTCAATCACCAGTGGAGCCAGAATCTTGACGACGGTGTCCCCGGGGCCGCAGCACTCGACGATAAGTCCTCGTTCGAACGCTCCATTCGAAATGGCGGCCGCGCGCGCGGTATCGACGACATCGAGCCCGCAGAGCAGCCCATTACCCCGCACGGAGTACTGACCGGCTCCGAACTGTTCAGCCAACTCGGAGAGAGCGTGACGAACCACAATTCCCTTCTCGGCGGTGGACTTCTCTAGTACTTCGTCGCGCCAGTAGGTCTCGAGCATCGCCGTACTGGTGGCGAAGGCCAAGTTGTTACCGCGGAACGTGCCGGTGAACTCCCCGGGGCGCCACGTGTCGAGAGAACGACGAACGAGATTGAGGGCCATGGGGAGCCCGAGGCCCGAGATGGACTTCGAGACACAGATGACGTCGGGGTCGAGACCCGAACCTTCGAAGGAGAAGAAGGGTCCGGTACGTCCCACCCCGGCCTGAATCTCGTCGGCGATAACGAGCACGCCGTGGCGAGTCGCTACCTCGCGCAGGGCGCGCAAGTAGGCGGGGTCGAAGGGACGTGCGCCACCCTCACCTTGGGTGGGTTCCACGATGATGGCCCCAATCGGTTCCCCGGCGATTCCAGCGACCAAGGTGGTCTCGAGGAGTTCCAGGTCGTCCTCGCTCAGGTGTTCGACGTAGGGCAGAGCCACGAAGTCTCCGAGGTGCGCGCTCGTTTCACGACCCGACATCGAGTGAGAAATGGAGGCCGCCCGGTAACTCATCCCGTGGTAACCCCCGGTGAATCCGATGACGCCCCGGCGTCCGGTGAGTCGCTGAGCCAACTGCAGCGCAGCCTCGACCGCGGTGGCACCCGTGGGGCCCACGGTCTGTACCACCATGTCCAGGTGTCGGGGTTCGAGCAGGACGTCGTTAATCGTGTCCAGGAAGCGCCGCTTCTCCGGGGTGAACGTGTCGAGACTGTGGAGGAGTTTGCCAGATCGCAGGTGCTCCACCGCGAGTTCTACAAAAACCGGATTGTTATGTCCGTAGGACAGGGCTCCCGCACCGGCGAAGAAGTCGATGTACTCCCGACCGTCCTCATCCCATATCGAGGTGCCGCTCGAATGGGTAAATACCGCTGGCCAGCGCCGGCAGTAGTAGCGGACATTGGACTCGAGGTGTTCGAAGGAGTTCATCTCGGGATCCTTTCGGTTAGGAGCTGCTGTGTGTGTAGTTGGTATCGCTCTGGTGGTTAGGGACAGGAAATTTCAACACTACTACTCGTGCGCCCGTCGCGTGCGCGCGGTGGGTTCAGCCTAGGAACTCGGGCGATACCGTGAAAGTGTCTAGGGTGAGCGCAGCGTGACAAGGGAGAAAAATGTTGTGTCGGATCGGTAAGGAGAGAGGCCGATGATTCCTCGCGTTCGCCAGTCACGCACCATCGTTCGTGTGGGACTCGTGGTCATGGTGGTCGTCCTGGTTATCTGGGGACTGCTGGGGCGTCACCACTCGGCTGCTGGGACGTCCCTCACCACACCCACCCTCACCCAACTCCTGCGCGACGAGGGACAACTCAATGCGGACTACGAGAGGGGCGACGCTCGCGCGACGTGGTCCTTCTTTGATCCATCTACTCGCCACGCACTCAGTTTTTCTCGCTACGTCGCCGACCGAAAAGCCTGTCTCGCCCCGGCTACTTCTTCGTCGGTCCTCGGAGCGACGGGCCCCGCACGTGGGTGGTGGACAGTCACCTATCGAATGTCCGGAGTCAATCTGATCGACTACTGGCACGTGGTGAATCACCGCTGGGCCTTCTCACTCCTTCGCTCGAACCCCCGAGACGTCGTGCTGTATCAACTCACCCCGGGCGCGTACGTCCGGGCGGTCGGGTGTGCGCGCTAGGCCTTCGATTTGACGAGGCGACGGTCGGGAATGACCCACCACGTGGCCACCACGACATCTCCTAAGTAGCCGAGGTAGGGGCTGAGAATGGCAAGACCGACGACGACCAGGGCGAAGATCATCGAACCCACGCCTTTCAAGTCGTAGCCGAGGGCCCGCACGATGTGGCGGTCATGGTGATTCGCCTGCACGATGGCTCGAGTGAGTGCGAGGTAGGTCGCCGCACAGAGAAAGTAGATCACGGCGTAGGCCGTTGCCGCCCAGTGGCTCCCGGGAGCCTGAGCTACCCACTGGGTCCCTACGGGAATGAGTGAGAGCCAGAAGAGAAGCATCAAGTTGAACCACATGACCGCCGCGGAGATGGCGGTCGACGCCCGGAGCAGATGGTGGTGATTGTTCCAGTAGATGGCGACCGCGGCGAAGGAGAGTGCGTAGATGGCGAGGTCCGGAAGACGTTGTTCAAGACCGTGCCAGTCGGCGTGGGTGGGAGGATGAAGATTGATGGCCATGATCGTGATGATGACCGCCATGACTCCGTCGGAGAAGGATTCGAGGCGTGCAGAGCCCATCGGATCTCCGTGGTCGTGGTCGTCGTGGTCGGTTAGTCCCTCACTCACGACACAGTGTTAGCACTCTCGTGACGAAAGTGCTGCTCGGAGCCACTACGGTTAGTCCACATTAGAAAGGACTCCACGTGTCGGAAAACCAGGTTGATCACGCCCTCGTTCCAGACCCCCGCCGGTGGTTCGCCCTTGTCGTCATTGCGATTGCCCAGCTCATGGTGGTGCTGGACGCTTCCATTGTCAACATTGCGCTTCCGCACGCGGCACTCCCCCGAGCCCTCGGCGGACTGGCGATCGCCCCGAAGAACTACCAGTGGGCGGTCACGGCGTACACCCTGACCTTCGGCGGATTTTTATTACTCGGGGGACGCATCGGGGACTATCAGGGTCGAAAGAAGACGTTTCTCGTCGGTCTCGTAGGTTTCGCCCTCGCCTCCCTTCTGGGAGGCTTTTCGGTCGACCAGCAGATGCTCTTCGGGGCGCGGGCTCTGCAGGGTGTTTTCGGGGCCCTCTTGGCCCCCTCGGCACTATCTCTGATCTCGGTGACCTTTACCGACTCCCGAGAGCGGGCTAAGGCCTTCGGCGTGTACGGAGCGTTGTCGGGGGTGGGGGCGGCCATTGGACTCATCGCGGGGGGACTGCTCACCCAGTATCTGTCGTGGCGTTGGACACTGTTCGTCAATACGCCGATGGCGCTCCTCGCGGTGTCTCTCGCCATTCCGAACGTGAAAGAGTCTCGAGTAGAGGGACATCCCCACTACGACATTCCGGGGGCCCTGACGGCGACCGCCGGGATGATTTCCGTGGTCTACGGAGTGTCGGAGGCGTCGACGTACGGGTGGGGTTCGAACTCCTCGTGGCCCTTCATCGGTCTCGGAGCGGTTCTTCTCGCCGTGTTTTTTGTTATTGAATCGAAGAAGCAGCAGCCTCTCTTGCCCCTGCGTCTTCTCACGGATCGAGTCCGTGCGGGGGCCTATCTCACACAGATTCTGGTGGCGTTGGGCCTCTTCGGGATGTTCCTCTTTCTTACCTTTTACTTTCAGGACATCCACGGCTACTCAGCCGTCAAAACGGGCCTACTCTTCCTCCCGTTCTCCCTCGGAGTCATCGTGTCGGCGGGTGTAACGAGTCAACTTCTACCGAAGTTCGGTCCGCGCCCCTTGGCCACCATCGGGACCCTCATGTCGGGCGCGGGGTTGACGTGGCTCTCGTTCCTTAAGTACAACTCGCCCTACCTCGCGCACGTTCTGCCGAGTCAGATCGTGATGTCCCTCGGACTGGGTATCACGTTCGTGTCCCTCGCCTCGACGGCGCTCTTTAACACGTCCTCACGCGACACGGGTGCGGCGTCGGCGGTCTTGAACTCCGCTCAGCAGTTGGGTGGCTCCTTCGGAACGTCGATTGCCAACACCATCGCGGTCTCCTCGACGAGCGCATTTATCGTGGCGAACCTACCGAGTGCTACGAGATCATCGACGATGATTCGAAACTTTCTCGCCCCGGTTCACGGATACGACATGGCGTTTCGCTTCGGCGCCGGCATGATGTTCGTGGCCTCCGCCTGCTTCTTCTTCATGGTCAATATTGACCGGAACCACCTGGGTCAACACGACCTCCCCGAAGGTGGCGTTCTCGTCTAACCCTGGAGGGAAAGTTCCAGGGCGCGCGCGATGGCGGCCTGGCCCGCTCGAGTGGGGTGAAAGGCCGCCGCGAGATACGCGGAGTGGATGCCCCCGAAGAGTGACGAGTTGGAACAGACACTGTGGTTCGCGAAGAGTCCCGTGGAGTCCGGATTGATTACGTGAACCCCAGCGGCCCGCGCCGCCGCACCCGTGACCTGGTTCAGTTGGGCCTCGGCGGCGGCGAACACGGGGATGGTGCTTGCGGCCAAGCCTTGACACGACGAAGTCGACGTCGGAGGGAAGAGGGCCGGGTACTCCACGACGTCAATGGTCGCGTGGGGAGCGAGGCGGCGTACCTGAGCGTACGTGGCGCTGAGTGTGGCTTGGAGAGCTTCAATGCGATGGGACAGCGTGGCCGCGAGTCCGGCCCCCGTTGAGCCGGTGCAGACGGCGGAGGCTAACTCGCAGATTCCGAGGACGTTCACGAATCCCACGTCGTTACCGCCAATAGTGATGGTCACGAGATTCGCTCCGCGAAGTGCGCGGGCCGTCACTTGGGCAGCTTCGAGTTTCTCCGCACCGGCGAGGAGAGGGGATCGATTCGGAGCGGCCCACAAATCGGCCGTCGTGGCCCCAGAGCAGGCGAGGAAGCGCAGAATCACCGGACGGTGGAGCCGGGTCGCGAGCCAACGGGCACTGAGCGCGGGGTAGCTGTAGGGAGATCGGTGGCACCCGTCGTCGTGGCGAGCCGGGTGGTCGCCTCGGGTGAGCCAGGACCCCGCGGAGCCCGGAGTAGGACCGGCGTAGAGCCCCTCGCCGGAGGCGTAGGAGTCTCCGAGGGCCACGACGATGTAGGGAGTTCCTTGACTCGCCCCGCCGGTCGCAACGGGGAGGGCGCTGGCCATTCCCACCACGCCGACTAGCGCGAGCGTGCTTCTCCGGAGGCGTCTCATAACTGCAGCACGCGGGGCCGGAGGTCAGTCCACAGGGTGGGGTCACCCCAATCGACTCCAGGGACGTCCACGTAGAGTTCGACCTCATTTCCGTCGGGGTCGTAGACGTAGAGCGAATGAGTCATTCCGTGGTCGGTCGCGCCAATAAGTGGGATGTCGTGGCGATCGAGACGGGCGAGGGCGTCGCGGAGATCGTCATCGTGATCGCCGATTTTGACGCCGAAGTGGTAGAGGCCGACGCGGCGACCCTCCGGAATCGGGGCCGACTCGGGTCCCACGTCGATAAGGAGCAACTCGTGGTGGGTGCGCCCGCTGTCGCCACTGAAGGCCGCAATGGGCAGCGGTGGTTCGGTCATACGACCGTCAACGACGGGAGTCCATCCGAGCACGTCCCGGTAGAACACTACGGATCGTTCGAGATCACGCACGTAGAGAACGACGTGACCCAATTCCACCACTCTCACGGCAGCTCCTTCGCTCGTAGGCACCCTACCGGTCAGAGAGACACTCGATAGAAGTGGCGGTCGTTAGAACGCGACAACACTCGGACGCTCTGGGGAGAGTCCGAGTGTTGTGGGCTGGGGCCAGTGGGCCGCTCTCTAGGTGCGCTGAGCCGCCATCACCAGGCGAGCGTGATCGTCACTCGCTTCGAGATTCCGAGCCACCTCTCGGAAGGGGGCTTCGGAGAAGCCCTGACGGTCGTTTGCCGTTCCTACGAGTAAGGGAATCACCGCGATGGCGAATCCCACAATCATGAGGGGAAACATAATGATCCAATGCATAAGTGTGTCGAAGCCGCTGGTCGCTGGTTCGGCTTCTCTCCTTTGGTGAAACCATCATCGGTGTTCGAGTTAAGTTCGCTTGAGGTACTCCCTCAGAAGTGCATAAAACCTCATGGCTCCAGCGCGGTTTCTACGAGCGTTACTTTCTGACATCATTAGCGAAACCGACTGGTATTGTCAGACTCCCCATATCTTCCTTGATCTGTTGTCATTTCGGGCGCTACCAGGACTCTTGCGGAGCCGGTGAAGGGAGTCATTGCCTCACGAGAGGCGGACTGGAGAATGATGAATTTCCACTCACTGTGAAGTTTGAGGCAGTACCCCGAGGGAGTGGAGGCGAGATTGTGTGAAACTCGAACACTCGTACTTTGGGGTCCCTTGGTACTACGCCCCGAGGTGGGCACTGAGTTCGAAGACGACCCAACCGAGATAGTCGTCGGGTAGATTATCGATCCGGCTCACTCGCCACTTCCCGAATTCACCGTTCGGCCACAGGGCCGGACTGAAGTGTTGGTGGGGAATGTAGCTGAGGGGATTGCCCATGGCCTTGGCGGCCGCCTCCTTGGAACTCCAGATATCCCAGGCACTGATGTCGGGAGTTCGGGTGAGCGCCTCGAGATCGAGGGGGCTCAACATGACGTCTCGGAAAGAGCGCTGTTCCAGTGAGAAGTGGTCGTCGTTCACCGGACGCACAACGTCGACTCCGACGGCACTCGTCCACCAGGCGGCCACGCTCAGGGGATCGGCGTAACTTCGGGACTGGTGTCCCCTCCCGGGAAGATTCCTCGTACGTTGCCGCAGATGGACGGGGTCTTCATCTCGCAGAACAACGAGTCGTGGGTAGTTCACGAGGGAATCCGGGCGTGCGCCGCTTCCACCGGAATTCCGCGCCAGGACGAGTGGTCCGGGAGGTCCTCAGTGCGCGGCACGAGTGAACCAGCGTGAACGACGACACCGTCTCCAATGCGAGCGTCGGGAAGTACGAAAGTACGACTCCCGATAACCGAGCCCGCTCCGACGGAGATGGGGCCGAGACGCAACACTCGATCGTGGAACAGGTGGGTCTGTAGGTCGGCAAACCGTGAAATCACCGCGCCGTCGCCAATCGTGACGAGATCTGGTTCGTCGAGGTAGCGCGTCTCTAACCAGACTCCCTTGCCGATGTCGGCCCCGAGCGCCCGGAAAAAGGAGTTGAACCAGGGGGTCGCGAGGAGAGTCGGTTCGAACCAAGGGAGGGCCAGGCTCTCGATAAAGCACCACGCCAACTCGTTGCGCCACACGAACGGAGTCCAGAGACTGTGCGCCCCCGGTTTCACGCGGCCAACGAGGAGCCATTTTGCCCCAACGGCCACTCCGGCCGCGGTGAGGGCCATGGAGTAGAGCACGAGGGCCACGACAGGAACGGCGAGGAATCCGAGTATGTCGCTGAGCCGCAGTGTCAATAGAAAGGTGAATTCGGCGAGGACGATGCTCATGATGAGTGGCACGATGCGAGTGACCTCGACCCAGGCCCGTTGGTGACGAACCCGCTGAGTTGGTCGATACGTGCTCTCCTCCGCGGCAGTAGACGCCGAACGAGCGAACTCCCGTGCCGGAACCCCGAAGTAGGAGGTTTCGGGTTCCCCGTGACGAGGGGCCACCGTGGAGACTCCGACGAGCGAACCAGTCGACAGGGTGGTCCCGCCTTGGACGAGAGCAGAGTTACCCACGAACGCGCGACGTTCGACGTGGACTGCTCCGAGTCGAATGTGACCTCCGAGGACTTCGCGGGGCGCGAGGACCGCGTCATCGGCGAGAAATGACTCGGCCCCGACGTCGACCAGGTGAATTTGTCCGTGGACCGTAGCTACTTCACATCCCGGTCCCACCCGCATTCCGAGAGCTCGCATCCACCACGACGCCGCCATCGTTCCGTAGATGGGAAAGGCGAGCACCCGGGCGCGATCGACGGTCACGTCGATAATCCACGAGGCGAGCCCCGCCGCGGACCGCACGGAGTGCACCCCCGGAGTGGCGAACCGACCCGCGATCCGCACGATCAACGACAGGGTCGCGGCGTAGATGGCGAGGGACAGGACCGCCAATCCCGGGGCCCAGCGAACCCCCCACGAGAAGAGGTGTCCGAGATGATGTTCGTGGGTGGGTCCAGTGAGAGCAAAGATCCACAAATCAGCGACCGTTGCCACAATGACGGGCAGTGTAGGAATAGAGGCTGCCGCCATGTAGGCGAGACGCCACATCAGTGAGCGGGGATTCTCCGTGATGAGTGGTGCGGGTCCTTCTTCGTGCGCGGGTGCACCAGCGACCCGTACACCGCTAGCCACGTCGTCGACGACGGTGGAGAACGGTTCGACCAGCGAACCGTCGCCAATGAACACGCCTTCGGGGAGAACACTCCTGGTTCCGATGCGAGCCAGGTTCCCGATTCGGATCCAGTCCACGACGATGTCGTCACCTTGGACTGACCATCCGCTCAGATCGACTTCGGACTCCACGACGCTGTGGGCTCCGATGAGAAGAAGTCCGGACGCGGGGGGCGGGGAGAGAAGTGTGACCCCGGGACCGATGTCGCACCCTAAGAAGGCGGCGTACAGATTCATCCAGGCCGTACCGGAGGCCACCGCGACTCCGAGTATGCCTTCCACTCGCTCGGCGCACCAGAGCCGAATGTGAGTCCACCCACCGAACCGGTAGCGACCCGGGCGCAGGCGAACGGTGAGCAACCTTACGATCACGGCGGCGACGAGAAGGCGCCCGGGCAAGGTGACAAAGATGGCTGTGAGGAGGAGAGCTTGACTGAGCTCCCAGTGAGACCCGAGTCCGTGCCCGGTGACGAGTCGATTGAACCCGATCACCCCACCCACCCACCAGAGTGCCGCGACGTTCTGGGCGAGAAAGGAGAACAGGGCTTGACGGTGCCCACGGGTGCGAACCTCACGACTCGCCTCCTCCTCGGTGGGAACCTCGCGCGAGGTCAGCAGGGTGGCGAACTCGTCGAGTCGGGGCGTGTGGTAGAGGTCCGCGACGGCCACCGCCGGGTAATGAGTGCGCAGCCGCACGACGACTCGGGCGGCCCGAGTGGAATCTCCGCCGACCTCGAAGAAGTTGCTCGACGTGTCGAGGGCGATGGGTCCTAAAACTTCCCGCCAAGTCTCAGCGATGCGCTGGTGGAGGGAATCGCTAAAGCTGGCGAGCGCCTCGGGTTCGAGAGGCCACGGGAGTGCCGAACGCTGAACTTTGCCCGCTGTCGACAAGGGGAGCGCGGGTAGGCGACCCACTCGAGCAACCACTCCTCCGGGCAACCCCCGTTGGAGCCCCGCCCGAATGGTCGAACTCGTGACCGACTCGTCGGCGACTACGTAACAGACGAGGACCGGCGAGCCATCCTCATCCTTATGAACTGCGGCGGCGGAGTCGCGAACGCCGGGGATCTGTCGAGCGACGCGCTCGACTTCCGCCAGTTCAATTCGGCGTCCGGCGATTTTGACTTGGTCGTCTCGACGACCGAGGTAGAACAACTCGCCTCGGGTGACCCGAACGATGTCTCCCGTGAAGTAGGCGCGTGTCCATTCCAGGGGTTCTAAGGGCCGAAAGGGAGACTGACCGGGATCAATGAGGTAGTGGCCGAGTCCGACACCGGAGATTACGAGTTCTCCTTCCCCGTCGTCTTCGACAATTCGCCCGTCGGCGTCAACGACGGCGAGGCGAAGTCCGGCGATCGGGCGACCCAAGGTGACAGGACGATCCGGAGTAAGGCGCTCGCCGCAGACAATAACGGTGGCCTCGGTCGGACCGTAGGTGTTCCACACCTCTCGAGAACCTCCGGCAATCTTCTGGACGAGTACGTCGGGACAGGCCTCGCCACCCAAGATGACGAGGCGAAGATGGGCGGGAAGTTCGTCGGTAATACTCATTAACAGGCTCGGTACGGTAGAGAGCGCAGTGATGCGGCGACGGCGAATGACCTCCACCACGTCCGGGCCAGACCTCATGTCAGCCTTCGTTAGAGGGACGAGACAGGCTCCGGAACGCCACGCGAGCCACATCTCTTCGACCGACGCGTCGAAGGCAACCGATAGGCCGGCCGCGACCCGATCGCCTGGCCCAAGCGGCTGGCTAGATCCGTAGAGTTCGTACTCGGCGTCGACCAGATTGGCCGCCGCTCGGTGGTGAATCGAAACCCCCTTCGGTCGTCCGGTGGAACCCGAAGTGAAGATAACCCACGCTTCGTCGTCCGGCTGGGGATCACGGGGCTGGGAGTGACCTGAGCGTCGGGTCTGCACCCCGTGGTCATCGAGGACGATGGCGACATCGGCGGCGTCAAAAACGTACTCGGCCCTCTCCTCACCGTCGTCGGCGTCGACCGGAACGTACGCCGCACCCGAAAGGAGAGTCGCCGCAATGGCGACGTAAAGTTCGACGGTTCCGGACCGTCGGCGAATTCCGACTCGCTCGCCCGGACCCACTCCGAGTTCAACGAAATGGCGGTGGAGATCTCGAATTCGAGACTCCAGTTCCCCGTAAGTGACAATGGACACTCCATCGTCGAGGGCCGGTTCGTTCGCGTAACTAGAGAACGTGGAGCGGAAAATCTGGGCCAGCGTCCGTGACGGCGCCGCAGGCCCGCCGTCGTAGAACGGGGGGGTGGCAATTCGCATGATTCCTCGGTCAGTCGTGGTGGTGGGGGTGCATCAACGTTTTGGTGATAGTGCACCGGCCCCACTACGTTGTCGCGCCGTCGAACAGTCTTACTGCCCCATTTCTCCAAGGACTAAGAAGGCATTAAGGAGCGTTAAAGAGATTGACCGAGACGATGGTTCGTTGTTCGGTGCCCTGCGCATTGAGCCCCAGCCCCGAGTCAACTCTGCTGAAGCACCACTGAGCCAGGTGGCTCGGTTGGCCAAGGCAAACCGGTCTTACGCACCCGCGGCGTTCGTCTCGTTATCCAAAGGCTTCGAGATGCTCAAAACCACAGCTAATCCTCATTGGAATAGTCGCCAAACAAGGTCTAAGTGATAGAGCACCCCCAAC
>VFSW01003044.1_pt1 | contig 25137 bp, 30 predicted proteins | sample 5358111 | NCBI WGS metagenome assembly VFSW01 (sample SAMN11554181, study PRJNA540505) | mine drainage metagenome | isolation source: sediment from site ElyBrook_90M | place: USA: Ely Copper Mine, Vershire, VT | collected 2017
AAGACCACCACTGGTCTTTTTGTAGAAGTAGTATAGCACAAAACAAGAATTGTGACCCCACGGGGAATCGAACCCCGATTTACGCCGTGAAAGGGCGCTGTCCTAACCGTTAGACGATAGGGCCGTCTCAAAACCTTATCATTTCCGCGATGAAATGCTAGGATGACGAACACAGGTTGGCTCCGAATTGGGCCGCCCAAAAGGAGGGGTCGCATAGAGGTCTAGTGCAGTGGTTTCGAAAACCACCGTGCCGCAAGGCACCGGGAGTTCGAATCTCCCCCCCTCCGCTAAGCGTAGTATACTGACGAAAATGTCGGTTGATTTCATCACGCAGGTTATTTTGCAGTATCGCTATTGGATACTCATTCCGCTGTCCCTCATCGAGGGTCCGGTGGTCGCTTTCGTCGCAGGGACGCTCGCGGCGCTCGGTTATTTCAATATGTATTTCCTCGCGGCGCTCTTCTTTGTCCGCGATGTGGGACTCGACGGCGTGTACTACGCCATTGGGCATTTCGGCGCCAAGACCGCGTTCGTGAAGCGCATGCTGGTGAAGATAGGCATCACGCCGGATCACTTGGAGCAGGTGCGAATCCTGTGGGAGAAACGCCCGGGCTGGACGATGTTCATTGGCAAACTTTCCTATGGCATCGCGTCGGCGTTTATCGTGGTTGCCGGTACGGTTCGGATGCCGCTTTCTAAGTTCTTCAAATATGGCGCCATTGTCGCGGTGCTTCAGTACGGCACACTCCTTCTTGCCGGCTACTATCTCGGGGCATCGGTCGGCGGAAGCGTCGTGCACATCATAGAGAATGTGCAGTATGTCATCGCCTTTGCCGCCATCGTCATCACCGGCTACTACCTCTTCACTTGGTATATGCGCCGAAAGTTCCTCAAGGAGGATACAGAGATAGAGGCATTGCCGACCGATGAGGAAGGGCAAGTATGAGAAAGATTTTGCTCGTAACGGATGCGTGGGCGCCGCAGATAAACGGCGTCGTGCGCGTGCAGGATGCGCACATACACGCGTTCAAGGCGCGCGGGTACTCGGTCACGACAATTGAACCGAGCCAGTTTCGAACGGTCCCGCTCCCGTTCTATCCGGAGATACGGCTTGCGCTCTTTGCGCGCCGCCGCATCAGGCGGGTACTCCGCCAAGTGGAGCCGGACGCGGTGCACCTGATGACCGAGGGGCCCCTCGGCTGGGCGGCGCGCTCCGTGTGCCGCACGCAGGGAATACCCTTCACCACGTGGTACCACACGCATCTCCAGCTCTATGTAAATGTGCGCTTGCACGGGCTCCTGCGCCCTATAAACGCGCTTTTGCGGCGCTTCCATGGCGCCGCCATGCGCACGATAGTCTCCACCGAAACTCTCAAGCGTGAACTGGAGTCGATGGGATTTAAGAACATCGTTATCGTACCGCTTGGTGTGGATGTGGAGCTTTTCAAGCGCAATCCCGCGCCGCCGCTTCCGTCCTTGCCGAAGCCGGTCTTTGTATACTTCAGCCGTCTGGACCCGGAGAAGAGCCCGGAAGAATTCCTGAAACTTGACCTGCCCGGGACCAAGCTCGTCATCGGGGACAGCGCTGATCGTCCGCGATTGGAAACGCTCTACGGCGACACAAACAAATTTATAGGATTCAAGCGCGGGCAGGAATTAGTGGATTGGCTGTCGCTATGCGATGTGTTCGTCTTCCCGTCACGCACCGAGACATTCGGACTCGTCGTCGTCGAGGCGCTCGCCTGCGGCTTGCCGGTCGCCGCGCATAATGTGATGGGTCCGCGCGATAGCATCACGGAAGGGAAGGACGGGTACCTCGGCGACGATCTCAAAGAAGCGGCACTCAGGTGTCTGCACCTCTCGAGAGACGATTGCCGCGCGAAAGCGCTCGCATACTCTTGGGAGCGTTCGACGGATGCCTTTCTCAAAAATCTTTTCTCCAGGACTTGATTATTTCTGGAATTCTGTTATATATAAAGGTCGTTGCTCTTTGACCTCAAAGAGTCTTTCTAAGGGGAGGTTTGGTCATGAAAAAGCTGTACGGAAAGGCGTTACTTTCTTCCTTCGTCGCCGCGGCGCTGTTCTTCAATCTCACGGTACTTCTTGCCGTAGAGTTCCTCGGATGGGTTGTTACCGAGAATGTCTCGCACGGTACTTCGTGGGTGGTCAGCTCTATGCACTTTTGGGCGGTGCTGTTTTTCATCCCGTCGGTGGCGGTCGCTCTCATCGCCGTTCCGCTGCCGGGCACGGCGAGCAATGACAAACTGCGCGCGGCCGTTGATGCGGGGTGGTGGGGTATGTTCTATCTCAACCCGCTCGGCCTCTTGTGCGTGGCGCTCCGCCACCTTTGGCGGCGAGTGTTGCTACCCATCTATGCGCTGTTCGGCATCGCCTGTTCGGGACTATTCAGGAAAGACGACTCCGAGAATGTTCCCCAGGCGTAAAACCGCCGAGAGAAAACGCCGCGCGTTTTCTCTCGGCGGTTTCTCTTTTGTATTTAACGCACGACCGACCACTCCTTGTAGGCGGCCTTTCCACGAAGCGATACCGAAATGCCGTTTCTAATCCAAATACCGTAGGTGCGCAGCCAGCCGAGCTTATGCGGGCGCCGGAGCGAGTGTCGCACACAGAGCCGCCAATAGGAGAGCGTGCGGCCGTGGTCGGCGAGGCGGCGGAACATCTCATTGTCTTCTCCGGCGGCCAAGTGCTCGCCGAACCCGCCGACTTTTCTGAAGGCATCGGCACGCATCATCTGGAATTCGCCGGAGGAATTGCCCGAATGGAAAAGGTTGTTTGAAATGACATAGAACCAGTTCAGGGGCGCGCTCATAAAGGCGTCTACCCATGAATGATTCTCCGGCCACGGTTTGAGAGGTACGGTGACACCCGCAAGCTTCGGATTTTTTCCAAATCCCGCAACCATTTCCTCGAAAAACGCTTGCGGCTCCGGAACAAGCACATCCGCATCGATGAACACGAGGAACTCTCCGGTCGCGAGTTTTGCGCCCGCATTCTTCGCTTCACCGAAAGTTTGCCGGCGCGGCTCGCTCCACACGGTTATCTTTGCGCCGTGCGCTCGCGCGATGTCGAGCGTACGGTCAGTGCTTCCGCCGTCGGTGATGATGACTTCGTGCTCCATGCGAAGCGAATCTAGATTCGCGAGCGTGCGCTCCAGAAATTGCTCCTCGCGCAAGGTCGGAATGATGATGGAAAGGGTCGGCGACGGTGGCATGGCGTTCCTAATGCTTCTTGATCCAGAGGTAGATGTCCTCGAGCGCTTTCACGCCGTCGCCCGCGGCGATGTTGTTTTGGTGATACAACTCATCCGTACAATCGCCCGCGGCCCAAACGCCCTCAACGCTCGTGCGCTGATTGTGCGGGTCGGTCTTGATGCGTTTCACCGCATCGAGCTCCACGAGCCCCGCGGCAAATCCCGTGTTTGGGAGGACACCCGCTTCCACAAAGATGCCGGTGACCGGAAGTTCCTCCACAGCGCCCGAGTCCTTGTCTTTGTATTTGAGACCGCTCACGAATTGTTCGCCCACGACCTCCATCGGTTCGGTATTGGGGAGGATGCGCATATTCGGATATTCCCGCGCTTTCTCTATCGTCACGGCGTCGGCCTTGAATTCTTTGTGGCGGTGGAGCAGTGTGACGGACTTTGCATACGCGAGAAGTTGGAGCGCCGTCTCAAAGCCGGCATTGCCGCCGCCGACGACCGCGACATCCTGATTGGAGAAGAGCGGACCGTCGCAAGAAGCGCAGTAGGTGACCCCTTTGTTCTCAAATTTCTCCGCGCCGGGAACATCCAGTTTGCGGCGCCCGGCGCCCGAGACGATAAGCACCGTCCTGCCGTTGAAGGTGTTCCCGTTCTTCGTTGTGGCGACGAACCCCTCGGCGTTTTTCACGAGCGATTCTACCCGCTCATGAAGCGCGAGCCGGACGACGTCGGCTTTTACCGCATCAAGATGCGTGCGGAACATCTTCGCGAGTTCCTGCCCGTGCACTTTCGGCGAACCGATCCAATTCTCAATGCCTTCGGAGACAGAGGACTGTCCGCCGATGTCTTCCGTGATAAGGACGGTCTGCAAATGTTTACGGGCTGCGTAAATAGCTGCGGCGACTCCGGCGGGTCCGCCGCCGATGATGATAAGGTCGTTCATATAGTCCACAGTGTACCTGCCGCGGCGGGCTCTCGCTAGGGGGATAACAAAACGCGGCGCCCAGGGCGCCGCGTTCCGGTGCTTTTTAATCGGTTACTTTTTGTGCCGGCGAAGGAAAGCAGGTATCGCACCCCATGCTTCGTCGTCCTCGGGAACCGGCGTAATCTCCTCGCGCTTGTGCGGCGTAGCGGTCACGATAGGCTCTTCTTTTTCAACAGGCATCGGTACTTTTTCCTCTCCCGAGCCCTTCTTACCCTTTTCGTCCGCCGTCTTCTCTTCGCGCTTCAATACCTCATGATAAATGCGGCCGCGCTCTTCTTCACGGCGGTCAATCGGCATCGCGAAAAGGGAACGTTCCGGGGCGGCGTGCGAAGCGTGTGCGGCGCTCTCGGGGAATCCGGTCGCGATGACGATAATGCGGAGCTGGCCCTTCTTGAGCTTCTCGTCCTTCATGATGCCGAAGATGACCTTCGCGCTCTTGTCGACGGACTCATTGATGACTTTTGCGGCCTCCTGCACTTCCATGATGCCGAGGTCATCCGAACCGGCGACGACGAATAGGATGCCGCGTGCGCCGCTGATGGAGACATCGAGGAGCGGGGAATTGACCGCCATCTGGGCGGCTTCGCGGGCGCGCTCATCGCCTTCGGCGATGCCGATACCCATAAGGGCGGGGCCGGCGCCTTCCATAATGGCCTTGATGTCGTTGAAGTCCGTATTGATTTCTCCGGGCGTCGTGATGATGTCGGAGACGCCTTCCACCGCCTGGCGCAGTATCTCGTCGCACATGGCGAAGGCGCTCTTTGCCGATGTTTTCGTATCGACGATGGAAAGGAGCTTGTCGTTCGGGATGACGATGAATGCATCCACTTCTTTCTTGAGTTCGGCGAGGCCGCGCTCCGCGATCTCTTTGCGTTGCGCGCCTTCGAACGAGAACGGCTTCGTGACCACGGCGATGACGAGTGCGCCGATCTCCTTCGCGATCTTCGCGACGATAGGCGCGGCGCCGGTGCCCGTGCCGCCGCCCATACCGCAAGTGATGAAGACCATGTCGCTTCCGGCGAGCGCCTCCTGCACTTCTTGCCGCGTTTCTTCCGCTGCGCGCTTGCCGAGCTCAGGATTCATACCGGTGCCGAGACCGCGGGTCAGATTTTTGCCGATGTGTATTTTGCGCTTGCTGAGCGAACGGTGAAGGTCCTGCGCATCGGAGTTGACGGCGATGAACTCAACGCCGCGCACCTTCGAATTGATCATGTGATTGATGGCGTTCTTGCCGGAACCGCCGACGCCAACCACGCGAATTCGTGCGAATGTCTCGATCTCCGGTTCGATGCGTTTTGACATAATTAATATATTGCTATGATTTGCGGTCATCATAGCACTCCGACAACGAATGCAAATATTGACAAACTAAAAATACAACTCGCTTTTCAAGGCAAAAATTGCTGGAGGAATTTTCGAAATGTCGTGCCGAAGCTCTTTTTCGGTACATTCGTATCGCCCGTGAGCCCCCAGAGCGCGAGACCGTAGGCGACCGCCCAGGTCGCATCGCGTATCTTTGCATCAGACGCGATACGGAACTCCGCGAGGCGCGCCGGAAGTTTGAGTGACCCCTTTGCGATATCGCTGATGCTTCCGATGCCCGCGCCGCCGCCGGAGATGATGATGCCGGCGGGCAGGGGGCCGCGGCGTCCGAGCGACTTGAGGTGTTTATCGATGAGCGCAAACATTGCGTTCAAGCGGCTGACGATGAGGTCGTCCACTTTTTTGCGCGGATACATCTGCCCCGAGAGTCGGCCGAGCTTCACGCGCTCCGCTTCTTCAAGCGAAATGCGGAACCCAAGCGCGATGTCATCAGTGATGTGGCTTGAGCCCATGGGGAACACTTTTACCGACACGGGAATGCCTTCGTCGTAGACAACTATTGAAATGGTCTCCGCGCCGATGTTCGCAAGCACGCATCCTTTCATCTTCTGGTCGCCCTCAAGCAGCACATAAGAGCCGGCCAAGGGCGATGCCATCTGGTCGATGACTTCGATATCCGCATCCTCGACCGCCTTTGCGAGCGCGTCTTCGTGCTGAGCGAGGCAGGTGACGAACAGGTAGTCCACTTCGATGCGAACGCCCTTCATGCCGAGCGGGTCGCCGAGCACCTTGCTTCCATCGATGCGGTATTCGAGCGGGATACTGTGGAGGACGTGCCGATTGAGGAAGCCGGGCGCCGCCGCTTCGCGCGCCGCTTTCCCCGCCTTCTCGATATCGAGCAAGGTTATCTCCTGATCGGCGCGCGAAATGATGGCGCTGCCGGTCGCGCGCGCCTCATCAAGCGAGATGCCGCCTACCGCGAGGAACGCGGCGCGCAGAGGGATGCGAGCGGCGGTTTCCGCCTCCTTCTTCGCTTTGAGGATGCTCGCGGAGACTTCCTCCTTATTGACGATGTAACCGTGCCGCAAACCTTTTGATTCCGCGAGCCCCGTACCGAGGATGCGCAGCTGCCGCCCGCCGTTCTTATCGGTGAGTTCCTCGACGACGACCATTTTTACTTGGTACGTGCCGATGTCGATGCCGGTTGCTATGCGTCGTGCCATTGGGTAAGGAGCGCGCGTTACCCTTGCCCCATGTGGCCAAGAGCTTTCGTTCGCTTCGCTCCATAGTAGCACCGTGGACCCCTCCCTTTATATGCAGTAATCCGTGGATAAAGAGATAGAGGACGAAATCCCGTTCGCTCATGGAAAAATCGGGGGCCTGCTTTTTAGCTTCGGTCGGGCAAATGATGATTTCCCCGCTCGCGTCGTCGAGCGCGTACGAAAGCACGTTCGGTATGTAGTCCTTGCCGCGCAACTGTTCATTGAGTGCGCGCGCTCTTGCGGGGCCGACGAAAACGAGCGAGATGTCCCAGCCGGGGAGCACTTCGTTCGCAGTGGCAGTAAACACAGCACGCGGCGCCGTAGGGCGCCGCGTGAGATTCCGTATCGAAACACCCGCCATGATATTCCTTAGAGCGTGTTCAAAAATTCTCAAATGCGAGGCACGGGAGGCTGATTTTTGCAGGCGTACCTGAGGTACGACGGAAAAAATCAACGGGCCCCGTAACGAAGCAGTTGAAATTTTTGGGCATGCTCTCTAGCGCTTGCCGCCCTTGCGCGTCTTCTTCGCAGCCGGATCTATCTTGCCGAGCTTTACGAGTTCGTTGTAATTCTCGCGGCGGACCTTGGAAATGAGGGCGCGCTTGTGGCCGACGTTCTTGGACTTGGTGCGCTCGAAATAGCGGCCACCCCGCACTTCGCGCACGATGCCGAGCGTCTGTGCGCGTCGGGTGAAGCGGCGAATAAGCGCGGCAGAACTTTCGTTCTTCCCGCGGCGTACTTCGACTCGTGTGCCTGCTGTCATGATGGGGAGACTCTAACACATCAGGCAAATGCCTTCAAGCGCTCGGCGAGGCCGAGGAGCGGGAGGATGGTTTCTTCCTGGGTCTTCCGGTTGCGGAGGATGGCGGAGCCTTCGAGTGCTTCTTTGCGTCCCATGATGAGGAGATACGGACTCTCGCGGCGCTCGGCGAGGAGGAGTTGTTCGGTGAGCGATTCCACGCCGATGTCCTGCGCCAGGGAAACGTGCGCTTTACGAAAATCCTCGGCGAGGCGTATGGAAAGGCGTTTCGCTTCGTCGCCGATGTGTACGAAAGAGAAGCGCAGTCGCGATGACTTTGCTTTCGCCACCGCCATACCCTCGCTCGCCACGTGGAGTACGGCGCCGGTGGCGCTGAAGGGGGCGGAAGGGAAGAAGTGGCGCGCGAGGTCGTTGTAGCGCGAGCCCCAGGCCACGCGTTTGCCGCCGGCGAGGACTTCGAAGCAGGTATCGTTCCAGATACTGCCGCGGCTGATGAGGTTGCGCGCGAGCTCATACGGCGTCTCGGTCATTTCCAAATACTCGAGCAGGTCTTCGAAGCGTTTGCGGCTCGCATCGGAGAGGTGTTCGGTCGGCGCGGGCAAGTCCTCCGCGCACTCTTGCGCGATGGCAAGCTCGGCGGCCGCGAATGCGTCCTGCTTGGCGCGTGCGACGCATTCTTCGGGGAGCATCGTTGCGCGCTTCTTGAAGAAGTTGGTAAGCTCGCGCGCATAGCGAGCGCGCGTCTCCTTATCACCCATCGAGTTGATGCGGACGACCGGCTCTTCGTGGTAGAGGTCGCGCACGAGCGCGATGAGCGCGCGGATGATGACGGCGTCCGCGAGCGCGCGGTCGCTTCCGAGCGCGTGGAATTGTACCGTCGCTTTCTTCTGCGCCGGACGGCCCGGTGCGATATTCGTATGCCATACAAAAAGCGGTTGCCGCGGAGTCGGCGCGCACTCAATGTTCTGGCACTGCTTCATGAAGCTTGCGACGGTCTCGGCGACGGGGTCAAGCGAAAGCGACGCGAGCGCTTCCGGGTATCCGGGCTTCGCTTTCTGCGCACCGCGCTTCTTTACGGTGAGCGCAATGAGCGGCGTGAATCCGTAATATTGGCCGACGGCGCGAGCCTTGTTCAATAATTCTTCCGCCGGGATGGTCTCGCGCATCATGGTGCCATCGCTGTTGTCGTGCCGGCCGCATAGCTTGCCGCACCAGGGAAGAAACCGCTTCTGGAAACCGGAAGGAGCCGCAGGTCGACGCGACCGATGATGTCTTTTGCGGGAAGCGGTCCCCAGACGCGGCTGTCGGAGGAATTCGGCCGATTGTCGCCCATGACGAAGTATTCGCCCGTGTTGAGCGATACGTCTTTCGTATAGGTCGCATCCTCGTTCACGATGTACGGTTCGGTGAGCGAAGTTTTCTCCCCGGTTGCTCCAATAATGGTGATGATGCCGTGATTGATGGATACCGTTTCGCCCGGAAGGCCGATGATGCGCTTGATATAGAAGATGGACGGGTTGCCGGGATAGCGGAACACGATGACGTCGCCGCGCGCGGGTGCGCGGAAGTCGTACAGAAGTTCGTCGACGACAAGGTAATCGAGGTTTTCGAAGGTCGGATGCATCGATTCACCGTCGACGACGAAGGGCGAAACGACGAAGACGCGGATCGGGATGACCACGACCACAATGAGGAGCACAAGTGTGAAAAGATCCTTCAAAAGACCTTTCCAAGAATCTTGCATGGAGGCATTGTACGCGTTCGTTTGTGGCGCGCAAGTTTTTTGCAATGTTCGAGCGGCTCTCATGCATATTCGCGAGCGAAGTAATGCAAAATTGCGGTACGCGTCGTCGCCCCGGCGGGTCGACGCGCTCGCGCTCGTTCGCACAACCGGCGCGAAGACGCGCCGGACCGTGCTTGTCCGCCGTCAAAGCCCGGCGGGCATCCGCTCGAGGACTCGCAGATGCGCTCACTGTGCGAGCCCGAATTTTGCATTACTTCGCTCGCTCATTTGGCATCGCCGCATACGAGCCGTTCGTACAAAGGAAGTGGCAGTTGTGATTTTGGAGACTCTTGGAGGCGAAGCAGCGCTGAGATTTCAAAGGAGCGAAGCGACTATTGAAATCCAAGTGTTGTTTCAAAGAAAGCGACCAGGGCAATTTTTGCGCCGGAGGGGGCTGCGCGAAAATTTGCGAGCCGAGAGTGAGCGCGGCCTCCCGCAGGGGAGGTCGACGCGTGCTCCAAAATTATAACTGGCGCTTCCCGAGCGGTTCATGTGCGGCGTGGTACTATCTTTCCCATGGAAATCGTCATCGTGGGGCTCGGCAATCCCGGGAAAGAGTACGAAAAGACGCGGCACAACGCCGGCAGGAATGCGGTTGAGCTCGTTGCGAAGAATGAAGGCTTCGATGAGTTCGTTTTTAATAAGACAAGCAATGCACTTGTGAGCAAAGGTGCTATCGAAAAAGAAAATGCGACGCTCGTGCTTCCGGAGACGATGATGAATCTTTCGGGGAAGGCGGTCGCGGCGTTCGTGAAGAGTCCGAAGGCGGCAAAAAATCTTCTCGTCATTCACGACGACCTGGATTTGCCGCTCGGCACCATCAAGATGGTGTTTGGCCGCGGTTCGGGAGGACACAAGGGTGTCGAAAGCGTCATGCGCGCAATCAAAACAAAAGATTTCGCGCGCATTCGCGTCGGCATCAGTGCGCCCGGAAAGAAGAATCAAGCAAAGAAAGTTTCTGGAGAAGAAAAAGTCATCAAGCTTGTCATCGGCAAATGGAAGCCCGCCGAAGAAACGGCGATAAAAAAAGTTCTCAAAAAAGCGGCCGAAGCCGCGCGCCTCTTCGCCGCCGAAGGTATCGAAGCTGCCACCCAGTTTGCTAACACTCGTTAACCCGAAGTACCGAGCTTTCCTTATGTTAGAAAGTCCTCCAAACAAAATCGAAAGTAGGAAACCTTGGGATAGAGAAGATGGCGCAAGACTTAAAATAGAGGCAATTATTGCTTTAGCCAGAGAGCTTGGCGAGAGCCGCGGAAATTTTCCTTTCCCCGGTATTGATCCGGAGGCCTATGCAACATTAAAAGCCGGTGAGGCGGAAAATCCGGGTTGCGGCACCCCTATAGATGAATTGGTAGAAAGATTTAAGAATGAGGGGATGAAAGTGGTTCTGGCGAGATGTGCCGACGGCACATATGGCGGTGACGTTTATATTTTGCCATCGCACAGCAGCGACATTCTAAACGACAATCTTTTCCCCAGACATTTGCAAATTAGCGAAGGAATGAACGAGAAAATCAGAGAGTTAATTTCATTATCCAAGGGTTAAAACAACACGCGGCGCCGGAGGCGCCGCGTTGTCTTTCTTTCCTCTCCCCAGCGGAGAGCGAGAACGCCCTCTCGCAGGGGAGGGCGATTCGTACTCCGAAATCACATTCGCCGGAGCGTTTATTTCTTTTTGCCCGCGTATGTCAGCGTCATGCGCTGTTCCTTCGGTTCGAAGAGGGAGATGGTGAAGGGGTAGGTCTTGCCGAGCTCGAGCGCCTCACGCAGTGCGATAGGCGATTCGAACTCGCTCACGTGTACGAGGCCGGCGACGCCTTCCTCAATCGAGGCGAGCGCACCATGCTTGTTGTACTTGATGATGACGCCCGGCACCTCCATATCCTTCTTGTAACGAGCGGCGGCGGTGTGCCACGGGTTCTCCTTGAGCGCCTTGATGGAGAGGGAGATTTTGCCGTCCTTAATTTCGATGACTTTGACCTTCGTCTTATCGCCGACCTTGAAGAGCGCATGCGGATCTTCCACGAGGCCCCAATCGAGTTCGCTGATGTGCACGAGGCCTTCAAGTCCCGGTTCGAGCTTCACGAAGACGCCGAAGTCCACGACGCCCGTCACTTCGCCCTCTGCCGTGTCGCCGACCTGGTACTTGTCGATGAGCGACGCCTTCTCTTCGGCCTCGTTGCCGGTGCGTTCCGAGAAGATGAGCTTGCCCTCCTTTGCGTCCGCGGTGATGATGCGCACCGAGAGAGGATGACCGACGAGGATCATAAGCTCACCGAGAATTTTATCCTTGTCTCCTTCCGGTACGCGCGGGTAATGGTCCTTCGAAAGTTGGGAAGCGGGAAGGAATCCCTGGATGCCCTGCCACGAGAGGATGAGTCCGCCCTTGTTCGCCTCCTCGACAATGAGCGAGTACGGCGTCTGCGAAAGAATCGCAGTCTCGGCTTCGCCCCAGATAGCGGCCTGGCGGGCTTCCTTCAAGGACAGCTCCAAATAGCCCCCGCGGCCGGCGGGGTCGATGACTTTTGCGCTGATAGAATCGCCCGGGTTCGCCTTGCGGAGAACGTCGGCGGCGTTGAGGTATTCGCGACCGTAAATGAGGCCGGTGCCGAACGGGGGCAGATCGATATACACGCGCCCGCGGTTCATCGCGATGATGGTGCCTTCCACGAGGTCGCCGGTCGACGGCGGCGTCGGGATGGAATCAATAAGCCCGGCCATCGGGTGGCCTTCGGGTAGGTGGATAGTCGGCAACGGGACAGCCTTTACCTTCGTCTCTTCAGACATATATATAAGCAGTGCGGATTTTCCGAATCAGTACTCGCGCCGTGGGGCGCTGAGGGTTAGCCGATCCGTACTTCTCCCGCACGCAACAGAAAGACTATAGCAAATAGTCTCAAAAAATGCTAGAATGGGCGTATTATATGGTCATAACCCACCACGGCGGCCAGTGCTTCAAAGTGACATTCGGCGACCTCACGCTCGTCTTCGACCCTATCGCGAAAGGCGCCTCGCTCCCGGCAGTCCGCTTCGGCGCCGACATCGCACTCGTTTCGCGCAATCATCCCGATATGAACGGCATCGAAGAAGTGACTTACGGCGAGAAGGAGCCGTTCGCTATAACGGGCCCCGGGGAGTACGAGCGCCAGGGCGTGGTCGTTCAGGGATTTCTGTCCAAGAGTAAATACGGTCTCGCGAAAGGCGAGGAGGACGCCATCAATACTATCTATAGCGTCGAGCTTGAGGACATGACGCTCGTGCATCTCGGCGCGCTTTCCGATACCGAGCTTTCCAAAGAAGCGCGCGAGAGCATCGACGAGATAGACGTGCTCTTCGTACCGATTGGAGGCGACGGCGTACTCTCTCCCGCGAAAGCGCACGAGCTCGCCGTATCGCTCGAGCCGAAGATAATCGTTCCGATGCACTGGAGCGGTATCGGGCAATCGAAGGCGCTCGAAGCATTTCTGAAGGAAGCGGGGAACGGGAACGAGAAAGTTGATAAACTTACGCTGAAGAAGAAAGACCTCATCGGGCTTGATGGGCGTATACTGGTGGTAACCCCGTAATCATTATGAAAACTATTTTCGAACACATCGAACGCGTCAAAGGCCAGCCGCATCACATCCGCAAGCAAGTCGCATTCGCGGCGGCCGCCTCTCTCACGGCGTTTATCGCAATCGTATGGTTCATTGGTTCTCTCTCTATGGGCGTTTTCTCCATCAAAGGAGGTTCGTTCGCCGCGGGTGCAGAGCAGGGGAGCGCCGCCGCGTCCGATACTTCCGGAAGTCAGAATCTCGCCGGCGTCGGTGCCGCCGCCGCGCTCCCGCAGTCGGCAAATACTCCGGCGAGTATCGAAATAATCGACGCCGCTACGGCGCCTGCGGTGCAGAAGCAGGCGGAGCAGACGACAATACCGTTTTAATATAAGTACTGAAAATCAACATGGCGCGCGGGAAGGAAGACAAAGAGAAGAACGCGGCGATTCCTCTCGCCGCTAATGTCATTGACCAGCCGATTGTCGCGGAAATGCGGCAGTCGTATATCGACTACGCGATGACCGTCATCACCGCGCGCGCATTGCCGGATGTGCGCGACGGGCTCAAACCCGTGCATCGCCGCATCCTCTACGCGATGAAAGAGCTCGGGCTCCTGCCCGGCGCGAAATTCCGCAAGTCGGCACTCGTGGTCGGCGACGTGCTCGGCAAATACCACCCGCACGGCGACATCGCCGTCTACGATTCCATGACGAAGATGGCGCAGGGTTTCTCTTACCGCTATCCGCTCGTGCTCGGACAAGGCAACTTCGGTTCCATCGACGGCGATAGTCCGGCGGCTATGCGTTACACCGAAGCGAAGATATCGCGTGTCGCCGACGCGCTTCTCGCCGACCTCGATAAAGAGACCGTCAAATGGAATCCGAACTACGACGCGACGCGCGAGGAACCGAATGTACTCCCCGCCGCGCTTCCGAATTTGCTCCTCAACGGAACCCTCGGCATCGCGGTCGGCATGGCGACCAATATCCCGCCGCACAATCTCCGCGAGGTCGTCGCCGCGACCGTTCACCTCATCGACAATCCGGATGCGACGACCGACGACCTCCTGCAGTTCGTGAAGGGCCCGGATTTCCCCTTGGGCGGCGTTGCGTTCGGCCACACGGATATCAAACACGCGTACGGCACCGGCAGGGGTCCGGTCGTCGTGCGCGGCGAAGCGGAGATTGTGGACGACGGGAAGAAAGATTCGCGCATCATCATCACGTCCATCCCGTATCGCGTGAATAAGAGCGACCTCATCACGCGCATCGCGGATTTGGTGCAGGAGAAGAAACTCGAGGGCATCCGCGACCTGCGCGACGAGTCCGCCTCCGACATCCGCGTCGTCGTCGAACTCAAGGGCACCGCGCATCCGCAGGCGGTCCTCAACGCTTTGTATAAACACACCGAGCTCGAAAGCACGTTCCACTACAACATGCTTGCGCTCGTGAACGGTGTGCCGGAGATGCTTTCTCTGTCCGCCATGCTCGAGCATTTCGTAGAACATCGTCAGGAAGTGGTGAAACTCCGCACGGAATTCGATTTGCGGCAGGCGGAGGCCCGCGAGCACATCCTCCTCGGGCTTGCGAAAGCGCTCGACCACATCGACGAAGTCATCGCTATCATCAAGAAGGCGGCCGACATCCCGGCCGCGTCCCTGGCGCTCCAGAAGAAGTTCGGCTTCTCGGTGCTCCAGGCCGCGGCCATTCTCGAAATGCGTCTTTCCAAACTCGCCGGCCTCGAACGTAAGAAGATAGAAGACGAACTCACCGAAGTGCAGGCGCTCATCGCGAAATTGAAGGACATTCTCTCGTCGGCGAAAAAAATCCTCGCCGTGGTGAAGAAGGAGCTCATCGAACTCGGCGAGAAATACGGCGACGACCGCCGCACGAGAATCGTTCGGGGCGGTGTGCAGAATATTTCCGTAGAAGACCTCGTGCCGGATGAGGAGTCCATGCTCGTGCTCACTCAGGGCGGGTATGTGAAGCGGACGAATCCCGCTGAATACAAGATACAGAAGCGCGGCGGCGTGGGCGTCGTCGACATCGCGACGAAGGAGGAAGATGTGGTCACGCATTTCCTCGTTGCAAGCGCGCACAGCGACCTCCTTTTCTTCACCGACTTCGGCAAAGCGTATCAGCTCAAGATGTACGAGATACCGGAAGGGAAGCGCGCGACCAAAGGCAAGAGCATTATGAATTTCCTCTCGCTTGCGGCGGAAGAATCAGTGACGAGCGTGCTTGCGGTGCCGAAAGGCGCGGCGCTCGACGCGTCGTCGGTCGTCTTTGTGACTGAAGCGGGCGCGGTGAAGCGCGTAGCGGCGAAGGCATTTGCGGATGTGCGCCGCTCCGGCATCATCGCCATCAATCTGAAGAAGGGCGACAAGCTCGTCTCGGCGCACCACGCGGCGGAGGGCGACACGGTATCCATCGTCTCGGCAAAAGGCCAGTCGATCCGCTTCGAGGCGGAGGACGTGCGCGAGATGGGTCGTACCGCCGGCGGCGTGCGCGGCATGAGCGTGCGCAAGGGCGACCGCGTCGTCTCCGCGGAAGTTATTTCCGCCGCGGCCAAGGACGCATCGCTCCTCGTCATCATGAGCAAGGGCTACGGCAAGCGCACGAAACTTTCCGAATACAAAGTCCAGGGCCGCGGCGGCTCGGGCATCAAGACTGCTGAGGTGACGCCGAAAACCGGCGAAGTCATCGGCGCAAAAGTCGTCTTCGGCAATCTGGAGAGCGAGGAGCTCGTCGTGGTCTCCAAGAAAGGGCAGGTCATCCGCACGTCAGTCGCGTCCATATCGCTCCTTTCCCGCGCGACCCAGGGCGTGCGCATTATGAAGATGAGAGAAGGGGACAGCATTGCCAGCATGGTGGCCCTGTGATATAGTACTCCCGGCTGTCACCGAGCCAACGGAGGTTCGAAAACGCCTGTGGTGGATGCCCGGCGCCGGACGATCGGTGATAGGCCACGAGGGGTTGTGGAGTGGGGAGTTTGTCAGCTGCATTCTTCCCGCATCGCACCGTCACACCTCGTGGCCTTTATTTTTAATAGACTAGAAGCATGAAGAAGATTCTCGTCACGGTACCGGTCACGGATGCGGATTGTGCCGGGCTGATTTAGGAGTACTATCCGCCTGGGGCAACTTGAAAAGGAGTAGGGGAATGGCACAGCCTAAGCGCAGTTATGGAGAGAAATGTCTGATCGGGATTGCCTGGAGAGTGCTGGACAGGTCCGGTCGGAGGACAGTAAGGAAGTCGCTCAATTCCGGCATGATTGGCGCGGCTAGGATGGTCGTGTTGGGCGGCGTTGACCACTACTATCGGTGCAATTCCGCCCGATTTGAAGAAGTCGCCGGCTTCTACAACCGTGCGAACATCCCAACCGGAGAGGCTGGCGGACGAGCCGGCCAATTTCCGCAGTTGGGAGCGCCGCAATGAAGGCGCACAGGAAAGGGCGGCTCCTCCGAGGAGCCGCCTAATTATTTTTATACGTGTTGATTGCGCGGCCTGGGCCGGGCCGCGCGTGCTACTTTATATAGTATGAGTCCCGTTAGAAATAGCGGACCCGAAGCATAAAATAACTTATGGTCGATTTTACAAACAGTAATCAAGTAGGGAGCGGACTCGCGTCAATCGCGTCCGCGTCCTATTTCTAACGGGATGAGCGCGCATTTTAGTTCTCCTCACGAGAATGTGCTCCAACTCGGCCTCCGCGAGGGTATGAAGGTCGGCGACTTCGGCGCGGGCTCCGGTCACTACACGCGCGCGGCGGCGGCGGTCGTCGGGTACAGCGGGAAGGTGTATGCCATCGATGTGCAGGAGGATGTGCTGAAGCACCTCAAACTCAATGCGCAGGCGCACCATCAGAGCGTCATCAATACTGTCTGGGGCGATATCGAGAAGCCGGGCGGCACGCATTTGCGCGACGCCTCGCTCGACGCCGTCATCCTCGCCAACACCTTCTTCCAGGTGGAAAATCGTTTCGGGCTTCTCAAGGAGATGCAGCGCGTGCTGAAGCCGGGAGGCAAGCTCATGGTGGTGGACTGGGCGGGTAGCTACGGTGGGCTGGGCCCCGTGCCGGAGAAGGTCGTGACCGAGCACGACGCCGAAGCTTTTTTCATCAACGGCGGCTTCCATAAGGTAAAGTCATTTCGCGCGGGACCGCATCATTACGGCATCGTCTTCGCCGCTCCCGCCCTATGAAAATTTCTCTTTTCAAAGCTATCCTCTTCGGCGTTTTCGGCGTTGGCGCGCTCATCGGTCTTTTTGTTTTCGCAACCTATACAAGCAAGAATACCAGCACGGGAACGGCGATAGGCACCGTCGTCATCTGGGGCACGCTGCCGTCTTCCGGTATGCAGGCCACTCTTGCTTCGGCGGCCTTGACCTACCCGACGCTCAAGGGCGTCTCGTATGTGCAGAAAGACCCGGTGACGCTGCCCACCGATCTCGCCGCTGCGATAGCCACGGGCGCCGCTCCCGACCTCATCCTCGCTTCGCAGGAAGAGCTCCATCCGCTCTCGAAGTTCATCGCGCCGATACCTTTCGGAATTCTTTCAGCGAGTGCTTTCTCGAATTCTTTCGCTCAGGAGGGGAGCGTTTTCACCGCTCCGGGAGGAACCGGGTATTACGGCGTGCCGTTTTTGATCGACCCGCTCGTACTTTTCTCGAACCGCTCCATCCTCACAAGCAGCGGTATCGCGAAACCGCCCTCGACCTGGGAAGCGCTGATCGGTCTTGTGCCGAATGTTGCGACGCTCACGCCGTCGCGACAGGTCACGCGCGGCCTCATCGCGCTCGGCACCTATGACAATGTCCATAACGCGCGCGGAATACTTTCCACACTCTTTCTTCAACAGGGCGTCGCGCTTTCCTCGTACTCGGCGAACGGCAATCTCTCGGCCGACCTCGGTATGACCGGCACGAACGGCATAGCACCGGGGCCCTCCGTACTCGGTTTCTATACGCAATTTGCCGACCCGTCGAAAGTTTCGTATACCTGGAATGCCTCATTGCCGGATTCGCAGCAGGCATTTCTCGCGGGTGACCTTGCGCTCTATCTCGGATATGTTTCTGAAGCGCGATACCTGCGTTCCGCAAACCCGAATCTTGATTTCGCCGTCTCAACCGTTCCGCAATCCGCGACCGCATCGTTGAAGAGCGTCTACGGACTTCTTTACGCGTTCATGATTCCGCGCGGAGCGAAGAATGCCGGCGGTGCGTACCAGGCCGCCGCGCTTCTCACCAACTCTCCCGAGCAGATTGCCGCCGTGTCGAATACGGGGCTTGCGCCCGCATCTCTGACCCATCTTTCGACCACGCCGACCGATCCCACAGCCGTGATTGCGTACGCCGAGGCGCTCTACGCCAAAGGCTGGCTGTCCCCAGCTCCCGCCGATACCGATACCGTATTCTCGGGTATGATTGGGGATGTGATAAGCGGCCGTCTGACTTTGGAATCCGCACTCGCAAAAGCCGAGAGCACTTTGAGCTCGCTTCTCCAACAATAATTATGCGCACCCTCGCTATCCTCTCGTTCGCCCTCGTCGCGTCTCTCAGTGCGCCGATCGCCGCTTTTGCCCAGCAATTACCGGACGGTTCGTATTGCGAAGGGTCTTCGGTGTGCGCATCGGGATATTGTCAGGCGGATGCTACGGGAACGGGAACTTGCCAGCCAAGCAGCAGCGCAAATCCGCAACCGACCGCTAACCCCGCAAATCCGCAGCCGACGAGTAATCCCGGCACCGCTCTCATGAACCCGCTTGGCGAAGGTACGACCGTCAACTCATTCCTCCTGAGTATTTTAAACATCATCACGAATACCGTCGGCCCGGTCATCGTCATCCTGATGCTGGTGTATGTGGGTTTCAAATTCGTCACTGCACAGGGTGAGCCGGGGAAGATTACCGAAGCGCGGCAGATGCTTCTCTGGACCCTCGTTGGCGCGCTGATATTGCTCGGAGCAAAGGCCATCGCTATGGGCATCCAGGCGACCGTCAGCGCCCTTTCTACCGGCTAGTATGGATCTCTCCGGCGGCGTAAGTTTCAAAGACTGGGTCGGCAGCGGTTCAATCGGCTTCATCGGTCTCCTCAACACGGTCGTCGTGCCGGTCATCTTTGCGTTTGCTTTTGCGTCCTTCATATGGGGCGTCGTGAACTATTTCTTCCTCAGCGCCGGCGATGAAGGGAAGCGCGCGGAAGGGAAACAGTTCGTGTTCTGGGGCATTCTCGGCATGGTGGTGCTTCTGTCGGTCTGGGGATTCGTCAATTTGGTGTTATCCACGCTCGGCATCGCACCGAAGGCGTGATATGTCATACTTCCACATATGAAATCATTTACCCGCGCCTCTCTGTTGCTTGCAGGTTTCCTCATTCCCGGCCTTGTGTTTGCCCAATCATATACGCAACAAACAACCACATTCTTTTCGGGCGGCCTTGTCGGCACGAACGGGTACGGGATCTGCGCGAACTCAATTTGCGGCATCGCGACCACCATTCTCTACATCATCAATAGCGTGCTGGTGCCGGTGCTTTTCGCCATCGCCTTCATCGTGTTTCTCTACGGCATCGCCAAGGCATACATCTTCTCCGCCGGCGACCCGGAGGAGGTCAAAAAAGGCCACAAACTCCTCCTCTGGGGGCTCATCGCATTCGCCGTTATGATATCCGTGTGGGGATTGGTGAACGTCGTGGCGAATACGTTCGGTCTTACGGGCGGATATGCTCCGATGATGCCGACATCAGTCTCGCCGACCGTGGTGTCCCCATAGTCATAATGGAAATAGAATGAAAAAGATATCCCACTACGCTTCATACTTCGCGCTCGCAGCATCTTCTCTCGCCCCGTTTCTCGCGGCCGCTCAGGGGACGGTCCCGACCGGCATCAATACGAGCGCCATCACGCCGTATTCGAGCGGCATTATCAATGTCATCAATGGCATCCTCGTGCCCGTTCTCCTGGCTATTGCGTTCATCGTCTTCCTCTGGGGCGTGTATAAATACTTTATTCTCGGAGCAACCGAAGAGAAAAGCCGCGAGAACGGACGACAGTTCGTCCTCTGGGGTGTTATCGGTTTTGTTGTCATCCTATCCGTCTGGGGACTGGTGGGGATAGTCGGCAACGCATTTGGCCTTTCGCCGGGCGGACACGCACCGGCAACTCCGACGCTCTAGGATATCCACACGACCCGCGTAAGCGTATTGACCTCGCTCGTAGGGGCGTTACAATTAACCCGTTATTCACTTATCTAAATTATGAAAAAAGCCCTTGCTCTTACTACAGGAACACTTGTCGCATTCGCTCTACCGCTAATCTCTATGGCCGCGATAAGCAACGTATCGGACGTCGGTTCGTTCATTATCAATACCATCAATAACGTCCTCGTCCCGGTGCTTTTCGCCATCGCCTTCATTGTGTTCCTCTGGGGCGCATTCGACTCCTTCATTCTTGGCGCCAATGACGAAGAAAAGAAAGATAACGGCAAGAACCTCATGCTCTGGGGTCTCATCGGCTTCTTTGTCATGGTCTCCGTCTGGGGCCTCGTGAACATCCTCACCGGCTCCATCAGCTTCGGCAACTCCGCGGTTCCGACACTTCCGGGAGCCAAAGCGGTTGGGCAATAAATGTCCTCCGTCGTTAATGATTTCCTCGGAAGAGTGATCGTGCAGATCATTAATCCGATTATCCTGCTTCTGGCAGCGTGTGCGTTCGTCGTGTTCGTCTGGGGCGTGTTTGAGTTCATTGCGCACTCGGGTGAAGAAGGGAAGCGCGCGGAGGGCAAGAGCGCGATTTTCTGGGGCATCATCGGACTCGTTATTATCTTCGGCGCATACGGCATTATCAACCTCGCCCTCGGAACTTTCGGCATCACGCCAATCACAAAAATCTCACCATAAAGAGCGATAGGGGGAAAAGAAAAAAGGCCATGCGAATGCATGGCCTTTTGAGTTGGCTGATGCGCGTTAGCAGTTAGAACCGCTTTGCGCGAACCAATAGTGAGGGAGTGGCACGCCGTCTTCCGGAACAAACCGGAACGCGTCTCCCGTTTTTTCGTGGCATGTGCCGGCGAGGACTTGCTCCCGGGTACATTCGTATCTCTTCTCGCGCCCTCCTTGGTAGGAGGTCGTGTATCCGAGCCATCGAATGTTGTCCCAGAAAGAAGGTTCGAAACAAACCCCTTTGCCGGGCGGTACCGTTACCTTATCGGTAGATCCGTTCGCCCGTAGAACCGGAACGCACGGACGCGACTTGGTACAGTCTTCTTGCGGAGCTGCACTATAGTGCTGCCTTTGCGGAGAACTGCCGGGTTCCTTATCGCCCCAGATCGCGTTTGCTACCGGGAGAGCGGTAAAAAGCAGGAACACCGCCAATACAATGAACAACTGCAATCCTTCCGCCCTTCCTTTTTGCTTATCCGGAACGAATGAGGGGACCATGCACACGAGACCGCCGGCCAGGAGAATCCATAGCCAATGGTTCTTTGTGAATGCCCACACCGTCCCGAGGGATGGCGATTCGAACGACGAGGCGTGAACCCCGAAGTAAAGGACGGCGATTAAGGCAGCGATGACGAGCAGGGTAATCCAAAGTGTTCCCAACCCCTCTTTTAACCACCAACCCGTATTTCCATTCCCACGAGTAGAGGGTTCGTTGCCTGATGCTACCGAAACAGTTGCTGCTGCTCCGGCACCCGGCTTCTTGTTCATCTGCGCCTGTTCCTCGGCCATTTTTGCAGAATGCGGGCTTGTGGAACGGAGGTAGATGATAGCAAGTAGTACGAGGAGCAGAACGAGAACGATTGCTCCGCCAGCGGAAACTACGATCCACAGAAGTTCGCTCATGTTCATTCACCTCCTTTTCCCGCGGTGGGCTTTAGCATTCCGACCAGTGAAGCAAGCGGGCTATTCGCCCAGATAATCGTATTGCCGGGCCCTTTTGAGGATTCCTGGATTGCGTCGTATCCGGCAAGCGTCATACCGTTTTCGGCGTGTTCCTTGATGATGGCGAGTCTCGCCGCAAGAGCTGCGGCCTCTTGATCGCCTTTCATCTTGGTGACATCGGCTTCCGCTTGGCCTTTGAGACGCGTCGCTTCCGCTTCTTGTCTCGCGACATACACTTTCGTTGCGGCTTCCTGGTGTTTTTCTTTTGCACTACCGGAAAGCTCTACGGTCTGCAGGTCGGCCGTACGTATTTCTACGCCGTACCGTCCGTGCAGCCCGAAAGGGGGTTTTGCGTTCGGATCTCCGACCGGCAAGTCATCGGGAAGTCTCTCGGTGAGCTCGATAATCGGTTTGGAGAACTCAGTGCCGTCTGTCGACGGCGAAGTCTGAATGAGTTCTTGTAAATCCTTTCCTCCCACGAAGTTGCGTACATGGCGATTGATAGCGGAAGTGACACGCCGCATCCAATCTTCGCCGCTGAAGAGCGCGCGGTACGCATTGCGTATCGCAACCGTTACGAGCGTTAACTCTTTGGTCGGGAGACGGTCTTTTGTCTCCGCGTCGTCGGTCACGATGGCATAGGTGAAATCGGCGACGTAAATGAAATCAGTCGCCTCAGCCCTTGGAAGGACTTTTTCTTTCCCCTCGCCATCCGTATAGGTCTCGTTCCATTCGAATGCATAGACATATACGCTGTTTGCCCACGGCCACCCGACCCAATAAAGGCCGAGATGTTTGAGCAGAGCAGAACGATTGTCGTACTTCTCATCTTTCTCGGTATTGCCGTGATACAGAACTTCCCATTTCGGCTGGTCCTGTTTGTACCACGATTCCGTCGGGTCATTGAGGTGGTATCCGGCGAATGTCATGATGAAGCGTTCGAATCCCTTGCCGCGCACGATTGTCTTCATCGTCCCTTCCCGTACGGTAGTGAAGAGGATATTCTCCCCCGCAAGCCATTTCAGGAAGAAGGGGAAGTACCCAACCGCAGCGACAAGCAGTACGAACGCGACGGATATCGCCGTTACTATCAGATAGAACATGGTGTTTCTCCTTGTGTATTGGGCAGCAGAAAGAGCTGCACTCTGGAGTGCAGAATACAGGAAACTACGGAAAAGTCAAGGTGCTGGGGGGGAGACTCGAACTCCCATGCCTTACGGCGCTAGCTCCTAAGGCTAGTGCGGCTACCAATTACGCCACCCCAGCGCTTCCAAAGCATACTATGATTTGCTATATTCTGTGGGTACTGCACCCATAGCTCAGTTGGTAGAGCAGATCCCTCTTAAGGATAAGGTCCCTGGTTCGAGCCCAGGTGGGTGCACAAATGAGTAATGCGAAGTTCTAGAGTACGGCGCGTTTGACTCGTATCGCTCGTCCGAAGAGTTTGCTTCCGAGGATTTTGAAATTATTGGTGCGGTCGGTGGAGTAGAAATGTATAATCGGGCGCCGACTCAACGTTTTTTCGATCTCACCGTGTCGTTCCAGATAGTTCTCTAGCTTTTTCGGTACGACCTTCGCTTCAGAAATAATGCTGATGTCCGGTCCCACGATTGCGCGGATTTTCTTTTCCAGTATGCCGTAGTGCGTACAACCGAGGATGAGCGTGTCGATATTCTTGCGGAGCAGGGGACGGAGGTAGCGCGCGAGTATCGTGTCCATCTCGGGTGTGGTATGTTCGCCCGCTTCCACGAGCGGGACAAGCAGGGGACAGGCATTCTGGAATACCGCTACGCCCGCATCAAGCTTCACGAGTTCGCGGACGAACTTCTCTGATGCGACCGTACCCGAGGTAGCGATGACACCCACGCGACGACTTTTTGTTTTCTTTGTTGCGACCTCTGCTGCGGGAATGAGAACGCCCAGCACTTTCTTTTTTGCGCCGTACTCATCCTGTATTTTCCGGAGTGCTTCGCTTGAGGCGGTATTGCAGGCAATAATAACGATGCCGCAGTTTTGTGCGAAGAGGAAATCCACCGCCTGTTTCGTGTATTCATATATCGTCTCCTGCGGCCGGTCGCCGTACGGCGCGCGCGCGGTATCGCCGAGGTACACATACTCGTACTGCGGAAGTTCGCGCGCGATGGAACGCAGGACATGCAGTCCGCCGAACCCGGAATCGAAAACCCCTATGCGCATATTTCTCTTTTGCATTTTTGTACCAAGGGTGGGACTCGAACCCACATGAAGGTTTTTAGGCCCTCTCAGGATTTTAAGTCCTGTGCGTCTACCATTCCGCCACCTTGGCGAGCGAGCGAATGCAAGAAAAGTGTCATATTTTCTTGCATGAACGAATGAGCCGAAGGAAAGCGTGCAAGTTATGCTTACCTTGGCGTCTTTTGATGATACTATCTTCTCTGCTATTCTCGTAGTGAGGGCCCGGTGGCGAAGTGGTAACGCGACGGTCTGCAAAACCGTTATGCGCGGGTTCGATTCCCGCCCGGGCCTCCCGATTGTTCACCATTGTCGAGCATGAAGTCGATGCGGGGAAGACGTAAGCGCGCGTGCACTTTCAAATAGTTTGAGAACGCTTCGCGCTGGCGCTCGAGGAAGGCGAGTGCGGCGCGAGCTTTTTCAACAGGGTAGACGCTGACGAATATCATCATGCGGTCGCCGTGAGCGACGCTTTGTGCGCGGATGACGGTAATGAGCGATTCGCTGCCCGCTTCGCGTGCGATGAATTGTGCCGCCTCATGCGCCACTATCTCGGCTGCGCGATTGTTCTGTTTGCGCGGTTCGCGATCTCGGGAGTCGGGGTTCATGATTCGGCGACGACGAAAGCGACAAGTTCATCGCCATACATCGCATTCTCACGGCACTCGATCTCGGTGCCGAAGTCGCCTTCGGTGTGGATTTCCTTCACGTCCGCGCGCGCTTGCTGCAGGTTCCCGATGCTACCGCGCGCGATCTCGATGTCTTTGCGCAGTATCTTCACGCGATTCCCGACCGTGAAAGCGCCGGAAATGTAGCGGGCGCCGAGGACCTGTTTCTTCGCTCCCGATGAAAAAGTCTTGAGCACCATCGCGCGCCCGAGCTCTTTCTCGGCGGAGACGATTGGCACGCGCGCGGTAAGCAGTTCCGCGACCTTTGCCGACAATTCATAAATAATGGAAAAAGATTCTATGGCGATTGCGTCCCGCTCCGCGAGGTCGCGCGCGATGGCGTCCGTGCCGACATTGAACGCGATGATGACGGCACCCGAGGCATGCGCGGTCTTCACGTCGTTTTCCGAGACGCTGCCGACGCCCGAGGCGAAGATGCTCACGCTCGACCGCTCATGCGTTATTTTCGCAAGTTCGTGCTCGATGGCGTCGACCGAGCCGGCGACGTAC
>VFSW01003045.1_pt1 | contig 25134 bp, 21 predicted proteins | sample 5358111 | NCBI WGS metagenome assembly VFSW01 (sample SAMN11554181, study PRJNA540505) | mine drainage metagenome | isolation source: sediment from site ElyBrook_90M | place: USA: Ely Copper Mine, Vershire, VT | collected 2017
GCGGGGGGCCGCCGGGGGGCGCCGGCCCCCGCCCCCCCCCCCGCGTTCGGTGGATTGCTGGAAACCCGATGGCCAGCCAGCGGCTCGTTCGCGCGCTAGAACTTGTAGCCGAAGCTCACCCCGAGGACCCGCGGACGAATGATAGTCTGCTGCTCCGCGAATTGCGCCGTCGACGTGAACACCGCGGCATGCGAATCGGTCAGGTTCTGGCCGTACGCCTGCACGTTCCACGCGTCCTTGGCGATGCCGAACGAGGCATCGAAGGTCGAGTAGGCCGGATTCTCGAAGCGCAGCAGCGTGGTGTTGATCGCGCCGCCCGTCGACAGAGTCGGGTTGCTGCCCGCCTGGGTGAAGGAGTGCCCGGTGTGGGTGCCGCCGCCCTGAACGAACGCGTGGTAGTCGTTGACCATCCACTCGTAGCGCAGCCGCAGGTTCAACTGAATCGGCGGCGAGTTCGCGGTCGGGCTGCCGATCGGTCCGTAGGGATTCGGGATCGCGGTGATCGGCTTGCCGTATTCCGCCACCACCGCGGGGTTCGCGTTGGTGAGCAGCGCCGGATTGTTGGCGACCAGGTACGGGGAGTTGGTCTGCTCGCTGCTGTTCCACGAGGCCGCGCCGGTGGCCGTCAGGCCCTGCATGATCTGCGCGGTCAGCGAGGTCTCGAGGCCGCGGATCCGGTAATTCGGGCCGTTCGTCCCGAAGGACAGGTTGCCCGTCTGGCCCGGATCGAAGAACCCGAACTGCACGTTGTCCCAGTTCTCCTGGTAGATGGCGCCGTTCCATTGCAGACGGTGCTCGAAGAACTCGGTCTTCCATCCCAGTTCGTTGTTGGTGAGCGAATCCGACCCGTACTGCAGCGGGGTCACGAATTGCTTGACGCCGTCGACGCCCGGGATGCCTGCGATGCCCTCGCGATTGAAGCCGCCCGGACGGAAGCCCTGCGACCAGGTGTAGTAGATCATGGCGTCGGACGTGACGTGCCAGGTCAGGTTCGCGCGGCTCTTGAATCCCGAATACGTCGAGTGCAGGTTCTCCGCGCCCAGATTGACCGAGTACGGGGCGTTCGAGGTGCAGGGCGCGGGGCCCGCCTGGTAGCAGCCGAAGCTGCTGACCACGGTGCCCTGCTCGAAATTCGAGAAGTGGTAGTAGCGCGTGCCGGCGGTGAACGTGAGCACCTTGGGCACCAGGTCCACGTCGAACGATCCGAAGAAGGCGTACTGCTTGTAGCCGCGCTGCACGTCCTCGAAGAAGGCCGTATTGTCGTTGCGGATCGACGGGTTGGTCGTGCTCGACCCCGGCACGGGGCCCACGTTGGTGAGGCAGCCGGTGTTGTCGATGGCGGTACAGGCGGGCAGCGTCTTGTAGGACCAATCCGTCTGGTCCTGGATTTCCTGATCCTCCCAGAACGCGCCGATGATGCCGCGCGTGCGCCAGTCGTCCGGCGTGCTCAGCCGAATCTCGTGGCTCTGGTGGGTGTTGCGCTCCTGCTCGCGCCAGGAGGACTGCGGCGAGTAGCAGGTGGACGCCAGGCCGCCGCCGGCGCCGTGGCACTGATAGTAATCCGCGTACACGCCGCGCGCGTAGTTCGTGTAGTCCTGCACCTGATCGACGTTGCGCACCAGGTAGCCGCCGGTGTACACGAGCTTGAGGTCCCCGACCTTGCCGTTCAGGGTCCAGGCGGTGTTCTCGAACTTATCCTTGTCGTAGGACGGGCTGAACAGGCTCACCTGCGTGGGCGACAGCGCGGTGCCGTCGGAGCTGGTGGGCATCTGGTAGAACACGCCCTGGGCGTTCATGTTCTGATAGGTCTGCGCGAGCAGCACGTTCCAGTCGTCGTTGATCTTCCATAGCGCCTCGGCGCGAATGCCCTGGTAGGTCACCGGGTTGATGTCGTTCTGCGCGATGTTGTAGTTGTTGATCACCGAGGCGCCCGGCGGCACCTGGCACGGCGTGGTCTTCGGTCCGCATCCGGCGGGATAGTTCGCATAGTGGATGCCGAGGTCGCTCGCCTTGCGGGTGAAGGTCGAGGGCACGTTGTCGATGTAGCCGCCGCGCGTGTCGTTGTACACCACGGCACGCACCGCCAAGGTGTCGGAGATCAACGGGAGGTTGATCATGGCCTCCACGTTGGTGTTGTTGCCGCCGCCGGCCGTGGTGCCGTACCCGGCCGTGACGTTGCCCTCGGTGACGTCGAGCTTCGGCTTGTTCGTGATGTAGCGCACCACGCCCGCCTGCGCGCCGGCACCGAACAGGGTGCCCTGCGGGCCTTCGAGGACTTCGATGCGCTCGAGGTCCGCCGCGTAGATGTCCAGATTGCGCCCGGGCAGCTGGCCGGACTGATCGTCGAGGTAGATGGCGACGTTCGGGAATCCGCCGATGGTGCCGCTCGACTGCGTGCCGGCCGAGCCGACGCTCAGGCCGCGCATGAAGATGTTGCCCTGGCCGGGACCGTTGGTCGGCATGGTCACGTTGGGCAGGTATTTCACGAAATCGTCGAAGGTCTGGACGTTCAGTTTGCCGAGTGTCTCACCCGTGAACGCCTGGATCGTGATGGGCACGTCCTGCAGGTTCTCGCTGCGGCGCTGCGCCGTGACCACGATCTCCTGGAGCCCGGTACTCTCGCTGGTGGCCGATCCGGTATCGGCCGCCGGCGTGGCGTACGCCACCCCGGTGGCGCTGCCGCCCAAAATGGCGGCGATCGCATAGGTCAACTTTTGATTCGAGTTCATGCATCCATCCCCTACGGTTTAGAACTTATTCTGTCGGTCTAGCGGACTAGCCGAAGCCCTTCCCGAGAATCCCTGTTTTTCCCGAGCATAACATCGCGATCAGCGTGCGGCAGCGGCCCGATGTTGTAAAAGCGCCGCACTCGTGTCAAATATCGACCAATTCGCGCACCAAAGACCGGCGCCGCGCGGACCCATTTAGTGCGCCCCCGCGGGCCCGGCGGCGAGCCGCTGCGGAAATCCGGGCGCCCGCAGCGGCGTGCCCACGGCGTCCTCGAGGAGCTTGACGATCATCGACGACCAGGCATCGCCTCCGTAGCGTGCGCGTCCCTCGATGAAGATCTGCTCCATCATCCCGGCGAGCCGCAGCGGCACGCCGAATCGGCGCCCGAATTCGAGCGCGAAGCCGGCGTCCTTGCAGGCTAGATCCATCGTGAACCCGATGTCGTAGCTGCCGCTCAGGATGACCTGGCTCTCGGTCTCGTGCACGAAGCTGTTGCCCGAGCTCGCGGCGATGGCCTCGAAGGCCGAGCGCAGATCGACGCCGCCCTTGGCGCACAGCATCAGCGCCTCCCCGGCGGCGATCAGATGAATGAAGGCGAGCATGTTGGTGACCACCTTGGTGACCGCCACCTGTTCGATCCCGCCCAGGTGGATGATGCGTCCGCCCATGGCCGCCAGGGCCGGTTCGTGGCGCCGGAAAACTTGTTGCTCCCCGCCAACAAGCACGGTGATGTCGCCTGCCGCAGCGCGATGCACACCGCCGGTGACCGGGCAGGCGAGGGTGTCGATGCCGGTCCGCCGGGCGAGCGTGGCGAGTGCCTCGATCTCGGCGAAGTCGTTGGTGCTCATCTCGATCCAGGTGCCGCCGGCGCGCATGGCCGGCAGCGCCTGCCCGAGCACGCTGCGCGTGGCCGCGGGCGAGGGCAGGCAGGTGATCAGGCAGTCGACCGTGCCGGCGAGCGCGGCCGCCGAGGCGCTCCAGCGCGCCCCGGCTGCGAGCACCGGGTCGGCCGCCGCTCGGTCGAGGTCGTGCACCGCGAGGTCGAATCCGGCGCTCGCCAGATTGCGCGCCAGGTGTCCGCCGAGGTGACCCAATCCGATGAAACCGTAGCGCATGGCGACTCCAGGACTGCTCATGAGCGTCAGCCGAGCGGCCGATCGATCATCTCGAGATGCAGGGCGCCGTCGCCCGGGTAGGGGTTCGCCAGGGCGACGGCTTCGTTCAGTTCCACGCCGAGCCCGGGCCCGCTCGGCGGGATGACATAGCCGGCCTCCCAGCGGATCGGGTTCACGAGGATCTCGGCGTGAAAGCCCTCCCAGCGCCGGATGCTCTCGAGGATGAGGAAGTTGGGCGAACAGGTCGCCAGCTGGATGTTGGCCGCGCCGACCACCGGCCCGCAGTACAGATGCGGCGCAATCTGCGCGTAATGCGCCTCGGCGAGCGCCGCGACCTTCTTGCCCTCGAGCAGGCCGCCGACGCGGCCGAGATTGAGCTGCAGGATGTTCGCCGCGGCGCAGGCGAGCACGCGCGCGAATTCGTACTTGGTCGTGAGCCGCTCGCCGGTCGCGATCGGGATGCTGGTGGCGCGCGCGACCAGCGCCATCTGTTCGGGCATCTCCGGCGGCACCGGCTCCTCGAACCACAGCGGATCGAAGGCCTCGAGCTGCCGGGCCAGGCGGATGGCGCCCGAGGGGGTGAATTGGCCGTGGGTGCCGAGCAGCAGGTCGGCCCGATTGCCGACCGCCTCGCGCACCAGACGCACCAGGCGCGTGGTCAGCTCGAGCGCTTCCTGGGTGGGCTGGCGCGGATCGTAGGCGGAGAAGCCGCCGGTGGGATCGAACTTCAGGGCCGTGAACCCCTGGCGCAGGTACTGCGCGGCGCGCTCGGCCGAGCGCTCGGCATCGTGATAGAACTCGTCGCCCTCGCCGTCCGCGGGATACAGATAAGTGTAGCTGCGCAGCCGCTCGTGCACCTTGCCGCCGAGCAGATTGTAGACCGGCTGGTCGAGCGCCTTGCCGATGATGTCCCAGCAGGCCATCTCCAGACCGCTCATCACGCCGACCAGGGTGAGCTCGGGGCGCAGCCCGAATCCCGACCCGTAGCTTTCTCGCCAGATCGATTCGATCTGAAAGGGATCGCGGCCGGCGAAGCGCCGCAGGAACAGATCCTCGATCATGGCCGCGATCACGTGCGGCCCGAAGGTCCCGGCGTAGACCTCGCCGACCCCCTCGATGCCGCAGGCGGTTCGCAGCTTCAAGAACACGAAATATCGGCCGCCGAAGCTCGGCGGGGGATTGCCGACCACGAAGACCCTGACGCTGTCCAGTTTCATCGCGCTCCTCGTTCCGGCGAATCAGCCATTCAAGAGATGATCGGCGGCCTTGCGCGCCACCATCAGAGTCGGGGCGTTGGTGTTGGCCGAGGTCACCGTCGGAAACACCGAGGCATCGATCACGCGCAGCCGCTCCACGCCGCGCACCCGCAGATCCCCGTCCACCACCGAGTCGCGCGGGTCCGTGCCCACGCGGCATGTGCCGACCGGATGGTAGACGGTGGCCGCGCGCGCGCGAAAGTCCGCGAGCAGGGCGGCGTCGTCCATCGCGGTCAGGTCCGGCGCGAGCGGCTCGCGGATCAGCTCGCGAATGGCGCGGGTGCGCGCGATGGCCTGCAACAGCCGTCCGCCGTACACCGCGTCCTCCCGGTCGCGGTCGGTGGACAGGTAATTCGGCGCGATGCGCGGCGCGTCGTGAAAGTCGGCGCTGCGCGCATCGACGCGGCCCTCGCTGGTCGGGCGGGTGGGCTGGTAGCACAGGTAGAACCCCGAAAAGGCATCCAGCTCGATGCGTGTGCGGCTGGCGTCGCCCGAGCCGTAGGTCACCGGATTGAAGTACAGCTGCACGTCCGCGCGGGAGGCGCCGGGCCGCGCGCGCAGGAAGCCGCCGAACTGATTCACGCTGAGCGCGAGCGGTCCGGTCCGCGTCAGCAGGTAGCGGGCGCCCGCGCGCAGCCGCCCGAGCAGCGAGTTCAGCTCGTCGTTCAAGGTCGGGCGGGTCGCCTTGAACGAGTACACGACCGCCAGGTGGTCCTGAAGGTGGGCGCCGACCGCGGGATTGTCGACCCGCGTCTCCAGGCCGAGCGCGGCCAGATGCCGCCCCGGTCCGATGCCCGAGAGCTGCAGCAGCTGCGGCGAGTTCACCGCGCCGGCGCACAGCAGCACCTCGCCGTCGGCGCGCGCGAATTCGAGCCGTCCGCCGCGCTCGTATTCCACGCCGCAGGCGCGGCCGCCCTCGATGCGGATCCGCCGCACCCAGGCGTCGGTTCGCAGTTCGACGTTGCCGCGGCGCAGGGCCGGCCGCAGGAAGGCGTCCGCGGCCGAGCGGCGCAGCCCGTTGCGCACGGTCACCTGATAACAGCCGAGCCCTTCCGGCTGCGCTCCGTTGAAGTCCTCGCTCACGGGCACGCCGAGTTCGGCGGCGGCAGCCAGCCAGTTGCTGCGCATCGGATGCAGATGGGGAGCGACGTCCTTGACGTCGAGCGGCCCGTCGGTCGAGGCGCGCCCCGTCGCGTCGACGCGGCGTTCGATCCTCTCGAAGTACGGGCGCACGTCCTGCCAGCCCCAACCGGCATTGCCGAGCGCGCGCCAATCCTCGAAGTCCGCGGGCATGCCGCGGCAGTAGACCAGCGCGTTGATGGAGCTCGAGCCGCCGACCACGCGCCCGCGCGGCCAGTACATGGTGCGGCCGTTCAGCTCGGGATTCGGTTCGGTCTGATATTTCCAATTCACCCGTGGATCCGCGACGGTGCGCCCGTAGCCGATCGGCGGCTTGAGCCAGAAGCGCCGGGCGACGCCGCCCGCCTCGAGCACCAGCACGCGGCCGCGCCGGTCCTGCGAGAGCCGGTCGGCGAGCACGCAGCCGGCGGACCCTGCGCCGACGATGATGAAATCGAAACTCCCCACGATGCCGAGCTTAGCCGGATCGATTCGCTGCGTTATGCCATTTCCCGATCCGCCCATGCTCTTTTTTGGAGGCGCTGGCCAACGGCCCCAAGGTGTTCGCACAACGTCGGCCAACCATGTAGATTGCGTGCAAACACGAACCGAGGATGCAGCGAGTTGGCCACGACCGTGCTCGACGTTCCCCAGTCCCAGGCGCCGTCCGCCATGGAGCGCTGGTACGTGCTCATCCTCATGTGCCTGATCTATTCGATCAACATCGCCGATCGGTACGTGGTGTCCACCGTCCTCGAGCCGATCCGCCTGGAACTCAGACTGAACGATGCCGGGGTGGCCTTCCTCACCGGTGTACCGCTCGCCCTGTTCTACGTCGCCTTCGGAATCCCCATCTCGTGGCTCGCCGACCGCTCGAATCGGCGCAACATCCTTGCCGCCTCGCTCATCGTCTGGTCCTTCTTCACCGCGTTGTGCGGCCTGTCGCACAGCTACCTGCAATTCCTCACGAGCCGCATCGGCGTCGGCGTCGGCGAGGCCGGCGGTACGCCGCCCTCGACGGCCATCGTCTCGGATTGCTTCCCGCCGGAGCGGCGCCCGATGGCCATGGCGGTGCTTGGGCTCGGTGCACCGATCGGCGCCTGGCTCGGCGCCGACATGGCCGGGGCGGTGGCGCACGCCATCAGCTGGCGCGCGGCCTTTCTCGCGCTCGGCATCCCCGGGCTCGCCATCGGCGTCGCCGTGTACCTGACCGTGCGCGAACCGCAGCGCGGCCGCCTCGATGCCATGGTCGACGATCTGAAGCCCACCTTGTGGGACTCGCTGCGCTTCCTGTGGCGCCAGAAGGCGGCCTTCCACGTGGTGATGGGCGGCGGCCTGTGCGCGCTCTGGGGCTGGGGGCTCATCTACTGGACGCCGACCTTCCTGCAGCGCGCGTACGACCTGGACGTCGGCCAGGCGGGCGCCGTCACGGGCAGGATCCATCTGGTGGGCGGATCCATCGCGACGGCCGCGACCGCGTGGCTGTTGTCGCGCCCTTGCATGCGCGATCCGCGGCGCGTCGTCTGGCTGCTCGCCGGCGGCGTGGCCGCGGCCACCGTGCCGTCGATGATCGCCTACTGGACGCACACCCTGGTGGTCGCGAAGCTGATGTTCTGGGGGTTCATACCGGCGATCTATTTCTACATCGGGCCGTGCTTCGGCCTGCTGAACAATCTCGCGCCCTGCCACATGCGCAACATGTTCATCGCCATCAGCCTGCTGGTCGCGAACGTGCTCAATTTGATCATCGCCCCCTGGACCGTCGGGGTCTTGAGCGACTGGTTCGCCGGGCCGCACGCCACCGACGCCGCGTCGCTGCGCGCGGCGCTCCTGGTGCTGGCGCCCACGGGATTCTGGGCGGCATATCACCTGCATCTCGCCTCGCGCACCATCGTCCAGGACCAGGCACGCGCCATCGGCTACACCAAAGCCTGGTCACCATAAAGATATAGAGAGGAGCGGACCGACATGGGGAAGACGAGTATGGATCGCCGCTGGCTGCCGCTGAATGCGCTGCGCGCGTTCGAGGGGGTGGCCAAGCACAGCAGCTTCACGGCGGCGGCCAACGCGCTGCTGATCTCGCAGAGCGCGCTGTCGCGCCACGTGATCGCACTGGAGAAGCTGATCGGGGCGCAGCTGTTCGAGCGCCGGCCGCACTCGCTGGTCCTGACCAAGGCGGGCCAGCATCTGCTGCCGGCCGTCATCAAGTCCTTCGACCGGCTGGAATACGCCATCGACGACATCCGCAAGGAAGGGGCGAGCGTGCTGCGCACGCTGCGCGTGCAGATGCCGCCGAGCTTCGCCGTGCATCTGGCGGTGCCCATATTGCGCGATTTCCGGCGCGCCTCCTCGGAGGTGGAGATCGACCTGGTGAGCCCGTCCGGGGTCGGGCCGGCGCCGGGCGACGTCGACGTCGCCGTGGTCTACTCGAAGCCGACCGTCACGGACCTGGTCACCGACCTGCTGTGGCCGGTGCGGCTGGGGCTGCTGTGCCACCCGAGCATCGCGGCCCGCTGCGCGGGCATGGATCTCGCGCAATTGGTCGCGGCGAACGAGCTGGTGCACGTGCGGATCGCCGACCTGCCGCGGCATCATTGCTGGACGCAGTTCGCGCGACACGCGCACCTGGGCGCGGTGAACGTCGAGCGCGGACTGGTGTTCGACACCGCGGTGCTCGCCGTGCAGTACGCGCTGAGCGGCGAGGGCATCGCCCTGGTGGATACCTACCTGTTCGGCGACTACCTGCGCACCGGGCGCCTCGTGCAGCCTTTCGAGATCACGCTCGACGACGGCTACGGGTATTACCTGACCACGCATCCGGAGGCGCTGAGCGACACGGCCATCGCCCTGTTCCGCTCGTGGCTGATCGAACGCTTCGGCCCCGGATCGGGCAGCGGCTCGGCCAAGATTCATCTCGCGGTGTCCAACGAATGAAGAGTCACGCGCGGGTGGTGGTGATCGGCGGTGGCGTGGTCGGGGCGAGCGTCCTGTATCACCTGACCAAGGCCGGCTGGAAGGACGTGCTGCTGATCGAGCGCGCGGAGCTCACCTCCGGATCGACCTGGCACGCGGCCGGCGGCATGCATACGGTCAACGGCGATCCGAACGTCGCAAAGCTGCAGCAATACACCATCAAGCTCTATGAGGAGATCGAGCGGATCTCGGGCCAGTCCTGCGGGGTGCACATCACCGGCGGCATCATGCTGGCGGGCACACAGGAGCGTCTGGACTGGCTGAAGATGGCCAAGGCCCGGGGCCGCTACCTCGGCATGGATCTCGAGCTGATCTCGGTCGAGGAGGCGGCAAGGCTCTTCCCGCTGATGGACAAGCGCCATTTCAAGGGCGCGCTGTACGATCCGATCGAGGGGCACGTCGACCCCTACGGCGTCACGCACGCCTACGCGAAATCCGCCCAGATCGGCGGGGCCGAGATCGTGCGTCACACGCGGGTCACCGACCTGAAGGCCCGCGCCGACGGCTCGTGGGACGTGATCACCGATCAGGGCAACGTGCGCGCCGAGCACGTGGTGAACGCCGCGGGGCTGTGGGCGCGCGAAGTCGGGCGCATGGTGGGGCTGGAGCTGCCCGTGCTCGCGATGGAGCATCAATACCTGATCACCGGCGACCTGCCGCAGCTGGTCGGCAAGCCCGAGCAGCTGCACGCCATCGACTTCGAGGGCGAGATCTACCTCCGTCAGGAACGGGGCGGGATGCTGATGGGCACCTACGAGAAGGCCGGTGTGCCCTGGTCGCCGGTCGCGACCCCGTGGGACTTCGGGCAGGATCTGCTGCCGAACGACCTGGAGCGCATCGCACCGAGCCTCGAGGTGGGTTTCGCGCATTTTCCGGCGCTCGGCGACGCGGGGATCAGGAAGGTGGTGAACGGGCCGTTCACCTTCGCGCCCGACGGCAATCCGCTCATCGGTCCGGTGCGCGGCCTGCCGAATTTCTGGGTCGCCTGCGGCGTGATGGCGGGCTTCAGCCAGGGCGGCGGGGTGGGCTTGACCCTGGCGAACTGGATGGTGGAGGGCGACCCGGGCGCCGACGTGTGGGGCATGGACGTGGCCCGCTATGGCGACTGGACCACGCTCGCCTATACCCACGCGAAGGTGCGCGAGAACTACTCGCGGCGCTTCAGCATCCGCTTCCCGAACGAGGAACTCGGCGCCGCTCGGCCGCTGCGCACCACGCCGATCTACGAGCGGCTCGCGGCCCGGCACGCGGTGTTCGGCGATTACTGTGCGCTCGAGCATCCGCTCTGGTTCGCGCCGAGCGCGGCCGAGGCGGTGGATCGGGTGAGCTTCCGCCGCTCCAATTCCCATCCGCACGTGGCCGCTGAATGCCTCGCGGTGCGCGACGCCGTGGGTCTGCTCGAGATCTCCAACTACGGCAAGTTCGACGTGCGCGGACCAGGCGCCGCCGAATGGCTGTCGAGCATCATGGCGAACCGGGTGCCGGCGGTCGGCCGGATCAGCCTCAGTCCGATGCTGAACGAGCGCGGCAAGCTGATCGGCGATTTCACCCTGTGCCGCGTCGCCGAGGATCGCTTCTTCCTGGTCGGCACCTATGCGGCCGAGACGTACTACATGCGCTGGTTCGAGCGCCACCTGCCGCCCGCCGGCGTCACGGTGCGTCCGTGCGCCATGGAGTACGTTGGTCTGGCCGTCGCGGGACCGAATGCGCGCGCGCTGCTGCAAAGCCTGGTGCGCGACGATCTTTCGAGCGCGGCCTTTCCGTTCCTCGCCTTCCGCCGCATGGAGGTGGGCATGGTGCCGGCGCTGGTCGGACGCGTCTCCTTCACCGGCGAACTGGGCTACGAGATGTGGGTCACCACGGAGTATCAGCGCGCGCTCTACGACCTGCTGAGCGACACGGGCCGCGAATTCGGCCTGCGCCCCTTCGGCGGGCGCGCGCTCAATTCGATGCGCATCGAAAAGACCTTCGGCACCTGGGCGCGCGAGTACCGGCCGATCTACGGACCGCACGAGGCGGGGCTTGGGCGCTTCGTCGACCTGGAGAAGGGCGAATTCATGGGCCGCACCGCCGCCGTGCAGGAGCGAGCCGGGGGCGGATCGCACCGGTTGGTGGGCTTCCAGGTCGACGCCGCGGATGCGGATGCGCTGGGCGACGAGCCGATCTGGCACGACGGCCGGGTCGTCGGCTGGGTGACCTCGGGCGCCTTCGGCCACCGCGTGGGCGCCTCGCTCGCCCTGGGCTACGTGCCGGCGGCGGTCGCCGCAGCGACGGAAGGGTTCGAGATCGAGATCATCGGCGAGCGGCGCCGCGCGATGCGGCTGGCGGCGCCGCCGTACGATCCCGGCGGCAGACGCATGCGTGACTGACCGGGGGGGTGCGCAGGACGGCGGCGGGGTGCTCACGCGCGGCGTTGGGCTGTGGTCGGCGATCGCGGTCAACGTCGCGAACATGATCGGCACCGGCGTGTTCCTCAAGGCGCGCGTCATGACCTGCAACGTGGGCAGCCCGGGCCTCGTGCTGCTCGCCTGGGCCGCCGCCGGATTGCTGTCGCTCGCCGGCGCCTTCTGCTACTCGGAACTCGCGGCGATGATGCCGGAGGCGGGCGGCGACTACATCTACCTGCGCGCGGCCTACGGGCGGCTCACCGGCTTCCTGTACGGCTGGATGGCCTTCGCGGTGGCGCGGGCCGCGTCGCAGGCCGCTCTCGCCGTGGGCTTCGCGATCTTCATGAACGTCGCCCTGGGCGGTGCGCTCGATCGGTGGCACGTGGAGCCGGCGATTTTCGGCGTGGGCGTGCGCGTCGGCGGGCTCACCGTGATGGCGCTGGCGGCCATCTGGAGCGTGGCGCTGGTCAACTGCCTCTCGGTCAGGGTGGGGGGCCTCACGGCCCTGGTGGCCACCGGGGCCAAGGTCGCGCTGGTCTTCGCGGTCGGCGCGGCCGCCTTCCTGTTCGCCCCCCACGGCGGCGCGCATCCCGTCGGTTCGGGATTCGACGGGACCTGCGTCGGCGTGGCGAGCAGCGCCCGCGGCGGCATCGCCGGCTTCGGCGCGGCCATGCTCGGCGCGCTGTGGGCCTATGACGGCTGGAACAACGTCGCGCCGCTCGCGGGCGAGATCCGCGATCCGCAGCGCAATCTGCCGCGCGCGTTCGTGGGCGGCATGCTGGTCGTGGCGGCGCTGTACCTGTTCGCGAACGCCGGGTATTTCCACGCGCTCGGCGCGCTGCGCATCGCCAGCGTGCCGCTCAATTCATCGGTGGCGACCGAGGTGCTGGAGCGGTTCATGGGGCCGGTGGCGGTGTCGCTCACGGCGGTGGCGCTGATGGTCTCCTCGTTCGGTTCGCTGCACGCGAGCGTGCTCGCGAACTCCCGCATCCCGTTCGCGATGGCGCGCGACGGATTGTTCTTCCGCGGGCTGGGGCGGCTCTCGGCGCGCGCGAACGTGCCCGCGCGCGCGATTCTCGCGCAGGCCGCGTGGGCGAGCGTGCTGGCGATATCAGGGTCCTACGATGCGCTCACCGACTCGGTGATCTTCGTCGCCTGGGCATTCTACGGCCTGAGCACGGCGTCGCTGTTCGTGTTCCGCGCCCGCAGCCCCGATGCGCCGCGGCCGTATCGGACGCCGGGGTATCCGTGGGTGCCGCTCGTCTTTTTGCTGGTGACCGCGGCGCTGCTGTTGAACACCTTCGTCGCGGCGCCGCGCCAGGCCTTCGAGGGCGTGGCCGTCCTGGTGGCGGGCCTGCCGCTCTATGCGTACTGGTCGCGCCGCTCGCGACCGCCACGGGGCGCCTGAATCAGGCGCCCGGCAGGTCGAAGACCAGCACTTCGGCGTCCCGGCCCTGGGCGATGTGCAGGCGCTGCTCATCGGTCAGCCCGAGTCCGTCGCCCGTGCCGAGCGCCACGCCGTTTGCCTCGAGCGAGCCGCGCGCCACGTGCACGTACATTCGGCGCCCCGGAGCGACCTGCAGGTCGGCCGACTCGCCGCCGTCGAACAGTCCCGCGTACAGGCGGGCGTCTTGATGGATGGCGAGCGAGCCCTCGGCGCGGTCCGGCGACACGACGAGGCGCAGCCGGCCGCGCTTCTCCTCGGCCGCAAAGCGCCTCTCTTCATAGCCCGGAGGGATGCCGGGCTCGCTCGGCAGCAGCCAGATCTGCAGGAAGTGCACGGGCGCGGTCGGCGAGGGATTGAACTCGCTATGGGTGACCCCCGTCCCGGCGCTCATGCGCTGCACGTCGCCGGGCCGGATGGTGGAGCCGTTGCCCATGGAATCCTTGTGGGCGAGCGCGCCGTCGAGCACGTAGCTGACGATCTCCATGTCCCGATGCCCGTGGGTGCCGAAGCCGGCGCCGCCCTGCACGCGGTCCTCGTTGATCACGCGCAGCACCCCGAATTGCACGTGCCGCGGATCGAAGTACTCGGCGAACGAGAAGGTGTGGAAGGACCGCAGCCAACCATGATCGGCACGGCCTCGGTCGTCGCTGCGTCGCAAGTAGTGCATGGCATCTCCTCAGGGCGGTGGGCAGGCGGGATTCAGCGGCGGCTCGGCCAGGCGCCGCTCGTCGAGGATGACCAGGATGCCGCTGCCGATCACGATCGCGGCGCCGACCACCAGGCTCGCCGTGGGCGTCGCCGACCAGAACACCCAATCGATGGAAAAGGCCCACAGCAGGGCGGTGTATTCGAACGGTCCGACCACGGCGGGCGGGGCGTGCCGAAAGGCGTCGGTCAGCCAGAGCTGGCCGAGCGTGCCCGAGACGCCGATCGCCGCGAGCCACAGCCAGTCGCCGGGCAGGATCGCGCGCCAGTCGCCGAGGCTGAGCACGCCCGCGCCGACCCCGACCAGCAGCAGGTACCAGAACACCAGCGACAGGCGCGAATCCTCGCGGCCGAGCGCACGCACGCTGAGCGCGCTCAAGGAGTAGCACACGGTGGCGAGCGCCGCGGCGGCCGCGGCCCGCGGGGAGAAGGCGCCGCTCGACCACGGCTCGAGCACGACCAGGACGCCTCCGAGGCCGGCGCCGATCGCGAGCCAGCGGCGCCGCGTCACGTGCTCGCCTTGCAGGACGACCGAGAGAGCCGTCATGAGGAGCGGCGCGGCGAGGAACAGCGAATACGTCTGCGCTATGCTGAGCAGGTGCACCGCGTACACGAAGCTCGCGAGCATGGTCACGCCGAGCAGCGCCCGGACCAGATGCAGCAGCGGGCTGCGCACCCGCAGGCTCGGCCAGCCGCGCTGCCAGCCGATCACCGGCAGCAGGCAAAGGAGCGAGGCGATGCAGCGCAGGCAGGCGATCTGCAGCGGACCGTAATGCGTCGATAGGCGCGTCATCAGCGCATCCATGATGGAGAACACGCACACCGCGGCGATCATCGAAGCGATGCCGCGCAGGCGTTCGCGCGCGGCCGGGGGCGCGGCGGCGTGCGTCCGGGCGGACGAGGAGGCGTGTGCGGTGGTCTGCGACATGATGGCCGCTGATTGTAGACGAGGCCCGGGCCGCGGCGGTACCGGCGGGTCGCGGACCCTCAGGTCCGGCCGGGCTGAATGCCGAGGGCGCGGCGGCGGGTGTCCATGAGCTTGAGGATCATCGGGGTGAGGATCAGCTGCATGGCGAGTTCCATCTTCCCGCCCGGCGCGACGATGATGTTCGGGCGCGACATGAAGGAGTCGTGGATCATCGACAACAGATAGGGGAAATCGATGCCCTTCGGGTTGGCGAAGCGGATCACCACGAAGCTCTCGTCGGCGGCTGGTATGTAGCGGGCGGTGAATGGATTGGACGTGTCGACCGTGGGGACCCGCTGGAAATTGATGTGGGTTTGCGAGAACTGCGGGCAGATGTAGTTCACGTAGTCCGGCATCCGGCGCAGGATGGTGTCCACCACGGCCTCCGTGGAGTAGCCGCGGGTATCCTTGTCCCGGTGCAGCTTCTGGATCCATTCGAGATTGATGATGGGCACGACGCCGATGATCAGATCCGCGTGCTGCGCGACGTTGACCTGCGGCGTGACCACGGCCCCGTGCAGCCCCTCGTAGAACAGCAGGTCGGTGCCGTCGGGAATGTCCTCCCAGCCGGTGAAGGTGCCCGGCTCCTGCCGGTGGGCCTCGGCCTCCTTCTCATTGTGCAGGTAACGGCGGAACTTGCCGCGGCCGGTCTCGCCGTAGCCGCGGAACAGCGCCTCGAGTTCCGCGAACAGATTGTTCTCCGGGCCGAAGTGGCTGAAATGCTCGTTCCCGGCGGCGGCGGCCTCCGCCATCTTGAGCTTCATCTCGGCGCGATTGTAGCGGTGGAAGGAGTCGCCCTCGACCACGATCGCATTGACGCGCTCGCGCCGGAAGATCCAGTTGAAGGTGCGCGTGACCGACGTGGTGCCGGCGCCGGAGGAGCCGGTGACGGCGATGATGGGGTGCTTGGCTGACATGGCTGGTTCTGCCTTCGATGTGACGGGTCGGCGCCGTTAGCCGGAGATGAACAGGGATCGCTCTTTGAACAGGGGCGAGCTGTATGCCTGGTCGAGCCCCTGATCGTGCTCCAGGTGGTATTGCTCGATGCGCTGCACCTCGGCCCGGCAGCCGAGAATGAGCGGCACGCGCTGGTGCAGATCCTTCGGGACCATGTCGAGGATGCGCTGCCGGCCGGTGGATGCCGTGCCGCCCGCCTGCTCCATGATCATCGCCATGGGGTTGGCTTCGTAGAGCAGGCGCAGGCGCCCGGCCTTGGCCGGGTCCTTCGTGTCCTTCGGATACATGAACAGTCCCCCGCGCACCAGGATGCGGTGCACCTCGGCCACCAGCGAGGCGATCCAGCGCATGTTGAAGTCCTTGCCGCGCACGCCGCCGTGGCCGGCCAGGCATTCGACCACGTAGCGCTTCACCGGCGGCTCCCAGAAGCGCTCGTTCGAGGCATTGATCGCGAACTCGCTGGTCTCGGCGGGGATGCGCATGCTCGGATGCGTGAGAATGAATTCCCCGATGCCGCGGGCCAGCGTGAAGCCGTGGACGCCGCGGCCGACCGTGAGCACGAGCATCGTGGTGGCGCCGTAGATCGCGTAGCCGGCGCACAGCTGCGCGGAGCCGGCCTGCAGGAAGTCCTCGCGGGTCACCGGCTGTGCACCGCGCGGCGCCCTGAGCACCGAGAAGATGCTGCCGACGGGCGCGTTGATGTCGATGTTGCTCGAGCCGTCGAGCGGATCGAACGAGAGCAGATACTTCCCAAGCGGATACTCCGGGGGAATCTGGTACGGCTCCTCCAGTTCCTCGGAAACCATGCCGGCGAGGTTTCCGCCGTATTCGCTGGTGCGCAGGAATATGTCGTTCGAGACGACGTCGAGCTTCATCTGCGTCTCGCCCTGGACGTTGGTCGCCTGCGCCGCGCCGTGCCCGCCGCCGAGCGCGCCGCCGCCTACGATGAAGCTGATGCGCTTGCAGGCCAGACGGACGTGGTTCAGCAGCGCCGTGAAGTCACCGGTTGCCTCGGGGAAGCGGCGCTGATCCTCGATGATGAATTCGGTGATGGTCTTCTCGCGAGTCGCCATGGATCCACTCCCCCCGTGTGTGCTGCCGACGCGTCTCGAGCCGTCGGTCTATCTCCCGCAAGGTAAGCATGCCCGCGCCGAGCTTCGCCGCGCCAGCGCCATCGATCGGGCGGCCGGGCTCGCCGAGCGACGGCAGCACGAGATCGGCGCCGCCGAAATCTTCCGTGCGGGTCCAGTAGCTCGGCGTCACGATGGTGTAGAGGCCGGCGCCCCTGGCCGCGGCGAGGCCGACGGCCGAGTCCTCGAGCGCCGCGCAGTCCTCGGCGCCGGCTCCGAGCTCGCGCAGCACCCATCGGTAGATGTCCGGCGCGGGCTTCTTGCGCGCCACCCGATCGCCGGCGCCGACCACCGCGAAGCGGCCGAGCGCGCCCGGACCGAGGTGGACCTCGAGCAGCGCCTCGATGCCGGCGTAGGTGGTGGTCGAGGCGATGGCGAGCGCCACGCCGGCCGCGCGCGCCTCCCGAAGCAGGCGTTCCACGCCCTCGCGCAGCGGCACGATGCCGGTGCCGATCATGCGCGTGTAATGCCGCGTCTTGCGCGCATGGATCTCGTCGATGCGCCCGGTGAGCGTCGTCCGATCCGCCGCGGGCAGAGGCAGGGAATGCAGGTGCGCGGCGATGCGCTCCTTGCCGCCCGTCGTGAGCAGCAGGCGGGCGTACTGCGGCCGGCTCCAGCGCCAGTCGAGGCCGACTTCGGCGAACGCCGCGTTGAATGCGAGGCGGTGCGCCTCTTCGGTGTCGGCGAGCGTTCCGTCCACGTCGAAGATCAGCGCCTTCAAGGTCATGCGAACACCCGGCTCGCCCGCAGATCCTCGCCTTCGATGGTCATCAGCTCGTCCCGGGACAATTCGCGGCCGCGCGCGGCGAACAGGCGGTTCGCCTGCCTGAGCCTCGCCCGGTCGAGCGCGTTGCGGATCGAGCGGGCGTTGGCGAAATGCGGCTGCTGCATGCGCAGCGGGATGTACTCGTTCAGCGCCTCGAGTCCGGAGGGACTGAGCCGGTATTGCATCTGTTCGAGCATTCGGCCGGCGATCTCGGCGAGTTCCCCGGCGTCGTAGTCCGGGAACTCGAGATGGTGGGCGATGCGGGAGGACAGCCCAGGATTCGAGCGGAAGAAGGTCTCCATGCGGTCGGCGTAGCCGGCCATGATGACCACCAGATCGTCGCGCTGGTTCTCCATCACCTGCAGCAGGATCTCGATCGCCTCCTGCCCGTAATCGCGCTCGTTCTCCGGGCGGTACAGGTAATACGCCTCGTCGATGAACAGCACGCCGCCCATGGCCTTCTTCAGCACCTCCTTGGTCTTGGGCGCGGTATGCCCGATGTACTGCCCGACCAGATCGTCGCGCGTCACCGCGACCAGGTGTCCCTTACGCACGTAGCCGAGGCGGTGCAGGATCTGCGCCATGCGCAGCGCCACCGTGGTCTTGCCGGTGCCGGGATTGCCCGTGAAGGACATGTGCAGCGAGGGCGGCCCCGAGGCCAGGCCGAGCCGCTCGCGCGCGCGTTCGACCAGCAGCAGGGCGGCGATGTCGCGAATCCGGGCCTTCACCGGCTTCAAGCCGACCAATTCGCGGTCCAACTCGTCGAGCACCTCGAGGACCTGCGAGCCCTCGAGCAGCGCGCGCAGGTCGATCCGGTCGGACTCAGCGGGGTGTGCCGCCTCGGTCATGCGGCATTCACTCGTACCGGCGGCCTTCGGGCGCCTGGGTCGCGTAGGCCTCGATGGTGTACTGGATCTGCCGGCCGCCGATCTCGTGGCGCTTGAGCAGGAAGCCCGGCTCGTGGCTCGGCCGGTTGACGATGAACGACAAGCGCGTGGTTTCGAAGCCGACGGTCGAATCGAAGGCGTTCACCCGCACGTAGGTCTGCGGGAAGGCGTTGCGGCAGGCGAGGATCTCGGTCATCACCCCCGCGGCGTCGCGCAGGTCGAAGAGCGGGTTGCCCCACATCTCCCAGTAGCAGTTGCGCGGATGCGGGTCGTCGGTGTATTCCACGCCGATGGCCCATCCCTGGGCCAGGGCGTACTCGACCTGCGCACGGATCTCCGCGTCGGTGAGGTCCGGAAGGAAGGAAAAGGCGCCTTGGGTGATTCGCATGGGTGGCTCCCTCAAGCCGTGGTTGCCGTCGGCACGAAATCCGCGGTGTCGGTCGATTGGTAGTCGAAGGTGACGTCCTTCCAGGTCTCGAGCGCCGCACGCAGCGGCGAGCACCAGCGTGCCGCCGCGGCCAGGATCTGCGGGCCCTCGTTCCAAAGGTCGCGCCCCTCGTTGCGCGCCTTGATCATGACCTCGAGCGCCACGCGATTGGCGGTGGCGCCGGCCTGGATGCCTTGGGGGTGGCCGATGGTGCCGCCACCGAACTGCAGCACCACGTCCTCACCCAGGTAACTGATGAGCTGGTGCATCTGGCCGGCATGAATGCCGCCCGAGGCCACCGGCATGAGCTTGCGCAGGCCCGCCCAGTCTTGCTCGAAGAAGACCCCATGCTCGAGTCTTTTCGGGGTGACAGCATCTCGACAAATAGAGTATATCCCCTTGATAACATTGGGATCGCCCTCGAGCTTTCCGACCACCGTGCCGGCGTGGATATGATCGACGCCGGCCATGCGCATCCATTTGGCGATGACGCGGAAGGAGACCCCGTGGGTCTTCTGCCGGGTGTAGGTGCTGTGCCCGGCGCGGTGCAGGTGCAGGATCATGTCGTTGCGCCGCGCCCACTTCGCCATGGACTGAATCGCGGTATAGCCGATCACCAGGTCGATCATCACGATGCACGAGCCGAGCTGTTTGGCGAAATCCGCCCGCTCGTACATGTCCTCCATGGTGGCCGCGGTGACGTTGAGGTAATGGCCCTTGATCTCGCCGGTGGCCGCGGATGCCTTGTTCACGGCCTCCATGCAGTACAGGAAGCGATCGCGCCAGTGCATGAAGGGCTGGGAATTGATGTTCTCGTCGTCCTTGACGAAGTCCAGGCCGCCCCTCAACGCCTCGTACACCACGCGGCCGTAGTTCTTGCCGGAGAGCCCGAGCTTCGGCTTGGTGGTGGCGCCGAGCAGCGGCCGGCCGAATTTGTCGAGCCGTTCGCGCTCGACCACGATGCCGGTGGCCGGTCCCTGGAAGGTCTTCAGATAGGCGACCGGGATGCGCATGTCCTCGAGCCGCAGCGCCTTCAGCGGCTTGAAGCCGAAGACGTTGCCGATGATCGACGCCGTGAGATTGGCGATGGACCCTTCTTCAAATAAAGCAAGGTCATACGCGATATAGCTAAAGTATTGTCCTGGGGATCCGGGCACCGGATCGACGCGATAGGCCTTGGCGCGATAGTTCTCGCAGGCGGTCAGCCGATCGGTCCAGACCACGGTCCAGGTGGCGGTGGAGGACTCGCCGGCCACGGCCGCCGCCGCCTCGATCGGATCGACGCCGTCCTGCGGGGTGATGCGAAACAGCGCGATCAGATCGGTGTCCTTCGGTTCGTATGCCTCATCCCAGTAGCCCATCTTCGCGTAGGGCATGACGCCTGATCGGTAGCGGTCGGCTTGACTCCCCATCTCGGGTGCTCCTTGTGTCATCGAGGACAACGTGCCAGTCGGGACTTGCCAGGCACTGTAGACGCCGACCAGGCATAAGTGGTAATCAATAATTATGTTGATATGAATAATGTTTACCTTATGAGGACGAGCGCATGTCCATCCAGCACATCTCCCTGCGGCAGCTGCGTGTGTTCGAGGCGGCGGCCGCGCATCGCTCCTTTTCCAAGGCGGCCGAGCAGCTGCACCTGACGCAGCCGGGCGTGTCCATGCACATCAAGGAACTGGAGGCGAGCGCGGGGCTGCCGCTGTTCGAGCGGCTCGGCAAGAAGCTGCATCTGACCGAGGCCGGCGAGGAACTGCTGACCCGGGCGCACGAGATTCTGCGCTCGCTCAAGGACGCGGAGGATGCGCTCGACGGGCTGCGCGGCCTGCGCCGCGGGCGCATCAATCTTGCGGTGGTGAGCACCGCGAAATACTTCGTGCCGCAGCTGCTCGCGCGGTTCGGCCGCGCCTATCCGGAGCTGGAGGTCCGCCTGGCGGTGAACAACCGCAACTCCGTGATCCACCAGCTGGTGGCCAACGAGGTGGATCTGGCGATCATGGGCCGCTCTCCGGATTCCCTCGCCACCGTGGCGGAGGCCTTCGCGCGCAATCCCCATGTCATCATCGCCGCGCCCGATCACCCGCTCGCGGCCGGACGCCGGGTGCCGCTGGCGCGGCTCGCCCAGGAGACCTTCATCGTGCGTGGCCCCGGCTCGGGCACCCGCCTCGCCATGCAGCACTTCTTCGTGGAGCAGCAGCTCGCGGGTCGGGTGGGCCTGGAGATGGCCAGCAACGAGACCATCAAACAGGCGGTGATGGCCGGCATGGGCGTGAGCTTCCTGTCGCGCCATACCGTGGATCTCGAATTGAGGACCGGGCGCCTGGCGGTGCTCGACGTGCGCGGCACGCCCGTCATGCGCCAATGGCATGTGGCGCATCTCGCGAACAAGCGCCTGTCGCCGACCGCGGCCGCCTTCAAGCAGTTCGTGCTGACCCACGGCCGCGACATGCTGCGGGCGCAGGAGGCGGACGGCTGAACAGCGGGATCAATGCGCCTGCGGGCGCTTGAGCAGATCGTTGCGGTCGACGGAGGGCAGGGTGACCTCGCGGCGCGCACCGCGGCGCACGATGGTCAGGCGGATCGCGCTGCCGGCGGGGCCGCTCGACCAGACGTGCCGATAGAACTCGGCCAGGCCGCCGACCGGATGCTGCGCGACGTGGGTGATCACGTCGCCCTCGCGCATGCCGGCGACCTGCGCCGGCCCCCGCTCGCTCACCCCGGTGACGGTGATCTTGCCGTCCGTCTCCACCACGTAGAGCCCGAGCCAGGGGCGCGGCGGGCGTGCGGCGCGTCCGTGCTGAAGCAAATCCTCGAGAATGGGTGGCAGCAGATCGATGGGCACGAACATGTTGGCATTGGTCTCGACGCCGGCCACATGTTCCCGCACCAGCAGCGAGCCGAGCCCGGCCAGGCGGCCGTCGGCGCCGACCAGTGCGGCGCCCGACCAGTGCGGATGGGGGGGCACGGTGAAAATGGCGTCCTCGAGCAGGTATTCCCAGGAGCCCGCGAACTCGCGCCGCGCGAGCACGCGCACCGCCTGGGGTTCGGCGAATGCCGGGTAGGCGAGCACGTGCGCCGCGCCGCCCGCGACCAGCGAGCGCGCGCTGCCCAATGCGAGCGGCGGGCGGTCGAGCCGCTGCAAGGGCATCACCAGACCGAAACCGGTGACCTGATCGTAGGCGAGCGGGTGGGCCGCGATCTCGGCGCCGTCGCCATCGGCCAGCGTGAGCCACACGTCGCTCGCCTCGGCGACCAGATAGCCGATCGTCAGGATCAAGCCGCGCCGATCGATGATGATGCCGCTGCCGATGCGCTCGATGCCGAGCACGCTGGCCGTGAGCGCCTCCTCCGGCACGAGGGCCCGCACCTTCACCAAGGACCGCTCGATGCTCTTCAGATCGAGGTGCTCCGTCGGCGTATTCGCGGCAGACATGCGGGGGACGTTAGCGTGATCTCGCCCCGCTGTCACGCGCCCCCCTTGCACGGCGCATGGGACGCCGGTATTTTGGGCCTACAGCCATGACTCACGCCTACAGACTCTACGGATGGCCGAATTCCGGCGCTTTCGCGGTGCACGTCGCGCTCGAGGAAGCGCGCGCGCCCTACGAGCGGGTGTGGGTGGCGCGGGACGAGGCCTCGATGGCGCGATTTCGCGCCATCAATCCCACCGGCAAGTCGCCGGCGCTCGCGCTGCCGGATGGCACCGTGATGTTCGAGTCCGCCGCCATGCTGGTGCATCTCGGGCTCGCCCATCCGGGCTCGCACCTGTGCCCGCCGCCCGGCACCAGCCGGCACGCGCTGTTCCTCCAGTGGATGGTGTTCTGCTCGGCGAACCTGTACGAGCCGGTGTTGCGCATGTATTACCCCGAGCGCTACTCGAGCCGCGGGGAAGCGGACGCGCCGGCCGTGCGGGAGCGGGCGACCGCCGATTTCCTCGCGAATCTCACCTTGATCGGCTCGCGGCTGGCGCCGTACGTCCTCGGTCTCGAGTACTCGCTGGTCGACGTCTATCTTTATATGCTGCAGGCGTGGTGGTCGGGCGACCGGGAGCAATTGCATGCGACTTTGCCGGCGCTCGGGACCCACGCGGCGCTCATCGCGGCCCGCCCGGCGGTCGCCAAGGTCGAGGCGGAGCACGCCGGCGCGGGCTGAGGGTCTCGGCGAGCGACGGCATTGATAATCGTTCTCAATGCGCGCCACGAGCACGCTGCCGATTCCTCCTCAAACCATTAATATTTCATGCACGTTCGCGTCCTCGTGAAACGCGGGACGTTGCCCAAGGTCCAACATGTCAGGTCATTCACCGATAGGAAACATTCGCATGGAAAAGAAGATATCGCGCCGCGCCGTCGTCAAGGGTGGCATCGTCGCAGGCGCCATGGTGCCGGTCATGGGTTGGCTGGTCGATGCGCGTGCCGCGGGAATGCCGCCGCTCGATCCGAGCGATGCGACCGCCAAGTCGCTGGGCTTCGTGACCGATTCGGCCAAGGTCGATGCCGCGGCCAATCCGACCCACAAGGCGACGCAGAAGTGCGCCAACTGCGTTCAATACCAGGGCAAGGCGGGCGATGCCACGGCCGGCTGCAACATCTTCGCAGGCCACAGCGTGCCGGCCAACGGCTGGTGCAAAGTCTGGGCGCAGAAGCCGGGCGCCTGATCCGCGCTGAGCCGAATGCACTCGTGGGGCGAGTCCCGGACGCCGCGGCGTCCGGGGCTCGTCACGCATTCACCAGGCCGAGACTCTCGGCACGCCGCAGCAGCTGGATGGCGGTCCCGGCCCCGAGCTTCTGCCTGATCAAGGTCTGATGATTGGCGACGGTCTTGGCGGTCACGCCGATGGCCTGAGCGATCTCCTTCACCGACTGGCCGTCCGCGAGCAGCCTCAATATCTCCACCTCACGCGCCGTCAGGCCCTCGGCCCTCTGCCGGTTCGCGGACAGGTCGCCGAGCGCGAGCTTCTGCGCCATCGACGGCGTGAGGTACCGTTCGCCGGCCGCCACCGCATGCACCGCCTCGACGAGTTCGTCGGGCGCGCTCGACTTGGGCACGTAGCCGCGGGCGCCCGCCTGCAGGGCGCGTTTCGCGAAGATCGCATCCTCGTGCATGCTGAAGATCAGCACGCGGCTCTGCGGGTCGTGGCCGAGCATGCGGCGCATCACGTCGATGCCGCTGCTGCCGGGCAGGGTGATGTCCATGACGACGATGCGCGGCGCCAGACGGACGAACAGATCGAACGCCGCGGTTGCGTCGCCCGCCTCGCCGAGCACGATGATCCCGCCGCTGCGCTCGAGCAGGCGCCGGTAGCCTTCGCGCACCACGGCGTGGTCGTCGATCAGCAGGACGGTGATGGCGGGGTCGGGCGCGGACGTGCTCATCGCTCGGACCCGGACGGCAGTCGTGCCTCGAGGCACAGGCCCCGGCCCGGCGCGCTGCGCAGGATGAACAGGCCGCCGGCGAGTTCGACGCGCTCGCGCATGCCGCGCAGGCCGAAGCGCTGGGCGGGCGCCTCCTCGGTCATGCCGACGCCGTCGTCCTCGATGCGCAGGCGCAGCTCCCCGCCGGCCCCCGCCCCGGACGGCCGGCGCTCGAGCTCGAGATCGACCCGCGTCGCGTGCGCGTGCTTCGAGACGTTGGTGAGCGCCTCCTGGATGATCCGATACACGGTCACCGCCAGGTTCTCGTCGAGATCGTCGAAATCGCCCTCGACCACCAGGCGAAAGCGGGTGCCGGCCAGGCGCTGCTGCCATTGATCGACGCAGTGTTCGATGGCCGCGATCAATCCCAGCTCGTCGAGCCCGACGGGCCGCAGGCGCGCGATCATGGCCGACACCACTTCATGCAGATGATCGACGCTGCGCACGATGGCCGCCGCGCCGGTCTCGGAGCAGGGGTCGGCGCTGCACGGGCCGCGCAGCGCCAGCGCGTCGAGCTTGATCGCATTCAGGTACTGGCCCAGCTCGTCGTGCAGCTCGCGCGCGAGGTGTTTGCGCTCGTTCTCCTGGATGCGCAGATGCTCCTGGGCCAGACGGCGATTGTCGGCGAGGACCCCGGCGAGGCGCGTCTCGGCGTGCTGCCGGGCGGCGAGCGCGCGGCCGGCGTGCCGAAACCGGCGCCAGGCCAGCCACATCAGCCCGATGGTCAGCGCCAGGAGGCTGAAGGGCAGTTCGTCGAGCTGCACGTACTCGAAGGTGCGCGTCAGCGCGTACAGCCGCTCGCTGAGCTGATACCGGTCCGCAAGCACGGTGCACGCCGCGGGCGCGGCGACCACCAG
>VFSW01003046.1_pt1 | contig 25130 bp, 28 predicted proteins | sample 5358111 | NCBI WGS metagenome assembly VFSW01 (sample SAMN11554181, study PRJNA540505) | mine drainage metagenome | isolation source: sediment from site ElyBrook_90M | place: USA: Ely Copper Mine, Vershire, VT | collected 2017
CTGAATATCGAAAACGCCGGTCGCCACGTTGCGACCATTGCTCGTGACCTGACCAGAGGCTGTGATCGCAGGAACGGTAAGCGTGCCCGTTGCCGTGGGGTTATTAACCGGCAGACCAGGAGTCTCCGAGATCGGGCTTTGTGCTCGCGCCAGCCCGCCAATCAGCAACCCTACCAGAACAAGTTTCTTAATCATTACTGCAACTCCTTCGCAATAAAGGTGTGACCTGTAGTAGCCGCATTGATCGTGATCGCAGTTTGAATAACCGTTCCATTGCTCCCACAAGCCCAACTTTGCCCTGGGGCCAATGATGCGTCATCAGGTGGACCCCCAGGAATTACGGCATTCCCCGTGCTCGAAATATGTAGCGTTTCCGTTGCGCTGACAGGGTTTTGCACCCAGCAACCTTTGCGGGACGTATTCGCCGCCATCAAAGTTTGTGCCGTTCCACCGAGCGTAATCGTGCCGCCACGATCAGTAGGGGCTACCGTCAGAGGGCTTGTGGCGAGAGTCCCTGTGACAGGCAATGGAGACCCGCCACCTACGGCAGTTCCTCCTACATAAGGAGCCACTTCCATAACGCCAGTTGCCGGTTCCAGTTTTTGAGCGTTTGCATGGCCATACATCAATAATACAGCCGCGCAGATCCAAAACAATTTACGCATTTAAGCCCCCAGAAAAATAATCCAATTGATCATTGTGGACGGTTGAACATTTTGAGTTGTGCCTGTCAGCGAACTTGTAACCTTCGTGCTTACACTGATGCCCGTAGATGAATTGGACAAGCTCAATTTAGCGCCGGACGCATTATTACTACCCCCCGAACTGGTCCCTCTATTACCGGTAAAATTATCGACCCCAGCCGACTGATTGCCGATTGTGTGTGTGTGAGTGGGGTCATTCACAGTCGTTACGGCTGTTAGCGTGTCCATTTGCGCCAGTTGGCCACCACCCGATGCTCCAAGACTCACGCCTGAAATACCGCACACACCCGAGGTAATTCTATTGGCCGGAGTTCCGCCCATATTATCGACGCCCAGTAGCCCGCGCCCGCGCAGATCAGGGAGATTGAATGTGGTAGATCCGTCGCCTGGGCCCCATATTGTCCCAAGAACCAAGAATGCCGCCGAATAAGTGGTGCGGGAAACCGCTTGACCGTAGCATAAATACCATTGGCTCGGGATTGTCGCAGGAAGTCCCGCGAACGCTCTTATTTCGCCTACAATGCCAACGGAGTTTGTGTTGTTCCCTCCGGCGGCAGGACCAACAGGATCAGCGGTCCATATCTGATTGCCGTATTGATCAAACAAAACAACTTTGTAAGCATTGATAGATGCAAGCCATATCGCAGGGAATCGACCGTTGCTGTCCGCAGGAACCGGGTTCAGATTTGCGATAGTAAGACCCACATCGGAGTATGTATTTTGAAGCGTATTCGTCCCGCTCTGATAGAACCACATTTTAGCGCCATCATACGGGACGCCATTCGCGTCTATCTCAACATCATATGGGGTTGTAAACGGATAACCGGCCATTATTGCGCCCCTTGAGGAATTGCATTCGGGATAGTGTTATTTTGTTGTTGCGGTTCGCTTTGTATCTGCGGGTTTCTTCCAGACGACAGAGATAGCGCGCCTTCTACACGACGAAGGGCACCCATCATGGCTGTGTTTTTTGAAACGACTTTGATGGCTTTTTGAATGTCGGCAGGATTGTCAGACGCGAGCATTTTGCCGACTTGGGTCATAATTTTGTAGTTGTTTTTGTCAACTGCATGCCCAAGTGCGCCCGCTAATCCTCCCAGTGCAGCTCCTTTTAAAATGGCGAGTGGGTCAGGACCATTCTTCTCATATTCGTAAACACCCCCAGCAATCGCGCCACCGATTGGGCTTTTGACGGCGTGGCCTATCATGCCAGCCAATCCATGCCCGGCCTTTCCCAAGTCGCCAAGCTGACGCGCTGTAGTGGAATTTCCGCCCACTGCAGTTCGCAATTGATCCATCGCACTTTCGCGCAATAAATATGCATCGATCTGATTTGCGGTATCCGCACCAAGCCCCGCAATGAATTTTGCACGGGTTGCAGGGTTATTGAATAGACTAATGATGTTGCGGCGCTCTGATATATTTTCAGATTTTTGAACAATTGCCGACGCCAATCCTTTGGCGAACCCTGCTTTTTCTTCGGGGGACATTTTCGCAATTGCAGCCTTCATCGCGTCAATGGCAGACGACTTCGTTTGCGAAAGGAAATTCGCGCCCGCGTCAATGGCATTGTCTGCCTTGAAGTATTTGAATGCCCCAAGCCTAGCGTCCTCGTATCCAGGAACGGTGTTTAATTGCTCCAAAAGTTTATTCTTCAACGCTATAAAGTCGCGCGCATCCTCTTTATTCCCTGCACGCATGGCGACGTTTATCTTATCATCAAGTGCACGTTTTACCTGATCCCAATATCGTAGCGTCGGAATGGCAGTTGATCCGTCCGGCTGCTTCGCAAGGTGGACATTCCCGTTCGCATCGCGTGTGAATGGCGAACGAACGATTTGATTTTTATCCAAAACTGCGGCATTCGCACCCTTCCGATCCGCGTCGGCAAGCGCCGCTTTCATATCCGGGGCCTGCACAAGCGAGGCGAGTTCATCATTCCAAACACCACTATCGCCAGCTTCATACGCTTTTTGATAGGCCGCGCTAATCTTGCCCTTAGATTTCGTAGCCAGATCCTCTTTCATGTTTGGGATATTGAGATCACTATCAGTAATCTTCTTAACAAAATCCGAGAACCTAGTATTTTGCGTTCCAAACCGCTCACTTGTGGGAGCCGATAATGCCGCTTGCGCATCAGGAGATACATTAGCCGCCGCCCGGGCGAGACGTTGCGTTTCAGTGCCGCCAACATCGCCAACCACAACCGGCTGACCAGCGGCTTGTGCGGCAGCCACATCGGCAGGAGACATTGCAGCAGATCCATTTGCAATATCAGACTGGATCGCATTTTGAACATGAGCAGCAGCCGTCGCAGTTGGATTAATAAAGCCTCCGACAGCGTTCTTTATGCCAGTTCCGAGCGCGCTGATTCCATGCGCAACGATCGGGATTGCCGCGCCCGCAACGCCGCCCAGTTCTGCCCCATGTTCGGCATTGGTCAGCCGTTGCTGCAACGTGTCACCTTCGCCCGCTCCATAAAGTGTGCCATAGCCCGCACCAAGCGTAGCGTTGCCAATGGCAGCTTGTGCTAATGGACCATTAAATGCACCAGGTAGGACGCGAGCAGCGGCACCGCCAATCTGATCAGCCGCGCCCATAGGTAGCGCAAGACTGCCTGCAAGTTGTCCGCCATAATATTCAACCGGCGCGTTGTTCGAAACCACATCACGGTCCCCGCGTTCAGCCGCAAGATTGGTCGCATATCGTTGCGCAAGAGTTTCTCCATTATCATTTTGAACAATGCCGCCGGTTAGCGCCTGTGCGACAGGGGTTGGGAGGTAGCTGATCGGAACATCGAGGGCGGCGGCTGCATCGTTGGCAAATGGGAGTGCTTGGAACGCACCTTCTGCAATGTTGCTTGCGGCGCGCGCCGTGGGATTTGCTGCGTCGTAGTTGGCTTGGAGTTGGGCGTTCGGAGCAGGGGCGGATATGGGCTGCGCAGGCGGGGTTTGTGCCGCCACCTTTGGAGCATAAACCAACCCCGCCGCCGCAAACGGATCATATGCGGGAGCCGCTGATGGTGCCGCAATAGGCGTCCCCGACGCGATTGGCGTGGGCGACACCGCTGGCACTGAAGCCCCGGCGTTTGGCGCGGGGGTTACTGATTGCGGCGTTAAAACATCAATATTGGGTGTAGGGGTAGCCGATTGCAGTCTAGTTTGAGTAAGCTTATTTTCATATTGTTCTCTCGCTAGATTCTCCGGAGATTGTGCGTTCAAAGTAAAATCAAGCGTAGGAACCGACGCTACATTTCCACTTACAACGGGCGATGCCGCTGGCATGGATTGCGTAGTCGGAACCTGCGCTGCCATTGCTGGCGCTGGAACGTTGGAGGCTAGTGGTGCAGCGCTTGATTGCGGAGCATAAACCAACCCCGCCGCCGCAAACGGATCATAATTCCCATCGGGAGGACTCATTGCGAGTTACTCCATACCATCGGGCCGCGCGGGCCTTGAATACCGGTAGCTGTCGGATCGGCGCGGCGCACAATTCCAATTGCTTGCGCTATTTGCGGCGTAGTCAATCCCTTCGTCCATTCAGCCGCTGGATGACCATTCAACGCTGCCGCCGCCCCGACATAAACTTGTGGCGGATTCGAGTTCGTAAACTGTTGGTCAAATTGTTGGATCGGCTGATATTTTCCATTCGTCTGGAAACTATTGCGCTGATCAAGATAATATTGGTTCGCGCCAGTTCCATAGTCGATATCGCGCTGATGAGCAATAAGCAGCAAATTTGACATATCTGTCATTGCTGACGGCTGCATAGCGATGTTCGGGAAAGATTTCTGATAAAGCTGGATCGCACCCAACCCGCCACGCGCACCAAGTGTTTGGCGTTCCGCAGTGCCCGCCTGTTGCAATGCTAACTTAACGAATTCCTGGGTTGCTCCGGCCTTCGATGGATCGATCTTGCCAGCGGTGAGAGTGTCAACGAAGTTTTTCGCCACATCTGGCGCGAACGTCGCTAGATAATTCCCCATTTCATTGCGGGCATCGGCATAAGATCCTGTGTTGATCTGCGGAACAAGCGAACGCATTTGCAATAGCTGAGTTTGAGCCTTTTGTGAATCCTGCGCTGCAGTGATCGCCCCCGCTGCGGTGCCAGCATCTGACTTAATCGCGTCAGTTGTCACGCCCAACTGCGCCTGCCCGAGAGGCGTCATACTCACCGCCCCAGGAATCGCCCCAGGCAACGTCGATGATGGTGCGCCGATTGTTTCCGGGTTGGCGGTTAGGTCTATCTTATTTTGCCCATATGTTGCATACGCCTGACCCATAACTTGGCCAACAGTTTTACCTGCTAGTTGCGGATTTACGCTCATTACATTTGGCCCCACCACGCTCGATATTGGCGTGTTAGGGCTTGATTTAAGTATTGCCGCCGCACCGTCTGCGCCAAATTGGTGCGCAAGCCCGAGTGTCAAAGTATTGACCGGCTGACCAGCAGCCGCGAGCGCAGGTGCATTTTGTTGCGCGAGTGCATATTGCATCTGGCCCATTTTCGCAGGGTCGTTTTTAAGCGCGAGTATTTGTTGCGCGTTCAATCCCTGCGCCCATGATGGATTAGCTTTTGCGACCGTGTCTTGCCAAGTTTGATCGGTGAATTGACCGTTGCCACTTGCAGTCTGACCTTCGCCCGGATTACGCGCCGCAGGATTGCCGCCTGGGTTTTCAGTTTGGGTGTTTCTGGCGACGTATGCCGCAGGCGAGATTGTCAGATCAGGGTTTGCCATGTCGGCAGCCGTTGACGCGGGAGCCCCAGCGCCTCCAAACGCAGCAGGAAGCCCACTTTTAAGCACTTGCTGATCAATCATTTGACCCGGATGCGCAGGGTCGGGAACCTTGATCGTTGTGGTATCGAACTGACCAGCGGCTTGTGCTTTTGCCCCAGATAGTCCACCCGCCGCCGCCGCCGCTGCAGCCGATGGTTCAGTTTGACCCGTCTGTTGATTCGGCTCTAATCCTTGTCCGCTCAATGTTGCTACATAGTTCATATGTGCTTCTGGGGTAGCGAGGTTTTGCAGTGCAAGCTGTTGCGATTCAGGATGCGCGAGGGCATTTTGATACGCTTGCGGAGTCAAATATCCAGCATTAAATGCCTGAGTTACAGCCTGCGGATATTGCGCAGGCGGGACATCGAACAAACTATAGAGTGTCTGCCTTCTATTTTCATAAGCAGTTGCTATTGCTTTGGCTTGATCATCTGCGCCATACGCCATCGCCGCCATTGGAGCGGGCATTGGGAGCATGTTAAACTTTTCCACAGCAACCTGCCCAGGATAGCTTTCGGTTTGCTGAGGGGTTTGATTCAAGGAAGCCCCTGCTGGTGCAGAAAGCCCTTGCAACTGATTAGATGAGGGTGCCGACTGATCAGGGGATGGCATCGTCTGCAACTGATTTTGTGGTTGTGCAGAACCTAAAAATCCCGCTGTTCCGTAGATATATTGTTTCTTCTGCATCCCCAAATTAGCCAACTGATTCTGGATCTGCGCACCTTCTGCCTGTTGCCCCGTCAGATTTGCAGCATTCTGAGCCTGCGCATACTGCACCAACGCCGATGGAATGTTGGCGACCGCCGGATTTGCGAGTAGCGATTCCATGGTTCCGCTCATAGTTTATTCACCAATTGACCGATCGGGCTTCCGGAAAAACTAGTTTGCGACTGAGCCGTGGGAGATTGAGCGAGTGCAGTCAACCCATTGGTTAAACTGCTTTGTAATGCGGAATTTTGGCCCAAAATCCCCCCCATATTTGCGGCACCAAGTGCGGTAGAGCTTCCCGCAACTTGCGAGCCAGCAGATGACCCAATGCCACCCAACCCTAAGGCCGCGTTTTGCCCCATGCCAGCAAGCTGCTGTAATTGGTTCGCATAATTCCCGAACCCCTGCGATGCGTATCCTTGGGCGTAGTTGTTTAAATCCTTTGATTGCGCGCCGGAATCGGTCAGCCCTTGCGATGCAAGTTGCCGGTTAACGGCAAGCTCACCTTGCTGCAATGGGAACTGATAGCCCGGCGTTTGAGTGTAATTCTGGAATGCCGCATTCGCTTGGTTCGATGCCGTTCCGCCATTCAGGCCATAGAGACTTCCCAGGCTGTAAAGCGCGTTTTGGCCGGTCGAGATGTTCGGGGATAGATTCGTCTGCGCAGTGTTGTAAACGCCCTTTTCAAAGTTAAGAGCGTTCTGTTGCGCCTGTGATGCCGCTGACGCGGCATTGCCAGCAGCATTACTCCCAAGAAGGCCGCTGGCTAAAGACCCCGCGCCACCAATTAACGCTAACCCAAACGGCATTATACGCCCTCCGCAAATTTATGATTGATCATGATATTTGCGTGCCCCCAGCAATAATCGTCAGACCAGCCCCCGACGCAAGAACGGATATAAAATCCCCCGCGTTCAGATAGTGGCCCTGCTCATTGGGGGAGTTCCACGACTGTTTTGGGATAAGTGTCTGAGCATTTGTTGTTAAATTGGAGGTCCCCACAGAGCCACCGCTTGGAACGATATTGATCGAAATCGACACATTGACAACGCCGGTATTGATGACGGTTAACTTATCGATCCGCGTAACGACAAGCGTTGACGTGTATAGTGTCGTCTGGGAGGTGGGGGCGGCTTGTGCGGGAATGATTTCGAGTGCGGGCGAGGCCATGTCTGGGCATCCATTGCTTGCGTTGAAGCGAGCCGATGCCTATGGCCGCGCCAGCAAAATAACCTATAATCGTTACGCAGTCAATCATTACGTGTTAATTACGTTGATCGTATAGATGCCAAGCATTCAGATTTAGCAGCTACGGTCATTTTTGATAGTTGTGCTGCATATGCGTCTGCATAAGCTAACAGTTGCGCTACGTTGACCTGAATATTGACCGGTGCAATCGTTTGCCACCATGCAGGGTCGTGCTGATAAGGCAGGCAATGCTCAAACACCCGCGCGCATGTGGGTTCGTGCGCTAAATCGTCAAACCGCACGGAAAGAACGCCGGGAACCCGCGCTTCGATCTGGTCTAACTTATGATCGAGTTGGATCATTCTAGTTTTAACCGCATCGCCATAAATGCCGACCCGCGATAGGCTATCCATCACGTCAGTGACTTCCCGGCGTATCACGACAGTTTTAATTCCTGGGGCCATCTTCTCGGCAAGCCGCCACCATGGAGCGCCCGCAGTTTCGATGGTCCCGGTATTCGGCAGACTAAGCCATGATTGAATGTCATCCATCCCACGAGCGTAACGTAATTCTTCGTGGCCGCAGTGCCAATCAGCGTAGGATAAGAACCGGGAAAACCAAGCGGTTCGAGAACGTGGCAGAGCATAAACGATAAACGGTTGGATAACAGGTGGCCTATGCCACACTTTCAACCCCTAACTGCATCCCGGATACTACATCGCCAATTGCCCATATTTCACTCGTTACCGGATTAGAATTTTGAATTTGCGCATAATTCTCGAATGTGACCGATGCGGAAACGGGCAATGAAACTGATGCGCCGCCATTTGCAACGGTTATAAATTCAAAATGTTGAGGGCCACCAGATTGCGCTAGAACACGCGCTTCGTTGACTATAGCCGCGATGGCAAAATTATCCGGCAGCGCTGCACTAGATATTGCCCACTCTGATTGAACACTAGCTGAATTAGTGGAAATAAATGCACCATCGTTGATAACAGCCTCATTAATATCGCCTATCGTGCCGCTCCAATTCTGTGTGGTCCCGGCGGATATTGGCGGCAAAGTTTTAACCGCCATGCCCACCGTTGTTGTGGTGGCAGCAATAAATTCAGACCAATATTCAGTTGCGAGCACCCCGCTTGTCGCATTTCCAAGGTCAACGGAAGCAATTTGCGTTGCACCGTCCGTTGTAATGTTCGCAGTTCCTGATGTTGGATATTGAGCGGCTACTCCTCCATTAATATAAAATACGACACTGCCAGCCGATGAATAATTGATATTTATGTCATATGTGTTGGGGTTCCCACTTGTGGGAGCCGGATAAGACCCTGAAGCGGTTGATGTAAGATTAGCGAAAGTTCCGGCTGAATTGACCGTGTCAATACTCAATTGCCCATTGGCACCTGTTCCACGAATGACAATTCGAGGAATACCAGATGGGTCGAGCATCCGAAATTTTTCAGCGCTTAATACGGTTGCATTCGTGGGGGATGCTACAGATCCCTCGCATTCAAACGCATTCGCATGAATTGAAATAATGGACGCGGGCATATCAAATACGGCGTTCAGCCGATTTGGAGGCGGATTAGATGTAGAAGCGGGCGCGATAGGAGCACACGCAACACGCGCGAACCCAGACCGGAACAAGCCCGGCGTTGTCGATACGGACGCCGATCCGACACTTGTATATGTGGTATCTTCACCGCCAGCCTTTAATATCGTCATGCCATCCTCCTATATTAGCGGTTTAATCTCGTCCAACATATTAAAAATAGAACCAATCATAGACATTTCCTAGAACGGCCCGCACACGTCCATATAGGTATCAAAACCCCCAAGGGTAAAAGCGTTCCCCGCAGTGGTACAATAAATCCATAGTTCCAGATAATCGGTTGTCCCGTTGAAATATCCAAGGCTGCTCCCACCGACCGCTAAAACTGACAGAGCGGCAGGGTCTGGCCCCATTCCATAAGCCTGAACGCCATTCACCCCTACGGCTAGAGCTCCTAAAATCGCCGCTGCGTTAATTCGTGCGCGCCCGTTAATCTGATAATACCCAGCTTTTTTAGGCTGCAAATATTTCCCTGCGCTGACATAAATAGAGTTTGTATCGTAACTTACTGTGTCAAGCGGGATTTTCTGCCACCCCGCCGATGTCGTGCTCGTTGCGGTGTTAAGATAAATGGACGCCTTATCGAATACAGTGCGGGGAGAATCTATTACCCACCCATTCACACCGCCTGTAGTATTGGACCAGCTTGCGCCAGAAATAGATCCGTCCCGCTGCAAATAAAAGTCACCAATATTGCCAGGGATGACCCCATAAGGAGAACCAAACCCGTCCAAAATAACCGCGCCATTATGAAGCGTGATTATATCGTTATTCCCAGACGGGGCAATCGGAGTGATTGCACTTATGCCACTACTCTGGTGTTGGTCGTAAATATTGATGGTAGTTTCATCCGAAACCGAAGGATACGGAACCGGGGCAAGCGAAGATGATTGCAATAATGTCTGCAATTGTCCTAATGCAACTGGGTCAACGCCAGTGCTTAAAAGCGTTTGCAAAACCGTGTTGACATTAGAAATCTGTTCAACAAGGCTAGGTGTCCCGATCGATGACCCGCTAGAGCCGCCTGAAACTGTCGTCCCCGATGCCGGATTTCCAATATACTGCGCCAACCGCGTAAGAAACTGACCCGCATATGAAGTCAGTTTCCCGTCATCTTCTACCCATTTTTCAGGCAAAAGAGATGTGAATGTTCGCTTGGAATTTACACTATCGCTCACTTCATGCCTTCCCGAACGTCTCGATAAAATCCAATGACCGTGCGGCGCACTGGGTCAGTCGATTGAAGCCTAAGCAACCACTGGCGGGATTGACCCATCCGAAGCCAGCGAAGGCGTGTGGTGTATGCACCAATCATCCCCATAGAACGCCACTCTTGTAGCATAGACCATGTCCTGCCGCCATCCTTCGACCAGTCGAGCATCCATTGTGGGTTTGACCCTGGGTCAACGGTCGCCCCAACCCCGCTTTCAACGTCAATCTCGAAGCGATCAATAAATATGCGTTTGCGATCACTATGGATTGGCGGACTAATAATTTGCGCGATCATCGGGTTCCCATACTCTGTGAAATTCTCGAAATCACAAAGACCGACAACACCACTAAAACCATCCCCAATCAGCGTCATCCCTTTCCAATTGAGACCAGTAAACCCGCGATAACCGCCAAGGGGAGGCTGCGAAAGAACAGCCGGGACACTCGGTTGTAGCACGACATAATTTACGAGTTTCGATGATTGAATTGGAGGAACAAACAGCGTTCCAACAGAAACCCAATATTGCGGTTGGCTCGTGCTCATACCCAAGGGTTCCCCGAACTCTCGCGCTCATGCCAAAGTGGCGGATCTATGCCTGCGGAAATATCATAGCACCACGTTGCATTTCCTGATGGGAAATTAAGAAAAACAAATTTATGCCCTTCAATCGTCACAACAAACGCAATGGCGTCCTGAATGGATGGATATTGCGCCCATGCGTGCTCGGTCGCAAAAGTACTGACACGCATGGGGGTATAACCATTCAAGCGATAGAAGATCCCATCCTCTCCCAGCCATAGAACGGTATTATCTTCTTTGACAATGGCGTATGCAGATGCCGCGCCGCGTTGAATAAATGCACCATCATACCGTTGGAACGGGAAGGCCAATGCCCCACTATCATACCATACTTCTACGGTCTTTGTTCCAAATATTAAGAACTGCTCATGATAATTAATGATCGCAAGCACATCATCCGGGTCGGCAGTCGCGGACGCATAATCGAGGGTGCTATATTGAGTAGCATCATCAATTGATGATAAGAAAAACTGATCTGTTCCCCTTGCATCGAATGCGAAATACCCATCAAAATATGTCACAGTTGCCGCCGGGCTAAAGGCCGGTTGCAATATTTGACCCAATACATTGTTCGCAACGTAAGCAGTTGCCCCAGATGTTATGGTGCTTGGAAACGGGGTTGACAAATTAACGATGGTTGCATCTGGTGGCCCAGAAGGTGGTCCCGATACAGTTGTTGTGAACAATGTTCCATTGTCCATATTAAATGCAATCGTATCGCCACTGACGATCGTTCCTGTGACCTCTAAGGTCATACTATTTGATGGCGCAGCAACAATTGCATCGACAACATTTACAGTTGCCGCCCCGAACCCAGATGTCCATGCCGTTTCAGTCGCGTCAAATATGGAAGACGCAAGAAAATAAAGACCTATGCCGTTCGTTATTGCCCCAACGCCACTTGCCACGAGCGGACCAATAGCATCCCACCCATCCGCGATTACAGGGCTTTCATCCGCCGATGAGGATGAATAAAACAACCCTAGCAATACGGAACTATTGGCAGTTGTCGAGACGGGGTAAACGGAATTTGCTGTAATCGACCCATTTTCAACCGCTGGCAGTGATGCATTTACATCCCATGGCGCGGACGTATTCGCCCCGTCGATTTCAACCGCGCGAATAACGCCAGTGCGCACGGATGCGGTATATGTCACTGTTATCGTTGTCGATGTTATTCCGGGAGAAACTGCCCACCAAACTTCACAAGCAGAATTTACGCCAGACGTATTCAGGTTCACAGACCGTTGCGTCCATACTAATGATGACGTATCGGCAACAGATAATACACTGGGAGAAGTCCCTGATCCATTTTCAGACGTGATAAATAAAACAATCACCGCATCGGTCTGAGATGTGGATAACTCGACTGTTTGGACCGTCTGCGCCGTGCTCCAAGTCGCAAAATTAGAGTTCCCCGCCGCTAGTGACTGAAATGCATTGGCCGTCACGGTCGTGGTTAAATTCAATCCGCCGGGCTGATAAACCCATCCGGTTCCCCCGTCTACCATCACAAGCTGATTGCCGTTGTCTGCCATGACAACATTGCCGCCAAGCGATGTAGTGCCGAGTAATGTCGCTGTCCCGCTGACATTAACGGAAAACAATTGATTCCCGGAAACAACATATAGAGCTTCACCAACTGCCGGATTAGGATCCGACATAATATGCATCCCACGTATTGGTCCCGATCCCATGCGCGCAAAGAGGGACAGGCCCGGGCACATATAAATAGGCACCTGCGTCTTAGCGTCGGGCGGTGACGGTTCGGTGAACATATTCACCAGCCGCTGCGCATCGAGCGGCAGTGATCTAGACTGATAGGATTGTGCAGGCCAAATCCAAGCAGCCATCACCAGCCCCTGTATGCGGGTTCCGAGGCATAACCAAACAAGATAGATTCCGGTTCCTTATCCCACGATTTAACAATGTCCAGCCAGTAAGCCGCGCGACCCGCAATGATCGTCATCCGCTCAGTCGGAACATCATATTCTGGCCCGATTTCAAGCGCGAGATTCCACGTCATCGCAGCGACCCATTCATCCGGGAAGTCTGGGATATTCGCCAATGTTGAGAACGACTGCAACGGGCGCTGCGCCACGAATCGGACGCCGGATTGATTATCAGACGGTGCAGGCCACATATTCATTTTCGCCAACTGCGCACCCATCGACTGCACACCGTTCCCGGTTTGAGGATCGAAGAAGAATTGCGTAACGGTTCCAGTGTTGAATTTGTTTGGCAGATAATCGTAATCGAATCGAGAAAGTGGCACGAGGGGCGTTTCGATCTGGCTGGAATAGATGTATTTACGAGCCTCCAAAACACGAAGCGGTCTCATTAATTTATTAGCATATGAGAATACAATCGCTCCGCTCGTAGCCTGAGACGGCATCGGCGTGGTCAACGTAACCACATTTCCAACAGGAACCCCGTTGATCGTTGTCCAGAAGTTTGACCCTACATCCAACTGAATGCCGATATATGCGCCAGATGACATGCCGGCCGACGAGGCAACTGTAAGCGAACTAGCGTTAGGCGCAGCCGTTACAGTCAAGGACGATTGCGTAAGATCGTTGAACAGACACGCATTATCCGTGCTCGTTGGCCCCAATTGATACTGCGGCTGTTTCGGCTGTAAAAATAGAATTGCTTCTTCTTCTGCCCAAACGTGAATCTGATCGGCCTGCCAGCCTTTTACCATCGCATTGAGCGATTGAAGCGAATTATTGGCTTCTGATGCAGTCGGTGTTTCTTCGTCTGCGATCGCTGAACATTTACGCAGTGCAGCCGATATGATCTGGCTTGCCGTGCTCGTTGATGGGTAATTCCCGCTTGTCGTCAGAACGGCCATTAATTTCCTCCGACACTCGTTAAATCAACAACAGCGTTCTCGATTGGGTCGCCATAAAGCACACCAACCGAAAACGGCAAACCAGACCCCACCCATGAGATCGTGCTACCACCAATGCTAGAAACCGTGAATTGAAACGGGACGCCACTATCAAGAATGACTTGGCATAGATCACCGATATTGAAGCCGATAGATGAATCCACAGTAATCGTATTTGCCCCCGCAAGCGCCGCTGCCGTAGCGAAGGTTGCAACAATCGTAAATTGATTTTGCTGGCGTGGGCGGGCGATAGCAACGGTTTGTGTGTCACGAACCCCTGTTACCAAGTCTTGTGGATGGCGTGGGCTCCAGTGGCCCGGCGCGGTGAAACGATTATCCCACTGCATCCGGGCTGTGGACGCGCGTATTTTGAACCCCGAGAAGTCATCCAAAACCCAGTTATCGCCGGGCTTGTAATACCATCCACTAGACATGGCGCGGCTCCTTAACTTTGAGGCACACCTTTGGTCATGTAAACCACCACAGAATAGGTCGCATCCAGCGCGGCGCTAATCGTAGTGAAATCAATGGACCCAGTTGCCCCCGGAAGATTTACGGTGCCGGGATTTTGAATGCCTCCAATATCCGTATAATTCTTGACGCCAAACCCACCAAGAACTTCAATGTCTTCATCGGATGTTGCATGCCACTGGATGCGCAACCCCATTCCCTTGATATCGTAATCAATCTTCGTGATTTTCAAATGAACGCCAGGGACGATAGTTTGCCCCTGGATATTCACGCCATAAGTCGTTGACGTAGCGTCCACTTTCGTGACACCACTTTCGCCAGTTCCATCAGAGACATTCGTGAATTTCATCACAAGATGCCGAGGCCCATTAAAGAGAACCTGCGAAGTTACTGTATCCGCCATGGCCGTTCCTCCTTTGGTTAATTACGCTTGGAGAACGCCAGTCAATCCAATCGTGGGGGCGAGATTGGCACGGGTGCCGGTCACATAAACGAACATATCCAACACCTTCGTCGCGTCCGATGCAGAACCCACTGCAAATGTCCCACGTGTATCGCCGGTTGCCGAAGTTGCGGGGGAAGTCGCGTCCGCCGCAACAAATGTGCCACCACCCGCACCGAATGTATTGGTTTGGAGAATGCCATTCCAATAGACCAAGACATTGGCGAATTTTGTTGCTGCCAAGCCAAGGCCGAAGATATCCGCCGTTCCGACAGAATAGTTATGAGTGCCATCGGTGAATTGCGGAACAACGCTCGTGACGAACTTGAACGCCTTGAGCGAATTGACTGTGGACGACGCCACCGCCGTAACGGTATCGGTCATCGGGTAGCCATACCAATCATAGCCACTGATCAAGAGCGCACCACCTGTCGCCCCCGCCGCCGCCGTTACCGATACACAGCGACAAATCCCAGCAGCCTCGGAATACATTTTCGTAAAGTCGCTAGTGCCCCAGGAAAGGTATGCAGGCAAACCATCAATGACCAGAGCGCCTGCCGGGACAGTTTTAAGCGACGGTAATGCGAGGAACCCGCCAGCAGCGACGGCACTGATCCCAGTGCCTGCCGTCAGTGTAAGCGCGGTGCCACTGGCAGCAACCTGTGCGGTGGCGATATTGGTGGCGGAAATAGCAGATGGTGCCTGAGATGTGGTTTTAATCAGACCAACGCCATACCACCCGATAATCTGCGCACCAGCGGCGCTATTGGCGGTGTTATAGGCCAGTCGGCTGTCTTGGGTGCCTACACCCAGGAAGTCGATTGAAGGGGCTTGATTGGGAGCGCCCTGGCCGGAACTAAGGGGCATACGGGGGGCGATACGATGCGCGGGCGCATTAAGGGCTGTGCGAGCCATTTGGATCTCCTAGGGCTTTGTGGGCCGGGCTTGGGGGATCGCTTATCGAATGACTATGACAGCGAGTCATTATGATATAGCCGATTGTTACGCAAAAAGAAAGCCCGGAATGACCGGGCCTTCCTAAATCAACAAGCCGGAGAATTACTTCTTGACGACTTTCTTTTCCGCTTCGGCGTGGCTCATCTTTTCGTGGTGATGATGATGATGATGGATCACCTTGGCGCCGGTTTCTTTCTTCTCAACTTTCTTGTGCTCTTTGCGGCCTTCAATTTCGCCGCCTTTGCGACCAGCACGAACATGTTCCGCTTTATCTTCGGGTTCTTTGCGTTTACGAACAACCATAATGTAGTCCCTTCCCAAAAGGAATATCGATCATTGATCGATGCCGGAAATACGCGCCAGGACAACCCTGACGCGCTAGTTAGTTAGACGCCCGCCGTGGCAAATGCGCCGCGGAAATCAGACCAGTATGCCGAATAACGCTCATAGCAAGCGGCCTTCGCATTCTTGGTATCGAAGTCGTTATCACGATCGAACGAGATCTTATCGCGCTCGAAATACTGCAGCGAACGAGGAATGTTCGTGCGAATAAACCAAGCCGTCGCCGATGTGAAGTAGTGGTTGACCTTGACGCCTTTCGGGAAAACGCCAGTCGCGCGCAACACGTTGATTGCATTGTTCGCGGTGTCGTTTTGCAGAACGGAATGATAGATCCGATTTGCCTCGAACCAGAGCGCCGGAGGAATATGCAACGATTGCGGCAAAGCCGAAATCTTCATGCCCCGGTTGTTGGTCGTCTGCATGATCTGAATGCAGAGATCCTCAACCGCAGCCTCCGATAAATCCGCCGCCGTGGTCAAAATATTCGACTGGTTTCCGGAAAGAGTGGGGTGCGAGGCCGAGAACAGCGGAACCCCATCAGCGCCATTGTAAGAACTATTGAACCCCTGATTATAGACAGAGGACAGTATGTTCTCTTTGGTTTGACGCATCGAGAACGCCAACTGTTGAGCGCGGCGCTTCGACACAACCTCATAGAGATCGTCCCGCAGCTCTTCGTAGGTCACGATATAGCCGAGAGCATACGCCACGTGGGTGTAGCGGCTGACTGGCCCCTGCACTTCGGTATCGTAATAGATCTGCTGACCTTGTGGCTTTACGGGGGCGAGGCCAAAACCAGTGATTTCGACTTCTTCCTCGTAAGCTTTGTCCGACGTGTCGGACTCGAACAGATCCGGGTATTCCGGGACATGCTCGTCATATGAACGCCCCCACCAAGCCTTGATACCGGGCCATAGGGCTTTTGGGTGCGTGCCTGTCGTAATTACGGCCATTTACATAGCTCCTTAGGTGCCGAGCGGTTCGGTGAGTTGGTTGAGGTTGATGCGCACAAGCCACTTCGCGTTTGTGCCCGTGGCGTTATCAGCCTGTTGCAACTGACGAATGAGCCGCATCTGCAAGGTATTCGTGGTGTTGAGCGTCGAGCTTGCAATCTGCCAGCCGGATTGGCCGGTAACTGTGCTACCAGTTCCCGCCACCAGATCGACGTTGCGACCAGACGCGCCAGAAACCATCGCACCATTTTCTTGCACTTCGTAGAGCAAGTCAGGGTCGATTGTCACATAGACATACGCGGCTTGCCCAGCGGCAAGATACGGCGTCTGACTTTGCAAAACGGGAATAGCCGATTCACCGGCATTGTTGGCGATGCCCTGGAACGTGCCAAGGACATAAGTGCCTCCACCAGCCGCAGCAATGCCGACCGACTGAATGCCGTTGCCGTCGCTGCTGTTGGTGATGAGAACAACGGGATCACCGATGAAAAGCGCCGTGGCATTGCCAGCCGGCACATAGTAAACCGCAGTTGCGCCGTTATACGGCTCGCCGCTGGTTCGGGCGATTGGACGCAGCCCGAAAGGCGTATTCGGATTGGGCATTTGACCCTCTGAAACAGGAATTTAGCCGCGCCACAATTGGCGACAGCTCATGACTAAATTCTATGACTGAGGGGCGCAAAGCCCATGCGGATGACCACGAGTATCGCATGACTTGCGATTGATGGTTGACAATACACTAACTGTTGTATCGTTTCAATAGCGATTTAATCGCCCCGGACAGCATTACTCATCCGGGGCGGTTTTCTACCGGCGCGATTCGACTTTTGTTCTGGATTTGTCGATATACTGGTTTTCCTTCAGATCATTCCCGGCGCGGATATTCGCCAGATCTTGATCAACTTTGCGTTCAGCCGCATTCTTATCTTCAAGATACCATTGCTCAGGGATCTTCATAAGGAACGCCTGCTTACCGTCGCCCCGATCACCGCGACCCACGACGCGCTTGACTGGTTCGCCGGTCTTTTCTTCTGCCACATGCTCATATCCTGCGCGCTTGGCACGATCCACGCGGCCCGGCTCGTCATTGAACCAGTGAAGATGAAAGCCAGGAATCGGAGGCCATGCAAGCTGCTGTTCAACGATGCCGAACGGAACGCGGTCGCGCGGGGCGCGTTCGCCATAACCAGGAGCAAGCGCGTCGTGTTCCGCAATCCGCGCTATATGCGCCGATGCCGCCACAGGATCGAGTGGTTCACGCTGGCGATCAGCCATGCCACCCGGCGCATCGTTCAATTCAGCGTTTATCTTATTGCCAATGTTTGCCATCGTCTCACTCCGCCTGATCGTCATAATAATAGGAAACCCACTCGTCCTTCGTCAGCGGTTTCCCCTTGCCTTCGAGTTGCTTCGCATATTTGTGATATGCGTCCTTCTCGGCTTTGGGCAGCTTGTCAAAACTGCGTTCGTTAGCCGATTGACGAGCAGGCGCAGCGGGAGTGCTCCCGGCGACGGGAGAAGCCTCACGTCGGCGTGGGTTGTCGTCATCAATAACCGGCTGCTGCGTTTGGCGAGTTGGCGCGTCCTGAAACTTGTCAGGATACATTGCCCGCAACCCGCTGGTGACGCGCGCCAGATTGTCCCGCGTGCTTAATTCTGGATTCGTCTGCAACAGTCGCCCATGAATATCGATGGCAGCTTGGCGCAATGTCTGGTCGGAATGAAACCATGGGTTCTGATTGCCCCATGCGACAACTTCATCCGACACTGCTGGGGCCGTAGGACGCGCTACAGGGCGTTGCACAACCTCTTGGTGGTTGAGGTCCGTCAGTTCCTTGTCCGCCTTATTGAAGGCCACCGTATCGCCCAATTCAACTGCGCGGATGCGTTCGGCCTCGATCTCCGTTCGTGCCTTTTTCAAAGCGCGCTCATCGGCGGTGCGAACGCGGGTTGTCATTTCTTGCAGTAGATCGATACTCTCTGCCTGCTTACGCTCCAGATCGCCGAACTTCTTTTCCAGCATCCGGTTACGTTCACGCAACACAGGCAAGTCTTCCTCACCGCGCTTGATGAATTCCTCGGCGCTGCGCCATCTGGCTGGATCACCACTGTATTCGGCCTGCGGTTTCCATCCCAATCGCTTGGCGCGTTCCTCGGCTGTTTCCGTCGGACGATCTTCGGTCTGGGCTTCTTGTGCTTGTGACATTTCCGATTCCTACTCGGTTACTTCAATGACTTGCGACGGGAACAACTCAGGTCCAGCATCTGTTGATGCATCGTCCTGAAATTCCATTTCGCCCGCCAATGAACGATCCTGCATCACGCGATACATATTGCCGTCAATGCCGGTATATTCCTGGCCTGCATATTTCTGGAAACAGACACGAGTGCCTGGCGCGGGCTTTTCACCCTCCCATCGCACAGTGCGGTCGCTGTCCCAGCAGAATGCAATAGGGCCGACTGCAACGATAACGCCGGTTGTGGACGATAAGGTTTGACGCTCGGAGATGTTATCCGGCAAAAGGATCTTGCCGCTGCGACCTGTGTATGTGGCGGCAGCATCAACGCGCACAACAACCTTATCGCAATATGGTTTGATGCCGGAACGATTTTCCCCATCCCATCGTGTTGAAACGAAACTACCGTGTTCCGTTGTGAAAATACGATCTTCTTTCACTTTATTCAGTGCCTCACTGTTGCGGGAATAATTAGGCTGCTCTTTTTCTTGCTAATCATTTTATCAAACGCTTCTGATACGCCTTTAAAATGACTGGCAATCGTTTTATCCACCAATTCCTCTTTAATCGGCGCGCAGAAACGGAAGCACGGGCCGAGTGATCGTGTCTGGTGTGGAACGAAAGTTTCATCCAGAGGATAGAATTGGACTTCGCTGCAATCTGGACCGTTCGACCGAACGTATGTCCCGAACGGCGTTGGATAGATCGCAACCATCGTATTCATGCCGGAATGATGGTGCAGGAACCATGGGGTTTTCATGATGGGTCCTTTGCGATCAACATACGACTCCCCACATAACAAAGCGACAATGTGATGTTAGACCGCTGCTCTGGGTCATTCATCAATGCGACCTGATCTATGGCGACAAATTCAGCCCGATTAATCGCAGGCTTCTCACGCCAGTAAAGAGCCAATTTCTCACCCTTTCCAACACGTTCCGCCTCATCCCATACAGCGCACAACCATGCTGATATTGCGTCTTCGTCTGATGTAAAAAACGCACGGGAAGACTCGCCCTGTTCTCTCACGCCGCCGCTGCATATCGTAAGATATTTTTCGCCAGTTGGGGCGCGCGACATATCCCGCCGACCGAGATCGTCGTTATCATCGAACCCAATCTCATCAATAATTTTGTATTCCGACGCGACGGCTACGATGGCTTCATCTAGAGTCATGACTCAATCCCATAGAACACAAGAATACTCTCAAGCGACAATTCTTCGACTTCCCGAGTTGCCGCTACGCGCCCGCGAATTTCGTGCTCAGTTGACAACGTCAGAGATCCATTACGCCAGTCGGACAAAACTTTCGTTTCGAGTCCGGAAGCATAATCAGCCAGGAATTGCAGGGCCAGCTTGCTGACCGGGTGGTGCCGCCATTGCTGGAACTGCTGGGGCGTTATTTCCTGTAGGAGCGCCGCCACCGACGGGGGAAGTGATTCCTGCAACTGTTGCGGGACTATCTGCCGCGTTGCCGTTTCCGGGGCCATTCAACATCTCCATTTGGGTTTGCAATGACTGAAGTTGCACCCCATACCATGCCTGATTAACCTGTTCGTCTGCCTTGCGCGCATTTGCCAGATTGAGGATTGCGCGGCTTAATGTTTCGATTTCTGCCGCCTTATCTTTGCCGCGCCGAATATCAATATCGGCCTGTTCATGGGCTGCGCGGATTTCAAGTTCTTTCTTGCGAATCGCCAACTCATCGGTCTTCGCCGCGATCGCTGGATCTTTGGGCGGCTGCTGAACGAGCAACTTATCGATGTTCGGGAAATGCGCCGCATCGAGCAACTGCTCACGAATTTCCCGTGGGTCGAACCAAGGATCATCCTTGAACTGCATGAGAAATTGCGCGCGGCCCAACTTCTGCATGTCTGTAATCATGCGTGGATCGCTAACCGGCTCGACGCCAGCCCCGGCCTCATAATCGGCCCGACTGATCTGCTTCCATTCATCGCCGCGCCGGTATCCCGTCTGCAATGGCAGATAGAGGCGATTAAGTCGGAATAATTTCTTAAACTCAAACTTCAACGATCGATGGATGCGCTTGTAGATAGCCGAGAACACCGCGAGTCCCTGCTCAATCATTGCAAGGGTGGCAACGCCCGACGTATTATCGCCTGGAAGATCGCCAACCATTACATCCTTGACTGCGGCAACCTCTTTCCCGCTCTCAATCAAAAACTGCAATAAAGAGAATAAAACTGGATTTGGTCCAGAAAATGGGATTGGAAACACATTATCGCGAATTGTCCCATTTTTTACATTAACGGGTTTATACTCTCCAACCTGAAACCGAACTGACCCAGTATTCATCGATAGGCCAGACCCAACAAACCCACCACCAGCATTCGCCAAATGCCCTGCATCGAATAGCTGATTGAGAGTAGAGTTTACCGCTTCGTTGATCGGATAGAGCAGATGCCCAAACCCGACATCATAAACGCCCCCATCCGGATTCGGAATGAAACCATATTTCGTGTAATAGGGGATAACATCTATCTTGCGGATGCGATGGTCTTTCGAACTGAAGAACACGCCATCCATATCATATGCGGCCTTAATGCGCGCCAGCCGCCCGCTTTCGAGTGCGACCGTCACGATGTAGGGCTCCGCGTATCCATCGCCGTCCAAATCCCAGCGGCGGTGCTGTTCGATGAATGTCAGAAGCGCGTCTTCGTCCTGTCCTGCGTCCTGGTCTTCGCCATATTCATCATCCAGGAATACACCGGCACGAATCATTTCTTCGACTTCGTGGGGGTAGAGCTTTAGGATTTCGGAAACACGCGGCGCAGTGTCGAAGCTCTTGGCTTTATAGTTGACACAAATTTGAAGCGCTGTAACTGTCTCCGATACATTGCGTTGCAAGCCTGGATCGAAATACGACTTGCGGAACATCGTGCCAACAATTGGCAGCGTAACGAGCATCCTGTCAGTTTGTGGCTCCCATTCTTCCTGCTCATCCAGCAATTGCCATGACATATGCTCGCCAATCTGTTCGGCGCGCTGCTTTTTAATGCCGGGAGGCTGCTTCCATTGAGGCTGTTGATTGGGCCCCATCGCAGGCTGACCTGTATGCGGGTCGATGGTCGGAACGCCATCATCATTGCCGACGATGGTCCCCTTGACCACATTCGTATCGCGGATAATTGCTGGGTAAGCCTTGGCCGCAAACTGGATAGCCGCTGTCGTGATCATCGGATAAATCACATTTGAGGCGTTGGGCCACGGGTAAACCTTCGGTTGGTTGACTTGCAGCGCGAAATCAAGCCACTTCTGATATTGCTCTTTCCAGTCAGCGCGGGATTCTTCATCTATGTCAAAATCGCGCAAAACTTGCACGGCAATGCGGTTTTTCTCGCTATCGTCCAGATCCTCAGCGATATTCACCGCCTCAATCCAGCCCTTTAGCTGATCGGCCAACTCCATATTAGGCTTTGCGGTGATGTCGTCCTCGGCCTCATGCGCATCTGCGTTATTGGGTAAGCCATCAAGCGCATTATGTTGAGGGAGTCTCTTAACAGGATCGGCTGTCGCTAAATCTATCGTTTGTCCCGGAATTTGAGATTGCAACAATAAAGCCTCCTGTTACTGCGGGATTAATGGCACAGTATCAAAATAAAGTCAATATCCTGTTATTTTAGATTTAGACGCAGGATCCGGGATGTTTCTACCAGAATCGTCCTCATCTTGGTCCATACCCCGGATCTGATCGCCGAACAACCACGCGCCGCAATAGGTCAGTGCATCCGCCACATGCGAGTAGCTGTTTTTATCCGGCATGTTTGTATATCGTTCCTCGGATACTTGCATCCGGCGATAGTGATATCCGCCCAGCAACGCACGGCGCAGGATTTTGCACCTTGGGTGCAGCAAGAATTGCGGCCTGCCCCCAATTAGCGTATTGAGCGCCTTGCGCGTGCCCTCAAGCCGGAGCCTGACGGTTTGCGGCGCAGGTTGAATATCCATCCCCTTAGACTGCATAATTTCAAAGCATGTGCGTTCGTCGGTTTGAGACCTCGCGCCGCCAGCAGGGTCGCCTATGTCGATGAAATCGCATTGCGGATAATACCGCGCCGAGTGCTCTAGCACCTCATCCGAGAACCGATCGATGCCCATCGATGTGGCAACCATCTCATCAACGATAACCCATTGGCCTGTTGGCGTAAGCTGCGAGAACACGCAAGCTGGGGTAAGTCCAAAATCGAATGAACGATAGATAGTGACACCTGGCACGGTCTTGGGTTGCCGCTTAACGTCAGATGGGCAGTGCATCTCATCAAAATATTCAGGGAACACGGCCCTCCCGTTGACGGTAAAGCCGTATTCGCCCTTGACATAAATCTTAATCCAATCGTCTGACTTACCAATTGAAATCCGCTGATAATAGCCGGGCGGCAGATTATCGACGTTCTCAGCTTGTGGGCCGATTCCGGATGGCTGCTTGAATACGGCGCTGAATTTATCCAGCGTCATGCCCGGAATTACCTTGGCAAGCTCGTCAACGGCGTCCTGATGCCCCTTACGTTCCTCGAAAAACTTATACCACTCGCTGTCCGTATCTGGCGGGTTTGTGTCGCTGAAAATCCCGAACCACGATGGGCCACCATCTTTTTTAGCCGGATACCGGCCAACACGGCCTGATAGAGCATCGAAGATCGCCCATGGCACATCGCGTCCCTCATTAATCCAGCCGCCTGTATATTCAGTCGATAGCAGATTCCCGAGTTGGTCCGGTCGATCAAGAGCGCGGAAACAAATCTCAATCTCAGCCGCACGATCATCCCCAGGGCCTTTGAGGCTTTTCAGAATATAATCATGCGACGATGATTTCCAACTACCGTGAATATGCGGCGGGAACCATTGGAAAAAGGTCTTGATTGTGCTGTCTTCCAGCATCCGAAATGTATTACGAATGATAACCCATCTGGACCGACGAACACCGTCAGGCCCATGGCGCTGCATTATACCACGCTGGGGGATTTCCCAAACGCAGGCGGATGATTTGCCACCACCAAGAGGACCAACTAGACCGCGAATAAAAGCATCCGATTCGGAGAAAGCTTTAATCGTTGGGCAGCCGCGATAGGAATAGGCGGCCACGGCTAACGATGAGCTTTGCCGGATTTCCTGTGATGCGCGTCACCATCAAGATGCGCTGATTCACCGATGGACGGGAATTTAGAGTGGACTTTCCGCTCTACCTTCACCTTTTCTTCTGGCGTCCCATTGGCACTAACACGCGACAACGCATCGCGGGCGTGGGCCTTATCTTCCACGGGATACCGCCGCCCTGGCAGTGCAAAATCACTGAGAGATAGTTTCTTGCGTTCCGCCGTATTGAGTTTGCCCATGGTCGCGCCTCCGAGTGATGCGGGCGCACTGCCCGTGGTGATTGGCATTAGCCAGCAAATTTATCTAGTGAAAAGCTGATCTCTTGAACGTTGGGGTCATCAATCGTCACTTCGGAACCGAGAAGCATTGACAAAGTGGCAGCAACGGCAATAGCTACTTGATATTCACGGCCAGTCAATTGCTGGCCAATCGCCAATTTCAACCCTTGTCTGGATCGCAAATCAAGAGCAGCATCCATTAGAACGTGCGCGACACTCATGGCTGATGCAATTGGAAGTTTGACGGCCATTAGACTTTTCCCCCATGCCGTTCGATCTGCTTAAACCCAGAATTGATTGCCGCATCTTCGGCTTCCATGGCCGCGCGCTGTTCGGGCGAGCACACATAGCCAAGAGTATCGGCACGCTGCTGCACCGTCATACGAGGCTTACCAGGATTAACCCAGATGCCACGATCGCTGGGATGGTTGGAGTGTAGATCTTTAGCCATTTTTTACCTCCGCAAGTTGTGCTTGTGCATCGGCCAATTCGGCTTCGATCGCCGCAACTGCGGGTGCCGGGGCAGCGGGGATGACTGCCATATGAGCAGCATCCCATGCAGCAACCGCCTCCGTCCGCGCGTCAGCCTCAGTCGCGGCAACTGGGAACGCTGTCATATGCGACTCGCCGTCGTGCATATCGGCAATCCAGCCATGAG
>VFSW01003047.1_pt1 | contig 25129 bp, 23 predicted proteins | sample 5358111 | NCBI WGS metagenome assembly VFSW01 (sample SAMN11554181, study PRJNA540505) | mine drainage metagenome | isolation source: sediment from site ElyBrook_90M | place: USA: Ely Copper Mine, Vershire, VT | collected 2017
GAATTATACGATAACAACCAATTAATAATATTGTTATTTTTATCCTCTGAATATTAACCGAACCAAGCTGTAAAATGTATATCCACGATTTTTACGACAAAATGGACCGTGATAACATCCTGCTCTCCTTTAAGGGTGATATTACGGCCGAGCTGCTTACCTCTATCCTTCAGATCATCGAATCGAAGATGGACAATATGCAGGAAGAACCCAAGCTGAAAAAGAAAGTTTACATAGTGCTTGTGGAACTGTTGCAAAACCTTTACCACCACATGGACGACCCCTCTATGGCAAGCGGCAGCGCAAACGATGCCAGCCGTACGGCAATTTTCATGATTGGCAAAGAACAACAGCATTATAATGTAATTACAGGCAATTATATTAAAAACGATAAGGTAACCGGGCTGAAAAAGAAAATGGATGATATAAATGCCCTGCCGCCCGAAAAACTGAAAGAACACTACAAAATGATACTGAACAACGGGCAAATGTCGGATAAAGGAGGCGGAGGTTTGGGAATGATAGATATTGCGCGCAGAACAGGCAAACCCCTCTTTTACCAATTTACCCCGATCAACGACGCTTACTCCTTCTTTACCCTCAATATAGTTATAGAACAATAAATCATTTTAATAAACTTCTGCAGTATGGAAATTATAACAATAGAAAGCACGCCGAAAACCCCCACCATCAAGTTCGATTCTAAAAAAGGAAGGCTCGAGATTAAAGGCAGGTCGATACCCGAAAATTCGGTGGAGTTTTACAAACCCCTTGTGGAAAGCCTGGAGCAATACGCATCAAGTCCCAATTCGCCTACACAGGTGGATATTCAGCTGGAATACTTTAATACCGCATCGTCAAAGTGTATCCTTGACGTTCTCAAACGCCTTGAATCCATACACCGTCAGGGTAACCAGGTTATCATTAACTGGTATTACGAAGAAGACGATGAGGATATGCGCGAGGCAGGCGAAGACTATCAGGCCATAGTGAACCTCGCCTTCAACATGCAGCAGGTAGAAATAGAATAAGAACATACGCAGCCGGAAGCCATAACCAACGGCTCTATAAATCCCTGCACCCCGTTTCAGGCAAAGGGGATTAAAGTCATTATAAATCGAAACATTATAGGTAACTACACCTATAATATGTGTATTAATCATGGCGGAAGACCATCCCAAAAAGAGTTTCACCGGAAGGCTAAGGAGCAAGTATTTCTTTATCATCCGTAAAGAAGAAAACTTTGAGGAGAAATTATCGCTCCGGTTTTCGCCCATAGGCATTTTTCTGGTTACCGGCGGATTAACCGTTCTGCTGATAGTACTCGTTATCTATGTTGTTGCCTTTACTCCCTTGCGCGAATACATACCTGGTTATGCTGACGTAAACGTCCGCCGAAATCTTATTCTGTTCAGCCGCAAAACAGACTCACTGACGGAAGCGCTGAAGGAACGCAAAGCTTATATGGAAAACATTAGCCGCATACTGAACGGAACAGCAGGCGAAACAGACTCCTCCGGTTCAAAAAAATCAGAATCGGGCGACTCCATAGCCAAGGCTAACCACAACACCACCGTAGCGCCACCTTCGCACTCCGATTCCATGCTTCGCTCCGAAGTTGAATCAAACGACCCCTACAACCTTAGCCAGCCGAACATAACAGAAGCCGCAAGCAGCAGTGGAAGCGGAATAAATGACTACTTTTTCTTCTGCCCCCTGAAGGGAGTTATTACAAACGGCTTTGCGCCTGCACAGTCGCACTATGGCGTGGATGTGGTAGCCAAGGAAAACGAAGCCATAAAAGCAACCCTTAACGGCTCCGTCATACTTTCTACATGGACCATAGCCACCGGCAATGTAATTATCCTGCAGCACGACAACAACCTGCTTTCGGTTTATGAACACAATTCGGTATTGCTAAAGAAAACCGGCGATTATGTTAAAGCCGGCGACGTTATTGCCATTATAGGCAACACAGGTGAGCTGACAACAGGCCCGCATCTGCACTTTGAACTCTGGTACAAGGGCAAGCCCGTCAACCCGCTGAAATACATTACTTTTTAGTTTAAAATTGCTGCTTACCTCCACACTGTTTTGAGCAAAACGGTACCCATTTTGCACAGTTGGGTAAAGGGTAGTTTGGATAAAATTTGCACAAAACATAAAAAATTAACACAAAAAGACCACTTTAAGCGCATTTTTAACAATTTACATTACATAATACATAAACGTGCATCATAGGCTCACCCTATGTAAATAGAATAGACAATTCTGCCCCCGGTGGTGATAAAAATCAATGAAACATCCTTTATCCGATATAAAAAATAAGAATACATTTGCATTCCCAAAAAAACCAACAATTGTATGACAAAAACAGAAGTTAAAACAAAAGCCAGCAATGGATCGCAGGCGGTGGAAAACGAAATCCATAAATTTATGGAGAAGGTAAGGGCGAAAGACCCTAACCAACCGGAATTTCTGCAGGCAGTAATGGAGGTGGCGGAAGCCGTTATACCATTTACCATGGAACATAAAAAATACATGGACGCCAAAATACTCGAGCGCATTGCAGAACCCGAACGCGTATTTCAATTCCGTGTGCCATGGGTTGACGACAAAGGACATTTTCAGGTAAACAGAGGATTCCGTATTCAGATGAACAGCGCCATAGGGCCATATAAGGGCGGCTTACGGTTCCATCCCTCGGTAAACCTTTCGATACTTAAATTTTTAGCTTTCGAGCAGGTATTCAAAAACTCATTGACCACGCTGCCCATGGGCGGAGGAAAAGGCGGCACCGATTTCGACCCCAAAGGAAAGTCAGACAATGAAGTAATGAAATTCTGCCAGTCCTTTATGACCGAATTAGCCAAACACATAGGCGCAAATACCGACGTGCCTGCCGGCGATATTGGAGTAGGCGGACGCGAAATAGGATTCCTCTTCGGACAATATAAAAGGGTACGCAACGAATTTACGGGCGTGCTTACAGGCAAAGGCCTCGAATACGGCGGCAGTCTTATCCGCCCCGAAGCTACAGGCTACGGCTGTGTTTACTTTACACAGGAGATGCTTGCCATGAAAAAAGATTCATTCAAAGGCAAAACAGTAGTGGTATCGGGCTCAGGCAATGTTGCACAATACGCTATTGAAAAGGTGAACCAGCTCGGCGGCAAGGTTGTTACAGCTTCCGACAGCAGCGGCTTTGTTTACGACAAAAACGGTATCAATGCCGAAAAGCTTGCCTTTATCATGGAGCTTAAAAACGAAAAACGCGGACGTATAAAAGAATATGCAGAGAAGTTTAAAGCCGACTTTTATGCAGGCGAAACCCCATGGGGTGTAAAATGCGATGTAGCGCTGCCCTGCGCCACTCAAAACGAACTGCACCTGGCCGACGCCGAAAAACTTGTTAAGAACGGTTGCGTTGCAGTTGCCGAGGGAGCCAACATGCCTACCACACCCGAAGCCACCACCTATTTCCTGTCGAACAATGTAATGTTCGGACCGGGTAAGGCTGCCAATGCCGGCGGTGTTGCAACATCGGGCCTCGAAATGAGCCAGAACTCACTGCGCCTTTCCTGGACACGCGAAGAAGTTGACCAGCGCTTGCACGGCATCATGAAGAGCATTCATGCTTCATGCCTGAAATACGGAAAAGAAGGCAACGGCGTAAACTACGTAAAGGGAGCCAACATTGCAGGCTTCGTTAAAGTAGCCGACGCCATGCTTGCACAGGGAATGGTATAAAGCATTCCTGAAGCAAACCCGTATAAGGGTTCAGTATTGGAGAACAATAAAAAGAATCCCGCCCCTATAAGGCGGGATTCTTTTTGTCCCGCCACAAACCACAATACAATCAAGGAACCAGGGAAAAAATACTGAATTAAATGAGGCTGTCGCACGGTACCAGTTAGAATAATGCCTTGTACTCCTACTTTGCCTATCTTTGCGCAGAATAAGGCCAGAACGGAGAAAAAGAAAGAAACCGGGATAAGAAGTCCATGCCGGATGAGGCGGAAACCGGAGAGCAAGAAGATGACAATAAACCTGACGACCAAAGTAAACATACTTGTATGAACGTAGAAGAAGCTATAAACGATATTAAGAATGGCAAGCTCGTGATTGTGGTGGACGATGAAGACCGCGAGAACGAAGGCGATTTTATTACGGCCGCACGGAACATAACCCCCGAAATGGTTAACTTCATGCTGCAGCATGGGAGAGGCGTTCTTTGCGCACCCATAGAGGAGAAGCGTTGTGATGAGCTGGGGCTGAACATGATGGTAAATAAAAATACCTCCCTGCATCAAACCCCATTTACCGTATCGGTTGACCTGATAGGGCATGGCTGTACAACGGGCGTATCGGCACACGACAGGGCGAAAACAATACAGGCACTCTCCTTTCAATCGGCCAAAGCATCCGACTTTGCCCGACCCGGTCATATTTTCCCCTTGCGCGCCATGACAGGCGGGGTACTCCGGCGGGCAGGGCACACCGAAGCCGCAATAGATCTGTCAAGGCTCGCCGGATTTGAACCGGTGGGCGCGCTTATAGAAGTGATGAACGAAGACGGCACGATGGCACGCATGCCCGAACTGAAAAAATTAACAGAAAAATTTGATCTGAAGATTGTAAGCATTAAAGAACTGATAGAATACCGCCTTTCGAAGGAAAGTATTGTTGTCCGCGATATTGAAGTAAAAATGCCTACCCACTGGGGCGATTTTAATCTTATTGCTTTCAGGCAGACCACCAATGAACAGGAGCATCTGGCCCTGGTTAAAGGACAGTGGAAAAAAGACGAACCCGTGCTGGTGCGCATGCACTCCTCGTGTGTTACGGGCGACATCTTCGGTTCGCTACGCTGCGATTGCGGAACACAGCTGCACAAGGCAATGGAACGTATAGAAAAAGAAGGGAAAGGGGTTATCGTGTACATCAATCAGGAAGGCAGGGGCATCGGCTTAATGAATAAATTGCGGGCCTACAAGCTGCAGGAAGAAGGGCGCGATACCGTTGAAGCCAATGTGGAACTCGGATTTAAGGCCGACGAGCGCGATTACGGCGTGGGTGCGCAAATACTCCGCAACCTCGGCATATCCAAATTGCGCCTTATGACCAACAACCCGAAAAAGAGAGCGGGGCTGCTGGGATACGGACTCGAGATTGTTGACAACATACCCCTTGAGGTGAAGCCCAACCCGCACAACCGCCATTATCTTGAAACTAAGCGCGACAAGCTGGGGCACACTCTTCATTTGGATTAAATAAAGCAGGCAGAAGAAAATGAAGTTGCATCGCCTGCTGTTATGCTGGTGGCCATACTTTATCATACTTTGTATAAGCCCAGCTATTTAACACCGCCCTTTTTCATAGGCGACTTAGGCTGACGCAGGCTCTCAAAATAAGCCTTTTGCTGGGCATTTTCCGGATCCAGTATTTTAACCTTAGTGTAATAATAACTGGCCGAATCCTTTACCTTGTTTATGAAAAAGCAATATGCTATTGAGTTATAGGCTTCCAGCAGGTTGCTCTTTTCCTTGAGCGTGTCGGCGCCCAGTTTTTTTGCATAATATTCGTAATAAGGCTTGGCTGAACAATCAGTGGAGTCAAGGGAGGCGTTGCTTCTGGCGCGCCACAAATAACCAAGTGGAAGGTTTGGCATATATTTGGTTATAACGGCAAAAGCCGAATCGGCCTTGGCAAACTGCTTGTTGGAATAGGCGGCCCTGCCCAGTGCGTTGTAGTCGTTTACCGTAGGTTGTGGCAGGTGTGTGCGTATCTGATAATATTTTACGGCTTCGGTATAATTACCGTCTTTATATTCAATGCTGCCGATCTGTGACGACAGTTCGGCAGAAAGCGTGGAATCCTTTGCCATAGCTTGTTTCATTTTTTCAACCGCGAGTGAATCCTGACCGTTCTTTGACAATAATTTACCCTGATAGGCGTAATCGGAAGGCAGGATTTTTACGGTTCCTTTGGCGCTTTTCGCAAAAAACTTATTCATATATACCAATCCGTCCTTATAGTTGCCTGTTTCATACATGGCATAGGCTATTACACGGTACAGTATAAGATTTGAGGAATCTTTGGGAAGAATAGCTTGTATCTCCGCCACCGACTCCTTGTACTTTTTTGCTTCGAACAAAAATTCGGCATAGCGGATGCGGGCATCAAGCGAGTTATTCAACTGAAGGTACTTCCTGTATTGTGCCACAGCCTCATCGTACCGTTCCGATTTGTTGAGCATTTCAGCCTTTTCGCGGTAAGCGGGTGCAAAGGAGGAATCGGTTTGTGTTGCTTTTTGGTAATACTGGAACGAGAGGTCGTAGTTCCGCGCCCTGCTGTACAATTGTCCGAGGCGCAGCAGCCCGGTTACGCTTTTCGGATTAATTGATGTTGCCTTATCGTAATAGGTTACCGCATTGCTGCCGTCGTTCATCGCAAGGTAGGCGTCGCCCATGTCTATGCAAATGTCTGCATTGTTGGGGTCAAGGTTCAGCGCCTGTGTAAGCAGTTGTATGGCTTTGTTTAAGTCTTTATTCATGTTCGGCACATAGATGTAAGCCTCGGCTATCTTGGAAAGCACCACGCCGTCTTTAGATTTGCAGAGCACCTTGGCGTATTCAAAGTTATGCTGTGCCTCTTTGGCACTATCCTTGTAAAGTTCCACTTTGCCCAGTCCGGCATAGTTGAGTGGCTCTGTGGGGTTTTTTAGAATGCCCTGGCGGTAGGCGGCGGCGGCTGAATCCATATAACCCCATTGGAAGAAGTTTTCGCCCTCGTAAAAATATATTTTCCCATCGGCAGGATTGGTTTTAATCAGGTTTTTAAAAGAAGTGTTCGCCCTCTCAAATTCCTCGTTACTCGTAAGCCGGGTGGCGCCGGCCATATCCTGACAGTACGACGGCAGGGATAATAACGTACCCGCAGCGAGCATCATACACATTAAAATGGAGTTCGGTCTCATGGGTTGTTTACAGTTTATAAGGGTTCAAAGGTAGAAAAAATAGTCCGGCAAAACTTATTTTACAACCTGCTCTTTTGCCTGCAATACGTGTATAAGCGAATTCAATATATGCATTCCATCCGTATTCCCGAGCAGCTTATCGGCAGCCCGTTCAGGGTGGGGCATCATTCCGAACACGTTTCCTGTTTCGTTACAAATTCCGGCTATATTTTCGAGCGAGCCGTTCGGATTTGATTCTTCATTCACATGACCTTGTTCATTGCAATATCTGAACAGCACCTGTCCGTTCTTGTTTAATGCCGACAGGGTGCCGGCATCGGCAAAATAGCGTCCTTCGCCATGAGCGATGGGGATGGATAAAATTCCATTTTCGGGAACCGAGCCCGTTAATGCCGAGGAGCGGTTCTGCACCGACAGGAATACATTGCGGCAGATAAACTTCCGGCTTGTGTTCATGAGCAGGGCTCCGGGCAGCAATCCGGCCTCGCACAAAATCTGAAACCCGTTGCATATACCAAATACAAAACCGCCCGCTGATGCAAAGGCGCTAACCTCTTTCATGATGGGCGAGAACTTGGCGAGCCCGCCCGACCTCAAATAATCGCCGAAGGAAAAACCGCCCGGCAGGATGACACAATCGCAGCCTTGCAGGTCGGTTGATTTATGCCAAAGCCTTGTTACCTTCTGCTTAAACCCCGTTTCAAGGGCATAAATCATATCGTGGTCGCAATTGGACCCCGGGAACACCACTACTCCGAATTTTGACATATTATACGCCTGTTGTTTCGCTGCAAAATTAGTAATAAAGGCGTGGCAAAACAAGTATGAACTCTATTATTCTGGCTGGCTTCCTGTTCTTCAGCCTGTTCATCATTCCGGTGACGACGGAGTGTCTGCCCTTGTACCTACCCATAGTAAAGGTTTAAGCCTGTGGCGACAAGAATCAGCAGGAACAAAAGGTCAGGAAGCCATTTCGATTTCGACCTTAAAAAGTAGTTGGAGAAAATAAAAGAGCAAGGTATGGCAAGCAGCGAAAACGACCTTGAATCCTTTTGTGGTGAAAGTATTCCGGCAAGTACGGCAAAAAAAGCAAACCAGAGCATCAGCCCCCATATCTTTTGTTTTTTTACCACATTGTTCGAATAAGCGCCGGCGTAGTTCACAAGGCTTATCAGCCCTGTTAACAACAATACCGACAGCACAAATATATGCTGCCATGTAACCCTCGGGGCAATTTGAAACTTGCCTATCGCCTGTTGTAGCACTTCTGTTTTAAAAAAACTGCCGCTTTTAATAAAGAGCGCGTACAATGTGAAAGCAAACATAAAAGGCAGCAGGAAACCGATAAGCGACACAACCGGTTCGCGCCATACTATGGAGCGCATTATAAGGAACGCAATAAGAAGAAAGATTAAAAAAACCGAAGCAGGCAAATATAACAGGGCGGCAATGCCTATAAGAAAACCTGCATCAAATGCTTCGGATAAGGCTTTTTCCCTGGTATAGCTTTCCGCCACCCTGCCCAGTGCAAGCATAAGAAACAGCGATGCAGCAAGCGCCGGATAAAAGTCAACCTGTGTTGTGCGGTAACTCATTAAAAGCGCATAAAAAAAGGCGGGCATATTGGAGGACTGATGGAGCAACGTGAGGTTATTAATGAATCTGCCCCAAAGGAATGCCTCGGTGCATAGAAGCAAAAAACCGGCAAACAGCTGCACATAAGGCATCGCAAGGAGCCAGCCGAAGAGCGCATTGAAAATGGGAGCAGGAATGGGTGCCGGAGCAGCATGCCTTAGTAAGGCGGCGGCAACCCAAATAAAAGCAGGCAGCAGTGCTGGTAATGCAAGCGATATCAGGCTGTTCGACTTTAGCGTTCTAACTATCATAATACGGTAAAAATAACTCACCGGCAGGCAATGGTGCCGGACTTACCGCCTCGGTGATTTATGTATCGCCGGGTGTCTGAAATTATTATTAGATTTGTGCCAAATTACAAAAAAATGACACTACTTGACTGGTATAGTTATTCGGCATCGGGCTTCTTTGGTAAGATCGGAAGCCTTTCGGAGCGTTCGTTCCACCTTATTCAGCGTATAGGAGGAGGCCCGAACGTTTTCTATATTACCCTTTTGTGCGTGTTGTTCCTGGTATGGATGGTTGCCATGCGCAATTACGACCGTAAAGCAAAGGATAAAGGGCTGATAGACTAAGGCCGGACAGCCACTCCGGCATATCCCCATTTTATACTGGCAGGCGACTTATATAGCCTGATTGCTGTTAAGCTCTTTTACAATGGCAGAGCGTGTTCTTCTTCTGCGAAGTTTAATAAGCAGTGGTACTTGAAGCCCGACTATGGCAATACAGCCAACAACTACAAATGCAAGTGTGTTGTCAATGCCGCTTAACAGAATGGCAAGCGCCGTAATAAAAATGGTGTAACCGTAAAGAATAAAACATATCTGCCGGTGGTTTAAGTTCATATCGAGCAGGGCATGGTGAATGTGGTTGCGGTCAGCCGCCAAAGGCGAAGTGCCTTTCAGACTCCTGTAAATAACTATGCGCAAGGCGTCAATCAGTGGAAATGCCATAATACTCATCACGAACAGGGGGCGCGATATTCTTGCAAGGTTCATAGGCAGCTGGGCAGGGTCGTACTCTATCAGTTTGATACCAAGTACCGACAGAACCAAGCCTATGATGAGCGAACCGGAGTCGCCCATAAATATCTTGGCGGGCGAAAAATTAAAAAACATGAATCCTGTAAGTGAGCCGCTTAAGGCGAATGCAAGCGAGGCAAGCAGTGGATTGTGGGCGCATGCAAACCATATTCCGAAAGAGGCCGATCCTATAAGCCCTATGCCTGCAGCCAGTCCGTCTATTCCGTCAATAAAGTTGAAGGAATTGATTATGACAACATAGGTGAAAATGGACAGGAAAACGCTTGCCCAGTAAGGTATGCCGTATATGCCGAACAAACCGTGAAAACTTGTAATACGTATGCCCGCCATCAATACCAGTATCATACCTATCATTACGTGGGCCAGGAGTTTGTAAACAGCTGCCGTTCCTATAATATCGTCTTTAACCCCTATGAAAAAGAGTATCAGCATTACTGCTATAAAATAGCTGGAGTCGCTTATAATCTGGCTTGCATCGCTATAGTTCATTTTTACTTCGGCTGCATGCTGGTAAGCTACATTGGCTATCTGGCTTACGCTGGTGCCGTCTGCCATCATGGAGCCCGAAATGGTAGGCAGCAGCAGCACAAACGAAAAGAGAGTTCCGGCAAAAATCATTACACCGCCCAAGGTCGGTATGCTGCGCGTATGCAATTTTCTTAAATCACCCGGAGCGTCGGTAAGGTTCTTACGAATGGCCACCCGTATAAGGGATGGCGTACAAATAAAAACAATAAGTAATGCCGCTATGAATATAAGGAAGTATTGTCCCATGATTCAATCCTGTTAGACTGATATAGGCAAAAGTAAGCAAAAAGCACGTCCGATTGTTAATTTCTTGTTAATAACTCGATATTCCTATATTAAAATGGCGGTTCTTCAATCTGACTATCCAGCCGAATACGGTTATAATTTGCTGAAAACCTGAATTTTGATACATCCCGTTGCAGAGTCCAATCTCACTAAATACCTAATCTTTATACCTTAGCCTTGTTTTTTGCGTTAATTAAGAACATTTTTGACTGAAAAACGTATCTATTAAGAGATTGCAAATTAATTACACTGCCTTCCGCATAAAGCAGTCCATAAAAATGAATTTCTGGCGCCTCACCATAATTTTTGCGTTCCTTTCCGCAAAGTCATCCTTCTCGCAGCAAGCGGCATTGCACCCCTCGCTTCAGGACAGCGAGGCGGCAAAAAACGGGGCGTTTTCGCAGGTGGAGTTACCGGCTATAATAGTTAACGGCGATACCCTGCCTGTTGCCGATTTGCGCGGAGTTTCCATTGTATCCAACAGGGTATTCCGCAGTTACGGCGATGCCCTGAAATACTATATGCTTGAAAGGGATGTGGAAGTTGCCTACCCTTATGCATTGCTTGCCGGCGCCACCTTCCGGCAGTGCGAGGAAACACTTAAAACCATGTCGGACGAATCGGAGAAGAAGCATTATGTAAAAACAGTGGAGAAGCAGCTGATGAAACAATATTCCGACGAACTGAAAGGACTCACCGTAAATCAGGGTAAAATACTCATAAAGCTCATAGACCGCGAGACAGGGAACAGCTCTTATGAAATGGTAAAAGAACTGAAAGGCTCATTCTCGGCATTTATGTGGCAAACCGTTGCGCGGCTCTTCGGCGACAACCTCAAGTCAACCTACGACCCCGATGAGGAGGACCGCGATATTGAAAACATCATCGGGCTGATTGAGACAGGGGGAATATAGCAGTTCATTTAGCATTTGAATAAACTGTATCAGGGCAGGGTAGCCGAAACCGGAATTATTTTCCCGTTATAAAAACCGGCGCCGTTCATCGAAAAGTCCCTTACAAAGTGTGCCATTTTCAAAGGCGTCATCAGGGCTCGCTCACCCGGAAAGGCCTGCGTGAACATTTCGGTTTGCACCGCTCCCAGGCACAGGCAGTTCACCGAGATGTTCCGGCCCGCAAACTCCTCCGCAAGGCATTCTGTTAGGCATGCCAGCGCCGCCTTGCTTGCGCTGTAAGCGCTTAAGCCCGCATATTTACGGCTTCCCTGAAAACCACCCATACTGCTTATATTTACAATGTGGGTTGGCCTTTCGCCCTTGCCCATATAGGGTATCAGCAGGCGCATCATTTCGAACAGCGACAGTATATTAACCCTGAACAGCGATTCAACCTCCTGCCGTTCCAGTTCTTCAAATGGCTTATTGACGAGTGTGCCTGCGTTATTCACCAAAACATCTACCGAGCCAATGCAGGCCATAAGTTGCGGGATGAAAGAGGCGGGCAAACGCTCCTCTGCGAGGTCGAGTACAAGCGGGAAAATTTTGGCGCCCGGATATTGCGAAACACATTCCCTGCGGAGCTGTTCCAGCTTAAGGCGGTTGCGGGCAATCACCACCACTTTATTATTTATGTCGGTTGCAAACAACCTGCCAAGCTCGTAGCCGATTCCACGGCTTGCGCCGGTTACTATGATGTTCATGGAAGTGGACGGGATTTCGGGTGTTTCGCAGGCAAAGGTATTAATTTAATTTGCCTTACAATCCTTTTTTAGGCAGGATGCAAGGCTATGGTATTTATGCCCTTGGAGTTGGTGTCCTTTTTATGCAAAACAAATGAAGAAACAATAATCTTGCACCTCCTTTATTCCTGAAGCAAAACGTTGTCGATGAGCCTCACTGTACCGCAATAGGCCGCAATACAGGCCACGGCAGGTTCATTGACGGCATCGGGGTCATGCAATTCCGCCAGGGTAAAGGAATTTACTATTTCGAAATAATCAAGTTTCAGAAAAGCATCATTTGCAAAAATTTCTTTCACCATTTGCTTAAGTTCGGAAACAGGCCTGGCACCCCACTGCGCCTTCACCATAAAAAGGGCTTGAGATATTTTTACCGCATGTTTTTTTTCTTCAGAGGAGAGCAGTCTGTTGCGCGAACTCATAGCTAAACCACCCTCCTCGCGCACAATGGGGCAGGCTATAACAGTAACTGGTATATGGTGTCTTGCCACAAATTGCTTTACCAGGGCAAGTTGCTGGTAGTCCTTTTCGCCAAAGTAGGCCTTATCGGGCATAACAGCCGCAAAAAGCTTGTTTACTATGGTAAGCATTCCTGCAAAATGCCCCGGGCGCGATTTGCCCTCCATCACCTTATCAAGCGCCCCGAAATCGTCCTGTATGAGTGAATAGTCTCCGCTACGGTACATTTCGCTTACCGCAGGTATGAATAAAATATCGCATTGGGCGCCGGCAAGCAATTTCTTATCATCGTCTGCCGTTCTCGGGTATCTTTCCAAATCGGTGGCATTATTGAATTGTGTAGGATTTACGAATATGCTGCAAACGGTAACCTCGTTTTCTGCCCTTGAGGCGGATATGAGCGACAAATGCCCCTTGTGCAGTGCGCCCATGGTAGGCACAAACCCTATGCTGCGTTTTTGCTTACGGTATGGCGCAAGTAACTCCTGCAATTCTTCAATAGTGGCACAAATCTTCATACAGGCATGGCTAAGGGGCAGAACAGGCTTTATGATAGATTACCGGGCCGGAGTCAGCCGGGTAGCCATGCGGCCCTGTTGCGTTTCTTTATTTTTTCCCGTCGGGTTTTAAGTTTTCCGGTACGCCGCCATTGCCGGGCTGTTCCAGCTTAATGGGTATGGATGAACTCAATATTTTAAACTCAATGCGGCGGTTCAGTTTCATACCGGCGGGGTTCCAGCTTCCGTCTGCATTTTTATTTTTTGCCACGGGCATTTGCGGGCCATATCCTTTGGCTACCAAACGGCTGGAGTCAACACCGTCCTTTATCAGGCGTTCTACCACCGACTTGGCCCTCTGGTACGATAGTTTCATATTCAGATCCTCGCTCCCCTGCGAATCGGTAAAGCCTGCTATCTCCACGTTTATGCCTTTGTATTTGGTCATGATGTCGAGTAGGTGGGCCAGCTCTGCTTTCGATTCGGGCGACAGCTGCGAGCTGCCGCTGGCAAAGAAGATGTTCTTAAGTATGATCTTTACACCAACCCGAAGCGGGTTAAGGTCAACCGCCTTGTCAATAATGGAGTAGGCCGTGTTAAAGCGCACATCTATATTTTCCGATTGAAAGAGGTAGTCTTCGGCGCTGTACGTAATGTTGTAATTCTTGCCCGAAGGAAGTATGATAAGGTACTTTCCAGTCGCCGAATTAGGAACGTAGGTGCCAATTATTTCGCCTGTTTCGTTGTCGGTAACGGTTATGGCAATGTTTTGAGGCACCGTGCTGTCCACAGCCGATTTAATGATACCCCTGTAAACAGTAATTGCCTCGGCCTTCTTTTCGGGGAAGGTAATGCGGTAAATGTCCTTTTCGCCCTGTCCGTCGTCCTTGAACGAGGAATAATAAGCACCCTTGCCGTCGGCGGTAGGGAAAAAGAATATGTCGTCGCCGGGGCTGTTCACCGGGTAGCCCATGTTCACGGGCGCGCCCCAGTGCCCGTTGCTGTCCCTGCGGCTGTAAAACACATCGAACCCGCCCATGGTGTTATGGCCTGTGGAGCTGAAATAAAGAGTGCTGTCGTTGGCGCTGATAAAGGGTGCGTCTTCTTCAAACTCCGTATTGATGTTTGCCCCGAGGTTCATGGCTTTTCCCCATTGTCCGTTGGGCAGAAGTCGGCTCATGTACAGGTCGCGCCCGCCGAAGCCTCCGGGGCGGTTGCTGGTAAAGTACAGGGTTTGTCCGTCGGCGCTCACGCTGGCGCTGGGCTCCCAGTATTTGGAATCAACGTTCTCGTCGAGCTTTTCCGGAACCGACCATTGCGTGCCGTTCAGGTGGGTGGTAAAAATGTCGCCTCCGTTTTCATCGCGGTATATGTAAATGGTTTGTCCGTCGGGCGACAGGCCTACAGTAGCAGAGTGCATGCGGGGCTGGTTAATGGGCAATCCGATGTTCACGGCCTTTTGCCACGGGCCGTCTTTTATGTTCGCCATGTATATCTGCTCAAAAAACTGACCTGTTTCATCTTTGTCTCCTTCCCTCCGTGAGGTAAAGAATATCTGCGATTCATCGGCGGTAACCACGGGCGAATAATCGGGATAAGGGCTGTTGATGTTGCTGCCGAGGTTAGCCACCACCATTTTTACCGGATGCGCCACGAGTTCCTTCCCGGTACTGCACATTTTTATTTCGCGCCGTATCGATGCGGTTTGCTGTTTATCGGCGGCGGTATCTATCAAGCCGAGGAATTTTCCAAAATACCCAATGGCCGAATCGAACCGGTAGGTAAGGTGGCATGCCTTTCCCAGATAAAGATAGGCATCGGCGGGGGCGTGTGTTTCCTTATAACTGCCGGGGTTGTATTTATCCGAAATATCGTTGCTTGCGGCAAGCAGAAAGGGTATGGCCAGTTCCTGGTGCGTGGGCGCATTCAGATAGCATACTCCAAGCTGGAAGCCTACATTGTTGTTGTTCGGCTGGGTTTGGTGCAGCGCCAAAAAAAGCGGCAGCGATTGCTGGTATTGGTTGGTATTGAAAAGCGCCTCGGCCTTTTCATAATCCTTTTTAAAGTCCTGTGCATTTGCAAAGAATGTAAATGCAAGCTGGCAGAAGGCAGCCAAGAGAGCGGTTTTCTTTTTCATGTTAAATTGTTCGGTTTATATCAAAAGATTCAAGGTAATCGGATACCCTTTTCAGGAAGCTTCCGCCCATGGCTCCGTCCACCACCCTGTGATCGAATGACAGCGAGAGATAAGTCATCTGGCGTATGCCAATGGTATCGCCGACGGGCGTTTCGAGCACCACGGGTTTCTTTTTAATCACTCCTGTAGCCAGTATGGCAACCTGCGGCTGGTTGATTACAGGCGTTCCCATTATGTTGCCGAATGTGCCTACGTTGGTCAGTGTAAAGGTTCCGCCCTGAGTGTCGTCGGGCACAAGCTTGTTTTTTCTGGCGCGGTTGGCAAGGTCGTTCACAGCCCTGGTAAGCCCAACCAGGTTCATGCGGTCGGCGTCGCGTATTACAGGCACTATGAGGTTGCCGCTTGGCAGTGCAACCGCCATGCCTATGTTTATCCGTTTGTGGCGTATGATCCGGGTTCCGTCAACCGATACGTTTACAAGCGGAAAATCTTTTATCGCCTTTATTATCGCCTCTATGAATATGGGAGTGAAGGTCAGTTTTTCGCCTTCTCTTTTTTCAAATGCCGCTTTTGCTTTTTCGCGCCACAAAACCATGCTGGTAACATCTGTTTCAACAAATGAACTTACGTGGGGCGAAGTGCGCTTGCTCATTACCATGTGTTCGGCAATAATTTTACGCATCCTATCCATCTCTATTATTTCATCATCGGCGCTAACCGGCAGGGGCGCTTTGGCAGTCTCCGTCGTACTACTTTCGGTGCCTGTGGCTTTTGCCGGGGCAGGTGCCTGGGCTCCGTTGGCGTGCCTCTGCGGCAGATAGGATAATATGTCGGTTTTGGTAACCCTGCCTTCCTTACCGCTTCCGGGTATGGCTTCTAGTTCAGCGAGGCTTACGCCTTCCTTTTGGGCTATGCTCCTTACAAGCGGCGAATAAAACTTGCCGCCCGGTGAGGCGTGTCGCACAGGGGCCTGGGCCGAAGATTGTGCCACAGGTTCCTTCCATTCTGTCTTTATCTCTTCACGGCTTTTTGTATCTGGTGGGGCCTTGGCAGGCGCGGGCGCGGAAGCCGAGCCGTTCACAGGGGTGTTCATCTCGCCTTGCGAAATAATGGCTATGGGTTTGCCCACGGCAACCACATCGCCCTCCTTGCATAATTTTTTAATCAATACCCCTCCGGCAGGGGCAGGTATCTCCGAGTCAACCTTGTCTGTTGCAATCTCAACAATGGTTTCGTCGGCGTTCACCTTATCACCTTCGTTCTTAACCCATTTGATGATGGTTGCTTCAACTACACTCTCCCCCATTCGGGGCATCACTATTTCTGTCTGTGGCATTCCTTATTTGTTACTTAGCGCAAAAATAATGTAAAATTCACAAAAAGCCCTTATGCAGCCTACAAATACTAATTTATACTCAAAATAAACTCACCGGCGGCTCTTTCCTGCCGGGTATTTTGAGTTTGTTTATCTTTGTAATCATTGCAAAAATAACAGAATTCCTTTTGCCGGCGCGGATACGGGCAAAGGCCACCGGGGCGGGGCAGAATAATATACACAGCAGGCAGGATACAGAATAGGGTCAGCACACTACAAATGAAACTATCATTTCGAAAACTTGGGAGCGGCAAGCCTTTGTTCATACTCCATGGCTTGTTTGGCTCGTCGGACAACTGGCAAACCCTGGGAAAACAATTTGCCGGCAGCTTTACGGTTTTTCTTATCGATTTGAGGAACCATGGACGGTCTCCTCACAGCAGCCTGTTCAACTACAGTGTAATGAGCGACGACATAGCGGAGCTTATGCAAGACGAGGGAATTGAACGCGCGGCCCTGCTCGGGCATTCCATGGGCGGGAAAACGGCTATGCACTTTGCCGTTCAGCATGCAGGAATGGCTGAAAGAATTATTGTAGCCGACATAGGAATAAAAGAATATCCCGCAACCAATCAGCACGTAATAGATGCGCTGGAACAGGTCAACCTGGCTGAAATAACTTCGCGGCAGCAGGCAGGGGAGAAGCTAAAGGCTCTTCTTGCCGATGAGGCCACCATACAATTCCTGCTGAAAAACCTGTACTGGACCGAAACGGGAAGGCTGGGCTGGAGATTCAACCTCGAAGCAATCACACGCAACATACAGTTTGTAGGCGAAGCCCCGCCCGTTCCTGCTGCTCCACTTACCCTGCCGGCATTGTTCCTCGCCGGCGGCAACTCATCCTATATTATGCGAGGCGATCTGGAAGAGATTCAGGTTATATTTCCGCGCGCCAGCCTTGAAGTGATACCCGGAGCGGGGCATTGGATACACGCCGAACAGCCGGCGCTCTTTATAGATGCGGTGATGCGATTCATGAACAGGGAGCAGGGCGGCTGACCCCGATACCACAAATAGCGCGGGCCTCTTTCACATACCTTGCAAACCGGTAACGGTGAAAAAAATAGCTGGCGCACCTGTTTCTGCGTCAAGGAGGCAGAGCGGCAATGCAGGATACGAAAACTTTGCGAACTTTGCCTTACAATTTACCATTCATGCCATCAAACACAAAAGCAAAAAGCCATACCCTTCACGACGAAGACGAGGAACCGGGCGGCTATACTAAAATAGATAAGTACAACGACAGCATTACCCAAAAACTCGCCAGTCAGTATGCGGAGTTGCTGAAAAGCATAGGTGAGAACCCCTCTCGCGAAGGGCTTAAGGATACGCCGGAAAGGGTTGCCAAGTCGCTGCAGTTTCTGCTGCACGGCTACAATATTAACCCCGAAAGCATTGTTCATTCAGCCATGTTCCGCGAAAAACACAACCAGATGGTTATAGTAAAGGATATAGAACTGTACTCCCTTTGCGAGCATCACATGCTGCCCTTTTTCGGAAAGGCCCACGTGGCCTATATACCCAATGGCAGGGTGGTGGGGCTAAGCAAGATACCACGTGTGGTAGATGCCTTTGCACGGCGCCTGCAGTTGCAGGAGCGTCTCACAGACCAGATACGCGACTGCCTGCAGAATACCTTACAGCCGCTGGGCGTGGCTGTGGTTATTGAAGCCCAGCACCTCTGTATGCAAATGCGGGGCGTTCAGAAACAAAATTCGGTTACCACCACATCGGCTTTTACCGGAGGCTTTCTGAAAAACGAAAAAACACGCGAGGAATTCATAAGCCTTATACGCTCAAAGCTGCATTAATAAAAGATTGTAATTCCGGCTCCTGCAATGATACGGTATGAGAAATCCGCGTTGCAATAATTCGTTCATAATTAAGTTAATGTAGGGCGCCTCTACGGTATTTATCATAAATTTGGCAATTGCATCATGAAATTTAGAATCATACTTGCCCTCTTGTGCGCCGCCGCCATTGCTCCTGCATGGGGACAACAATTAGACCCCAAATACAGCAACGAGTTCATGGATATAGGCGTGGGCGCGCGCGCTCTGGGCATGGCCAATTCGGTTACCGCTTCCGCCAACGATGTTACCGCGGGATACTGGAACCCCGCCGGCCTCACCAGTGTGCCCGGCAACATTGAAATAGCCCTGATGCACGCCGACTATTTCGCCGGTATAGGCGCATTCGATTATGCCGCCCTTGCTGCACCAATAGACAGCAACAGTGTTTTTGCAGTTACCTTTCTGCGCTTCGGGGTGGACAACATACCAAACACCACGCAAATGATCGACCCCAACGGAAATGTAAATTATAACAACATTACCTCCTTTTCGGTAGCCGATTACGCCTTCCTCTTCTCCTATGCGCGCAAGTTCGGCATCCCGGGCCTGTCGCTGGGCGCCAACGTAAAGGTGATACACAGCATTGTAGGGAGCTTTGCCACCTCCTGGGGCTTCGGCTTCGATCTGGGCGGGCAGTACAAATACAAGGACTGGGAGTTCGGGGCCGTGGGGCGCGATGTTACATCCACCTTCAACGCCTGGTCTTATACGCTCGACCCCGCAACACAGCAGATCTTTCAGGAAACCGGCAACGTAATACCCACCAACGGAATGGAAATAACCCTGCCGAGATTGCTGCTTGGGGCAGGCCGCACCTTCCGCTTCTTCAAGGATAAAGTATCGCTCTTCGCCGAAACCGACGCCGACCTTACCTTCGACGGGTTAAGGAACGCCCTTATTACTAGCAACACAGTGAGTATTGATCCCAACGCCGGGATTGAAATAGGTTACAGGGGAATTGTGTTTTTGCGCATGGGCATAGGCAACATACAGCAAACCACCGACCCCACAGGACAGCCTGTTACCAGCTTCCAGCCCGATTTCGGGGTGGGACTGAAAATTAAGTCCTTTTCGCTCGACTATACGCTAACCAACCTGGGCGGGGCTTCCGTTGCACCCTATTCCAACATCTTCTCGGTAAAATTCGATATTTACAAAAAGAAGAAAAAATAAACCAATCCCTCACTCTTAATCGGAACTATGCCTCTCCGGCGGTAAGCAAGGGAGAAAATAAAGCCTGGTGAAACTATATTTGCTTAGCTTAATAACGGCAATATGCCTTTAATTTTGTTAGCCAGCTGACCACAGGCCGCGTCAATGTCTTTACCCCGGCTGTGGCGTATGTTTGTAACAATGCCGCGGCTTTTCAAGAATTTAACAAACAGTGCCAGCCTTTCGGGGTCCGTTTGCCGGAAACCGCCTTTTTCTATCGGGTTATACTCAATAAGGTTTACCTTTGAAGGCACGGCCTTGCAAAATTCTGCCAGCCGGTAGGCGTCTTCGGGGCTGTCGTTAAAGTCATTGAAAACGATGTATTCAAACGAAACGGGAGTATGGGTGCGGTTATAATAGTATTTAAGCGATTCCTTTAACTCCTTAAGCGGAATGGATTTGTTCACGGGCATAATCTGGTCGCGCTTCTCATCACTTGCAGCGTGCAGCGAAACGGCAAGGTTAAACCGCACATGGTCGTCGCCCAATTGTTTTATCATTTTAGCTATACCGGCGGTACTTAGGGTAATACGTTTGGCAGCAAGGTTCAGGCCTGACGGCGAAGTTATCTTTTCAATGGAGCCAAGCACCTCGGCATAATTCAACAGGGGTTCACCCATACCCATGTACACTATGTTGGTAAGCGGGGTTGCAAACTTCTCCAAAGCCTGCTTTTGAATCAATACCACCTCATCGTAAATTTCATCGGCTTTAAGGTTGCGTTCCCTTTTCAACTTTGCCGTGGCGCAAAACCTGCATTCAAGGCTGCACCCTACCTGCGACGATATACAGGCTGTCATCCTCTTACCCGATGGTATAAGCACACACTCCACCTGCCTGCCGTCGAACAGCCTGAACGCATTTTTTATTGTGCCGTCGGCGCTTTCCTGCGAATGCGCAGCTACACCGCCTTCAATTACAAAGGCCTGCCCTAAAGCCTTGCGTGTTTCAAATGACAGGTTGGTCATTTCATCGAATGAGCGGGCCGACTTCTTCCACAGCCATTCATACACCTGCGCCGCCCTGAAGGCAGGTTCACCCCTTTCATGAAAAAAGGCCTTTATCTCCTCTAACTCCAAATGGCGTATGTTCTTTACGGGCATGTGCAATTCACGGGCTTTAGCTGCCACTTGTTTTTTAGGGTGTTTTCATTCAATCTTCACAGTACTAATATAGCTTTATTCCTGCAAATCTTATTTATTATTTTTTCAATGCCTCCGATTCCGGCGTTTCATGTTACCGCAAAGTTCGGAATAATCATACAAAAAATATGTTTGGACGTGCCATATGCCTAATTGGGAGTTTTTTTCCGGGCATTGGTATTTTTATCAACATTTTGTATTTTGTACTGGTTTTCTTATATATTTGTGTTTTAAAATCCATCTAATTTACGGAAATTATGTCGGGAGTAAACAAGGTTATATTAATAGGGAATCTGGGTAAAGACCCTGAAGTCCGCTATCTGGAAGGCGGAATAGCTGTTGCCAACTTTCCGCTTGCAACCACCGAAGTACATAAAAACAGGGCGGGAGAAAAGGTTGAGTCAACCGAATGGCACAACATTGTTCTTTGGCGCGGCCTTGCCGAAGTGGCGGAAAAACTCCTTAAAAAAGGAATGCAGGTTTATATAGAAGGACGGCTGCGGACCCGCACCTGGGAGGATAAGGACGGCTCAAAAAAGAAAGCCACGGAGGTGGTAGGGGAAAACCTGACCATATTAAGCCGCAAGAGCATTTCGGGCGACGGCGCCACGGAAGCCATAACGGCAGCGCCGGATGATTTGGACATAACTCCGCCTTCCGAAATATCGTTCTGATTCAATTTCAAAAACTTGGCTTGATTTGAGCAATGCCCTCTCCGGCTGCAGAACCTTATTTGCCCGTAATTTCTTAATTTTAGCTTTTTCACGGGTATGTTCTATTTCTCCACCGGTACTTTTTCGCTGATTGCCGCAGGGTTTGTCATCCTGGTGCTTATTATACTGTCTGCCTTGGTTTCCAGCGCCGAAACCGCCCTCTTTTCAATATCGGCTGCCGAAAGGTCAGTCCTTAAATCATCCGATGAGAGGCGAGACTTGCAGATTATGCATCTGTTCGATAACTCAAACCATGTGCTTGCATCATTCATTATTGCCAACAACTTTTTCAATATGAGCATCATCATACTGACAGCTTATGTAACCGAAGGCCTTATCAGCATCCATATTCATCCAGTTATCGATTCCATCATCGAAGTGGTAGGGCTAACCCTCATCATCCTGCTGATATGCGATATAATTCCGAAAGGGCTTGCTGCAAGCCATGCTCTGGGCATAACCCGCAGCCTTGTGGTGTTTATGTTCGTTATCCGTTCGGTATTCTATCCCTTTGCCTCCCTGCTTGTATTGTCAACGTCCTTTCTCGATAAATACATACTCCGCAAAAAAGCAGGGCTGTCGGCTGCAAACCTGTCCGAAGCCCTTGAAATAACGGCTCCGGCCATTCCCCATGGGCAGCGTAAGATACTGCGCGACATCATAAGTTTCGGCAATAAGGATGTAAAGGAAATAATGCAGCCCCGAATTGATATTATCGCCTTCCAGGACAACCTGCCCTTTACCGAACTGCTTAAAAAGGTTATAGACTGCGGATTTTCAAGGGTACCGATATACTCATCATCGCCTGATACCATTACCGGCATACTATACACCAAAGACCTTATTGCCCGCACCGGCGAAAGCGATTCCTTTAACTGGAAAACACTGCTGCACCCCCCCCTGTTTGTGCCCGAAAGCAAAAAGATAAATGACCTGCTGGAGCAGTTCCGCGAGGATAAAATTCACCTTGCCGTGGTGGTAGACGAGTTCGGAGGCACCTCCGGCATTGTAACTATGGAGGATATTGTGGAAGAAATACTGGGTGAGATCCGCGATGAATTTGACGAAGACAAGCTCATTTATTCAAGGCTGGATGAACACAATTACGTGTTTGAAGGAAAAATATCGCTTATTGATTTTTGCCGGATAACCGAACTCGACCCCGTGATATTCCAGGAGCACAAAGGAGGCGCAGATACCCTTGGCGGTTTTGTAATTGAACTGGCGGGGAGAATACCAGATAAAAAGGAACAGGTAAAATTTGCCAATCTCACCTTCAGCATCGAAGCCGCAGATAAAAGAACGGTGCAGCGCATCAGGGTAACCTTGTGAACCTTAAACCGGGCGCTTTTTACCTGAAATTACCCCCGTCCTGCCCGCTGCCGGGTATTTCCCCGCGGTCCAGCTCCTCCTGCAGGTAGTGGTATTTAGCCTTTAATGAATCGAGGTTGTGCTGGGTAAACTCATACCTCTGCGGGTTGGTAAGCACGCCGTTACGGTATTTCAGCGTATCCAAGGTTCCCGCATCATCGTCGGTATTGAATAGCCAGTCGCCGTCCCTTTCATTGTTTTTATACATACCTTCCACTTTAGGCGATTCGGCGTTGCCGTCGTCATAGGTTACAAACCTGCCTTCCTTGCTATTGTTTACAAAGTTGGACTGCAATTGCAGCTGTCCGTCACTGTAAAAGTGCTGCCACAGGCCGTTGAGCATGCCATTGTGCCAGTTCTTTATTTCCATTACCGTACCGTCGGGATAATAGGTGATGGTTTTGCCTTCCTTGTTCCCGAACTGATATTCTTCGGTTGAAACGAGTTTCGACGACTCGCTGTAGTACTTCCATACACTGTCCATCTTCCGGTTCACAAACTTACCTGTGGCGTATATTCCCCCGCTTTGGTAAAACATCCTTGTATGCGCCACTTCTCCGTTGCGCGAATACACTGTAATGTTCTGTATGCTGTCGTTATCCCAATAATATTTAAAAACCCCAATTGGTTTATCGTTTTTAAACCACCCTTTGTATCTTAACTTGCCGTTGGCATATCGCTTTTCCCACAGTCCCTGCTTACGGCCCTGCTCATCGGTACGGTTCATGGCCTTGCCCGTATCTGCAAAAATATAAATGGTTTTAAGGCTGTCGGCCTGGATAAGTGGAATGGAATCGTGCACCTGTGCGCCTGCAAAACAGGGTATAAGCAACAATGCGAACAGTGCCAGTCTTAAACTAAAACCGGCGCCCGGGATTACTGGTTTGTTCACGCTTTTTGGCTTGATTCCCATTACAGTCAAATTGAACATTTTACCTCTGCGCCTAATTCCATCCGTTAGCAAGCACATCGGCTATGTGCATTGTTTTCAGATCTACATTATGCTTTTTTATATAACTTTCAATATGCAGCAGGCACGAGGTGTCGGTAGATATAATATATTTTGCCCCCGTTTCCAGTGCATTCTTAACCTTATCGGAAACCATTCCTACGGCAATGGGTTCAAATTTTGCCGAAAAGGTACCCCCGAATCCGCAGCATGTTTCGGTATACTTCATTTCGCGCAGCTCCAGCTTGCGCACCTGTGCCAGAAGGGTGCGGGGTTCCTGCTTCATGGAGCATTCCCGCAGCGCAGCACAGGAATCGTGGTAGGTAGCCACTCCTTCAAGCGTGGCGCCGAAATCGGTCATCTTCAAAACATTTACCAGAAAAGAGCTGAACTCATGAATATTACCCGACACCTGCTTCTGTTCGTTGTGCAGCACCGAATTGTAAAACATATCGGGGAAGCTGTTTTTTACAAAGCCCACGCACGATGCCGAGGGCGAAACAATATAACGGTCGTTCTGGAATTCATATATGAACTTTGAAGCCACCTTTTTGGAATCGTTCCAGAAACCGGCGTTAAAAGCAGGCTGCCCGCAGCAGGTCTGCTCGGCGTTATAATTTACCGTGCAACCCGCTTTTTCCAGCACCTTAACCATGTTCATTCCGGTCTGCGGGTAAAGCTGGTCCATAAAGCATGGAATAAAAATATCCACTATCATAGAATGCAAAAGTACGAATAATGCCTTGTATGTTAATAATTAGAAAATAAAGGAGGTTTTGTAAATCAAAACATATTTAACTTTGACGGAATTAATGCCTTCCTATTCAACTAACGGCAAATGATGCAGAAAAAAAGATGGTTCATAGCCGCACTCCCTTTTCTGCTTGCGCCGTTTATTGCGGGTGCGCAGGATTCGCTACTGGGCAGAAAAGGAATAGGCATTGATGCCGGATTCACCATTGCCTATCCCATTCTGTTTTCCCAGTATCAGTACAATTCAAGCTATTCGCCTGTTAGCGGCGGAGGCCCGCTCATTATTGCCTCATACGACTATTCATTTGTTAACCGCAAACATTCCATCTTCGGCATCAGGTTCAAGGGCGGCTACTTTCAGAACCATTACCTCTATCAGGTTACACCCACAGGGGGCGGCGCCGTTGCCAATGAGTCTGAATACAGGAGCTATCTGGGCGCAGGCATCGGATTATACATGATAAAAAAAATAAAAAAAGTGGGCTTTTACAACGAGGTGAAC
>VFSW01003048.1_pt1 | contig 25128 bp, 25 predicted proteins | sample 5358111 | NCBI WGS metagenome assembly VFSW01 (sample SAMN11554181, study PRJNA540505) | mine drainage metagenome | isolation source: sediment from site ElyBrook_90M | place: USA: Ely Copper Mine, Vershire, VT | collected 2017
CCTTGTCGCCGCGCGCATCATCCTGCGCAAGGCTCCCGGCCGCGACCGCTCGATCGCCCAGGCCGAATCCCAGCCGCCGACCGGCCAGTCCGGCAGTCTGCCTCCCGGACATCCGCAGGTCATCCAGCTTCCCGCCGAGGCCCGCAAATTCATCGACAGCGTGCAGGCCGCCGCCAACGCGCACCCCAACGACATCGCCGCATGGGACAAGCTTGGCGATGTCGCCTCGCGCGCCGCCACCTTCGATCCGTCCTACTACGCGCTCGCCTCCAGCGCCTACGCGCATGTGTTGAAGCTCGCGCCCGACGATCTCGGCGCGCTCCGCGGCGTCGGCAATATCGATTTCGACAATCAACACTACGACCAGGCGATCGCCGCCTACGAGCATTACCTCGACAAGCGGCCCGACGATCCGCAGGTCCGCACCGATCTCGGCACGATGTATCTCTCGACCGGCTCCAACGACATGGCGCTCAGCGAATACAACAAGGTGATCGCCGCGCATCCGAAATTCTTTCAGGCCTACTTCAATCTCGGCGTCGCCTACGCGCAGCAGAGCGATGAACGCAACGCCCACGCATCATTCATGAAGGCGCTCGCGCTCGCACCCGATGACCAGTCGAAGTCCCGGGTCAATCAGATGCTCGCATCGCTCGCCGCGCCGATTCCGAATCCGCAAGCTGCGCCCGGCGCCGCGCCGCCTCCGGCGTTCACCTCCAACGGCACCTTTCAGGGCGACTTCGAGCAGATGGCGCGTGGGCTTCCGATCGCCGGCATCAAAGTGAGTTCCGTCCAATGGCCGTCCGCCGATCACGCGCGCCTGATGATGAACGATTTTCCGATGGATCAGATGCCGCCGTTCGCCGCGGCCAAATTCCTCGGCGACCTGCAATCCGGCGCCGCCTCCGTGATGGGCGCGCATCACCTGAGCGCTCCGCTCACCGTCGATATCGTCGATCTTGCGAGCAACCGTGCGATGCAATCCGTCACGGTCAACGCCAGCGCCGCGTCCGCCGCGGCGAATCCGTAAATCCGCCCGCGCCAGTTACATCTTCGTTGCGTCTTTCCTGACCGGCGGGGTATAGCGGGGATGCCGGCGCGGAGTTCGCGCTTCTCCTCATCGCGCAAACCAGCGCGCCTCCTCTTCGATTACCGCGCCCGCTCCACAACTCAGGACGGATACGCCGATGCCGAAAGTCAAAGTCGCAACAGCTAGCGAGGTCGCTGAAGGCGGGACGCTTCGCGTCGACGCCAAAGGCCTGCCGCTTCTCATCTCGAGGATCGGCGGACGCTTCTCCGCGATCGACGCAATCTGCTCCCATGCCGGCGGCCGCCTCGAAGACGGCGACCTCAGGGACGGATGCGTCATCTGTCCAATCCACGAGGCCGTCTTCGATCTCGCTTCCGGCAAAGCCTCACCGGCAACTTCCTGGGCAACCGATCTCCAGAGCTACTCGGTAACGATTTCCGGCGACGACCTTTACGCCGAAGTCCCACAGCGTCGCCACGATCAGCCAGCCGCCGCCAGCACCGATTCTGCCGCCTGCCCCTTCTCCGGCGCATCACTGGGAATCGATTTCGACCCGCTCGCGCCCGATCAGCGCGAATCTCCCTTCGACGTGTATGCCAAGGCGCGCCGCGAGATGCCGATCTTCTACAGCGATCGCTTCGACCTCTGGGTCGTCACCCGCTACCACGATATCGTCGCGATCCTCAAAGACCCGATGCGCTTCTCGTCGGCGCAATCGCTCGCCGTCGATACTTCCACCCCGCCCGAAGTGCAGGCCGTCCTCGACACCGGCTTTCCCGCCACGCCCACGATGGTCACCGCCGACCCGCCCGTGCATACGCGCTTTCGCGAGCTGGTCGGGCGAGCGTTTACCTCGCGCCGCGTGATGGAATTCGCGCCGCGGATGCGCGAGATCGCCAACCGCATCCTCGACGGCTTTTGCCGCGACGGCCGCGGCGATATCGTCCGCCAGTTCGCCTATCCGCTCCCGATGGAGATCATCGCGGAAATTCTCGGCGTCCCCGCCAGCGACATGGCGACTTTCAAGCGATGGTCCGACGACATGTCGGCGCGCTTCTCACCGCTTCCACTCGAACGCAACATCGAATGCGCGCGCAGCGAAGTCGAGTTCCAGCATTACTTCGCCGGCCTGCTCAAGGATCGCGAGCAAAGTCCCCGGAGCGATTTCCTGACCGACCTGTTGCGGGCCCGGATCAAGGGCGAAAGCCCACTCGATTTGCTCGAGATGCTCAGCATCCTCAAGCAGTTGCTGATCGGCGGCAACGAAACCTCGACCAATCTCATCAGCAGCATGATCCTTCTGCTCTTGAATGATCGCTCGCAACTCGAAGCCGTTATCCGCGATCCGAGCCTCAGGCAAACCGCCGTCGAAGAGGCGCTTCGGCTCGATTCACCCGTGCAGGGCCTCTTTCGCTCAACTACTGAGGATGTCGATTTCGCTGGCGTCGCAATTCCAAAGGACGCCCATCTCTATCTTCTCTACGCCTCGGGCAATCGCGACGACGCCCGCTTCGCCGATCCCGATCGTTTCGACGTCCATCGCGCCGATTCCCACAACCATATGGCATTTGGGTTCGGCATCCATTTCTGCATCGGCGCGCCGCTCGCACGGATTGAAGGCCGCATCGCGCTCGACGCCCTTCTCGATCGCCTCCCCAACCTGCGCCTTGCGCCCTCGCAAGCGCTCGCTCATCATCCGCATTTCTTTCTGCGCGGACTGAAGCATCTCAACCTTGAATGGGACGCCGCCTGAGGAGCTCCTTATTCCAGGAACCTCCAGGTATCGGCGCCGGCGCCGCATATCCGCCATCGCGGCACCACGATCTTCGCGTCGGGCGTCTCATCGAACGTTACTTCGACCGGATGGCCGATCGCCGTTTCCGCCTCGTCGTTGGTCAGCACTCCGGCGACCCGCGTTACTGATCCATCCGCCTCGCGGCAGTCGTCGAGCTCGATCACCGCGACCACGTAGGGCGCCGCCGGGATGAACGCGCCCAGGATCGGCTGCGTCACCACGCAGTAGCTGTGAATCATGCCGCGGCCCACGGTCTCGAACCACCCGAGATCCATCGAAGTGCATTTCGCGCAGGCCGGCAGCGGCGGAAAAAATTTATGCCCGCACGATTTGCACTGCCGCACCAGGTACTTGCGCTGCTTCGTTCCCTCCCACCACTGCCTGGTGTCGGGGTCGGGCAGGATACGGAGCTTCGAGTAGTCAATCTGTCCGGGCATGTTCAATACCTTCTTTCAGTGATTGGCCGCGGCCGCCGCGCTCGATCACGATTAGGCTAGTCCGCTCTCAGGCGACGATCCCGCGCAGGATAGCCGAGCTGCTGGTCGTCTCGGTGCCCCATCCCATCGCACAACATATTCGCGCGCGCCTGAGCTGGCGGCATCCCGCCTTGCGATCGTAGGTATGCTTGCCTTCCGCCCATCCGGGACAGGCGTCGTCCGCGCGATGCCGTAGTTGGCGCACGTTCTCGATTATCATCTGCACGCCGTGCGTGTAGCCTTCCGACAGATGGCCGCCGGAAAGATTCGACGGCAGCTTGTTGTCGATTTGCAGCGTGCCGCCCTTGACGAAATCCTTGGCCTCGCCCCGGCCGCAAAATCCATACGCTTCGAGCTGGATTATCGTCGTGAAGGTGAAGGCGTCGTAACACGAAACGAAATCGACGTCTTTCTGGCTGATCCCCGCCATCCCGAACAGCCGATTCCGCCCGTAGTTCCCGCCCACGTAATGGATTTCGCCGCGCGAATAGTTCCACGCCGGGCTCTCGGTCAGCGTCCGCGCCGTACCGCCCATGATAAAAACCGGCGGCTGTCGCAGATCGTAGGCGCGCTCGCGCGAAGTCACGATTATCGCCGCCGAGACATCGGTCTCCTGGCAGCAATCGAGCAGCCGGAACGGCTTGACCACCCATCGCGACCGCTGATGGTCTTCGATCGTGATCGGCGATCGCATCAGCGCCTTCGGATTCAGGCTCGCGTGCAGCCGATGCGCCACTGCCACTTCGGCAAACGCCTTCGTCGTGCATCCCGTGTCACGCAGATAACGCATCGCGCTCAGCCCGAAGCGCTGCGCCGGCGTCGTCCACCCCCACGGCATGAAGAACTGATTGTCGCCCTCGGCGGTTGCCGCGGCGGCCGGACCGCCCGGCGCCTGACCGCCCATCCGACGGCCCGACCGTCCGTTCATCGCGCGGAAGATCACCATCGTTTTGCAGTAGCCCGCCTCGATAAGCCCGATCGCATGCGCGATCAGCGCCTCCGTGCTCGAGCCGCCGCCGAAAATATCGACCGCGTAGTTGAGCCGCATCCCAAGCGCGGTCGCGACATGGGCCGAGGTCGTCGAGTCCCCGGTCTGATAGCTCGTCATGCCATCGATATCGCGATGGTCGAGGCCGGCATCAGCCATCGCCTTGCGAATCGCCTCGCACGCCATCGAAAGCGTGGTGCGATTCGAAGGCCGCATATGAGGCGTCTCGCCGACGCCGACGATACAGTACTTGTCCGTGAGGGATCCCATCGGGTTCCTCTTCTTTCGCCTAAGGCGCGAGCCACGTCCGCCAGGCCGGACCGCTTTCGCCCATCCGCGCCCTGTTCGAGACTCGATTATCGCGGACGGCGGCGCGCGGACCACGAATCCGCAGGAACTCGCAGCCGCGCCGCCCGCACGCTATCTGTTGGCGCGCAGTTCGATCGTGTTGCCGTCGGGATCGAGCACCCAGATCTGCTGCCCGAGCATCTTAAGCTCTTTCTCTGAAATCCCGTCCATCTTGAATCCGAGCGAATCCAGATATTCGATTCCGAGTTCCTTGAGCTTCGCCTTGGCGGCTTCCAGATCATCGACCTCGAACGCCATATGCGGCCCGGTCGGATCGATCCCGTCGCGCTTGCGGCTTTGAATCAGATGGATTTGATTTCCACCCACGCCGTACCACATTCCGCCCACCGGTATATTGGGGCGCGGAATGCGCTCGAAGCCGAGCACGTTCTCGTAAAACTGCTTGCTCTTCTCAACATCAGTTATCCTGACAGCCGAGTGCGCAAAAGACTTGAGCTTTATCATAGAGGCGCTCTCCGTTGGTTAAGCCGGCGGCCGGGCATAAGGCCCGGGCTCGCGCGACGGTTGTGATTTCCAACTTCCTGGCGCGCAAGCAATCGATCACAAGCGCGCTTGAACCCAATTCGCGATACCAACTCCCGATCTTTTCCGCTACTCCCGCGCCGCGGCCGCCGGCCGCAGTTTGTAACGAATCTGCATCCGCTTGGGACTTCCGACAAAGGTCGAGGCCGTATACTCGGTCGGCGCGGCAAGCTCGATCGAGTCAAGCCTCGGCAGCAGCTCGCGGAAAAACGCGCGCAACTCCATGCGCGCCAGATGCGCTCCGAGACAGAAGTGAACCCCGATCCCGAACGCCAGATGCTCGCCGGCATTGACGCGCGCCACGTCGAATCGAAACGGATCCGAAAATACCGCGTCGTCGCGATTCGCCGAGAGATACGACATCAGAAGCCCGTCGCCGGCTCGAATCCGGGTCTTGCCCAGTACGTAGTCCTCCTGCGCGTAACGCATGAAGTGCCTGACCGGCGTCACCCATCGAATCATCTCGTCGACGGCATTGTCGATTAAATCCGGCTTGCTCTGCAGGAGCCGTAACTGCTCGGGATTCCGAATCAGCGCCTCCAACCCGCCCGCGAGCGAACTCGAGGTCGTGTCGTGGCCGGCCGTCGCGACAATCACGTAGTAGCTGAAGGTCTGCAAATCGCGCAGCGGCTCGCCGCCAATCCTGCCGTTGGCGATCGTCGAGGCAAGATCGCCCGTCGGATTCGCGCGCCGCTCGGCGGTCACGCGATTGAAGTATTCGGCGAAGTCGAGCACCGCCGCGTTGATCGCCTGTGCCCGATCCGCGCCCGCCGCGAAATCCGGGTCCTCCGCTCCGAAGAGTTTCTGCGTCAGATCAAGCATCCGCGGCTCATCCGCTTCCGGAACGCCGAGGATTCCCATGATCACTTCCAGCGGATAGAAGCGCGCGACATCCATCGCGAAATCGCACTCGCCGCCGTGCTCGAGCATCCCGTCAACGTGCTTGCGCGCCAGATCCAGGATGCGCGCCTCCATCATCCGCCGCAGGTTCATCGGCTTGAACCAGTCGTTCGCGACGCCGCGGTATGCGCGATGCTCGCCGCCGTCCATGTGGATCAGCGTCTTCAGCCCGGCGCCGGCCGAGTCCATATGCTCGAACGCGCCGCGCGGAAAAAGCACCGAATGCGCCGTATTCAGAAACCTGTCGTTCTGCCGCTCGATCTCGACGACGTCGGCGTGGCGCGTCACCGCCCAAAACGGATCGAAGCCGTCCGCCTCGACGCGATGGACTGGATCGTCCCGGCGCAGCCGCGCCGCCACGGCATGCCACGCGTCAAGGTCCGCGTAGGCCCTGGGATCGATGAATATCGCTTCCGCTTCCTTACGCGAGGGCATCGTCGGGTCACTCATGATGCATTCTTAATCGGCTAATGCAGCTCGGCGCCGCCGGCGACGACCAGCGTCGTGCCGGTCACGTTGTCGGTGCGGGAGAGATATACTACCGCCTCGCCGATATCAGCGGGCGTCTGTTCGCGATTGAGCAGCGTCCGCGATCCGACGGTCTGCTCGAACATTGTCGCTTCCGAACCGCCCCACAACTTGCTCAGGTACTTGTTGAGCAGGTCGGTCCACATGGCAGTCCGCAGAAAGCCGGGGCATACCGCGTTGACCCGGATATTCGCCGGCCCAACCTCCATCGCCAGCGCCTGCGTGAGCGCGATCACGGCGAACTTGCTCGCACAATACGCCGACAATCCGCCGTAGCCGGTCTTGCCCGCGATCGACGCGATATTGACGATCGCGCCCTCCTTGTTCTTGGTCATGTGCGGAATCGAGGCCTTGGCGCACAGGAACGGCCCCTTCGCGTTGACCGCCATGACGCGGTCCCACGCCTCCTCGGCCATCTCGACCACCGTGCCGGCGGCGATAATGCCTGCGTTGTTGACCAGGATATCGAGCGCGCCCAGTTTCGCTACCGTCTCGGCCGCCATCCGTTCGCAATCGGCCAGCCGGGTCACGTCGGCAAGGATTGGAATCGCGCGCACGCCGAGCGCTTTGACCTCTTCGACGGTGCCCAGCAGGTCGCTCTGCGCCGCGAGATTATAGGCCAGCGCCGCATCCGCCGGATTCCCGAGATCGACCAGCGCGACATTCGCGCCTGCGGCCGCGAGCTTGAGCGCGATTCCGCGCCCGATCCCGCGCGCCGCGCCGGTCACGATCGCGTTCTTGCCCTTCAGTTCCATCGTCGATGCCTCTCGTGCCGGTATCTAGCACGGCCGCTCGCCCCATCACCAATGAAACAGTCTAGCGTGCGACTGCGCCCAAGCGGCCGGCCACGCCGATGACTCCGCGAGCGATTCGATCTAATTGGTGAAAAAAATCAATCGAAGGCGCTGAGACCGGTCAGGTCGCGGCCCAGGATCAGCGTCTGGACATCGAAGGTTCCCTCGTAGGTGTTGACGGTTTCGAGATTCAGCATGTGCCGGATAACCGGATACTCGACCACGATTCCGTTGGCGCCGAGCATGTCGCGCGCCATCCGCGCCACATCGAGCGCCATGCCGACATTGTTGCGCTTGGCGAACGACACGTGTTCCGGGCGATATTTGCCGGCATCCTTGAGCTGGCCGAGCCGCATGCATACGAGTTGCGCCTTGGTTATCTCGGTCATCATCGCGACCAGCTTGTTTTGCACGAGCTGATAGCCGGCGAGCGGCCGTTTGAACTGCTTGCGCGATTTGGTGTAGTCAAGCGCACACTGATAGCAGCTTCGCGCCGCGCCGACCGCGCCCCACGCGATACCGTAGCGCGCTTGCGTAAGCGACGAGAGCGCGGCGCGCAGGCCGCGCGCCTCGGGGAGCCGATCGCTGTCGTCGAGCCGCACGTCGTCGAACAGCAGCTCCGACGTGATCGACGCGCGCATCGAAAATTTGCCCTTGATATTGCGGGTGGTGAAGCCGGCCTTGCCGCGATCGACGATAAAGCCGGTGATTCCGTCCTCGGTGCGCGCCCAGACAATTGCCAGGTCGGCGATCGAGCCGCTGGTGATCCAGCGTTTGGTTCCGTTGAGAATCCATCCGCGGCCGTCGCGCCGCGCGCGAGTTTCCATGCCGCCCGGATCGGAGCCGTGGTCAGGCTCGGTGAGACCGAAGCATCCGATCAGTTTGCCCTTGGTCATCTCGGGGAGATAACGGCGTTTCTGTTCTTCCGATCCGCAGTTGTAGATCGAGTACATCGCGAGCGCACTCTGCACCGACGCGAATGACCGCAGTCCGGAGTCGCCGGCTTCGAGCTCCTGCATCATCAGACCATAGGAGATGTTGTTCATTCCGGCGCATCCGTAGCCGTGGAGATTCGCGCCGAACATTCCCAACTCGGCCATCGGTGCAATCAGATTTTTGGGGAAAGTTTCGTTCGCGAAATGACTTTCGATGTGCGGGATTATTTCACGCTCGACGAAGGCACGGACGGTGTCGCGGGTCATGCGCTCCTCGGAGGTCAGCAGCTCGTCAAGGTCGAAGAAGTCCAAATAATTTAATGAATCCGGCATCTTATAACTCCAGGGCGGTTTCGTGGCGGCATTTCCGAACGGCAAGGCAGCAGCCTTAACGAGGCATTGATTGGGGCTCAGGTATCAAATAGACTTATATGCAGATGTAATTGTTATGCACATCGAGACACTAAAGGTCTTCTGCGACATCATCGAAAGCGGCAGCGTTTCTTATGCGGCCTCACAGAACTTCGTCACCCAGTCGGCGGTCAGCCAGCAGGTCCGCTCGCTGGAGGAGAAGTACGAGTGCCGATTGTTAGAACGCGCGCGCGCGGGTGTCAAACCGACCCCTGCGGGTCAGATTCTCTATAATTGCAGCAAGGAGATAGTGCGGCGGTTCGTCGAACTTGAAAATCGCTTGCGCGAGATCGGTTCGGTGGTTGCCGGGTCGATCCGGGTCGGCACCGTATACAGCGTCGGGCTGCATGAACTACCGCCCTATCTGACCGAGTTTCTGCGGAACTATCCGCAGGTCAACGTCCATCTCGAATATCTTCGTTCCAACAATATCTACGAGGATTTAATTGAAGGCAAAATAGACTTGGGCGTCGTCGCCTATCCGGCCAAGCGCAGCCAGGTGATGACCATCGCGTTTCGCAACGACGACCTGGTGCTGGCGGTGCCGCCCTCCGATCCGCTTGCGCGGCATGCCAAAGTCAGCGTGCGCGATCTGATCGGGCAGAAGTTCGTTGGTTATGAGCGTGACCAGGCGACGCGCAAGGCTTCCGATCGAATTCTCCGCGAGCATGGCGTCCGGCCGAACTACACGATGGAGTTCGACAATATCGAGACCATCAAGCGCGCGGTCGAGATTGGCCAGGGACTCGCTATCGTCCCGCGTTCGACGGTCGATCGCGAGACCGCCACGGGCTCGCTAAAGATGCTCGAATTCACCGAAGGCACCTTTACGCGCCCGCTCGCGATCATCTACAAGCGCGGGCGCGAATTGTCGCCGGCGGTGCGCAAGTTCGTCGAGGTTCTGACCGCGGGAAACAATCCTTCGCCATGGACCAAGGGCGATCGCACCGAGGCCGCTCCCAAAGGCGAACGCGCCTCGCGTCCCGAAAGAGCCGAGAAGGCGGACCGGGCGGCCGAGCGGAGCGCCTGACCGTCAGGCGAACGCGTTTTTCAAGCGCTCGCGGTCGAACCCCGCAATTATCTCCGCGCCAGCGACGGTCAGATGCCGCTTGATCAGGTTCGGATCCTCGACCATCAACTTAATCGCGTCGGCCTGCGTCAGCTTCTTGCCGGCGAGGGCCTTGGCCTTGAACGCCGGGCTTTTGGGATTCAGGAAGTCGCGCGGGTCGCGGCCCTTGAACAGCTCTCTCAGCTCGGCGGCACTGAGCGGATTCTTGGCGTAGTCGCGTTCGTCGAGCGCCACGCCGATTTCGTCGCGCAAGAAACTTCTTGCGTTTCTACAAGTCGTTCAAGTCGACTTCCAGAGAAACCTTGCCTGTCTCATTTGCCTCTCCGATTGGCGGGTTGAGAAGACACCCGGCATCAGGATCGCGGAGTAAAATCGCGAAATGCCCGGCCTCACTCGACGGTGGTATTCGGAAGCGGCGGAGCGTTGACTGCGGCCGGCGCGTTGCCGCTGACCGGACCTGTGCCGCGATCGATCGGCTGCGGCGCCATCGTGGTGGGCGCCGAGGCGGTCGAAGCCGAGTTCGATTCCGCGGGCACACTCGAGACCGGACCGCTCGCGCCATTGTCGGCGGGCGTGTTAGTCGGCCCGCTGAAATGGATCGGCTCCTTGCCGCTCACCATGTCAGGGGTCAGGACGTAATCGCCGCCGAGCGAGCTGCGCCATACGGTATTGGCGGTTTGCGTGTTGCCGCCGGTCAGCACATAGGTCGCGCCGCCCGCGATACCACCGAGGATCCCGTAAACGAGCTTGGCCGGAACATACAGAATATTACCGGCGACGGTACCGGCGCCGACGCCCACGCCGCCCCAGTTGACTCCGCCGCTGGGCGGCTGCGACACCTGCGGGGGTGCGCTTCCCGATCCCAGGGTCATACCGGAGTTGTCCTGCGCCATCGCCGATGCCGCCATCGCCAGCATCGCCATCATTGCCACGAGCAAAGTTGCCCTTTTCATAACCACATCCTCCTCATCCCCCAAACGCGGACTGAATCACGTCCTGTTCAAGGACATTTATTCCCCTCTGTACTTTTATTCCGTTCTGAGCACCGCTTCCACCGGTAGCAAGCCGATAAGATGCGCGAAGGCGCGTTCGAGATAATCACGGTCCTTGGATTCGAGCGTAAGCTTGACGCGATACTCGGGGTCGCCGATACGCGGGTACGAGCCCAGCAGGAGCGCGGGAAACTGGGCGAGGCAGGCGTTAAGATGCTCGGCGATAGCGCCTTCGCTGGCCGAGGTGTAGATCGCGCGCATGAAGTAGGGATCGGTCGCGAAGCGATCCTTTAGCGCGAGCAGCTTGGTTTCAAAGAGCTGCGGGATACCCGGCAGGATGTAGACGTTTTCGACCTGCACGGTGGGAAAGCGGATATCGCCGCCGCTATTGAGGATCGCGCCGTCGGGGATGATCGCCATCTTGAGGCCGGCGGCATTGACGCGGTCGGTCATGTGGCGGCGGATGAGGCCTTCGAGTTCGGGATGGGCGATAAGCTTGCGGCCGAAGGCGGCGGCAACGCCTTCCATCGTGACGTCGTCATGGGTGGGGCCGACGCCGCCGGAGGTGAGCACGATATCGAAGCGGGCGGCGCATTCGCGCACCTCCGCCGCGATCACATCGAGTTCATCAGGGATGACGGAGATTCGCTGAAGTGCGACGCCGACCTGGCGGAGCTGGCACGCCGTGAAGTAGGCATTGCTGTCGCGGATTTTCCCGGACAGAATTTCGTTGCCCACCACAACCAGCGCGCAGGTTCGCTCTTTCATAGCGCCGACGGTCCCGTCGACCGTCTCGTTTTGATTATCGCAGCCGTTGCGGCGATCGAGCAATGCCCCCGCATTCGTAGGCGCTCCCCGATGCTTGTGCCTATGCTGCGCGCGGCGGGCGCTGGCTGGACAAGGCGGTTGATGTCGTTCAACTTCAATAGGCGAGCGGTCGAGGATCAGGGGAGAGCAAGGTTCGTGCGGGCACCGCGAATTCGAGGAAGATGATGGGTCCGATAGGAAAAGGAATTTTTCTGACCAAGGGCGTGGGCAAACATCGCGAGAAGCTCACTTCCTTCGAGCTTGCTCTTCGCGACGCCCGGATTGCGGAGTTCAACCTGGTCCGCGTCAGCTCGATTTTTCCGCCGGGATGCAAAGTGATCTCGATTCAGGACGGACTGCGGCAGCTAAGCCCCGGACAGATCGTTTACGCTGTGATGTACGATAACGCGACCGACGAGCCGCATCGGCTGGTCGCCGCTTCAGTCGGACTGGCGATTCCGGCGGACCGGAATCAATACGGTTATCTGTCGGAGCATAAGAGCTTCGGGCAGACCGACGAGAAAGCGGGCGACTACGCCGAGGACCTGGCCGCGAGCATGCTGGCAACGATTCTGGGAGTGGAGTTCGACCCCAACGTCAGCTACGACGAGCGCAAGGATATCTGGAGAATGTCGGACAAGATCGTGACGACGCGCAACGTAACACAGTCGGCGATCGGCGATCGCGACGGGCTGTGGACCAGCGTGGTTGCGGCGGCGGTGTTCGTCGATATGTCCAACGGCTGATGCTTCGTGCGCGTCGTTTGGCGGGCGGTGGCACAAGAGCCGATCCCGCGCGTCGATTCCCTTCAAGATTTGACAGGCTTTGCCAGAGGGATAAACTTCAACCATGCCCGGGAAGATAACCAGCATCAACATCTCGTTGCCCAGGAAGCTGCGCACGGAGATGGAGCGCAAGATCAATCGCGAGGCCTATAGCTCGGCGAGCGAATACGTGCACGCGCTTATCCGCAAAGACTTGCACGCCCAGGCTGTCGAGCAGGTGGACCAGATGCTGCTGGGGGCTGAATTCCGGCCCCGCAGAGCCGTATGATAAGAAATGGCTCGAAGGCCTGAAGGCCGGACTCAGGAAGCCAGCACGCCGGCATCGTGCCTGAAATCTTCATCCACGCGCAGGCGCGTCTGGATGTGGGGCTGATGATGACCCGGCTTCCCAGTTTCGATTTTCTACCGAGCGAGCCCGGAGACAATCGAGATTATCCGCGTGCTTCACAACAGCCGCGACTTGCCATCCGAACTCCGGGATTCCTGAATCGAGAGCTATTTATCGACGCCTGAGCAGAGCCGAGCGATTGAGGTACCAGGCGCATCGCTGCGGGTGAGGCGACTCCGCGATTTGCGCCGCAGCGGGCTTTTGCTAGCGTCGCCCCAGACCCGTCAGGAGCCGTACCCAATGCGTGACGTCAAATTCGGACTCTTTCTTCCCACCGGCAATTTCGACCAGGCGCGGACGGTGGCCGAAAGGGCCGATTCCCAAGGCTTCTATTCGGTTTCGATCAACGATCACTTCTTCGCCCCCGGGCAACCGCCGCCGACGCCGCAGCTCGAATGCTTTACCACCCTGAGCGCGATCGCAGCGGTTACCCGCAACGTGCGTATCGCACCGGCGATGGCCGCGATGTCGTTCCGCAACCCGGCGCTGCTGGCCAAGATGGCCTCGACGCTCGACGTAATCAGCCATGGCCGGTTCATCCTCGGGATCGGTGCGGGCTGGCTGCGCGATGAATATCACGCGCACGATTATGCCTATCCCACCAACCGCCAGCGGCTGGACCAGCTCGCCGAGGGCCTCAAGCTGATCAAGGCGATGTGGACGCAGGAAGCGCCGACCTACCACGGCCCGTTCTTCAAGGTCGAGAACGCGTACAATCATCCGCGCCCCGTGCAGCAGCCATATCCGCCGATCATGATTGGCGGCAGCGGACGCAAGCTTTTGGAAATCACCGCGCGCGAAGCCGATATCGCCAATCTCGCCCCGCCGATCACGCGCGGGCGCCTCGACGCGGAGATGAGGGTCAAATTCGACAAGCCTCGCCTGCAGCGGAAAATCGCGCTGCTCCGTGAACTCGCGACGGCCGCGGGCCGCGACCCCGACGCGATCGAGATCAGCGGCTTCTGCGCGATTACCGTCACGCGCGAGCAGAGCGAGGCCGATGCTGCCGTCGCAGCCACGATGAAAGCGGGGGGCTTTCTCAATGAGGAGGCGGTGCGGAACTCGCCCTCGATGCTCTTCGGAACGCCGGATCAGATGAGGCGTGAGATCCGCGCGCGGATCGAGGAGTTCGGCATGACCTACTTCATCGTGGCGGGGAGCCGCGCGTCAGTCGATCTTTTCGTCTCCGACGTTATGCCGGAATTTGTTCGGTAATCGTTTTTGCGGATCGACCTTAGGGTCATGGTGCCGAGGATAGCGGGGGGGCGATCGATTCGAGGCTTTGGCCTTCGGCGGCGACACCGAGCAGAAGCTCGACGGCCGCCGCCGCGAACATCAGGGCGGCCGCGACCAGATATCCATACATCAGGGCGGTGCGGCTTCCGGTATCGATAAGGCGGCCGAAAAACCAGGGCGCGACGATTCCGCCCACGGCAGTACCGGCCGAGTAGAAGACCGCGATCGCGAGCGCGCGCATCTCGAGCGGGAAAATTTCGCTCACGGTCAGATAGGCGGAACTCGCGGCGGGCGACGCGAAGAAAAACATCACGGTCCATAGCGCGGTCTGCGAGAAGGTCGAGAGCGCACCGTGCGCGAAGAGCCATCCGATCGCGACCATCAGCGCCGCCGAGATCGCGAAGGTGGCCGAGATCATCCGGCGGCGGCCGATGGTATCGAAAAAATGGCCGAGCACGATCGGTCCAAGAAAATTTCCGAGCGCGAACGGCAGCAGATAGAAGCCAGTGCCGTCGGCCGGGACGCCATAGAAATGATGCAGCACGAGCGCGTAGGTGAACAGGATCGCGTTGTAGGTGAAGGCCTGCGCGACCATCAGGGTGAGCCCGAGTATCGAGCGCGAGCGATAGGTGGTGACCATCGGAGCGAGCACCGCGCGAAGGCCGAAGTGGCGGCGCGGATGGATTTTGAGGACGCGATCGCGCGGCGGATCGGGAAGCGGAGCGCCGGTCTCTTCGGCGACAGTGCGCTCGATTTCGGCGACGACGTTCTCGGCTTCATCACGATACCCGTGCGTCAGCATCCAGCGCGGGCTTTCGGGGATGAATCTGCGCAAGAAAAGGATTCCCAGACCAATCAGCGCGCCGATTCCGAAGCCGAAACGCCATCCGAGGTAGTAGGGAAAAATCCGCGGGTGCAGGATGAGCACGGTGGAAGCTGCGCCCGCCGCCGCGCCGAGCCAGAAGCTCCCGTTGACGATCAGGTCGACGCGGCCGCGCAGGCGCGCCGGAATCAGCTCGTCGATCGCCGAATTGACGGCCGAATATTCGCCGCCGATTCCCGCACCGGTCAGAAAGCGGAAAAGCGCGAAGCTAATCAGATTGGTCGAGAGCGCCGTGAGTCCGACGCCCGCGAGATAGATCGAAAGGCTCCAGAAGAAAAAGCGCCGCCGTCCGAAGCGGTCCGTCAGATGGCCGAAGACCAGCGAGCCGAGCACCGCGCCGGTCAGATAGCATGAGCTGATGAAGCCGATTTGGGCGGCGCTGAAATGCATCACGTCCGGACGCTCGAGGACGGCGCTGATCGCGCCCATCAGGGTGACCTCGAGACCGTCGAGCACCCATGTGATGCCGAGCCCGATCACGAGCATCCAATGGAAGCGGCACCAGGGCAGGCGGTCGAGGCGGGCCGGGATGAGAGTCTCGAAGGTAGCGGCGGTTGCGGTTGAAATATCCGGCATAAAGCTCCATCCCTGTTGGGGGCAGGTTGCGAGCGATGAATTCAAGACGATCGAGGTGCCGCGAGCGGGGCGGGGCGAACGTATCGAAAAGCATCGGACGCATCCGGCCTGCGAGGAGAATCTAATGAAGCCACGTTTTCCCGCCGCGCGGGAAGAGAAACGCACGGCCCTGATGAGCGCGGTTGAAGACGTCCGCGCGGTGCTCGCGGCGGAGGCGGGCGAGGCCGAGAAGATGCGGACGCTGCCGCCCGCGTCGGTCGCGGCGCTGCGCGATTCGGGGCTGCTCGCGCTGACGCTGCCGGAGGTGCTTGGTGGGGCCGAGGCCGACCCCGTACTCCAGAGCGAAGTGTTCGAGGCGGTTTCGTATATCAATCCTGCGGCGGGATGGTGCCTCTTTATCTGGTCCGCATCGATTGGGATGGCCGGTGCTTTCCTGCCGGATACGGCCATAGCGCGGATGTTCGCGGGCGAGCGGGTTCCGACGGCGGCGGCGGCGTTGATGCCGGGAAGGATGACGGCGGTCAAGGGCGGCTATAGCCTCAGCGGGCGATGGTCGTGGGGAAGCGGAATCAGGCATGCGGAGTGGGTGCTGGTTTCGACCAAAACGACCCGTGACGGAACGATCGAGCCGCGGATTGCGGTGGTTCCGACTGCGGGCGTCGAGATTATCGACAACTGGCATGTGATGGGGCTCGGCGGAACGGGCAGTTGCGATTTCGCAACATCGGAGTTGTTCGTCCCGGAGGAATTCACCTATCCGGTGGCGGCGAGGCCGAATCGCGGCGGCCCGCTTTACCGGCTTGGGATGCCGGGATTCGTGACCAACGAGATTCCGGCCTTTGCGATTGGAGTTGCGCGGCGTGCGCTTGACGAAGTGATGGAGCTGGCGCGGTCGAAGAGCCGGGGCTATCGAAAGCCGATTTCAATCGTGGGGCGGGCGGCGTTTCAACGGATGGCCGGGGAGAGCGAACTCAAGCTGCGCGCGGCGCGTGCGCTCGCAAACGAGGTCGCGGAGAAATCGTGGCGAACGGTATGCGAGGACCGTGTCTGCGATCCGCGCATGCAGGCGGAGATGCGCGCGGCCGGCGTGATGGTCATGGACGCCGCGCTCGAGGTCGCGACGGGCGCGTTCCGCTTCGGCGCGGGCAGCGCGGTGCGCCTCGAGAATGTCCTGCAGCGATGCTTCCGCGATCTGCAGCCGGCCAGCGCGCATTACATGGTCAGCGACCCGGCGTTCGCGACTTACGGGCAGTACATGCGGGGAATTCCGGCGGCGGACCCGCTCGATTGAGGCGCTCGGCGCGCGCGCAGGGATGCTCAGCCAGCTGACTGATCGATATCGGAAACTTCGGCTTTGAGGAATTCCTTGAGCCGGCGCTTGAGGCGCATCTCGATCTGGCGGACGCGCTCGCGGCTGATTCCGAAGCGGGCGCCGATCTCCTGCAGCGTCGGCGGATCTTCGGCGAGCAGGCGGCTGCGGAAAATCTCGAGTTCCTTGTCCTTGAGGGTGCCCGCGAAGCGCTCGACCTTTTCGTGCGCGAGTTCGCGCCATTCCTCGCGCGCCACCGATTGCTCGGGGTCATCGCCGGAGTCGGACAGCACGTCAAGCAGGCTCGTGTCGTCGCCGTCGCGGGCCGGCTGATCGAGCGATACTTCGCTCTGCGCCATCCGATCCTGCATCTCGCGCACCTCGCTTTCCTTGACGCCCATCCGCTGCGCGAGGAGCCGCGGCTGCGATTCGGCCGCGACAAAGCCCTGGGCCTCGAGGCGGTCGGTCTCCTTGCGCAGATTGAAGAAGAGCTTGCGCTGCGCCTGGGTCGTGCCGATTTTCACCAGCCGCCAGTTGTTGATCAGGAAGCGATAGATATAGGCGCGCACCCACCATACGGCGTAGGAGGGAAAGCGGATTCCGCGATAGGGATCGAAGTTCTTTACCGCCTCCATCAGGCCGACGTTGCCCTCCTGCACGAGGTCGAGGAGGTTGCGCGAGGCGTGAGCGAACTCGTGCGCGATCTTGACCACCAGGCGGAGATTCGCGGTGACCAGGCGGTAGGCGTCCGCGGGATCGTGGACCTTGTGATAGCGCTTGGCGATTTCGAGCTCTTCCTCGCGGCTGAGCAGTTTGAAGCGGCGGATTTCGGCGAGATAGCGGCTGAGCGGATCGAATGGTACCAGCGCTCCGCGGTCGGCGACCGAGTCGTCGTCCGCCGCGGCCTCCCGATGCGCCGCGCTGTCGAGCGTGAGTTCGCCCGCCGGATCGTCCTCGTCGTGACTCAAGCCCGCGGGGAGTTCGGATGCGAGGTCGAGGTCGGGTGCGAGCTCGGCATCTTCGTCGACAATCTCGGGCTCGACAATTTTGGTTTCGGCGATTTCGGGTTGGGCGCTGGACGGACGCGCGGGCCTGGCGCTCGAGCCTTCGCCGGCGTCCGCGCCGGCGGGAGTTTCGTGGCCGCGTGACCGGGCACGCTTGCGCCTGATTGGGTCTTTGGCTTTACGCGGCTTGCGCACGTGAAACACCCGCGTATCCACGCCGCCAGCCGGATTCGCCGCTGCTCGCGCGCGTCTCCGACCGCAACGTCAGCGGAAGGTCAGCGAAACCGATCGTCCCGCGAAGCCGGTGGGTGCGGGAACCGTTTCGCGAAACTAGCTTTCCTGCGGCCGTTCGAGCGTGACCTTACCGGCCGCGATCTCGCGCAACGCGGTCACAACTTCCTTGTTGTCCGACTCGACCAGCGGCCGAGCGCCCTTGAGCAGTTGTTTGGCACGACGCGCCGCTCCGAGCACCAACTCGAATCGGTTAGGAATAGTCTTAAGACAATCTTCGACCGTTATTCTAGCCATTGCATACGATCTTCCGGCCCCGAGCAGCAGTTGTCAAACGCACCCCCCGGGTCATATCCGATTAGCCTGGAGATACGAACCTAAAAGGCGTAGAAAATGCGTGCGATTAGCACAGTGGCCAAAGCCAGAAACACGAGCGTCAGCCATTTGGATCCCAGAATCGATGCAAAGACACCACTGGGCGAGAGTTGCGATTCTGATGAACCTTCTGGGGTCGATGATGCTGGCGTTTTCATTTTCGCTCGCTCCTATCGATCTCCGAGTCGTTACTTACCCTGGCGGATCCTACGCAATCTGCACCCACGGGAGAGCAGCGCTCATCGTGAATCCTAACGGAACCTTCGGGCTTGGTTCAAACTGCCCGGAAGGACCTGGAGAGCAGGCTGCCACTCTCAAAACCGATCATCCTTATCTCATAAGGCTCGGCGCGGTGCTGCTCGTTTTGAGTTCCGTAGTTAGCTGGCTACTCGTGGAAAAACCCGAAACCGCCACGCCCACTCCAGAGGATGATAGACGCCAACTGTCCCTGCCCTTCGGATAATCGCTACTCATCAGAATCGAAGCGGTGCCTGAGGCCTACTCATAACCGAGGTGTCCGCTTGACGTCCAGTGCGATTCCGGGGCGTCAAGCGGACTTTAGCTCGCGCCGAGGCTCAGGCCTCGAAGCGGAAGGCTCCGGAGCGGCGCACGATATGGCCCGCCGTCGGTCCTGCGAAGTGCGTCCCGAGGACTTGCGTGGGCTGATCGCAGTACTTCTCGACGAACTTCTGGCGCGTATCGCTGCCCATCGCCGGGTCGGTATCGAAGCCGCATACCCAGTCGGGATGCGCAATCTGGATCGGGTGATGGATCAGATCGCCGGTAATCACGGCGTTCTCGCCGCCCGACACGATCCTGACGCTGATATGGCCCGGGGTGTGGCCCGGAGTCGGCTCGAGCCAGACCTCGCCCGTGATCCGATGGTTCGATTCGACCAGATCGGCAAGGCCCGCATCGATTACCGGCCGCACGGAATCCTCGATCGGGTTTTTGAAATCGGCACTGCCCTCGTACTTCGACCAGTGATCCCATTCGCGCTGGCCTATCAGGAAGCGCGCCTTGGGAAAGGTCGGAACCCACTTGCCGTTGACCAGCATCGTGTTCCATCCGACATGGTCGAGGTGAAGATGCGTGCAGATTACGTAATCGATCGACTCGCGCGAGATGCCGGCCTTGTCGAACTCGGCCAGAAACGGCAGATGGAGTTCGTTCCAATCCGTAAAGCCGGGACGCTTTTTGTCATTGCCGACGCAGGTGTCGACCAGGATTCGCTTGCCCTCGGACTCGACCATCAGGGCATGGATGCTCAGGCGGAAGCCGCCCTTTTCGTCGATAAAGGGGCTCAGCCACTCGCCCTCGCGCTTGACGTTGTCGGCCGTCGCTTCGCCCAGGATCATCGTGCCCTTCCAGACCGGCTCCTGCTCCTGGATGCGGGTGACGCGGGTATCGCCGATTTTCCAGTTTTTCATTTGATTCGGTCCTCCGATGGTTGCTTCGACGCACCCTAGCCCGGCCGCGCGCGTTTTCGCAATCGCGGCGCCGATTCCGATAACGATCCGCGCTGGCGATTCGATCCGGCTTGCAAACTCCCGGCCGGAGCGGGACAGTCGGATTTTCCCGGGCGGCTCCGACGGTTTGCCGTCATGGGTGCGCCGCTTGGGCGAGGAGGGATCATGGACTCGGCGAAATCGACCGATGCGGAGAAACTTTGCTTCACTTCGCTGATTGAGGTTTCCGATCGCATCCACAAGCGATCGCTCACGTCAGCGGATGTAACCCGAGCGGTTCTGGATCGAATCGCCGCGTTGAATCCCAAACTGCACGCATATTTGCGCGTATTCGAGGACTCGGCAATGAAGTCCGCATCGGCCGCCGACAATGAGATTGGCGCCGGCAAGTGGCGCGGTCCGCTCCACGGCGTGCCGGTCGCGGTCAAAGACCTGTGCCAGACCAAGGGCGAAATCACGACCTGCGCGAGCAAGCTTTTGCGTGACTGGCGGCCGGCTTCCAACGCGGCCGTGGTCGATAGCTTCGAGCGCGCGGGCGCGGTGATGCTGGGCAAGCTCAACCTGACCGAATTCGCGGTCGCCTGGTACCATCCGGAGATGCCAGTGCCGCTCAATCCGTGGGACGCGGCGCTATGGCCGGGCGCGTCGTCGAGCGGATCGGGAATCGCGACCGCGGCGGGGCTTTCCTTCGCCACGATCGGCACCGACACCGGCGGCTCGATTCGCTTTCCGGCGGCCGCGTGCGGAGTCGTGGGCCTCAAACCAACGTGGGGGCGGGTCAGCCGCGCGGGCGTGTTTCCGCTCGGCGAGTCGCTCGACCATATCGGCCCGATCGTGCGCAGCGTCGCCGACGCCGCCGCGGTGCTCGCCGCGATCGCGGGTCAGGACCCGGCCGACGAGACCTCGCTCGCGGCGCCGGTCGAAGCCTACGTCGCGGGGGGTGCGCGCGGCGCCGCCCGGATGCGAATCGGAATCGATGAACGCTATATCGCCGCTGGCGCGGAACCCAAACTCGGCGCCGCCGTGATCGAGGCTGTCCGCGTGCTCGAACGCGCGGGCGCACGCGTCGTCAATGTTGCGCTTCCGGAAGTCGAAGCGTGCCTCGAAGCATGGACCACGCTATGCGAGGCCGAGGCCGCGATGACCCATAGCGCGACCTATCCGTCGCGGGCGGCGGAGTACGGGCCCGGTTTCCGCTCGTTCCTCGAGGTCGGCAACGAAATCCGCGGGGTGGATTACGCGCGGGCCAACCTGGTGCGCGAGCGGTTCGCGAACCGCTTCCAGAGCATATTCGACAAGATCGACGCGCTCGCGTGTCCGTCGATGCCGTTTATGTCGTTGCAGGCCTCGGGGATGCCGCCCGACGCGCGCGGGTTCGCCGGTCCGAATCCGCTGCTGCGCTATACCGGGCCGTTCAACATGAGCCGCAATCCGACCTTGAGCCTCCCGTGTGGCGACGGCGGCGGAGCGCCGCCACCGAGCCTGCAACTCGTCGGCCGGATACTTGGCGAATCGGCGATCCTGCAGGCGGGCGGAGCGTTCTAGCGCGCGACGAGCTGGCACGAGCAGCGCCCGTCGCTGTGACGAACGGGCGGACATACGGCTGCCGGGCGTGGTAAGGCACTTGTGACCAGCGACTCAGGGAGGAACGATCAATGGCGGACTTCGGCATAGTCACGATTCCGACACACTACTCGATCCAGACGGCGGAACTCGGCCGATGGGCCGAGGCGCATGGATTCGAGTCGCTCTGGTGCGGCGAGCATTCGCATATTCCGACCAGCCGCAAGACTCCCTTCCCGCTCGGCGGCGAACTGCCCGAATACTACAAACAATTCTTTGATCCGTTCATCGCACTCGCCGCCGCGGCCGCCGTCACGACGAAGCTCAAAGTGGGCACCTCGGTCTGCCTCGTACCGGAACACAGCACGATAAATCTGGCCAAGGCGGTCGCGTGTCTCGATCAGGTGTCGAACGGCAGGTTCCTATTCGGAATCGGCGGCGGCTGGAACGCGGAGGAGATGGCCGATCACGGCGTTGAATTCAAAGACCGATGGAAGGTCACGCGCGAACGAATCCTCGCAATGCGGGAAATCTGGACCAGGGACGTCGCCGAGTATCACGGCAAATTCGTCAATTTCGATCCTATGTGGTCGTGGCCTAAGCCGAAGCAGGCCGGCGGACCGCCGGTGCTGATGGGCGCCTGGTCGAAATGGGTTCCCAGGCGCGTCGCGGAATACTGCGACGGCTGGTTCCCGCTGGACGTGGGAATCGATCTTGCGGGCGGAATCGAGGCGATTCGATCGGAAATGGCGGCGCGCGGAAGAACCAAAGATGCGTTGGATTTGTCCGTGTTGACGGCCTTCGATATGGCGCCTGCGGGCGGACTCGAAGCACGGATCCGGGAGCTTCTGAAAATCGGCTTCAACCGAATCCTGTTCCTGGTCGGTCCCGGTGCTCCCGATCGGATGCTTCCCGTTCTGGATCGCTATGCGGCGCTGATCCGCAACTTCGCCTAGCGTTTTTCGTCAACGGCCGGCGATTCAATCGGCAGGTCGGCGCGCGACCATTCGGCGAACGAGCCGTCGAAGAGCCGCGAATCGTGACCGGCGGCGCGAAGCGCGAGATAGCCCAGCGCGGCGCGCGGGCCGCTGCGGCAGTACGCGATCGTCCGGACGCCTCGCGCGACGCCCGCATCCGAGAAGAGCGCTGCGAGCCGATCGCGTTGCGCAAAAATTCGCCCGTCCGCGCCGTTGAGATCGCGCCAGACTACGTTCGCGGCGCCCGGGATATGGCCGGGCCGATCGTCGGCCATCGCGCGCTCCCCGATAAACTCCTCGCGGCTGCGGAAGTCGACGATTCGATCGGAACGGTTCGCGCGCACGTCGTCGAGCGTCGCACGGATCGCCGGATTCACTCGCGCGGTAAAGCGACCGGCTGTCGGCGCGACAGGCCGGTACGTCACCTCGCGCCCGTCGGACTTCCAGCGCTCGAAGAATACTTCCATCACGGCGACGCGAGCGCATCCGAGATACTCGAGAATCCACGCGAGCATCGCGGCGTTCTGCCCTTCGGGCGAATCGTAGAAGATCGGCGCGACGCCGTCCGCGAGACCCGCGGCACCGAGCCACTCGGCAAGCGCGTCGGGCGCGAGCAGCTTTCCGTCCGCGCCGAACGCCTTGTAGGTTGGAATGTTAATCGCGCCCGGCAGATGGCCCGAGAGATACTTCATCGGGCGGCGCGGATCGATAATCGCAAATCCGTCCGCGCCGATCTTTCCAGCCACCCATTCGGACGCCGCAAGCTCGACCATCGCGGACTAGACGGCCTCGAATTCCGTGACGATTTTGGTCGGGCGGGCGATCGTCTGCGTCACCGGCGATCCTTCAACCGCGAGCTTCCAAATCTCCTCGAGCGTCTTCTTGTCGGCGTCGGCGCGCACGAAGAGCTTGGCTTTGACCGTCGGATAGCCGGGATTTCCGGTCGGGCTGTGTCCGGCCCATTTGAGAATATTCTCGAAGTTCCCTTCGAGTGCGACTTCGAGGTCGTGAATCTTTATCCCGCGCTTGGTCGCGTTGCGCCCGAAGCCGACCGTGAGGCAGCTTCCCATCGCGGACAGAAGCTGCTCGTGGGCGCTCGCGGCCGAGTCGGTTGCGTCGAGCCCCTCGGGCTCGTCCATCTCGGCGACGTGCTTGCGCATGTAGGCCTTGGCGCGGAAGCCGCCCTGCCATACGACGCGCGACTTCCACGGCCCGGTGACGGCCTTGAGCGTCTCGGGATCGTCGCGCATCGCGTCCATGATCGCCTGGATTTTTTCCGGGCGCAGTCCGTTGAGCATCTTCTCGTCTGCCATGGATGAATTCTCCCCGCCGGCGACTGACCGGCGTCTAGGCGTACTGTTCGCGCAGGATTTCGGCCGCCTGCGCGATCGCCTTGAGCTTGCGAAACGCGACATCGGAGGTATTGACGCATCGCTCGGCGAAGGTGCCGAAGCCGCAGTCGGGATTCAGGTAAATCTTCTCCGGATCGAAGTACTTGAGCACTTCCTTGACCCGGCTCACGATCTGCTGCGGCTCTTCGATCTCGTCGGTGCGCGGATTCGAAACGCCGAGTCCGAGTTCCTTCTGATTCGCGTACTCCTTGAAGACTTCGATCTCGCCCGCGCGCGGCGTCGCCATCTCGAGCACGAGCTGATGCACGTTCATGCGCATCAGCCACGGCAGCAGCGGGCCGTAGTTGCCCTTCAGGAGCACGTCTTCCTTGCGGCTCCAGTTGCCCCGGCAGACATGGACGCCGAAGCGCACGCCCTCGATTCCAGCGACCGTCTCGTTCATCAGCCGCACGGCGAATTCGAGTTCGTCGGCCGGGTCGCTGCGCGTTCCGAGCGCCGCGCACATGAAGGTCTGTTCGGCCTCGTCGCCATAGACCACCTGCGAGAGCGACGGTTCGTCGAGCTGGATAAAGTCGACGCCGATCGCCTTGAGCCGCTGAATCTCGCGGCGCAGGATTTGCACGATGTCGGCCGCGAGCGCCTCGCGGGTCGGATACGCCTTCTCCGAAAGGCCCTCGAACCAGCTCGAGCGGGTGAGCAGGTACGGCCCCGGAATCGGCACCTTGGTCTTGCGCGTGGTGTGCTCTTTGAGGAAGCGAGCCTCGTCGGTCGCGAGTCCTTCATGCTCGTGTTCGGAGACTTTTCCGATCGCAATCGGGCTTTTGATCGCGAAGGCGGGCACGTCGAGTCCGCGCAGAATCTCTTCGAAGCCGGCGCGATCCTTGACGAAGTCCAGCAGCTCGGAGAGCTTCATCAGCCGCATCCCGTTGAGCTTGTCGACCACGAATGAGTAGAAGTTGTCACGGCGCATCTCGCCGTCACTGACGATATCGACGCCCGCGTCCTCCTGGTACTTGATCGCCGCGAGCACGGCGTCGTCGGCGATACGGTTGAAGTCCTCGCCCGTCATTTCACCGGACTGGCGGCTGCGCAGCGCCCTGACCAGCCATTCTTGCCGCGACCACGAACCGACAGTCGTCACGGGAAACAGCAACTTTTCCGACATTGCACAAACCCTCGGCAACCTGGAGTGCCGATAATCTCGCAGCGTGCGGCTCGTTTGACAAGCGCTTTTGCGATCGCGCCGGAGCCGGCCGCGCGCCGGTCGTCTCGGACGATCCACGGAAAGCGTGAAAGGTGAAAAGCCGGCCGCGCAATCAGCGGGCCGGCTTTCGCAATCGCGATATTTCGAGAAAGCTTACTTG
>VFSW01003049.1_pt1 | contig 25126 bp, 16 predicted proteins | sample 5358111 | NCBI WGS metagenome assembly VFSW01 (sample SAMN11554181, study PRJNA540505) | mine drainage metagenome | isolation source: sediment from site ElyBrook_90M | place: USA: Ely Copper Mine, Vershire, VT | collected 2017
ATCCGCGCTTTTCGCAATTCGATTACCTATAGTGGCGATAGCGCCGAGCGTCGGGCCGATCTCGGCGAAGCCCTTGTCGCCTCCGGAGGCGGCGTCGTCACCGCCGAAGCCAAGGCCGAATTCGAACGCGCCATCGCGCTGAACGCCGACGAGGTCAAGGCGAGCTACTTCCTCGGCCTTGCCGCCGAGCAGGACGGCCGCGCCGCCGAGGCCGCTTCGATCTGGCGCGCGATGCTTGCGAAGGCGCCGGCGGATGCGCCGTGGCGTCCGCTGGTTCAGGCCGCATTGGTGCGCGTCGGCGGTTCCCCCGTTCCCGCGCTGTCGGACGACACGGTGGCGGCGGCCAAAGACATGAACGAAACCGACCGCAGCGCTATGATCCGCAGCATGGTCGATCGCCTGGCCACCCGATTGAAGCAGAACGGCGACGATGTGGAGGGATGGCTGCGGCTGGTGAGGGCCTATATGGTGATGGGAGATTCCGACAAGGCAAAGGGCGCGCTGACAAACGCGCGTCAGGCCGTCGCGAACGACCCGGAACGGCTGCGACAACTGAACGAAGGCCTGAAGAATCTCGGGCTCGATGGGTGAGCATGGTGCCCGAGGGCGTCGAGCGCATTTTGGTTAACACCGTGCGCAGAATTGGGGCGCATGATGCCGAAAAGTGTAAGGCGGTTTTCGGATAACATCACGCGCAGAATAAGAGGCCACGAATGACGCGGAAGCAGCGGCGTTTGACGATCATCGGCGGCTCGCTCGCGGTGCTTGCGGTTGCGGCGGCGCTGGTGCTGAACGCGATGCGCGACTCGATCGTCTTCTTCTCGACGCCGGCGATGGCGGTGGAGAAACATATTCAGCCGGGCAAACGCTTCCGGCTCGGCGGACTGGTTCAGCCGGGGTCACTGGTGCGTGGCGACAATCTGGTCGTCACATTCCAGGTTGCCGATGGCAGCGCCACCTTGCCGGTTTCCTACAAGGGAATTCTTCCCGATCTGTTTCGCGAAGGGCAGGGCGTAGTCGCAGAGGGCGCGCTCGACGCCTCCGGCGTGTTCAAGGCCGACACCGTGCTAGCCAAGCACGACGAGAATTACATGCCCAAGGATGTCGCCGACGCCCTGAAGAAACAAGGGCACTGGAAGGACGAATACGCTGCGAAGGCGAAAGAAAATTCCGAAGCTGGCCCCGGAGCATCGCGGGCGGCGCAGGGCACGCCGCAGACCGGGCAGGGAGCGTTGCGATGATAGCGGAAGCCGGACACTATGCGCTGGTATTGGCGCTCGGACTGGCGCTGATCCAGTCGACCTTGCCAATTCTCGGCGCGCGTTGGCGCGATCTCGCGCTGATGAATGTCGCGCGCTCTACCGCGATTGCACAACTGATGTTCGTGGCGGCGTCCTTTGTGGCATTGATCACGCTGCACGTCTCGTCGGATTTCTCCGTCGTCAACGTGTTCGAGAATTCGCACTCGATGAAACCGCTGATCTACAAGATCACCGGCGTATGGGGCAATCATGAAGGCTCGATGCTGCTGTGGGTGTCGATCCTGGCACTGTTCGGCGGCCTCGTCGCGATTTTCGGCAACAACCTGCCATTGTCGCTGCGCGCCCATGTGCTGGCGGTGCAGGCCTGGGTTGCCAGCGCGTTCTATCTGTTCATCCTGATCACCTCCAATCCGTTCCTGCGTATCGCCAATCCGCCGATCGAAGGCCGCGATCTCAATCCGGTCTTGCAGGACATCGGGCTCGCGGTGCATCCACCGATGCTCTATCTCGGCTATGTCGGATTCTCGATTTCATTTTCCTTCGCCGTCGCAGCCCTGATCGAGGGCCGGATCGACGCGGCATGGGCGCGCTGGGTACGGCCCTGGACGCTGATGGCCTGGATATTCCTCACGCTCGGCATCGCCATGGGGTCCTACTGGGCCTATTACGAACTCGGCTGGGGCGGCTGGTGGTTCTGGGACCCGGTCGAGAATGCCTCGCTGATGCCGTGGCTGGCGGGCACCGCTCTGCTGCATTCCCTGGTGGTCATGGAAAAGCGCAATGCGCTCAAGGTCTGGACCATCCTGCTTTCGATCCTGACGTTCTCGCTGTCGCTGCTCGGCACCTTCCTGGTGCGCTCGGGCGTGCTGACATCGGTCCATGCGTTTGCCAGCGATCCGACGCGCGGCGTGTTCATCCTGCTGATCCTGTGCGTCTTTATCGGTGGCAGTCTTTCGCTCTACGCCTGGCGCGCATCCGCCCTCAAGCAGGGGGGGCTGTTTGCACCGATCTCGCGCGAGGGCGCGCTGGTGCTCAACAATCTCTTCCTGACCTCGGCCTGCGCGACGGTATTTGTGGGGACGCTTTATCCGCTGGTGCTGGAGGTGATCACGGGGGACAAGATTTCGGTGGGTGCGCCGTTCTTCAATCTCACCTTTGGGCCATTGTTCCTTCCGCTGATGATCGCGGTACCCTTCGGGCCATTGCTGGCGTGGAAGCGCGGCGATCTCCTCGGCGCGGCGCAGCGCCTGATCGGCGCCGGTGTCGTGGCGCTGGTTGCGGTCGCGGTGGTGTGGGCATGGACGCTTGGCGGCAGCAGCTTTGCACCGCTTGCGATTGGTCTTGCGGTGTTTGTGATTGCGGGAGCGTTGAGCGATCTTGCCGAGCGTATCGGCCTGTTTCGCGTGCCGCTGGGAACCGTGTTGCGGCGGGCCGGCGGACTGCCGCGCTCGAGCTGGGGTACGGTGTTCGCCCATGCCGGCGTCGGCGTCGCCTTGATCGGGATCGTCTGCGAGACCACCTGGAACAGCGAGTACATCGGATCGATGGCGATCGGCGACGTCGCCGGCATCGCCGGCTACCAATTGAAGCTCGACGGCTTGAACCAGCGCCAGGGGCCAAATTATCATGAAATGATCGCGCAGTTCAGCGTCCGGCTGGATGGCCGGCTGCTTGACACGATGACGCCCTCAAAGCGCAGCTTTACGACGCGTGGATCGACGACAACCGAGGCCGCGTTGCTGACGCGTGGCGCAAGCCAGCTTTACATCTCGCTCGGCGATACCGCAGGCAATGGTACGATCGCGGTGCGAATCTATCACAAGCCGCTGGTGCTGTTGATCTGGTTCGGCCCGGTGTTGATGGCGTTCGGCGGCATGCTCTCGCTGTCAGATCGTCGGTTGCGGGTCGGTGCGCCGAAACCTGCCAAATCTGTGCGCGGATTGCAGGCGGCGGAGTGATGCCTTGAAACGAATCCTTTCCTGCGTGTTCGCTATCGCCGTGATGATGGGATCGCCGGCTCGCGCCGTTCAGCCCGACGAGATCATGTCGGATTCCGCAAAGGAGGCGCGGGCCCGGGATTTGTCGCGGGAATTGCGCTGCATGGTATGCCAAAACCAGTCGATCGACGATTCCGAAGCGCCTTTGGCGCGAGACTTGCGGCTCCTGGTGCGTGAGCGGATCGCGGCAGGGGACAGCGACGCGCAAGTGATCGACTTTCTGGTCGCGCGCTATGGCGAGTTCGTGCTGCTGAAGCCGCGGCTCAACCCTCACACTTGGTTGCTCTGGCTATTGCCGCCGCTGGCGCTGGCCGGGGGCGGGTTCGCGCTGTGGGTCCATAGCCGGCGGCGAGCGAAATCCGGCATGCGAGACGATGCCTCGCTGTTCAAGCTGACGGCCGACGAGGAGGCGCGGCTGGAACGGCTGATCGCGGCAGAGCCGACGTCGGACAAGTTGGTCTAGCTCCGTATGGTTACGTATGCATACCCATGCATGGGCGACCTGATCGACCCCGGGAGGCCGACGGGCGACCGGCGAAAGCCGCCGCATAACCAAGACTCTGTGCGATAAGCCGATTTTGCCCTGCGATAATCCGCCGCATTTCGATCGTCGGTTCATTACAAAAGTTTAATTCGCCCGCCAGCGCGCCGTAAGGCGGACATGCCCATCTTCAAGCCCACACGGTGCAGCCCTGCACCACCGATTCAGGCTCCGGAGAGATTTTCCATGACCGACCGTCCCACCGATCTTTCGTCCCTTCCGTCTTATCGAGCGCCCCGCCGGTCGCTTCTCTCGGCCCGCAAGTTCGCGCTGATGGCCTCGGTCGTCGCCGGCCTTGGCGTCGCCGCTTATGGCTTCAGCCCTTCCTCCGGTCCCGCGGATATCTTCAGCACCACCGCGCACGCGCAGGTCAACAACGAAGTTCGTAAAGTCGAGAAGCCAGTCGGCTTTGCCGATATCGTCGAGCGCGTGAAACCGTCGGTGATTTCGGTGAAGGTCAACATCAACGAGAAGGTCGCCAAGAACGACAGCAGCGACAACAGTGACGACTCGCCGTTCCAGCCGGGATCGCCGATGGAGCGCTTCTTCCGCCGCTTCGGCGGACCCGATGGCTTGCCGCCCGGCTTGCGCGGTGGACCGCGCGGCGGGCACGGCATGGTGACCGGGCAGGGATCCGGCTTCTTTATCTCGGCTGACGGTTACGCCGTCACCAATAACCACGTCGTCGATAGTGCCGACAAGGTCGAAGTAACGACCGACGATGGCAAGACCTTTAGCGCCAAGGTGATCGGCACCGATGCCCGCACCGATCTCGCGCTCATCAAGGTAGAGGGTGGTTCGAACTTCCCGTTCGCCAAGCTGTCCGACGGCAAGCCCCGAATCGGCGACTGGGTGCTCGCGGTCGGCAATCCCTTCGGCCTCGGCGGCACCGTCACGGCCGGCATCGTCTCGGCCAGCGGCCGCGATATCGGCAACGGCCCGTATGACGACTTCATTCAGATCGACGCACCCGTGAACAAGGGTAACTCTGGTGGCCCGGCCTTCAACACCGAAGGCGAAGTGATGGGCGTCAATACGGCAATCTACTCGCCGTCCGGCGGCAGCGTCGGAATCGCGTTTTCGATCCCGGCCTCGACCGTGAAGAACGTGGTCGCGCAGCTGAAGGAAAAGGGCTCGGTCAGCCGCGGCTGGATCGGTGTCCAGATTCAGCCCGTCACGGCGGACATTGCCGACAGCCTCGGTCTCAAGAAGGCGGAAGGCGCGTTGGTTGCCGAACCCCAGGCCAACAGTCCGGCCGCAAAGGCCGGCATCGAATCCGGCGACGTAATCACGGCGGTGAACGGCGAGACGGTCAAGGATGCCCGCGAACTCGCGCGCACCATCGGCAGTCTTGCACCTGGCAATACCGTAAAGCTCAACGTGCTGCACAAGGGCCAGGACAAGGTGATCAGCCTTACCCTTGGCCAGTTGCCGAACACGCTCGAAGCCAAGGCTGACACCGATAATGGCGACAAGGGCGGCGCTTCCCGCGGCACTGACGTGCCGAAGCTCGGCCTGACGCTCGCGCCCGCCAACAGCGTTGCCGGCGCCGGCAAGGAGGGCGTCGTTGTGACCGACGTCGATCCGAAGAGCGCAGCCGCCGAGCGCGGTTTCAAGGAAGGCGACGTTATTCTGGAAGTCGCCGGAAAGAGCGTCGCTAATGTGGCCGACGTGCGCGAGGCGATCAATGCCGCGCGCAGCGACAACAAGAACAGCGTTCTGATGCGGGTCAAGAGCGGTGGGTCGTCGCGCTTTGTCGCGATCCCGCTGGCGAAAGGCTGAGCCTCGGCGCCTGGAGCATGATTCGGATGGCGAACCGGTTCGGATCATGAGCAAAGAAATGGAGGGTGTCGCCGGCATCAGTCGCCCCCGCCGACGGCTCTTTCCGGGGGGCGGGTCGAAAGCCCGCTCCCCTCAAGTTACCTTCCGGTGGAAAACGCCCCCCTCCGTCGGAAGGTCAAAGGGCGGTGAGGTCCCCCAGCTTCACCGCCCGCTTTTTTGGCTGAGAAGCAAGGGCGCTCAAGGTCGCCTTGCATGAGGCTGCCGACCGCGCCATGGTGATAGAAAGCTGCCTCACTTGACCGCAACCGACACCCAGATGCGCCTCCTGATCATCGAAGACGACCGCGAGTCCGCCGACTATCTGGTCAAGGCGTTCCGAGAGGTCGGTTATGTCGCCGACCTTGCCAGCGACGGCGAGGAAGGGCTGGCCCTCGCCGAGAGCGGTGATTACGACGTGCTGGTGGTCGACCGTATGCTGCCGAAGCGTGACGGCCTGTCGCTGATAGGCACCTTGCGCGAAAAGGGCAACAGCACACCGGTATTGATCCTCTCGGCGCTCGGACAGGTCGATGACCGTATCAAGGGCCTGCGCGCCGGCGGCGACGACTATCTGCCGAAACCCTATTCATTCGCCGAATTGCTGGCGCGGATCGAGGTGCTGTCGCGGCGCCCCGGCGGCCCGGCCGAGGAAACCACCTATCGCGTGGGTGACCTCGAACTCGATCGACTGTCGCACCGGGTGACGCGCGGCAAGGACGAATTGACGCTGCAGCCGCGCGAATTCCGGCTGCTGGAATATCTGATGAAGCATGCCGGGCAGGTGGTGACGCGGACCATGCTGCTGGAGAACGTCTGGGACTATCATTTCGATCCGCAGACCAATGTCATTGACGTACATATTTCACGGCTGCGCTCCAAGATCGACAAGGGTTTCGAGCGGCCGTTGCTTCACACCATTCGCGGTGCGGGATACATGATCCGTGACGGCATTCGGTAAGCTGATCCGAACCACGGCGTTCCGGTTGACGCTGGTCTATCTGCTTCTGTTCGCGCTGTTTGCGGCCTCGCTGCTGGGCTATTTCGCCTGGAACACGCGAAGGCTGATCACCGAGCAGATTACCACCACGGTGAACGCGGAAACCGGCGAGCTCAGCGATATTTTCGGGCGGCGCGGCCTGCGCGGTCTGGTCCTCACCATCGAAAATCGCGCGCTGCGGCCCGGCGCCAATCTCTACCTCGTGACCACCCCGGCAGGGCAGGCCATCGCCGGCAATGTCGGTTCGCTTGCGCCGGGCGTGATGGCGACGACCGGATGGTCCGAGACCGCCTATCGGCGGCTCGACGAGCAGGACACCGCCGATCATCACGCGCTGGTTCGGGTGACCGAACTCTCCAGCGGCTTCCGGCTCTTGATCGGGCGCGATCTGGAGGAACGGCGCCGGCTGTTTGGCATTGTCGCCAAGGCCGCGCAGTGGTCGGTGTTGATCGTGGTGGTGCTAGGCCTTGGCGGCGGTATCTTTGTCGCGCGACGCGTGTTGCGGCGGATCGATGCCATGACCGGCACCACCCAGCGCATCATGGCCGGCGATCTGAGCGGCCGGCTGCCGGTCGGGCGCAGTGGCGACGAGCTTGACCGCCTGGCTGAGAACCTCAACGCCATGCTGGAACGCATCGAAGCCCTGATGGTGGGCCTGAAGGAAGTCTCCGACAATATCGCCCACGACCTGAAGACGCCGCTGACGCGATTGCGCAATCGCGCCGAGGAGGCGCTGGCAAAATCCCGGACCGAGGCCGAATATCGCACCGCGCTGGAGCGGACCATCGAGGAATCCGATGGCCTGATCCGGACCTTCAATGCGCTCTTGATGATTGCGCGCGCCGAGTCCGGGCAGGCCCGCGGCAATATGGATAATTTTGACGCCGCCGACGTTGCCAACGGCATTCACGAACTCTACGAACCGCTCGCCGAAGACGCAGGCATGACTCTGCACGTCACGACCGAGTCGACGCCGCTTCACGGCAACCGCGAATTGATCAGCCAGGCGCTGGCGAATTTGGTCGAGAACGCGATCAAATATGGCAAGCCGGCTTCCGCCGCGTCGCCGCTGCGCGGCAGCGCGGTTGGAGCTGTCGACCAAAAGGAGATCCTGATCGAGGCCAGGCGCGATGGCGATCGGGTGCTGCTCAGCGTCACCGACCATGGACCGGGAATTCCGGTGGCCGACCGCAAGCACGCGGTGGAGCGATTTGTCCGGCTGGAGGCGAGCCGAACGCAGCCCGGCTCCGGTCTTGGGTTGAGCCTGGCATCGGCGGTAGCGACGCTGCATGGCGGTGGCCTCAGGCTCGATGACGCTCATCCGGGCCTGATCGCAACGCTGGCGATTCCGGCGCTGTCCGGCGCCGGTGACGGGCTTGCGGCTCAAACACATGATGTGTCACAGAAAGCGGCATGAATTCATCCGCGCCGGGTGACGCGGACCCCATCCACCAGTGTCCTGGTTCCGACATCCGCATCTCGCAAGACCTCCTACGAATGTCAAAACCCAAGGGACATTCGCATTGATCCTGATGCAGCTTTGGATTCGACATTCGCTATGACGATTCGCGGAAGCACCGAAGCGAATGTCAACTCACCCTCACTGGCCGCGCGGTTTGTGGATGGACCGCATGTGTCCGCGTCTGACAAAGCCGAGCAGCGACTGAGGGACTGGCTGACGGACCTTGCGCCCGGACAGGCGGCCGTGATCGATGATCTGCAGACGCGATTTCCCCAAACCAAGACCGTTCTTTTGGGCATCGCCGAGGCCTCGCCGTATCTTTTCGATCTTGTTCGCTCCGATGGTGCGCGCGCGGTCAGGGTGCTCGAGTGCGATCCTGAGCGGCACCTGACGCAATTGATCGAAAAAGCGAGAGGCGAGGTTTTGGCGGCGTCGAGCGAAGCCGATGCGATGCACCGGCTCCGCCGTCTGAAGTCAGAGGCGGCTCTGCTGATCGCGCTGTGCGACATTGGCGGCGTCTGGCCGGTCATGCGGGTGACGGCGGGGCTGACCGACCTTGCGGTCGCGTGCGTGCAGTCGGCGCTGCGCTTTGTGTTGCAGCAGGAAGCCGCGCGCGGGAGAATATCGCCGCCGAATCCGGATCTTCCCGAAAGCGGCAGCGGCCTGATCGTGCTCGCGATGGGCAAGATGGGCGCGGACGAGCTGAATTTTTCCAGCGATATCGATCTGATCGTGTTTTTCGACGCAGATGCGTCGACGCTTGCGTCCGACATCGAGCCGCAGCCATTCTTCGTGCGCGTGACGCAGGCGTTGTCGCGGATATTGCAGCAACACACCGGCGAGGGCTATGTTTTCCGCGTCGATCTGCGGCTGCGGCCGGATCCTGCCTCGACGCCGGTCGCGATCTCGACCGCCTCCGCGCTGCATTATTACGAGCGGGAGGGACGGACCTGGGAGCGCGCCGCCATGATCAAGGCGCGACCCTGCGCCGGCGACCTCAGGGCCGGCGAGGCACTGATCGCGGAACTCGCCCCCTTTGTCTGGCGCAAGCATCTGGATTTTGCGGCCCTTGCCGACGTGCACGACATGAAGCGGCAGATGCAGACGTATCGCGGACAAAGCGAAATCGCGGTCGAGGGCCACAACGTCAAGATCGGCCGCGGCGGCATCCGCGAGATCGAGTTCTTTGCGCAGACCCAGCAGCTGATCGCCGGCGGCCGGCATCCCGAATTGCGGGTGCGGCCGACGCTCGAGGCGTTGAATGTGCTGGCCTCGAGCAACTGGATCACCTTCGCCGCGCGCGATGAGTTGACCGCCGCGTACGAATTTCTGCGCCGGGTCGAACACCGGCTGCAGATGATGGCCGACGAACAGACCCATGTCCTGCCGGACGAGAGCGAAGCGGTGGAGCGCTTTGCCTGCTTTTTCGGCTACGAAAACCGCGCCGCGTTCGCGCGTGACCTGCTTGGCCATCTCAATGTCGTGCAGGGACATTATGCCAAGCTGTTCGAAGGCGATCCGGCCGGTACCGCGAAATTGCCGGAGATGGATTATGCGGCGGGTCCGGACGATCCGCGTTTGATCGAACACCTCGCCTCGCTCGGCTTCAAAAAGCCGATCATGGTGGCACAGACCATGCAACAATGGCTGGGCGGCGACTATCGCGTGTTCAGGATGGAATCCTCGCGCACCGCGTTCGTCGAGTTCGTTCCGGCGTTGATCGTGGGCCTCGCCAACGCCGAAGAACCCGACAACGCGGTGGCGGTGTTCGATCACTTCCTGCAGGCGCTGCAGCGCGGCGGGCGGCTGTTCTTGCTGCTCAGTCAGAACCGCGATCTCGTTGCGTTGGTGGCGCTGATCCTGGGAGCCGCGCCGCGCCTGGGCGACATGCTGGCGCGGCAGCCCCAAATCATGGATGGCTTGATAGATCCGCGCTTCTTTGGCGCGATGCCGGACCAGCGCGAATTGTCCGCCCGGCTCGCGGCTACCCTGGAGGACGCCCATTCCTACGAAGAGTTTCTCGATCGATTGCGATTATTCGGCCGGGAAAGCCTGTTCCTGATCGGCACGCGCATTTTGTCCGGCACGGTCTCCGCCCAGCAGGCCGGCATCGCCTTCGCCGACGTCGCGGAGGGCATCGTCCACACGGTGCATGGACTGGTAACCGAACAATTCGCCGTCCAGTATGGCCGGGTCAAGGGGCAGCAGACCGCCATCCTGGCAATGGGCAGGCTCGGCAGCCGAGAAATGACGGCTGCGTCCGACCTCGATCTGATCCTGCTCTATGAATTCGACCCGGAACACCCGGATTCCGACGGCGCGAAATCCCTGCATGGGGCGCAATATTTTGCGCGCTTCACCCAGCGGCTGATCAGTGCATTTACCACCCGGACCAATTACGGCGTGCTTTACGAGGTGGACATGCGGCTGCGGCCCTCGGGCCGGGCCGGGCCGGTGGCTTCGCACGTTGATTCGTTTGCGGAATACCAGGACCGCGAGGCCTGGACCTGGGAGCATATGGCGCTGACCCGGGCCAGGGTAATTTCATCGTCACCGGATTTTCGAAGGCGGATCGAAGCAATCATTCGCAAGGTGCTGACGCGGCCGCGTGCCGTTGCAAGCGTTGCCAGCGACGTCGCGGACATGCGCCGCGCCATCGCGCTGGAGAAGGGCGAGGACGATATTTGGGACCTGAAATATGCCGCCGGCGGCATGGTCGATATCGATTTCATCGCCCAGTATCTGCAGCTTGCGCATGCCGCCGACAAGCCCGACATTCTCGACGTCAGTACCCTTCACGTACTCGACAATGCCGCGCGGCTCGGTGTGCTGGCGCAATCATCGGCGGAAATCCTGCGTTCGGCGGCGCGGCTCTATCATGACCTGACGCAGATTCTGCGGCTTTGCGTCAGCGAAGGGTTCAATCCGGAGAGATCGGGGGAAGGTCTCTTGCGGATCATGGCGCGTGCCGGCGATGCACCGGATTTTTCCTCGCTCCAAGCGCGGGTCAAGGAGACCCAAGCCGAGGTGCGCCGGGTATTTCGGATGTTGATCGGCAACGGCAGCTAGCCTTGTCCATCCGTCCAGGGACGTATTCGGGAGAACGCCTATTTGGCGGCTATCAATGTGAGCAATTCGGTCCGCACGGAATCGAGTACGCCGGCGAAGTCGCCCGCTTCGATCTGCCTGAACAGACGTACCGTCGGATACCAGGGGCTATCATTGCGATCGAGCAGCCAGCGATAATCGGGCGTCCACGGCAGCAAAATCCAGGTGGGACGTCCCAGGGCGGCAGCGAGATGGGCGACGCTGGTGTCCACCGTGATGACAAGATCAAGGCAGCTGACCAGCGCCGCCGTCTCGGCGAAGTCGGCGAGGTCTGTGGTCATATCGATGATATCGGTCTGCGCGAGCAGCGCCTTGTCAGGGGGTCTCGGGTCCTTCTGCAGGCTGACGAAGGTCGCATCGACGTCGAGAATGCGGGACAACAGCTGCAGAGACGTCGATCGATTGAAATCGTTCTTGTGGCTCGCGTTCCCGGACCAGACCAGGCCAACCCGCAGCCTGTCGCGAGGCCCGAGGCGCAGTTCCCACGCCCGTACGCGGGCTTCTGGCGGGGAAGGTAGACAGGACGTCGCCGACGGAATGGTATCAAGGCGCGTTTCGAAGACCAGCGGCAGGCTGCCCATGGGGCAGTGCATGTCAAACGCCGGCAGGGGATCGTCCGAGAACGGAAGACACAGGCTGACGCCTGGCAATCCGGACAGCAGAGAACATAGCGGTCGCTCAACCACCAGGATGACGCGGGCGCCGCGCGCCGCCACCATCGGCACATAGCGTGCGAACTGGATCGTATCGCCCAGCCCTTCGTCCACATGGATGAGGATGGTCCTGCCTTCGATGGGCTCCTGGCCAAGCCAGATCGGTTGGTTGAATTTCGGGTAGGGAGGCGGGCTGGTTTTCGCCCAACGCGACTCGCGCCCGGCCCAGCCGGCTTCGAAATCGCCGGTCAGCAAGTGCAGCAGCGCCAAATTCCAATCCGTCGTGGCGTCATTCAGGCCGAGAGCCCGGATATGATCATAGAGAGCGAAAGCCTCGTCGAATCGCTGCAGTTGACCAAGAATGAAGGCCTTGTTGTTGAGGATTTCGATGGCGTTCGGCAAACGATCCAGCGCCCGATCGAACCATGACAGCGCCTCTTGTTCTTTCCCGAGCGATTGCAGACAGGCGCCGATATTGTTGCAGATGTCGGCGTTGCCGGGATCAAGCGCGTTCGCCCGCTGGTTGTCGGCCAAGGCTGCTTCGAACCGTTTAAGGTTGTACAGCGTACGCGCGCGGGCCTGCAGCGTTGGGGCGTGGTTTGGCAGCACTTCGTCGCAGAGATCAAGGTGGGCGATAGCCTCCTCGAGCCGCCCCATCGCATTGAGGAGAACGCCGGTCTTGTATGCAGCATCCTGATGACGGGGATTGAGCTTGAGCACATGCTGAAAGCCCAATAGCGCCTGGTCATAGCGCTGCAGCTCCACGAGAACGTTCGCCATCAGTTGCCATAATCCGGCATCATCGGGCTTGAGCTGAACCGCCGTTTCGCAGGCCTTGAGCGCTTCGTCGTGCCGTCCCTGTTGCCGTAGCGTGGTCGCAAGGCTCGCAAGGTATCTCGGCTTGGGGTCTTGCCCGATTGCGCGGGCGATCCACTCCAGCGCGTGTTCGTATTGTTTGGCGTGGAGCGAAATGAGGCCCATCAGGTGCAGGGTGTCTGCGTGAAGGGGATCCATCGCAAGTGCTTGCCGGCAGCAGAGCTGGGCGTCGAGAGGCTGGCCCGAATGCAGGTGGCGAAGGCCGGCCTCACAAAGCGCGGCAGGGGTGCCTGCGCCGACGCCGTTCGAAGCTGTCTGGGATTTTCGGGCGGCTGCCCGGCGTTCGCGACGGTTCATCGGCGCATTTCAAATGTGGGCGGCGCATCACCCTCTAGATGATTCGCCGCCATCGACATACCGGCTTGCGTCAGTCGGCACTTTTCAGCGCCAGGAGCCGGCTGCTTGCTCAGCCCCGACCCCTTCCAATGGGCTCTCCTGACACGATACGATGGCCGTCCGAATTAAGGCAGGAGGAGCGCCGATGAAACCGAGGTCGCTTGTGCGATCGTTAGCCATATTTGGTGTGGCCGCCCTGTTGGCGGTGAGGCCAGCTCTTGCCGCCGATGTGCAGGTGATGATCTCATCCGGCTTTTATGGGGTCTATTCCGAGCTGGGTCCGGCTTTCGAGCGAGTGAGCGGCCACCATCTGGTCACGACCCGCGGTCCATCCATGGGCGACTCTCCGGAGGCAATTCCCGCGCGCCTCGCTCGAGGCGAGGCCGCCGATGTCGTGATCCTGGATGGAGGGGCCGCCGACGAGCTCGGCAGGCGAGGATTGGTGCGCGCCGACAGCAAGACCGAGCTCGCCCGCTCGCTGATCGGCATGGTCGTGCGCGAAGGCGCCGCAAAGCCGGACATCAGCAGCGTGGAGGCATTCCGGAACACGCTGCTGGCGGCAAAGTCCATCGCATACTCGGACAGCGGCAGCGGCACCTACCTGTCGACCAAATTGTTCGCCAAGCTCGGCGTCGCAGGGCAAATCGCTGGCAAGAGCCGCAAGGTGCGGGGCCCTCCGTCCGGCGAGCCGGTGGCCGCGGTCGTCGCGCGTGGCGAGGCCGAGATCGGCTTCCAGCAAGTCAGCGAGTTGATACATGTCCCCGGAATTACCTTCGTCGGTGCGATTCCGGCCGAGCTCCAGCCAATGTTTTCTTTCGCGGGCGCTCTCACCAGTAGGGCACGGCAGCCCGATGCGGCAGTCGCGCTGATCCAATTCCTCGCTTCGCCCGAGGCGGCGCCGGTCATCCTGAAGGCTGGGCTGGCGCCACCCTCGGCCCGATAAGAAAACGTGTTAAAACAACGAGATCAGACCCTCGGTTCTTATTCAATCAGAACCGATCAGGCTCCAGGCTACCGCTGCAAGGCGCCGGCAGCCTTGAGCGTCGCGATCGCATCGCGGACATCGGGATCGAGTCCCGCGCCACCGGCGTCGAGATGGGCGAAGATCGCCGAGCGCATCCGTGGATCCCAGAATTTCCGGATGTGGTCTGCAATCCCCGGAACCGCCCTGTCGTGGCCCTGGCTTTCGAAGAACTTGCCGATTTGATTGGCCATGTAGACCAGCCGGTCAGGCGACATGGACATCTCCTTGTGTAACGACGGCGGACGTGATGCGGCCCGGATGGGTGAAGATCTCGAACCCGTCGGCACGCGCGATGGCGGCCAGCGTGATGCCGGCAGCATCCGCCATCCGCACCGCCAGCGCGGTGGGTGCGGAGACCGCAACGATCACGGGCGCGCCCATCGCCGCCGTCTTCTGCACCATCTCGACCGAGACCCGGCTGGTCAGCAGGACCATGCCTTCAACAGCGGAAATCTTGTCCTGCGCCAGTGCGCCGGCCAGCTTGTCGAGCGCGTTGTGGCGGCCGACGTCCTCGCGCAGCGCGACGATCCCGCGCCCCGGCATCCAGAACGCGGCGGCATGGACCGCGCGGGTTTCGATGTTGATGGCTTGCAATGGCGGAATGCCCTGCATCGCCGTCATCACCTCTCGCGATGAGAAGTTTCGTCCCTGCGCGACGATGGCGGCGGGACGAACGGCTTCGGCAATGGAATCGATCCCGCAGATCCCGCAACCGGTAGGGCCGGCAATGTGCCGCCGCCGCTCGTTAAGCCGGTCTGCATTGGCTTGCGCGAGCCACATTCGTAGCTCGATGCCATCGTCGAGATCGATGATATCGAGCGAACGGATATCGTCAGGGGATTGCACGATCCCTTCACTGAGGCTGAACCCGATCGCGAAATCCGCGAGATTTTGCGGGGTGCCCATCATCACGGCGTAGGTGCCGCCATTATAGGTGAGCGCGATCGCAGCCTCTTCCGGAATGATACGATTGCCGGAGCCCAGGCTGCCGTCGCGCCAGACCCGACGATCAACGGTGCGAACGGGGTCGCGCATCGCTCTACTCCGCGGCTTCCACGACGGGCGCAATGCGCCTGGAGTGGCGGGCCTGTTCGTCATAGGCCTTTTGCCATTCCGACGGGCCGTTGGAGGGCGATATCTGCACCGCCGTGACCTTGTATTCCGGGCAATTCGTGGCCCAGTCGGAGTATTCCGTGGTGATGACGTTGGCCTGCGTGTCCGGGTGATGGAACGTGGTGTAGACCACACCCGGCGCGACCCGCTCGGTGAGCAGTGCGCGCAAGGTGGTTTCCCCGGCGCGGCTTGCAAGCCGCACCCAGTCGCCATCGCGCACGCCGCGCTGCTCGGCGTCGTGGGGGTGGATCTCGAGCCGATCTTCCTCATGCCAGACGATATTGTCGGTTCGCCGGGTCTGGGCGCCGACATTGTACTGGCTGAGAGTGCGTCCCGTCGTCAGCAGCAGCGGATAGCGTGGACCGGTGCGCTCGTCGGTGGGGATATATTCGGTGATGACGAACTTGCCCTTGCCGCGCACGAAGCCATCGATGTGCATGACCGGCGTTCCCTCGGGCGCCTTCTCGTTACAGGGCCATTGCACGGAGCCGAGCTCATCGAGCTTCGCGTAGGAAACGCCGCTGAACGTCGGGGTCAGCGCCGCGATCTCGTCCATGATCTCGGAGGGATGGGTATAATTCATCTCATAGCCCATCGCTTTGGCGAGGCGGATTGTCACTTCCCAGTCGGCCAATCCATTGCGCGGCGACATCACCTTGCGGACGCGCTGGATGCGGCGCTCGGCGTTGGTGAAGGTGCCGTCCTTCTCGAGGAAGGTCGATCCCGGCAGGAAGATGTGGGCGTAGTTCGCGGTTTCGTTGAGGAAGAGATCGTGGACGATGACGCATTCCATCGCCGACAGCGCCGCAACGACGTGCTTGGTGTTGGGGTCGGACTGCAGGATGTCCTCACCCTGCACATAAAGCCCCATGAAAGTGCCCTCGACGGCGGCATCGAACATGTTGGGAATCCGCAAGCCCGGTTCCTTGTTGAGCTTGACCTTCCACATCGCCTCGAACGACTCACGCACGGCGTCGCCCGCAATATGACGGTAACCGGGCAGCTCGTGCGGGAAGGAACCCATGTCGCAGGAGCCCTGCACATTGTTCTGGCCGCGCAGCGGGTTCACGCCGACCCCGGGGCGGCCGATATTGCCGGTCGCCATGGCGAGATTGGCGATCGCGATCACCGTCGTGGAGCCCTGGCTGTGCTCGGTGACGCCGAGCCCGTAATAGATCGCAGCGTTGCCGCCGGTCGCGAACAGCCGCGCCGCGGCGCGCAACTCCTTCGGGTCGACCCCGGTCGCCATCGCGGTGGCCTCCGGGCTGTTCTTCGGCAATGCGACGAAGGTGGCCCAATCCTGGAACTCGCTCCAGTCGCAGCGCTCGCGCACGAAGGCCTCATTGACGAGACCTTCGGTGACGATCACATGCGCCATCGCGGTCAGCACGGCGACATTGGTGCCCGGCATCAGCGGTAGATGATGCTGCGCCTCCACATGCGTTGAGCGAACCATATCGATGCGCCGTGGATCGACCACGATCAGCTTGGCGCCGGCGCGCAGCCGCTTCTTCATACGGGAAGCAAACACCGGATGCGCGTCGGTCGGATTGGCGCCGACGATCATCACCACATCGGTTTGCTCGACCGAATCGAAATCCTGGGTGCCGGCCGAGGTGCCGAAGGTGGTGGCCAGCCCATAGCCGGTCGGCGAATGGCAGACGCGCGCGCAGGTGTCGACATTGTTATTGCCGAAACCGGCGCGGATCAGTTGCTGCACCAGATAGGTTTCTTCGTTGGTGCAGCGCGAGGAGGTGATGCCGCCGACGGAATCGCGGCCGTATTTGGCCTGGATTCGCTTGAACTCGGAGGCCGCGTAGTCGAATGCTTCGTCCCACGACACTTCGCGCCACGGGTCGGTGATTTTTTCACGGATCATCGGATGGAGGATGCGCTCCTTGTGGGTGGTGTAACCCCAGGCGAAGCGGCCCTTGACGCATGAATGGCCGCGATTGGCCTTGCCGTCCTTGTAGGGCACCATGCGGACCACTTCCTCGCCACGCATTTCGGCCTTGAAGGTGCAGCCGACGCCGCAATAGGCGCATGTCGTCACCACGGAATGCTCGGGCTGGCCGATTTCGATCACCGACTTTTCGGTGAGGGTGGCCGTCGGGCAGGCCTGAACGCAGGCGCCGCAGGATACGCATTCGGAGCCCAGGAAGCTTTCGCCCATGCCCGGCGAAACCCGGCTGTCAAAGCCGCGTCCGGAAATGGTCAGCGCGAAGGTGCCCTGGACTTCCTCGCAGGCGCGCACGCAGCGCGAGCAGACGATGCATTTCGACGGATCGTAGGTGAAATACGGATTGGACTCATCCTTCGGCATCCAGGCAGCGTTCGCGCCGCCATTGGCCTTTGCGAAAACGTGGTTTTCGCCATCATAGCCATAGCGCACGTCGCGCAGGCCGACGGCCCCCGCCATGTCCTGCAGCTCGCAGTCGCCGTTGGCCGCGCAGGTCAGGCAATCCAGCGGATGGTCGGAGATGTAAAGCTCCATCACGCCCTTGCGCAGTTTCTTCAGCCGATCGGTCTGGGTATGAACCACAAGGCCAGGCATCACAGGCGTGGTGCAGGAAGCCGGCGTTCCGGCGCGGCCCTCGATCTCGATCAGGCACATGCGGCAGGAGCCGAAAGCGTCCACCATGTCGGTGGCGCAGAGTTTTGGAATCTGCGTGCCGGCCTCCATCGCCGCGCGCATGATCGAGGTGCCTTCCGGTACGGTGACGCTCTGACCATCGATGGTCAGCGTGACCATGCTTTCGGATCTGGAGAGCGGGGTTCCGAAGTCGGTTTCATGGATCAGCGACATGGCGATCTCCTCAATTCTATTCCGCAGCCTGAAGGCGTGTGGGGGCCGGGCCAAAATCTTCCCGGAAATGTTTCAGAGCGCTCATGACGGGGTAGGGCGTGAAGCCGCCGAGTGCGCAGAGCGAGCCGAATTTCATGGTGTTGCAGAGGTCTTCGATGACGGCGATGTTTTCCGCCACGCGATCGCCGGCGCGAATCTTGTCGATGGTCTCGGCGCCGCGGGTCGAGCCGATCCGGCAAGGTGTGCACTTGCCGCAGGATTCGATCGCGCAAAATTCCATCGCAAAGCGGGCCTGTTTCGACATGTCGACGCTGTCATCGAACACCACGATGCCGCCGTGGCCGATCAGGCCGTCGCGCGCCGCGAAGGCCTCGTAGTCGAACGGCGTGTCGAATAGCGCGCGTGGAAAGTAGGCGCCGAGCGGGCCGCCGACCTGCACGGCCCGAACGGGGCGTCCGGTGAAAGTACCGCCGCCGACGTCGTCGACCAGTTCGCCGAGCGTGATGCCGAAGGCGACCTCGAACAGGCCGCCATATTTCACGTTACCGGCAAGCTGGATCGGCATGGTGCCGCGGGAACGGCCCATGCCGAAATCGGCATAGGCTTTGGCGCCGCCGGCAAGGATAAAGGGGACCGCGGCAAACGACAGCACGTTATTGATGACGGTAGGCTTGCCGAACAGGCCCTTATGCGCCGGCAAAGGCGGCTTGGCGCGGACGATGCCGCGACGACCTTCGAGGCTTTCCAGGAGCGAGGTCTCTTCGCCGCAGACATAGGCGCCGGCGCCGACCCGGACTTCGAGATCGAAGCTGTGATTGGAGCCGCCGATGCGCGCACCGAGATAACCACCGCGGCGCGCGGCAGCGATGGCCGCGTTCATCGCCGCGATCGCATGCGGGTATTCCGAGCGGGTGTAGATGTAGCCTTTGCCGGCGCCGACCGCGATGCCGGCAATGGTCATACCTTCGATCACCACGAAGGGATCGCCTTCCATGATCATGCGATCGGCGAAGGTGCCGCTGTCGCCTTCGTCGGCGTTGCAGACAATGTATTTCCTGTCGGCGCCGGTCTGGGCCACGGTCTTCCATTTGATGCCGGTCGGGAAACCGGCACCGCCGCGGCCGCGCAATCCGGAGGTCGTGACATCGGCGAGGATTGCATCCGAGGTCAGAGAGAGCGCGCGCTCGAGACCCTTGTAACCGCCATGGGCGCGGTAATCCTGAAGGGAACGCGGATCGACCACGCCGCATCGAGCGAAGGTCAGGCGGGTCTGCCGCTTTAGCCAGGGAATTTCTTCGGTGATTCCGAGCCGCAGCGTATGTGGGCCGTCGGCGAGCATCGCGTCGAGCACCGATGCGGCATCGGCTTCGGTCACCGGGCCAAAGGCGACGCGTCCGTGCGCCGTTGCGACCTCGACCATCGGCTCCAGCCAATACAGGCCGCGTGAACCGGTTCTGATGATTTCAATGGCCACGCCGCGTTTCGCCGCGGCCCGATCGAGCATCACGGCTATTTCATCGGCGCCGACGGCGATCGCGCCCGCATCGCGCGGAACAAAGATACGTAAGCTCATCGTTGTGCCTCCGCGACCAGCGCGTCGATCCGCGCCTCGTCCAGTCGTCCGACGACGCGGCCATCGAGCATCGCCGAAGGCGCGGTGGCACACAGACCGAGGCAGTAGATCGGCTCCAGCGTCACTTTGTCGTCCGGCGTTGTATTTCCGATGGCAATGCCGAGCTTTGCTTCGGCGCGCGCGGCGAGCGCGTCGCCACCGGCGGCCTGACAGGCTTCGGCCCGGCACAGTTTCAGCACATGCCGGCCCGCAGGCTTGGGACGAAAATCGTGGTAGAAGGTGAACACGCCATGGACCTCGGCGCGGGACAGGTTCAATGCGGACGCGATCATGGGTATCGCCGGCTCCGGCACGTAGCCGAAGGCTTCCTGTATTGCGTGCAGGATCACCAGCGTCGCACCTTCAAGGTGGGTGTGCTCCGCGATGATTTCGGCGCCGCGCGTAGCATTCCATGGTTCATGAACTTGCATCATCGGCATTCTCTATCAGAGACTTATTACTAAACGCATCAGAATTGGAATCGCTCCAAAGATCAATAAAGCAGTCTCATGTAGCGATAGGGAAAAGCCATCAATTCAAGTATCAAATCGATCGATAAGAAATTATAATTAGTGCCGCGGCGGGGTCATTTCGCATCTCTGTCCGCTACGACCGTGGTATTCGTTGTCTTGAAATCACTGGGGGTATTCTTGATCGAAAAGCTTGAACTTCTGCTCGCGCTGGCCAAGGAACGTCACTTCGGACGCGCTGCGGAGGCCTGTGGCGTCACCCAGCCGACCATGTCGACCAGCCTGAAGCAGCTCGAGGAGATCCTCGGCGTGATGCTGGTGCAGCGCGGCTCGCGCTTCCAGGGATTTACGCCCGAGGGGGAGCGCACGCTTGACTGGGCGCGGCGTATCGTCGGCGACACCCGGGCGATGCGCCAGGAAATCAACAGCCTGAAGTACAAGCTTGCCGGAGAAATCCGGATTGCGGCGATCCCCACCGTGCTCGGCATGGTTGCGTCACTGACCACGCCGTTTCGCGCGCGTCATCCGGACGTGCGCTTTCGTATCCAGTCCTGCACCTCGGCCGATGTGCTGGGTCTGCTGGAAAATCTCGAGGTCGACGCCGGCTTGACCTACATCGAGAACGAGCCGATCGGCAAGGTTCGCACGATTCCGCTCTACAACGAGAGCTATCGCCTGCTGACGTCGCCGGATGCCATGTTCGGCGATCGCAAACAGGTCACCTGGACGGAAGTCGGTCAGGTTCCCCTGTGCTTGCTGACGTCGGACATGCAGAACCGGCGCATTATCGATCGCGCCCTTCGCTCCGTGGGGGCCGAGGCGACGCCGACGCTGACCTCGAACTCGCTGCTGGTCCTTTATACCCACGTCAAGACCGGCCGCTGGGCGAGCGTTATGCCGGCCAAGCTCGCGGAAACGCTCGGGCTCGCAGATGCGGTACGCAGCATCCCGATCGTCGATCCCCTGGTCACCTACAGCATCGGAATGGTGATTCCGCAGCGCGATCCGATGACACCGCTGATTGCCGCGCTGGTTCAAATTGCGCGGGAGGTCGCTCCCACACTAGAGAGCTGAGGGCTATTTTCGGTACCCGATCCGGACCGATCGGGAGTTAGGCCGCGGCGGACAACTTCTCTCTCGCCTTGCCCGCATCGCGCGGCAGCGACACGCGGACCACCGTGCCGGTGCCGAGCTTCGAGCGCAATCGCATCGATCCGCCGTGCAGATTGGTGAGCGATCTCGCGATTGCCAGTCCCAGCCCAGAGCCGTGATAGGTCTTGGTCAACTGGCTTTCCACCTGCTCGAACGGCCGGCCTAGTCGCTGCAGCGATTGCGGCGCGATACCGATGCCGGTGTCGGCAATCATCAGCACGATGGAGTCCTCAACCAGCCGGCTGCGGACAACCACCCTGCCGCCATCGGGCGTGAATTTGACGGCGTTGGACAGAAGATTGACGATGATCTGCTTGACCGCCCGGCGGTCGGCCACGACCGAAATGCTGCTGTCGATATCGGCATCGAGCAGCAGGTTCTTGTCGTCGGCTCGCCCGGACACCACGCGCAGGGATTCCGCCAACGTCTTCGACAGATCGAGTTGCTCCATGTCGAGCTTCATCCTGCCGGCTTCGATCTTCGACATATCCAGGATGTCGTTGATCACTTCGAGCAGATAGTGCCCGCTGGTGAGGATGTCGTGGCAATATTCCTGATATTTCTCCGAACCCAGCGTTCCGAACATGCCGCTTTCCATGATCTCGGAAAATCCGATGATGGCATTGAGCGGCGTGCGCAGCTCGTGGCTCATGTTGGCGAGGAATTTCGACTTGGTCTGGTTGGCTTCCTCGGCGCGGTTCTTCTCCCTGGAATATTTCTCCGCGAGATCGGCCAGCTCGAGCGCCTGCCGCTCCAGCGCCGACTGCGAACGTTTCAGATCGATCACGGTGGCGCGCAGCCGAAGATCGTTTTCGACCAGTTTCTGTTCGTGCTCCTTGATGCGGGTGATGTCGGTTCCGACCGAGACGTAGCCGCCGTCCTTGGTCCGGCGCTCGCTGATATGCAGCCAGTTTCCGTCGTCGAGCTGCGCCTCGAAGGTTCGCGCGCCCGGCGCATGGTTGGCGACATCGTGCAACCGGGTGCGAACCTCCGGCATCCTGCCGACTTCGATCACGGTTTCGTACGACGTGCCGGGCGTCACCGCTGAATCCGGCAGCTTGTGCAGCCGCTGGAAATGCGAGTTGCAGAGCACCAGCCGGTCTCCCGCATCCCACAAGACGAAGGCTTCCGGGATGGTCTCGATCGCATCGCGCAGCCGCAAATCGGCCTCTATGGTTTTTTCCGCCAGACTCTTTTGCTCGGTGATGTCGACGGCAATGCCGATCAGGTGCCGGCCGGCATCGGCCGCGCCCTGACTGATCTCGCAGCGCACCCGCAGCCAGATCCAGTGACCGTCGGTGTGCTGCATGCGGAAGGTCTGGTCGATGTGATTGATTTTCGAGGAAATAAGCTGGTCGGCGATCGCGAACAGGTCGATGTCGTCGGACTTTACCAGGGCATTGACCTCGCCGAAGGTCAGGAGGTCGCTGCGGTTCTCGAGGCCGAGCATCGTGAACATCGATTGTGACCAGAAGATTCTGCCGCGAGAGAGGTCCCAATCCCACAACCCGCAGCGTCCGCGATTGAGCGCGGTGTCGATGCGTCCGCGCACGGCGTCATTGATCAAATCGCCCTCGCGTGCGCGGGTCGATTGCCAGTGGAATGCGAAGCCCAGGATCAGGACGACAAAGCCGGTGGTGGCGGAAAGCGTCACCGAGAGGGCTGCGTCCGAGCGCCAAATCGAATCGACCTTTTCCTGAATGATGATTACCTGACCGGGCAGCGATTTGACGACGTGCCGAACCGCCAGCCCCTCGCTGCCGTTCGGCAGGGTAATTTCGGTCACGGCGGCCAGCTGCCCGGGCGTGCTCAGGGGCAGCACCGCACTGACGACATCAAGGATGCGGTTGGCGTCGCCAATCCCGGATTCAATGGGGATACGGGCGAGAATGCGCTGGTCCATGCCGGTGATGATGACGTGCCTGCCGGCCGCGACTGCCCAGGGCGGAATCAGGCCGGGCAGCAGGAGCTGCAGGCGCTCAAATGATGCCGCGCGATCCTGTCGGACCGACGTGATGCGGTCGATACGCTCGGCAAGCAGTTCGGCGACCGCGGCCAGGTCTCGCTTGATCGACGCGCGCTTTTGGCGGTTCTGATCGATTACCTGCACGAATGCCCCGAGGCAAATCGTGATAAGGAACGCAATAATCAAGGTGGGCACGGCTCGGCGGAGAGCGGGCTCCGCCAATAGCAGCCTGTGGTAGGCTGGTTTTGCGATCGATTGCGCCAATCCTTTGATCGAATCGGATTGCACGCACGCGCTCGCCGCGTGTGCACGCGCCATGCCTTTGGCCCCCTCGGAAAACTTTTCTGTACCCCGTTCGGAAGAACCCCAGTGCTTCCGAATCAGAGATATTTGAATCCAGTTTTCGCGGGCTGTCGAGAGTCAACGATTCGTTAATGCAAATAAATCTTGTCCACGGAGAATCAGCCTCCCGAAAGCTCCGCAAAAATATCTGCGAAGCGAGTCCGAAAGGGGAACGCGCGCGGCGGCTACGCGTCCGGCGGCTCGGCGTGACTGATCACCCGCTTTACGGTCGGAAAGGCGCGTCGCAATGCGCGCTCTATCTCGTCGACATTCTCGTGAACCCTGATCACGCTCATCGACGGCGCGGCGCGGCAATGAAAGTTCACGATTTCGCCGGCATCGGTGTCGCGCACCCGCACGCTGTGTATGTCATGGATCGCGCCATTGGCGGCGAACCGCGACAGCGCAGCCCTGATGACTTCGACCCGGTCGGGTGCGGCATCGGAGCCGAGCGGAAGTTCCGGTTCGAGCGGCTCGATGTGGGTGTCGACTTCGACATCCTCGCCGAATTCGTCGCGAATGCTCCGCTCGAGCCCCTGGGCGATGTCGTGGGCCGCCGTCAGCGCCATATCGCCATCGACTTCAAGGTCGATGCTGACGGTGAGCTTGCCGCCGAGATCGTGCACGGTGACATGGTGAACGGCGAGGCCGGAATTGCGCGCGATCACCATGATACGCTCGCGGACGCTCTCATTGTCGCGCGCGACCGGCACGGCGGTGAAGGTCAGGTCGGCATCCCCAAGCGCTTTGGCGACCGCAGCCTGCGCCTTCCGCTTGATCTCTTCGACGCGGTCGATGGGGTAGGTGCGCGGCACCTGCACGATGGCGTCAATGAAGTGGGTCGACCCCACCATCCTAACCCGCAGCCGCTCGACATCCAGCACGCCCGGCACCGCCCGGATTGTGGCGGTAGCGGTCTCAGCCGCGCCTTCGGGCGCGCGGTCGACCAGGGTTTCGAAGGTGGAGCGCGCCAGCCGCAAGCCCAGCATCGCGATCATGATCGCCACGCCGACGGCGGCCGCGGCATCGCCCCAGGCATAACCCAGTCCCGACAGCGCAAGTCCGATAATGACGGCGACCGAGCCAAGCACGTCCGACGCAAAATGCAGCGCGTCGGCGGCCAGTGCCTGGCTCTTGGTCTCGTGGGCGGCGCGGTGCAGCGCGCGGGCGCGCCAGAAATTCACCGCGATGTCGGCGAGCAGCACGATGAACGGGATCGCCGACAGCGTGGGCGGCGGAGCGCCTTCGCGCAGACGGCTGTAGGATTCGACCAGAATTCCGCCGGCCAAAACATAGAGCATCGAGATGATGCCGAGCGCCGACAGGCTTTCAAGCTTGCCATGGCCATAGTGATGTTCCTTGTCCGCAGGGCGGTCGGAAACCCGCACCACCATCCAGGTGACGACGGTCGCGACCACGTCGACGGAGGAGTGCAGCGCTTCGGAAATCAGCGCGAGACTGCCGATGGCGATGCCGACCACGAATTTGGCCGTGGCCATCCCGGCGCTGGCGAAAATCGAAATTGCCGCGACGCGGGATTTGGTCGTGTGAACGGGATGGCTCATGGGCGCGGGTTTAGCAGCCCGTC
>VFSW01003050.1_pt1 | contig 25124 bp, 25 predicted proteins | sample 5358111 | NCBI WGS metagenome assembly VFSW01 (sample SAMN11554181, study PRJNA540505) | mine drainage metagenome | isolation source: sediment from site ElyBrook_90M | place: USA: Ely Copper Mine, Vershire, VT | collected 2017
ACCATGTGCTTGAATCCATGGAACTCGTCACGCTCCGCGTAGGCCACGATGCACACAATGTTGGTCAGACCGTAGAGCAGAAAGGTTCCGAAGTTTGAAGTGAGAGTGACCAGCAGCAACCCGTTGGGCAGCGACGAGAGCGACGCGTTGGAGCTCATTCCGAGCGCGTACCACAGGTTGTGCGGGAGCGTCGCAATCGTCTTGTCATCGGGCGCCGATCCGCCGGCGAAGTAGAACAGCGCGGCGTATGCGCCGAGTATTGCCGATATCGTTGCCAGCACCCAAATCGCGCGATGCGGCGTCAGGTTCTTGCCGTGCAGCAGTCCGAAGTGCTCGGGCACTTCCTCGTCACGCCCCATCGCGTAGGTCACGCGCGCGCCGGTGTTGATGCACGACAGCGTGGTGCCGATCAGCGCCAGGAAAACCGTCAGCGCTTCCATCAGCATGAACGCCTGGCCGTGTCCGCCGAGCAGCGCGTTGCCGATGATCGTCATCATGTCGCCGAGCGGGGCCGCCGACCCCTTGGCCTCCGCCAGACTGTAGGCGCTGCTCAGGAAATAGTTGGCGGCGAAGTATTCGATCAGGTAGCAGAACAACCCCTGGATCGTGAGCGACAGCAGAACTCCGCGCGGGATGTCCTTTTTGGGGTTCTTCGCTTCCTCGCCGAGCGCGGTCACCGACTCGAAGCCGACCAGCAGCAGAATCGCGACCGTTGCCTGCAGCATCACCCAGTCGAACCGGTGCGGCAGGATGACCGAGAGTGCGCTGGCGTGCGACGGGTGGTCGCCGGCTATGCCGTAGCCCAGCGTCGCCGCGATCGTGTTGCCATTGGCGTCGAGCGCCAGGCCCGCCGAGCCCGCGGGATGCCCGACGCGGTAAGCGATCGCGAGCGCGGCGAAAAACAGCAGCGCCACGATCTGGATTCCGTTGATCCCGATATTGACCAGGGTGGAACCGTTGACTCCCTGGAAAGCGATCCAGGCCACCGCGTACGCGAAAATTATCGCAATTATCGCCATGAATACCGGGCCGGGAATTCCCGCGTTCATCGTGCTCGGCGCGAGCGTGCCGACGATGTACCCGATCATGATGCCCATCGTGGCGACCATGACGCCGGGATACATCCAGTAATAGAGATGCGACGACCATCCGATTACGAACTTGGCCACGCGCGCGAACTTGTACGCGTGGGTTTTGCTCAGGAAGGCCTGCTCTGCAAACAGGTACGAACTGCCCGCACCGGGATAAAGTTTGGCGAGCTCCGCGTACGAAATTGCGGTCGCGTACGCCAGTAGCAGCGCGACGAAAATCCCGGCCCACATCGCCATCCCCGACGGAAACGCGTAACCCGCCTGCTGGACGAATGTAATCCACAGGAAGGCTCCCGGGGCGATGAGCGCCATGGCGTTGACCGTGACCCCGGTCAAGCCCAGCGTCGGCACCATCTTTCTCTGTTCTTCAGCCATCTTGCCTCCTTCGATTCACCGCCGAGCGGTTGTCCGCCGCGCGCACGCGTGGCTCCCGTTACGGGCGGGAGCATAGGAGTGCTAAAGCAGGAAAAGTGCCACTTCAAAATCGTGTGAGTATTGATGAAAAATGCAACGTGCCTGCTCAAACGACAGGCATCCGCTTATCAAGCAGTCATCAGCAGCCCGCTGTGACAGTCAACCGCTAACTCATCGATATTGACGCGCCGCGGAAAAAGTGACTCTGCTGTTCTGCGCCGCAGCTCAGTCTATACTTGACCATCCATTCGCTGGAGGAACCTATGCCGCGCCCGAGCATCAATTGCCACTGCTCACGAAGGTTGAATGCCGCGAGTCCGTCGCCGGCGAGCGCGCGCCGCGTTGCCCTTGCAGCGCTGACGATTCTGCTCGCATGCGCGACCGCCGCTTGCAATTCGCAGTCGTTCCAACAATCTGCGGGGCCGTCGATGCCGACGCTTCCGCCCGCGCCCGTGCAGCCGCCCGCGCCGCCGATGAACGTGGCGAGGTTGCTGAACGGAAACTGGATGGCCACCTATCCGGGCGGACCGCTTCGAGTGGTTATCGGTCTGGACCCGATGTTACGCGGACGCAATTACGTCGCGACCATGGTTGACGGCAACAAAAATATCCCGCCGGGCCAAGCCGTGTGGCGCGGCACACTTGATCAACAGGTACCGGGCATCGTGGTCGCCGATCAGATATGCGCCGAGCATGGATTCCAGCAGGCGCGATGGGTGAAGGCGCGAATTGTCGTCAATGACGCGAGCAATTTCCGAGAAGAACTCGTCAATCCGAATGACTGCGCCGGATTCCCGGTAAAGTTCACCCGCGTCGGACCCGCGCCGACAGCGCCGGTCAAGGATTGACGGCGCCGTCGCGCTTACACGAGCATCCCGGCCTGCACCACGACGGGTCCGTCGCTCTTGGGAATTTTCGGCTTGGGTTTGCGCTTCATCGCCTTCTCCAGGATCGGGGCGATCCGCTCGGCCTTCTGCTTGGCGCGTTTTTGTTCGCGCTCCTTGAACTCGGGCATGACCTTTTCGGCAAACAGGCTGAGCGACGAGCAGATGTCCTCGTGCTTGTTGTTGCCCGCCTGCGAGATGAACACGACCTGGTCAACGCCGGCTTGCTCGAATTCGCCCAGCCGCGTGCGAATCTGGTCGGGCGATCCGACGCATGAGTTCGCCCCGTCCATGCCCGGCACACTGATCGGGCTGGTTTTGAAATTGTTCCAGATGTTCGTCTTGCCCGGCTCGTGCTGCCCAAACGCATAATGATGGCCGAGCGCGTAGCCGAAAAACTTCAGCCCCTCTTCGCCCATCTTGCGCGCCCGCTCGGCGTCGTTGTCGCACATGAAGCCGGTGACGATCGCGATGTTCGCGTTGACCGCGTATCCGATCGGCTCGCACTCATGCTCGAGCGTCGTGTAATAGTCGGTGACCCACTCGCGCGCCTCTTGCGGCGATACGAACGCGAACGTCAGCGCGCCGATTCCAAGCTTCGCCGCCAGATGAATCGTCTCGCGCCGCGAGCACGCGACCCACAGCGGCGGATGCGGTTTCTGCACCGGCTTGGGCACCACGTTGCGCACCGGCATCTTGAAGTACTTGCCCTCATGGCCAAGAAACGGAACCTCGACAAACATTCGCGCGATCGCACCCAGCGACTCCTGCCACATCGCGCGCTTGTCCGCGCGCGGGATGCAAAAGCCGCCCAGCTCCAGCTCCGCCGACGATTCACCGGTGCCGAACTCGACCCGCCCGCCGCTCACCAGATCGAGCGTTGCGATCCGCTCCGCCACCCGCGCCGGATGGTTGTAGCCCGGCGGCAGCAACACGATCCCGTGACCGAGCCGAATCTGCCTGGTGCGCTGACTCGCCGCCGCCAGAAAAATTTCCGGCGCCGACGAATGCGCGTACTCCTCGAGGAAGTGATGCTCCACTTCCCACATATGGTCGATGCCGAGCCGGTCCGCCAGTTCGACTTGATCGAGCGCGTCCTGGAAGAGCTTGAGCTCCGAGCCCTCCTTCCATGGACGCGGCAACTGATGCTCATAAAAGGTTCCCAGTTTCATAAGCGCGATTTTCTCCTTCCGTTTTTCGCCGATTCAAGCTCCAGGCGCGTGCCACGCGCCCGCGAATCTGCTGACTCGATCGGCCGCTGGGCGCCATCAAGAGTGAAAAGCGTCCGCTCGACCAGGTCGATCAGTTCGCGCTTGCGCCGCTCAATCATCGCAGGCTCGAGCAGGTCTATGTCCCACAGCCGCCGGATCATCGACGCGATCGTGAAGTAGCCGATCGTGATCGCGTTGAGCCCCCACATGAAATGCAGCGGATCGACTGCGGTGCGGAATTCGCCGTCGCGCTGGCCGCGGAAAATAAAAGTGACCGCGCTGGAAAACAGCGGCGGCAGGCGCCGTTTGAGCACTTGCCGCCCGGCCCCGCTTTCGTCGGCCATCTCCTTCCACATGATTCGCACGAAATCGCGGTGGCTGGCGATAAAGTCAACCGTGTGCCCGAGCGCCTGGCGCATCCGCTCCTGCCGGCTTTCCTGCCTCCAGACGATCGCGTTGGCCGCGTCGTCCAGACTCTCGAACATCTGGTCCAGCACCGCGAGGTAGAGCTGCTGCTTGGACGGAAAATGATGCAACAGCGACGGCGCCTTGACCCCGATTCGCTTGGCGATGTCTCGCAGGCTGGTGCCGCGATAGCCGCGCTCGGCGAACAGCGCCTGCGCCGCTTGCAGCACGCGCTCACGCGTGTCGGTGGGCCTTCGCAGGCCAACCATCCTGGCGCTGGCGCGCGCCGCTGAAGTTTTCGAAACGCTTCGCACTGACTCGCCGAAAAATCTATCTAACGCCTGTTAGGCTGTCAAACCGCCCCGCCGCCGAACCAGCGCCCCCGTGGAACAACAAATGCCCCGAGATTAAACTCAGGCATAGGCTGCCGGACCGGGTTCACGATCAGGCACAACTTTCCTGAAAAGAGGAGACACACCGTGGCGGAGTTCAACGAGCAGGCATTGCGCGAATTCAACGATAAACTGATCGAAGAGTTTCGCGCCAACGGCGGCAAGGTTCTCAGCGGCCCGTTCGTGGGCGCGCCGCTGCTTCTGCTGACTACCACCGGCGCCAAGAGCGGCCGTCCCACTACCACTCCGCTGGTGTACACCAAGGACGGCGATCGAATCGTTATAATCGCGTCGAAGGCCGGAGCGCCGAAACATCCCGCCTGGTACCACAACCTCAAGGCTCACCCTACCCCGACGATCGAGCTGGGGGTCGAACGCTTCCAGACCAGGGCTGTCATCACCACCGGCTCCGAGCGCGAGCGGCTGTTCAACGCCCAGGCCAAAGCGATGCCCGCCTTCGTTGACTACCAGAAGAACACCACCCGTCAGATCCCGGTCATCGTTCTGGAACGCATGTAGTCGAAGCGTGGCGTGGCTTCATGCGATCGCCTGGCGATCGCGGCAATCATTGATCGCTGCAAGTCTTTTGCGGGTTCCACCTACGCCAGGAATTCTTCCGAGCTACGACGCCTTGCTTTCGAGTGTCGGATCGCGGACCAGGATCCCTTGCGCATAGAGCTTGCGAATCTCGGCCGCCGGCATCTTAAGCAGTTCGCGCAGAACTCGCTCGTTGTCCTCGCCGAGCCTCGACGAACGCACTTCTGTCCGGTCCGGCCATGCCGAAAACTTCACCGGCACACCCGGAATCGCGACCTCGCCCAGGATCGGATCCTCGACCCAGCGAACCGTCTTGCGCTCGTTGAGATGCGGATGCTTTATGGCTTCGTTGACCGTCAGCACCGGAGCGCACGGCACGCGCTCAGCATCCAGCGCGGCGATCGCGTCGTCGCGGGCCGGAAAGCGTGTGAGCCACATCTCGATCACGTCTCTCAGTTGTTCCTTGTTGTCGCGACGTCCGCGGGCATCCTTGAAGCGCGGGTCGGCGGCCAATTCAGGCATCCCGAGCGCGCGCACCAGCTGCGGCCATTGATGCGGCGTCGATGTAATCAGAATGTATTGGTCGCCCCGGAAATGAAAAATGCCGGTGGTGCCCCCGTCGGGATGCAACGAGCCGGTTCGCGTCGGGCGAAATTTGTCGCCGCGCAGCGACACGATGGGGACGCTCTTCTCGTGCATGTGGAAGTAGGTATCCAGCAGCGACGCGTCGAGATACTGGCCTTGTCCCGTGCGCTCGCGATGCAACAGCGCGAAGCCGACAGCCATCGCGGCGGCGACGCCGGTTGAAACGTCGCCGATTGCCATCGTCGTCAGCGCGGGCGGCCCATCGGCCTGCCCGATGCCGTCGGTAACTCCCGCATATGCCTGGCCGATAAAATCGTAGCCGGGCTTGACCGACAGCGGTCCGGTCTGCCCCGCCATCGAAATCGAGCACATGATGATTTTCGGATTGACCGCCTTGATGTCCTTGTAGGCAAATCCGAGCCGGTCGATCACGCGCGGCGCGAAATTTTCAACTACCACATCGACCTGCGGAATCATCGACATCACGATCTCGCGCGCTCCGGGCTTTTTGAGATCGATCGCAAAACTTAGCTTTGAGTGGTTGTGCTGCAGATAGTAGGTGCTATGGCTCGAGTTCTTGAATTCCGGCGCTCGCGACTTGAGCCCGTCGGCGCGGATCCGATCGCCGTCAGGCGCGAGTTCGACCTTGATCACTTCAGCGCCCATCTCAGCGAGAATTCGCGTGCAGGTCGGCCCCGCGACGAACTGCGTGAAATCCAGCACCCGGTAGCCTTCCAGCATTTGCGGCTTGTTCGGCATTAATCAGTCATCTCCCACTCTCAACGGCTGCCCGCGACCTAATTTTCCATCCAGCGGAATTTCAAAACTTTTGAAAATCTGTCTCCATTCTCGCTCTAGCTCAAGCCATCGGTCGAAGGTTGCAAAGTATCGCGCCACTTTGAGGCGGGCTTGCCAGCTATCTGCCGCCTTTTGATTAGCCGCGTTTGTCGCGAAAGCGTTTAAGTGCTTGATTTTATTGGTGGAGCTGACGCGGATCGAACGCGCGACCTCCTGAATGCCATTCAGGCGCTCTCCCAAACTGAGCTACAGCCCCACCGCGGGCGAGATTTTTCAGCTAACCGGATACCGTCCGTGGAGTCAACCGACCGGGTCCGCGCATGTAATGGGAGATCGGTTTCATCATGGCGGCGAATCGGCGCCAAGCACGCGTCATTCCCGGGCGCGATCGAGCAGTTCGCGGGCGGCGCGGCGGAATTTGTCGGATACTTCGCCGCCGAGCATGCGAGCGATCTCCTCGGTGCGATCGCCGGGTTCCAGAACCGCCACACGGCTGCGGGTCGAACCGCGCCGCTCTTCTTTTTCGACGGTGAGATGACGGTCCGCAAACGCCGCGATCTGCGCCAGGTGCGTGACACACAAAATCTGATGAAAGCGCGAGAGTTGTTTCAGTTTGCGGCCAACCACCTGGGCAACCGCGCCGCCGATTCCCGCGTCCACTTCGTCGAAAATCATCGTGGCAACACCGCGGCGCTGCGCCTCGAGGCGCTTGAGCGCGAGCATCACGCGCGAAAGCTCGCCGCCCGAGGCGATCCGCAGCAGCGCCATCGCAGGCTGGCCGACATTCGGCGACAGATGAAACTCGACCGTATCGACGCCGAACGGGCCGAGCGCAACGCCGCCATGCACGAAGCCGGCTTCCTCCGCGCCGAGCGCGCCGAGCCGCGCCTCGAAACCCGGCGAGCGCATCCCGAGCGTCCTCAATTCGGCTTCCATCTTGCGGCCGAGCTCGGCGGCAACGCGCTGGCGAATCGAGGACAGTCGATTTGCATGCCCGCTGAGTTCGTCGAGCGCGGCCGCCATCGCGGCTTCGACTTGAGCTTTCGACTCGCCGATTCCTTCGAGCTCGCCAATCTCGGCCCGCGATCGCTCCAACGTCTCGATCGCGCTGTCGATTGACCCGCCGTATTTGCGCTTGAGCCGCGTCAGTTCCTGAAGGCGGTTGTCGATTTCTTCCAGACGCGCGGGATCCGCCTCGATCCTGGACGCGTACGCGCCGAGCGCGCGCGCCGCTTCTTCGAGGTTCGCGCGGGCCGACTTGATCATCCCGAGCGCATCGCCGAGTTTCGGATCGAGCGCAGCCGCATCGGCCAATCGCGCTTCGGCTCGCGAAACCGTATCGGTCGCCGCGCCGTCGGCGCCGTAGAGCGCCTGCTCGGCTTCGAGCGCGGCGGTGGCGAGCTTGCTTGCGTTGGAGAGCACTGTGCGTTCGCGCGATAGCGCTTCATCTTCGCCCGCGACCAGATCGGCGCGCTCGAGTTCGGTCGCGCGGAACCTTGCGAGTTCCAGCAAATCCGCGCGTTCGCGTTCGCGGCGGTTTAGTTCGCGAAGGCGGGACTGGATGTCTTGCGCGCGCGCGTAGCGTTCGCGATAGGACGCGAGTTCGTCATCGAGGTTCGCGTAACGATCGAGAGTCTCGCGATGGCTCTCCGCACGGAGCAACGAATGCTGCTCGTGCTGTCCATAAACCTGAACCAGCGACGCGCCTAATTTGCCAAGGCTTTGCACGGTGGCGAGTTCGCCGTCGATCGTCACCCGCGAGCGCCCACCGCCCTCGGCGATCACTCTGCGCACGATCAACTCGCGGCGCTCGCCGTCGCGCCTGCGCCCGGCCAGTTCAGGCATCGCGGCCTCGCCCTCGAGCTCGAACCGTCCCTCGACGACCGCCTCCTTCTCGCCGGCGCGAATCATATCGGGCGACGCGCGTGAGCCGAGCAGCAATCCGAGCGCGCTCAAGATGATCGTTTTGCCGGCGCCGGTCTCGCCGGAAAGCACGTTGAGGCCTGCGCCGAATTCGAGCTGAGCTTCCTCGATTATCGCGAAGTTGCGGATGTGCAGTTCGAGCAGCATCTGGGACGCGCGCGCCTATCCCCAGTGGAGCTTGTCACGCCAGATTTCAAAATTCGGATGAGCGGAGCGGATTAGCGAAACGACGTGGCGCGCGCGATGGATTCTGATTACGTCGGTGGGGCCCAGTTGCGCCGACTCCTGGCCGTCGACGGTGAAAATCGCGTCGTGATCCGGCGCCTTCACGTGAATCTCGATTTCGAACGAGTCCGGCAGCACCACCGGGCGGTTGCTCAGAGTATGCGGGCAGATTGGCGCGACCACGATCGCATTGACGGTGGGAAAAACGATCGGGCCGCCAGCGGAGAGCGCATATGCAGTCGAGCCGGTGGGAGTTGCGATGATCAATCCGTCGGCGCGGTAGGAGCAGAAGGCTTTGTGGCCGGCGAATACGTCGAGCTGAAGCATCCCGCCGAGCGGGCCTTTGCCCACGACCACGTCGTTGAGCGCCAGAAACGGCTGGGTGAACTGCTCGGCTGCGCGTTCGACGATTGCCTCGAGCATGATGCGCCGATCGACCTGGTAGTCGCCATCGAGTATGCGTCCCAGGGCGGCTGGCGCCTCCTTGATAGCCACTTCGGTCAGGAAGCCAAGCCCGCCAAGATTTACGCCCAGGATCGGAATCCCCTTCGATGCGACCAGGCGCGCGACGCCGAGCAGCGTGCCGTCGCCGCCGAGCACGACGATCAGATCGGCACGATCGGCGAGGAGATGCCGTTGCACGGCCTCGGCGCCGATCTTTTTCGCCGTCTCGGTGTCCGCGAGCGGAGTCTTGTGCCTGCTGCGGAGAAGGCGGGTGAGGGTTCGCGCGATAGCGATCGCGTCGGGCCGCTCGTACTTAACGACCAGGCCGACCGTCTTTATGGATCGCTTCGCCACCGCAATCAGGCACTTATCATGCGCTGAAATCGGCGGCAACGCGAAAGCAATAGATGCCCATTGGTGCTCTCATCGAAGAATTTTATACGCGGTGCCGGCCGCGGCCGGATTTTCTTTGCCATACACGATCGCTACCGAATTGATGTAGTAGCCCGTAGTGGCTTCGCTGGTCTGCGCTCTGCTCGTGAGTATGACGATCGCATCCGCGCCGGTTTCACAGGCCTTGCGCTGCACGGCGGGCAGCACGTCGGCCTCACTGGCATAAACGTTCCCCAATCCCTCGACGATTGCGACCTTGCGAAAATCCCCCAGCGGCTCATGGCGCAAAACCGGCATGTTGCAATCGGGCGGCTTGGCGGCGCGGCCCGACGGCTCCACTTCCGCAAGCGTCACCTGCGGCGGCAGTGAAATAACGCGAGCGCATCCGGCGGCGGCGATCGCCAGTCCTATTATGATGATCGCAGTTCGCACGAGTAATGAAGTATCCACCGATGGGCGCCGCGGGCAAGAGCGGTTGCGCGGGTTTCCCGCCGCTCGCTTTGGGCAGTCTTTAGTATAAAATCGCGCTACGCTTGCGCGCGCAAAGCCCGGCGCGTAAAGGCTGCATGTCACGATGGCAAACACCGGCAAACCCAGCCGTCCAATCCTTGGCGCGCATATGTCGATCGCCGGAGGTGTCGGCGAGGCGCTGATTCGGGGCCAGCAGGCCGGCTGCGAATGCATTCAGATTTTTACCAAGTCGTCGCGACAGTGGGCGTCGAAGCCGTACAGCAAAGAGGAAATCGAGAATTTCAAACGCAATCAAATCGAAACCGGCATCGGGATCGTGATCGCGCACGACTCCTACCTGGTGAATCTCGGCGCGCCCGATGAAGCTCTGCGGGTCAAGTCGGTCAAGGCATTTATCGATGAGCTGAATCGGTGCGAGGCGCTCGGCGTGCCCACGCTGGTCGCCCATCCGGGGGCTCATGTCGGCGCGGGGGTTGAGAATGGACTCAAGACGATTGCAAAGTCGATCGACGAGGCGCACGCCGCAGGCAAAGGCTTCGAGGTGAAGATCGCGCTGGAAATCACCGCCGGTCAGGGCAGCACGCTCGGCCACAGTTTTCAGCAGATGGCGCAAATCTTCGACGCCGTGGTTGAAAACGAGCGCCTCCGGCTATGCTTCGACACCGAGCATGCCTTCGCCGCCGGCTACGAGTTGCGCACTCCGGAAGGCTATGAAAATACGTTCAGCGAACTCGACAAGTTTATCGGAATCAAAAGACTTGCCGCGTTTAATCTCAACGACTCGCTCAAGGACTTCCATTCGCGCGTCGATCGCCATCAGCATATCGGGAAGGGATTTATCGGGCTCGACGCGTTTCGCCGCATCCTCAACGATCGGCGGTTTTTCGGCCTGCCGATGTGCCTGGAGACGCCCAAGGGTCCCGACCTGAAAGAGGATATCGAGAACCTGGCGACCTTGCGCAGTCTCTTCAAGAACTGACTATTGACTGATGATTAAACGAATACTCACTGGAGACCGTCCTACCGGGCCATTGCATCTCGGCCATTATGTAGGATCGCTGCAGAACCGGATACGCCTGCAGGATGAATACGATACCTACTTGCTAATCGCCGACATCCAGGCGCTGACCGACAACTTCGAGCATCCCGAGCAGCTCGAAGCGAATATCTTCGAGGTCGCGCTCGACTACCTGGCGGTCGGCCTCGATCCTGACAAGGTGAAGATCGTCGTTCAATCGATGGTCCCGGAGCTGACCGAGCTGACGATTTACTTCATGAACCTGGTCACCACCGCGACGCTCGAGCGCAATCCGACGCTCAAGGACGAAATCAAGCAGAGGAATTTCACGAACCGCCTGCCGGTGGGCTTTTACACGTATCCAATCTCGCAGGCTTCGGACATCACGATCTTCAAGGCGCATCTAGTCCCGGTCGGCGAGGACCAGCTCCCGATGATCGAGCAGGCGCGCGAAATAGTGCGGCGCTTTAATCGCCTGTACGACAAAGTTCTCATCGAACCGAAGGCGCTGGTCGGCGAAGTGGCGCGGCTGCCGGGGACGGACGGCGGCGCGAAGATGTCGAAGTCGCTCGGCAATTGCATCTATCTTGGCGATTCGCCCGAGGTCGTGCGCAAGCGCGTGATGTCGATGTACACCGATCCCACGCGGCTGCATCCAACCGATCCCGGCCACGTCGAAGGCAATCCGGTTTTCACGTATCACGACGTGTTCAATCCGGATAAGGCGGAAATCGAAGACTTGAAGGAGCGCTACCGCAAGGGCACGGTCGGCGACGTCGAGGTCAAGGAGAAGCTGTTCAAGGCGCTGAACGTTTTTCTGGAACCGATTCGCGAGCGCCGCGCGCATTTCGCGTCGAAGCCTGGCCACGTCCGCGAGATAATCGTCGAGGGCACGCGCAAAGGGCGCGCCGTCGCGCAGGCAACGATGGCCGAAGTGCGCACCGCGATGAAGATCAGCTACCGATTTTAGTTGTCGGAAGAATCACCTGCGCGGTGTGCGGCAGGGGCTGCGGCCCCTGCACCCGCAGTGAGAAGACGCGATGGAAGAGCCCACGGGCGCGCGGTTTCTTAATACTGGCCAGGGGTGCCCTCTGCACCCAGTGCCAAGAAATAAAGATGCGGGGCTTCGTCCGGGCGAGGGGACAGATACTCAGTACGCCTTGGCGAAATACGCGCGCTCGGCCGCCGGCTCGCCGCATACCATGCACACCCCCGCGACGCCGTCATTGGTGAGTGGAATTGCGCGGCAAGTCGCTTTGGTCTCCTCGCGAATCCGCGTCTCGCACACTGGATTCCCGCACCAATAGACGTCGGCGAATCCACCGCCGCCCTCGCCTTCCATGTGATTGCGAAACTGGGCGTAGTCGTCGAACTTTCGCGTATTCGCGATCATCGCGGCCTTCGCCTGCGCGTAGAGATTTTTCTGAATCTCGCCGAGCAGCGCGCCGACCGCGTCCCCGATCGATCCGAGCGACGCCTTGCTCTTTGATTCCGGCCCCGACTTGTCGCGCCGCGCGAATACTGCTTCGCCCGAGGCAACGTCGCGCGGTCCGATCTCGATTCTCACCGGCACGCCGCGCATCTCCCAGTCGTTGAACTTGAACCCCGGCGTCAGTCCTTCGCGATCGTCGATGCGCGCGCGGATTCCGGCCTGCGTCAGCGATTGCAGCACGGCACGCGCCGCGGCGAGGACTTTTTCGCCCTCCTCGGGTTTGCGAAATATCGGCACGACGACCGCTTGCGTCGATGCGACCGCCGGCGGCAGCCGCAGTCCCTGGTCGTCGCCGTGCGCCATCACGATCGCGCCGAGCAGCCGCGTCGATACCCCCCCGCTCGTCTGCCAGACGCATTGCATCTGATTTTTATCGTCTAGGTAGCGGATCTCGAACGGCCTGGCGAAGTTCTGGCCGAGGAAATGCGAGGTGCCGCACTGCAGCGCGCGCCCGTCGCCCATCAAGCCCTCGATCGCGTAGGTCTCGACGGCACCCGGGAATCGCTCGGCCGCGCTCTTGCGTCCGACGATCAGCGGAATCGCCAGGAACTCCTCGACGAACTGCCGGTACACTTCGAGCATCGTGAGCGTTTCGCGTTCGGCTTCCTCGCGCGTGGCGTGCGCGGTGTGTCCCTCCTGCCAGAGGAACTCGGTGGTGCGCAGGAACAAACGCGTGCGCATCTCCCAGCGCACGACGTTGCACCATTGATTGAGCATCATCGGCAGGTCGCGATGCGATCTGATCCACTGCGCGAACATATGGTTGATGATCGTCTCGGAGGTGGGACGCACGATCAGCGGCTCTTCGAGCTCCTTGCCTCCGCCGTGCGTAACGACCGCAAGCTCGGGCGCGAACCCCTCGACGTGTTGCGCCTCTTTTTGCAGGAAGCTCTGCGGGATGAACAGGGGAAAGTATGCGTTGCGGGCGCCGGTTTGCTTGATGCGCCGGTCGAGCTCGTCGCGCAGCAACTCCCAAATGGCGAAACCGTCGGGACGAAACACGATGCATCCGCGCACCGGCGAGTAGTCCGCCAGCTCCGCGCGGATACAGATGTCATTGTACCACGCGGCAAAGTCCTCGCTGCGCGGGGTTACCTTCTTGTCACTTGGTTTTGCTTGTTTTTCCGCCATTCGTCTTGCGTGACGATTGTGATTATCGTCAATTGGTACAGTCTCCGGATAAAATCGGCTCGAATCAACTTATTCCGGAGTGCGCCCGAGGTGAAAGCCATGAAGCTGAGACTCCAAGCAGCCGCCGCCGGCCTTGCGCTTGCAATTGTCATCCCGGTGTTCGCTGTCGCGGCGTGGGCGGAGAGCGGTGCGAATACTCCCGCCATGCGGACGATTGAAGTTGACGGCAGCGGCGAAACGCGCACCTCTCCCGACACCGCGGATTTGGATCTAGCGATCGAGACTGAAGCGAAGACGGCCGAGGAAGCGGCGAACCGCAACGCCGCGCTGGCCGCAAAGGTGATCGACGCGCTCAAGTCCAAACTCGGCGACAAGGGCAAGATTACCACCGGCGGCTATTCGCTGAATCCCGAGTACGACCAGCGTGCGAGCGAGAAGCCCAGGATTATCGGCTACAACGCTCAAAACTCGGTTACGGTGCATACCGGCGCGCTCGAGCTGGTTGGCCCGCTCATCGATTCCGCGATTGCGGCCGGCGCAAATCGCGTCAACTCGCTTGACTTCAGCGTCAAGGACGACACCAAGGCGCGTACCGAAGCGATCGCGATCGCAACTCGCGACGCCCGCGCGCAGGCCGAAGCGCTCGCGGCTGCGTTGGGCGTGAAGCTCGGCAAGGTCCTCAAGGCGACGACGGTGGCGCAAGCGCGGCCGATTCCGATGCGGATGGGAAGGGCAATGGCGATGTCGGCCAGCGCGGCCACACCGGTCGAACCGGGCGAGGTCACCGTGTCGGCGACGGTTTCTCTCAGCTTCGAGATTGAGTAGGTTTTGCTTTTGCGCTATCGACCAAGCATGCACTTGAGGCCGCGATGCTGAAGCCCGGCGATCCCGCACCGTCGTTCGATCTTGACTGCGCTCTTGATGGGCGTATCGCACGCTCCAGTCTCGCGAAAATTTCTTCCGAGCTGGTTCTGATCTTTTTCTATCCGCGCGACTTTTCTTTCATCTGTCCCACCGAGGTCACGGGCTTCAACAAGGCGCTGAAGGAATTTACCGCCGAGGAGACGACGATCGTGGGCATCAGTATCGACGACGTGGACAGCCATCTGCGATGGGCCCGCGAGCTCGGCGGAATCGGCTACCCGCTGCTCGCCGATCCGGAGGGCAATCTCGCGCGCGCCTACGGCGTTTTGGACGACCAGCAAAAGGTCGCGTTGCGCGCGACGTTCATCCTCGATCGGAAACGCAAGGTTGCGTTCGCCGCATCGTGCCCACTGAACGTCGGACGCAGCGTGATTGAGACGCTTCGAATCGTGCGCGCGCTCCGAACCGGCCAACTCTGCCCCGCCGATTGGACCCCGGGCGTCGAGTTCGGTCCGGCCAACCGCGAGTTCTAGGACCAGCTTGGCCGCAATCGATCCCGCGGGAAAAAGGCGGCTGTTCGAGCGGCTCTCGAGCGTGCGCGAAATTGTGTTCGGCGTGCAAGACGGCGTGCTGACCACCGCGGGCGTGCTGTGCGGGCTCAGCGGCGCCGTCTCACAGCATTCGCAGGTCGCGCTCGCCGCCCTGGCTTCCACCGCGGCCGGTGCGCTCTCGATGGCTGCAGGAGCCTACCTGGGCACGCGCGCGGAAACCGAGGTGCTGAGCGCCGAGCTCGAGCTGGTGCGCGCCGACGCTGCCGCCAAGCCGTACACCGTCCAGGAAGGATTGCTCGACGAGCTGTGCAAGGAAGGCCTCAGTCGCGAGGGCGCCTATCGCATCGTCCGCTTGCTCAGCACTTCTCCCAAAGCTCTCGCATCGACCGCCGAGGCAAAGATGTTCGGGCTCAGCGGCGGGACATTCGGCAGGCCGGCGTTGGATGGAATCGTGATGGGGATCGCATTCCTGGCCGGCGCGGTGGTGCCGCTGCTGCCGTACATGCTGATTCCAGATCCCCGCTACGACCTTGGCGGCGCGCTGGTTGCAACCGCGCTCACCTTGTTCGGGGTTGGATACTTCGAGGGATGGCTCGCGCATCGCGACGATCGCTGGCGGCCGGGCCTACGCTTCCTTGCAATCGCGATGAGCGCGGCTGCCGCCGGCTATCTGATCGGGCTGGCGATCTCGCCGCTCGGTGCGACCGCAGGCTAATCTTGTTCGCGTGAAAATCCCTGCGTACTCGTCGCTGACCGCATTTCTGGCGCACTATCACGCGCTCAAATCAGACCCATCCCGCGGCTCTGACGACGAGCAGCTATTGGCCGTGATGTCGGCGGCGATCGCGGCGCTTGCGCCCGAGGCTCGCGCCGCACTCGATTCCACCGAAGACAATGCGCGCACGAAACGCCATCGCGATCGCGCCGAGCTCCAACTGCGCCGCGAGCTTGCCGCACGCGGATTTGTTGCGGGCTGAGCGATGCTCGCTTACCTCGTACGGCGAATCGTATTTGGCGCGGCGGTCCTGGTCGGAACCTCGGTCATCACGTTTGCGATCGCGTTCGTCGTTCCCGCCGATCCCGCGGTCGCGATGGCCGGGGCGAAGGCCGATCCGCAAACTCTCGCCTCGATCCGGATCGAGATGGGGCTGGACCAGCCGCTCTACGTCCAGTACGCGCGCTACTTCGATCGCGCGATTCACGGCGACCTCGGCCGTTCGTATATCCGGCGCGAGAGCGTGACGCGGCTGATAGCCGATCGCTTTCCCGCAACCGCGGTGCTGGCGGGCGCCGCGATGGCGTTGTCGTTGATGCTTGGAATTGCGATGGGCGCGCTGGCAGCCGCGTATCGCGGCCGCGCAGCCGACAACATCCTGCTGGTAATATCGCTGGCGCTCGTGTCGATCCCGGTGTTCTGGCTGGGCACGATGCTGCTGATCGCGGTGGCAGCCACCATTCGCTCATTTCCGCTTGGCGGTTACAGCGGCGCCACCAGCCTCGTCCTGCCGACGCTGACGCTGGCGCTCGGCTCGGCCGGCTACTATTCGCGCGTTCTTCACACCAGCCTGTGCGATGCGTTCGATCAGGATTACGTGCGCACCGCGCGCGGCAAGGGCCTCTCGCGCGTCCGGGTGATGCTCAAGCACGCGATGGCAAACGCGCTGCTGCCGCTGGTCACGCTGGCCGGACTCGATCTGGCGGGGCTGCTTTCGGGCGTGGTTCTGACCGAGACGGTCTTCAACTGGCCGGGGATCGGGCGGCTGGCAGCCGAGGCGATCTTCAATCTCGACATCCCGGTGATCATGGGCACGGTGCTGTTCTCCGCGTTCCTGATTGTCGTCGTCAATCTGCTGGTGGACCTGCTCTACGCGTGGCTCGATCCGCGTATTCGGCTGGCGGAGACCGGATGAATATCCGCCGCCTCGTCACGCTCGAAACCGTTGGCGCCGCGATGGTCAGCGTGCTCGTGATCGTCGCGATCTTTGCGCCGTTGCTCGCGCCGCACGATCCGACGATCGTCGTCGCGCCGACCTTTGGCGATCCCGGCGCACCCTCATTCGCATTTCCGATGGGCACCGACGAACTCGGCCGCGACGTGCTCTCGCGCATCATCTTCGGCGCCCGAATATCGCTCACCGTCGGCGTCGCCGCGATGGCGGTCACGATGACCATCGGCATCGCGATTGGCCTGTGCTCGGGATTCTTCGGTGGCGCAGTGGATTTTATCCTGATGCGCTTCACGGACCTGATTCTGTCGCTGCCGCCGCTGCTGCTCGCGATGGCGCTGGTTGCGGTGCTGGGGCCGAGTTTGCGCACGATCTTCATCGTCATCGGGCTCGTTTCATGGACGTCGATCGCGCGCGTGGTGCGGGCGGAAACGCTGGCGATGTCCCGGCGGTATTTCGTCGTCGGCGCCGCGGCTCTGGGCGCGCCGTCACGCCGATTGATCGTGCTGCATATCGTCCCCAACGTCCTGCCGATAATCGTCGTGATGGCGGCGCTCAGAACCTCCGACACGCTGCTGCTCGACGCCGCGCTTAGCTTTCTCGGGCTGGGCGTGCCGCCGCCAACGCCGAGTTGGGGCCGAATGATCGAAGAGGCGACGATTTACTTCCGCACCGCGCCGTGGCTGGCGACCTTTCCCGGTCTGGCGATCTTTTACGCGGTGCTAAGCTTCAATCTGCTCGGCTACGGATTTTTGCGCAGGCGCTCGCAATGATGCGTCGAAGACTCAAGCCGGCGCGCATCGCGCTGCTGCTCCAGGCAATCGCGATCGCACTAGCCGCGGGATGCCGCGGTGGACCACCACCGCTCAAGTTGCCGCCGCACGCGATGGTGCTCCGGCTTGCGGACGCCGACGATGTCCCGACACTGGACCCGGCCGCTGGATACGACACCGTTTCCTGGACTTTCGAACAGGCAATTTTCGACACCCTGGTGCGTTACGGCGACGGCAATATCGAACTCGAACCCGATATCGCAACCGCCTGGGAAAGCTCGCCCGACGCGACGACTTTTACATTTCATCTGCGCTCCGACGCCCGTTTTTCCGACGGACGAGCCGTAACCAGCGGGGACTTCCGCTATGGAATCGAACGCGTGCTGAATCCCGCCACGCGCTCGCGAGGGATGGAGTACTACCGCGGTATCGCGGGCTCGGCCGATTTCGCCGCGCATCGCAGCGCGCACGTGAGCGGAATCGTGACGCCTGACAATTCGACAATCGTTTTCCATCTGCGCGCACCCGACCCGATCTTCGCGCACAAGCTCGCGATGCCGTTTGCGTCGGCTATCCCGCGCGACGTCGCGGAGAAATGGGGCGATGATTTTTCCCGCCACGTCGTTGGCAGCGGCGCCTTCATGCTGCGCGAATGGATTGGCGGGCAACGCCTGGTGCTGGTGCGCAATCCCTGCTACTTCGCCAAACCGTTGCCGCATCTCGACGCGATCGTCGAGTCGGTCGGAGTAAACCAGGAGCTGCAATGGCTGCGCTTCGACGCGGGCCAAATCGACGCGGTGGTCGATATCCCGCCGGCCGAGTTCCCCTACGTCATGAAAACTCCGCGGCTCCGAAAGTTGACCCTGGCGAAAACCACGGTCACGACCCGCTACCTGGGCATGAACTGCCAGATGTGGCCGTTTACCGACGTCCGCGTGCGCCGCGCGCTGAGTTACGCGATCGACCGCCGCAAGCTGATCGCAATTTTGAACGGACGCGGCGTCGTCGCGCGCGGTGTTATGCCGCCGAACCTGCCCGGCTACGACCCCGATCTCAAGGGCTACGACTACGACCCGGCGAAGGCGCGCGCACTGCTCGAACAGGCGCATCTCGCACGCGGATTCGAGTTTGAAATCTGGATGCGCGCCGACCAGACCATCCTGATGCTCGCGCAATCGATACAGCAGGATCTCGCGCCGCTCGGCATTCGCGCCAGGCTGAAGCCGGTCGCGTGGGGGCCGTTTCTCGAAGCGATTCGCCAGCCCCGCACGGTGCAATCGTTCATGCAGGGATGGGAGGCTGACTTTCCCGATCCCGAGAATTTTCTCGGTGCGCTGCTTTCGCGTGCCGAGTGGGGTTCCAACAACGACAGTTTTTATTCCAACCCCGCGGTCGAGCAACTGCTCGGTGAAGCCGAGCCCGTTGACGACCTGAAAAAGCGCTACGCACTCTACGACCAGGCCGAGAAGATCGTCGTCGCCGACGCGCCGTGGGTTTTTCTCTACTACCCGGTGACTTACATAATCCGCCAGCCGTGGGTGCACGATTACGTGATCAATCCGATGCGCCCGACGCGCTTCGAGCGCGTCTGGCTCTCCCCGCACCCGGATTAGCGGCGCTCGCGATAAGTCTCACGCGCTCGCTGAAGTGCTTGCGGGCTCGGCGCGCAGCGCGGTCAGTTCGCGGCTGGCGCGCGGCAGGAACACCAGCCCGATCAGCGCGTTGCAAAGCATGAAGGTGAGTTGCGCGGCGATACTGTAGGCGACGATCTTCGCCGCCGGCGCGTTGCTCGAGAAGAACAACAGCCACGCCGCCTGGCTGGTGCCGAGATGAGCCACCGCGATCGGCAGCGCGGCCGCCAGGAACACCAGCGGCAGAAACAGCATCAGCTTCACGAACGGGACCGCAATTCCGTACAGCGCCAGCGCATAATATTGCGCGACGACCGAGGCGAGGAAGGTCGGCGCCTTGATCGCCAGCACCACCAGGTAGTCGAGCGGGCGCGCCTGGATAAAAGTCGCGAGCAATGCGCCCGCCCTTCCATTCTCGACCCAGTTCCGGATCGGCGCGATCCGCCGGGCAATCGCGAAGAAAATAATTATCGCCGCCAGCATCGCCCATGCCGCGATGTACACGACGCGAAGGACCGCAACCAGCCTCACCTGCGCGGCGCTGGCCGGCGTGTAAAAGATCACTCCCAGCGTCGAGAAGAGAAAAAGTTGGTAGATTTCGAGCAGCGCGATGAACAGCACCGAGCTGAGCGCGCTCAGGAAGCTGACTCCGGCTTTGCGATGCAGATAGTACGCGACACCGCCCTGGGCGAGGCTGGTGTTGACGAGCGCCAGCACGTACATGCTCGCGCGAATCGGCAGGATGTCCCGATAGTGCATCCGCGCGTTGAAGCGGCATACAACCCAGGTGAGACACGCCGAATCGATCGCGCAGTAAAACAGCGAGTACGGCATGAACACCGCCAGGAATTCGAGCACAGGCACCTGCGACAGCGCTTGCTCGACTTTGCGGATGGGAATGCGCCAGAAGATCAGCGCAAAGATCGCGACGGTTCCGAGATACGGAGTCGCCTTGCGCCAGAGCGGTGCCGTGCGAGGCGCCGGGATCCCGTCGCGTGGCGCATCGCTCGAACCGGGAATCGGCCCGGCGCTCATGCGTCGCTCAGCCTGATCGTAGCGCTTCCGGTCAGCACCTGTGCGCTGCGCTGATTCTCGACGTGTATCTGCAGCTCGGCCCGCTGCGGACCGACGGCAACTATTTTCGCGTGGGCGGTCAAAGTGTCGCCGTAGAACACCGGCCTGGTGAGCGATACATCGATACGTCCGCCGCGAACAAAGCGCATGCCGAAGTTGTCGGCGAGGAATTGCGCGGCTATCGCGATGGTCTGCTCGCCGGCGGCGATCGGCGCCACGAATCCCGCCTTGCGCGCGGCGTCCTTGTTGTCGTGGATGTTGCCGCGCGGGCGGCGCCGCGGCGGCTGCTCGATGCTCTCGAGGTAGGCCTTCGCCGCGTCCGCATCGATAAGGTACGGCGCCGAAACCAGTTCCGCGCCGATTCGAATCTCACCGGGCGACGCGCTCATCGCATCTCTCCCTTGTCGTTCAGCAGCACCGACGTAATCGCCTGCCGCACCAGCAGCTGATCGGTCACCGCGTCGCGCGATTCATATTCCAGCGTGAAATAAAACTTGCCGCGCTTGTGATACACGGCCGTGATCGTACCCTCGGTCTTGACCGCCTGGCCCACGCGCATCGGCTCGTGAAACTCGCACCAGTGCTTGGCGTGGACTCCGCCCGTGCCGCCCTTGAGATGAGCGGCGATGAGCAGCGCGTAATCCTGCAAGCGCATCGTGGGCGACACGATCGCGCCGGGGTTGCGCGCATCGACGATGAATTCGGGACTCGTGGCCCCTACCACCTGCGAGAATGCGCGCGCCTGCTCGGGAGTGACGACGTAACGGATCGGCCCAAGGCGCATCCCTTCGTGGAGGTTCTCCGGGCGCATCGGGAGTCGAGTATCTTCGCTCATAGGACAGATTGAACAAGCTTAGCAGGCGTGCAAGATTCGGCGAACTGCGGTTTTGAGTGCGATGCCAACTGACAGAGTCCCATACGCGCGCAAGGCGCGAATGCATCTTAGCAAGGCCGACCCGGTCCTCGCACGGATTATTGCCGAGGTCGGTGCGCTTGGAATCCAGCCGCGCCGCGAGCGCTTCCAGGCGCTGGCGCGAAATATCATTTTCCAGCAGCTTGCGGGCGCTGCCGCCAACGCGATTTACGGCCGCTTTGTCGGCTTGTTCCCCGGCGTGGAATTCCCCTCGCCGGAGCAAGTGCTCGCCAAAACCGACGCGGAACTGCGCAGCGTGGGCCTCTCGGAAAAGAAGGCGCTCTACATAAAGGACCTCGCGGCGCACGTCCGGGACGGCAAGCTCAACTTCCATCGCTTCCATCGAATGACCGACGAGGAGATCGTCGCCCATCTCACCCAGGTCAAGGGAATCGGCAAGTGGACGGCTGAAATCTTCCTGATGTTCAACCTGGGGCGGCCCGACGTGATGCCCGCCGACGATCTCGGCGTCCAGAACGCGGTCTGGCGGCACTACAGGATGCGGAAGCGGCCCAATCGCAAGCGCCTGCTCAAGCACGCCGAACGATGGCGTCCGTATCGAACCGCGGCGGCATGGTATCTGTGGCGCAGCCTCGACATCGTGCTGCCCGACGGTGGGACAAAGCCGGCGGCGAAAAAGCTCGCGAAACGCAAGCAGCGATAGGGTTGCGCTGCGGCCGAGCTACTCGGCCAGCATCGGATTCGGTTTCGGCAAGCCAAGCTTGGACAGCGATTCGTCCAGAGCGCGCGCTTCGTTGGACGGAGCCGGCAGGTGCTCGGCGAGCGCGTCGACGCGGCGGCGCATTTCCTTTAGTTCGGTGTAGAGGCCGCCGGACAAGCGCGCGATCACGACGAAACAAATCCACGGGACGACGACCAGTCCCACAATTGTAATCGCAATCATGGTGCGGGCCTGCGATTCGGCGCCGGCCGCCACCGCGACCAAAGCCGCGTCATCAAGGCTCATCAGATCCGCCACCGTCCCTTCCAGATCGCGCAGCCGCGGCTCTAGGCTGTCGTCGCCCGGCGCCGCAGCGCGCAGCGCGTCGAACAGCGGGCGCGCGTCGTTGGCGATTTTCTCGATCCGTTCGGCCTGCTCGCGGGTTTCGATATGCGATCGTGCAATCTCGATTTCAGAAATGAATCCACGCTGCTGATCCATGACGATTTGAGATGCGTCGGGTTGGGTGCGTCCCCAATCCATCTTGTAAAGCGCGTTTTCCATCCCCTGGGCCGCGCGTGCCGCCGCATATTCGTTGTCGTAGATTTGCCGCGGCGCCGTCCCGAAGACGTGAAACGCGCCTGCAATCAGCGCGGCCGCCAGCAACAGAATCGCCGGCGCCAGCGCGGCCATGAAACGGAGCTTGGTAACAATAGTCAGGTTGTTCATGCCGGTTTTTTTCCTGTCGTTGCCTCCCAAAAGGATGCCCGCGATGGACGCGAAAACGCAACGCCCCGATATGACGCGCGGGCCGCAGTATGCGATAATCGCCGCGATGAATTTTGCCGATCGCCTTGCACAAGCGTCGCGTCTCAAGCAGAGCGTCGTGGTGCTCGGCATCGATCCCCAGCTCGATGCGCCGGACGCGCCCGCAATCCCGCTCGGTTACACTCTGGCGCGCTTCTGTTGCGAAATCGTCGAGGCGTGCGCGCGCTCTGCGGTCGCGGTCAAGCCACAACTGGCGTTTTACGAAGCGCGCGGGCTGGAGGGGATGCGCGCGTTTTGCGAGGTCGTCAAGCTGGCCCGGCGCCTCGGCTTGATTACGATCGCGGATGCGAAGCGCGGCGATATCGGCACGACCTAGGCTGCCTATGCCGAGGCTTTTCTCGGCGATGGCGATTTCAATTGCGACGCCGTGACCGTCAACCAGTACCAGGGAATTGACGCGGTGATGCCGTTTATCGTGAAGGCGAGAGACGGCCGCGGGGTATTCGTGCTGGTGAAGACTTCGAATCCCTCGTCGGGGGAATTCCAGGATCTGAGCGCATCGGGCCGCCCGCTATGGGAGTCGGTTGCGGCGCGCGTGAACGAATGGGGCGGCGACTGCGTGGGCGCCAGCGGTCTGAGCTCCGTCGGCGCGGTGGTCGGCGCGACTTATCCCGAGCATGCGCGGCGCGCGCGTGAATTGATGCCGGCCGCGACGATCCTGGTGCCGGGATACGGCGCGCAAGGCGGGTCGGCGCCGGACGCGGTCGCATCGGCGCGCGCGGACGGCGCCGGATTCATCGTCAATGCGAGCCGAAGCCTGATGTACGCGTATCGGAAAAAGGACGGCGCCAAGCCCGTCGAGGCGGCCGCCGAGTACGCCGAGGCGATGCGCCTGGAATTGAATGCCGCGCTCGCCGCCCGCCGCGCGCAAGGGTCGGCGCGCACCGCGTGACAAACGCACAATGACTCGGGTTGGCCGCGCACGCGCCTATGCGCGCAGCAGTTCGGCTTCGTCCGCGGCCAGCGTGGCGTAAACTTCGCGATCGATCGCCCGGTAGCGAGCGAGCGCCTTGTCCGCCTGCTCTTCGTTGCCCTGCTCCCTGGCGATTTCGTGCATCTCCTTTTCGATCCAGGACAGATGCCACGGTTCGTCTTTCATGACGGACTTCAGCACTTCCATCGTCTCCGGATCGACGTTGGGCAGCGCGATATGCGCGTTGTAACGGCTTTGCGCGCGCTCTTCGACCACGACCGTCAATGCGAGCAGATCGATAATCGTTTTGGGCACGCCGGTGCGAAGTCCGAGCCGGCGCTGGTAGCCGTCGTCGATAAGGACCGGAGCGCCGCCCAGATCCGCGATTCGCTTGGTCCATAGATAAGCATGGCGCGTTTCGTCGGCGAGATGAGCCGTCATCTTGAGCAGCGACTCGCCGTCCTTCATGTGTCCCAGGAGATTGAAGAGTAACCGCGCCCCCCGCAATTCGGCGTCGCGATAGAAGCTAAAGATAAGAATCTGCTTCTCAGTCGCAGACATTGTGGTGAAATCCCTCGTTGCAAGTGCTGTAGCGCCCAATACTTCGTCCTCCGTCAACCGTCAAAAAACGACGGCCGATGTGTAATAATATCAGATGAGACGGTTGTGCGTAACTTATGCGACTGCTTTCGCACGATCAATAAAACGCGGCCGCGGCGACGCCTCCGGCGGCCCGTCGCGCGAATCCGCCGCTTTGATGATCAGGTTGCGAATCTTCGGCGTTAAGAACAACTTACTTATATCACCGCGCGAAATCGCGGGCGGTCCATCCAAGGGAAGCCGCGCGATTGTCGCGGGTGGTGCGCGATGCCGTCACCAGACGCATATTGGCTTGCATTGAGACGCGCTCGCGGAGTCGGTCCGCGAACCTGCAAGCTGCTGATCGAAAAGTTCGGCGCCCCCGAAAAAATATTCCAGCTCAATTCCGGCGAGATCGCAGCCGCCGGCGTGCCGCGCAACACCGCGCGCAGTATCGCCGAGTTTCGCGACTTCGAACCGCTCGAGAAAGAGCTGTGCGAGCTGCCCAACATCGGCGCGCGCCTGGTCAAATGGACTGACCCCGACTATCCGCCAAATTTGCGCCAAATCGCCGACCCGCCGCCGTTCCTGTTCGTGCGCGGCCCAGCCCAGCTCAGCGATCCCGCCTGCATCGCAATCGTCGGCGCTCGCGCGGCCAGCGATATCGGCCGGAGGATGGCGCAGAGGCTCGGGCTTGAGCTGGCGGCCAAGGGCTTCACCATAGTCAGCGGCCTGGCGCGTGGAATCGACGGCGAGGCGCACCAGGGAGCGCTCGACGCGCACGGCAAAACGATCGCCGTGCTGGGATGCGGCGTTGACGTCATCTATCCCGCCGAGCATCGCAAGCTGGCCGAAGCGATCCTCGCGGGCGGCGGCGCCCTCATCAGTGAACTCCCGATTGGAACGCCGCCGCTGGCCGCGAACTTTCCCACTCGCACCCGCATCCTGTCGGGCCTATGCCTTGGCGTCGTACTCGT
>VFSW01003051.1_pt1 | contig 25123 bp, 24 predicted proteins | sample 5358111 | NCBI WGS metagenome assembly VFSW01 (sample SAMN11554181, study PRJNA540505) | mine drainage metagenome | isolation source: sediment from site ElyBrook_90M | place: USA: Ely Copper Mine, Vershire, VT | collected 2017
TTTCACTTTGACCTCCGCCGTGATCAACAAAACTCCCAAATCAGTTCATTGATTCTGGCTGCCTAGCAACCGTAAATGTCGGTAACTTCGACGTTGCGAATCGCCACTTCTTAAATCACCCAGCCCAATTGTCAACTTTCACCTAGCTAAGCTCTCAATTTTCAACTAAAATTCAAGGTCAGGGCATTTTTAGCCTTTAACCCTTTCAACAATTGCGAGGACCCAAATTGACACGCGAACCCATTGCACCCCTTGATCTACTCGATATCGACTCCCTCCTCAGCGAGGAAGACATTGCAATTCGAGACACGGTTCGAAAGTATGTCGAAAAGAGAATCAAACCCGATGTAGCCACATGGTTCGAAGAGGGAAAGCTTCCCGTTAGAGAGCTAGCCCTTGAACTCGGCGAACTCGGCGTCCTTGGAATGCACTTAGATGGCTATGGCTGTGCTGGTACATCAGCCTTGGCTTACGGCCTCGCTTGCACTGAACTTGAAGCTGGTGACTCTGGTATCCGTTCGCTCGTTAGCGTACAAGGCTCTCTCGCCATGAAGGCGATCCACGCCTTTGGATCAGAAGAACAAAAGCAAACCTGGCTCCCGGGGATGGCAAGTGGCGAGATCATCGGGTGCTTTGGCCTCACCGAACCAGACTTTGGTTCAAACCCCTCAGGCATGAGGACCAATGCCAAGCGTGACGGCGACGATTGGATCCTAAATGGCACCAAGATGTGGATCACGAATGGCTCCGTAGCCGATGTAGCTGTTGTATGGGCGCGAACCGACGATGGAATCAAGGGCTTTATCGTACAAACCAACAGTGAGGGCTTTAGCGCTCCAGAGATTCACCGAAAGATGTCGCTTAGAGCATCCGTCACCTCTGAGCTAATCCTCGACAACGTAAGAGTCGCAGATTCACAGAGGCTCCCCGAGGTCTCAAGCCTTCGTGGCCCCCTTACCTGTCTCAACGAAGCCCGCTTTGGAATCCTATTTGGCACTGTTGGTGCAGCAAGGGATTGCCTTGAGACCGCAATTAGCTACTCGATCAGCAGAGAGCAATTCGATAAGCCGATCGCAGGATTCCAGCTAACGCAAAAGAAGTTGGCCGATATGGCACTTGAGCTACAAAAGGCGATGCTGCTAGCAATCCACGTCGCCAACCTCAAAGACAAGCACGCCTCGAATGCAACTCAAGTCTCAATTGGCAAGTTGAACAACGCTCGTGAGGCTCTCAAGATAGCGAGAGAGTGTCGTTCGATCCTCGGAGCAAATGGCGTGACCTTAGAGTATCCAATAATTCGCCATATGAATAACCTCGAATCGGTCTTTACCTACGAAGGGACCAACGAGATGCACACTCTCGTCGTCGGCGAAGCTCTTACTGGAATTGCAGCATTTCGCTAGAGGCGCAAACCCAACCATTTCGGAGACTCTACCGCCCCTTGCGTAATTGGCGTTTTCAATCGATAGGCAAAGTATCAGATAGTAAGACGGAGGTGGATATTTCCACCTCCGTCTTCTTATTAAACCCCCCAAATGCCATTGCGCCGTAAGCTCCTTGCGCACGCATCTACCGCGTTACAAATGAGCAAAAGTGGGTCATTTAGAGAACACCCCTAGATTCAATGGCGAGAATGGTCGACTTTCGATTGTCTATCTGGGTAAAGGGGTTAAAATTACGACTATTCAACGAAAGCAACGTCATCTCATTTGAGCTGATGTTCGAGTTAAAGGTTTCATGTGGAGAACGAATCGTTCGTCGTCACTATTAGAAGTGATGAAAGTAGCACCTCAGTAGAGGTAAGCGTCGGAACAAAAGCCTTCGAGCTCTTCAAAGAGAGAAGCGAGGTGATCGCAGCTCGAATAGACGGTGAACTCCGTGACCTCTCTCACCTCCTCACCGGAGGAGAGGTTATTGAGCCAATTACAATTCAAAGCCGCGATGGTCTAAATATCCTTCGACACTCAACCGCACACGTGCTAGCACAAGCCGTCCAAGAGTTGTTTCCAGAGGCAAAGCTTGGAATTGGGCCTCCGATTGAAGATGGCTTTTACTACGACTTTGACGTGGAAACCCCCTTTGTACCAGAGGACCTCGAGAAACTTGAGACGAAGATGCGCCAGATCGTCAAGCGGAATCAACGCTTCTCGCGACGTGTCGTAGCTGACGAAGACGCTTATAGCCAATTCAAGAACGAACCCTACAAAATGGAGTTAATTGGCCTCAAGGGATCGAGCTCTCAAGTAGGAGAAGGCGCCGACATGGAGGTTGGCGGGAGCGAACTTACAGTCTACGACAACATCGAACGAGACGGCAGCGTCGCCTGGTACGACCTTTGTCGTGGACCACACTTACCAACAACGAACCGGATACCTGCCTTCAAGTTAATGCGTACCGCCGCAGCCTATTGGCGAGGCGACCAACACAATAAGCAACTCCAAAGGGTCTATGGAACTGCGTGGCCCACAAAAGAGGAGTTAGCGACCCACCTAGATCGAATCGAGCAAGCTGAACTTCGCGACCATCGCCGCCTCGGACGAGAATTAGATCTGTACTCTTTCCCCGATGAGATAGGTTCAGGACTAGCAATATTTCACCCCAAGGGTGGAGTCATTAAGCGAGTCATGGAGGACTACGTACGCCAACGCCACATCGAAGAAGGCTTCCTCTACGTCGGCACACCCCACGTAACTAAAGAAGAGCTCTTCCACACCTCAGGGCACCTCCCCTACTACTCCGAGACGATGTTTCCGCCAATGGAGTTCGAGGGGTCAAAGTACAGAGTCAAACCCATGAACTGCCCTATGCACAACTTGATCTACAAATCCCGTGCTCGCTCATACCGAGAGCTACCGCTGCGCTTCTTTGAGTTCGGTTCGATCTACCGCAACGAAAAATCAGGCGTTATCCACGGTCTAACCCGAGTCCGAGGTATGACCCAGGACGACTCTCACTCATACGTAACGCCAGAACAGGCGGGGGAAGAGGTGACACACCTCTTGAACTTTGTCCTCTCGCTCCTCTCCGACTTTGGCTTGAACGACTACTACTTGGAAATGTCCACTAGAGACGACTCCAAGAAGGATAAGTTCATCGGCACCGACGAAGATTGGAGGACCGCTGAATCTGTCTTAGCAAAGATTGCGGAAGACTCAGGGTTGACGTTGGTGGCTGATCCAGGTGGAGCGGCCTTCTATGGCCCTAAGATCTCGGTTCAGGCTAGAGATGCAATCGGGAGAACTTGGCAGATGTCAACGATCCAATACGACTTCAATCAGCCAGCCCGATTTGGACTTGAATATCAGGCGGCCGATGGCACGCGTAAGCAACCGGTAATGATCCACTCCGCAAAGTTTGGCTCCATCGAACGCTTTATGGGCGTTCTCGTCGAACACTACGCCGGTGCATTTCCTCCATGGTTAGCTCCAGTGCAGGTTCAAGGGATCCCAGTCGCCGATCGCCACGTCGACTACCTCTATGAGATTGCTCGCACCCTTACAAAGAGTGGGATTCGAATTGAGATCGACGAGAGCGACGATCGGATGCAAAAGAAGATCCGCAATGCTCAATTGGCAAAGGTCCCTTACATGATGATCGTTGGAGATCAGGACATCGAAGCAAATGCTGTCTCCATTCGTTATCGAGATGGTCGTCAAGAAAATTCAATCCCGATCGCAGAGGCTATCTCGATGATTCAAAGAGCAATCGATGCTCGCGAACAGGTATAAGCCACCTGTGCAATGGATAATTCATAGCAAGTATCTCGACCGTCTGACTGACGGTCGCGATACTTATACTTATCCCTAAAAGGCAGGAGCGCCTCTAGCCTCGCCGCATATCGGCAAATCTTCCCTCCAATCGAACCCTAGGTGACTGCTGTCTTTCTCACCAACGGGAACCCACCAGGCTATGGCTGTGAGTTGGTCGCCACCGTACAAGACTATGGACCCCCAAGACATGGTCCTTGTCTGGTGCCACAAATAAGTTGGCCCTGCTAGTTGGCCCATCTCATCATTTCATTGTTGGGGGATTGTTACCCCTCGTAAATTGCGAAACACCTTCTTATCGGCTGGAATTGAGGTAGTAAAGCCCCAAGTGAGGAGTGAGTCTTGTCCTTCGGTGTGGCAGACTTGCAGTCGAAGTCCTTTGACGATATGAGCCAGTTCTACGAAAAGACACTGGCAAAGGACCGTATCTATTCGTTCCTTCAAAAGCGGAGTCGAATCTTTCCTGACGATGCCTTCGCCAAAATCTTCTCTTGGAACGCACGGGAAGCGGATCCCCATTGGTGATCGCGGCCGTCATGGTACTCTAACGGTTAAAAGGGTGTTCGGAGTGTGAAGCGACAGATCGCTATGGCTTTGATGCCCGTTGGCGATATGCAACTGGAGTTGAAAGCTACGACGTCTTTGCCTGGCCAAACTTCTATCACAGCGCGCTCGTAGACTTTCAGGGAGCGTTTTGGTAGATCCGATCGGGGGCCCTGGCCGAGCCTTTGAGATCTTGCTTGCAACATCACGTGAGGCCGGGCTCATCAGCCACAGGAGGGTACTTGATTCCACACCCCCACTATGACGCGGTGAGCACGATGGAAACCATCACCTTGATAGGTTCTGTCATTCATGGCCTTCTCAAGGTCGCAGATAGACCCCTTAGGGATCTGCTTACCAGTGTGCTGAGCAGTGGCGATGACTATACGAGTCCAACAAAGCCACAGATTGACTTCGATGACCAACTTTACTTAGATCTAGGGAGGAGTCATCGTCGTACGTACTTAGCTCCAAGGCCGTCGATTGTCTCTTCAAGGGGAATGATAAAGTCCGCGATCCAGTACCTACCACACGGACCACGACTGAGGTGCAAAAGATCTTCTAGGACTCCGAGTACCTCATAGAAAAGTACGGAATCAGGCGCATCCGTGGGATAGCGCACGCGTGCTATCAACGAATATCCCCCGGGTCGATCAAGAAGATCTCCATAGGACGGTAAAGAAACAACTGAGGGATCATCTTGCTCGTAGAGGACCGCCTTATAGAACGCATCAAGTAGCAGGGGTCCAATGGAAAGGAGCGGTTCATAAAGCAACTCTTGCGCCGCCTCCCTCCAGCCTGGCACCGTGTCAAAGTTGACCTCTTTTTCCATCTCCTGAGGAAGTGTTCCAACGTGTTCCCGCTCCCAGTCGTCATACTCGCTGAGAACCTGATAAATGAGACCCCAGCTCCTTCTTGCTATTTCCTCGTAAGAGGAGGGAATTGATTCTAACGGAATCAACTCATCCACGAAGGCAGAAAAGGTGGCCTCCTTTGACTCTGCCAGCTGAGGAGCTTCGAAATAGCGAGCGATAGGCCAAATCCTCGGTGCTCGCAGAGCTGCGCGCAGTTCTTTGCGATCATCGATCTCTAGTTCTAGGGGGATTGCACCGTCTTCTAGAACATGGTTCAACCACCGACCCTCATTACACTTAGAGACTCTGCCTAAAATATCGGATCCACATACAACGACCAGCCCTGCTTCTGCACGAAACTCCAAGCTGCCTGCCAACACAGACGTCCCCGAGGCGTCCTGAACCAGAACTCTTTGCCTTGCGAATAGTTCTTGATCTGTTGCTGGGTCGAGATGAAGATACCAGATACGGCTAGACAACAGCCGCTGGCGATCAGTCATACCGCGAACTTGGATTACCTTGGTTGGCATGTCACATCCGTCGGCCCTGAAGAATTATTTAGGGTCACCGTAACTCCATCACCAACGTAAGTCGCAGTAGCTATGCTGTAGTAGGAGTTAGTACGACCAGTCACACAGGCACCATAAGCACCGAGACTTACTTTGCTCATATTGGTTTCAGTGTAAGATCTTGCGTCCAACAGCTCATAATCACAGTAAAAAAAGTTGCAATACCTCAAGTACAGATAAGTGTTTATAGAAATAGAGCTCTGGACCGCGCCACCGCAGCCGACCGTCCACTGAATTCCTATGGTACCTGGACGATGACTACTGTTGTGAAAGTAGGCTGGTGTCAGCTGACAGTCAGTATGAGGTTGGATAATTATTTGAGGGTTTGTGGTTCCGACCTTTGCAGTGAGCCCCGATGTTTGCAAATAATTTGCGCTACTGAAAGCGTGCTCCTTGCCTACCAGGGTCGAATTTAACATACCCTTAGCGCCCATTGGTTCTAACGAAGGTTTCAAAGTTGCGCTAACGTTACTGGTACGTAACCCCACCCCGGTTCCTAGGCTAAATATTCCAATACTGACGGCTAAGACCGCCCCCCCTCCGAACGATGTTCCACACCTTCATAATTCCCCCTTATCAGTAGTCCTGCTTACCTGGATTATGATGCGGTTCAATTCAAAACTTAACACATCGTGGCGACGAGTGTACGAAATTTGGAGATATTTCCGAAAGCGTATTATCTGTTTAGAGGTTTACCAGAATGCCCACGGGAATGCTAGTTCGGAACAGAAAGTGGTAGCTGGGCTGGCAGATGATTCGGTGTGATTAAGGGTTCTAGATACTGGGTTTGTGATCTACAATCCAAATATTGCCGAGTACCAAGGTGCTCTTTGGAATTGCTGATCTGATGAGACAGGTGTTGTGATCAAGGAGTGGCCACGAGGTCGAATAGACACTAGCCAAAGAGTTTCGCCCTCACCTCGTATTAGCGCTTGGCAAGGCAGTCCCTTGGCCTGTCGCCGATCGCAACGTCGACTACCTCTATGAGGTTCCGCGCGCCCTTACAAAGAGTGGGATTCATATTGAGATCGACGATCGGATGCAAAAGAAGATTCGCAATGCTCAATTGGCAAAGGTCCCCTACATGATGATCGCCGGGGATCAAGACGTCGAAGCAAATGCTGTCTCTCTGCGCTAACGAGATGGACGACAAGAAAATTCCATACCCATCGCGGAAGCTATCTCGATGATTCAAAGAGCAATCGACGCTCACGAACAGGTATAAGCCACCAGTGAAATGGATAATTCATAGCAAGTATCGCGACCGTCTGTCAGACGGTCGCGATATTATTTAGAGCCATAAATTCGGCTAGTTGGACATATGTCCAACTAGCCGAATTGGCAGTTTGAGGGACAATTCCCCCCAGTCATCGGACTTCTGCCTTTGCATTTCATTTCATTTCATCTTGCAAATCGAGTCCAACGCGCAGTGCTTGAATCAACACCGAAATAGCAAAAAATTAAAAACGCCCCCATCCATTGAATCAATCAAGGACGGGGGCGTTGATTTAGATCGAGGATCGACCTAGAGGAACCTACTTAGCAGCAGCACCACAGATTGTGTCGGTGATGAGACGAGCAACTACGTATGGATCGCAGTTGGCATTGGGGCGACGATCTTCGAGGTAACCCTTCTTGGCTTGGGCGACGTGCCATGGGATACGTACTGATGCGCCACGGTTCGATACACCATATGAGAATTCGGTATATGGAGCGGTCTCGTGGGCACCGGTGAGACGTCGTTCGATTCCCTCGCCATAGTTAGCAACGTGCTCGTCTGCGTTCTTGCCAAGGGCTTCAGCGGCTGCGATAACTGCGTCGTAGTCCTCACGCATAGCCTTGGTCGAGAAGTTGGTGTGGGCTCCAGCGCCGTTCCAGTCACCAGCCATTGGCTTAGCGTCATAGGATACAACTACATCGTGATCCTCAGCAACACGGTTCAACAACCAACGAGCCATCCATATCTGATCTCCAACTTCTGTTGGGGAGAGAACTCCGATTTGGAACTCCCATTGACCCATCATGACTTCGGCATTGGTTCCTTCGATTGCGAGTCCAGCATCTAGGCAAGCGGCGGTGTGCTCTTCTACGATGTCACGACCTACGATCTTCTCGCCTCCGGTGCCGCAGTAGTAAGGACCCTGTGGAGCTGGGTACCCTTGCTCTGGCCACCCAAGTGGGCGACCATATTGGAAGAATGTGTACTCTTGCTCAATGCCAAACATCGGCTCTTGATCTGCGTACTTGGCCTCGACTGAGGCACAGGCTGCTCGAGTATTTGACTCGTGTGGCTGAAAGTCGATATCTAGTACTTCGCAGAGCACGAGCTTGTTGTCAAGTCCACGAATTGGATCTGGGCAGATGAACACTGGGCGAAGGACGCAGTCTGAGGAACTTCCTGGGGCCTGATTCGTACTTGATCCGTCAAATCCCCAGATGCCTGGCTCAACACCATCCTTGATGATACGTGTCTTATTGCGCATTAGTGGGGTTGGCTTGGTGCCGTCGATCCAAATGTACTCGGCCTGATAGCTCATATCTGAAACTTGCCTTCCGCTTTCAAGGGGGTTACCCCCGGGAATAATGAAAACCACAGGAGAACCCCTGTGTTTTCCTGTCATAACTATTCTTGTCGTTATTTGTTGCGATCTTTTTTCTAAAATGTGAACGCAGTGTTAACACAGTGCTCACTCGTTGAAAAAGCGCTTAACTTTATGCTACGCCACTCTTGAGATCCACTTATCGAAATGAAAAATAGTCCCTTGAGGAGCGAGGTCGATGTCTAGTTGCCACGCCTCAGCAACATGGCATCGCCAAAGGAAAGGAACCGATAGTCATTGGTAAGGCCATGTTCGTAGATCTCGCGCCACCTACCGTCACGCAAAAAGGCATCCACCAAGAGAAGTAGCGAAGACCGTGGAATATGAAAATTGGTCATCAAAATATCGACCACCTTATATTCAAAGGGCCGATGGATAAATAGTGAGCTACGTCCCTCAAGTTGGCCAGATTGGGCGACGGTCTCTAATGTACGTACCACGGTCGTCCCAACTGCCACGACCCTCTTAGCACTTTGGATCTTGGACCATGTCTCCTCTGTTACCTCGTAGTGTTCTGTGTGGATCTGGTGATCGGCGATCTTGTTGGTCTTGATCGGCAAAAAGGTATCAAGCCCCACCGATAGCTCCACTTGAGCAAAGCTGATCCCCTTTTTCTCGATGGCAGCTAGCAGAGCGTCGTCGAAGTGAAGGCCAGCAGTTGGAGCGGCCGCTGAAGAGGGTCGCTTCGCATAGACGGTCTGATAGCGCCCTGGATCGGTTAGCTTCGCTTTGATATAGGGTGGAAGTGGGACCGAACCTTGGCTTTCGATCACCGAGGCATCTATTACCTCAATCAAGAGACGTACTGGGGCATCGAGGTGGGCCTCGTACCTCTCGATAACCCTCGCAGCTAGCTCACCACTCTGGCTAAATAGCTCTGAACCAGCTACAAGTCCTTTGGATGGCCTCGCGAGACTCTTCCAGATGTGAGCCTCCTCCTCTTCTAAAAAGAGAAGCTCCACCATGCCACCTGTCGCCTTGTGCAGTTGAACCCGAGCCGGTAGCACCTTGGTGTTATTTACTACGATCAGGTCGCCCTCTCGGAGGATCTGAGCTAGGTCGATTACACGGCGATCGACGATAGCATCCCCCGTAGCATCGAGAAGCTTTGCTGTGCTCCTTGGCTCAATTGGACTTTGAGCAATCCTCTCCTGCGGAAGTTCGTAGGCAAAGGGTGCAAGTTCATCTACTACACGATCGCCGCCAAATTGTTGATCCATGAAAAGTCCGTCCGTTGTGAAAAAAGAACCAACTAGCCAATCTAGCTTCGTAGATCACTACAGCGGACCTAAGATCAACCTCTGATAGAAAGACAAAGGGCTCGGAGGAGGACGAGTTTCGCCTCTGCCGAGCCCTTTCTGTAAGTCGATAGACCTAACGAAAAGGAGCTAAATCTCTCCCAATTGGTCCAACTAAATAGCTGATGCTACCTCGATCGATTCGGCTAGAGCAATAGCTCCTGTTATCGCTTCATCTTCAGTAATTGATAGAGGAGGCGCAACCCTTAGGACGTTTCCACTTGCTCCGCCCTTGCCCACTAGGACGCCACGCTTCTTAGCCTCTTCTAGGATCACAGATGCACGTGCCGGCGAAGGTGTGAGGGTTCCAGGTTCGCAGATCTCTACGCCCAGCATCAAGCCCTTACCCCTTATCTCAGCTACGATCGGTGACCCCTTGGTCATCCGTTCGAGCTCATCGCGCATCTTCGCCCCGACGACCTTGGCGTTATTCTGAAGGTCATTCGAGAGAAGGTACTCAAGGTTCGCCAAAGCCCCCTTCGAGACCAGTGGCCCACCACCAAAGGTAGAGATAGAAGATCCACCAATGGCATCAATAACTTCGCCACGGCCTACAACGCCCGCCATTGCGAGTCCATTACCGAGGCCTTTAGCAAAGGTGAGCATGTCGGGCTTTACTCCTTGGGCCTCATATCCCCAGAAGTTCTCGCCCGTTCTACCCCAACCGGTCTGTACCTCGTCTGAGATGTAAAGAATTCCGTATTCATTTAGTACCTCTTGGATTGCGCCAAAGTAACCATCTGGAGCTTGGGCAAAGCCGCCGACCCCTTGGATCGGCTCGGCGATCAGGGCAGCAACGTTGCCCCTTGTTGCAGTGGAGAGGAGGTCCCTTAGGTCTTCTACCCCTCTTTGAATGTACTCTTTGTCGCTCAAGCCAGCGAGTGGTCCCCGAAGTCTAGATCCACCGAGGACGTAGAAGACTTGGAAGGGAGAGAGGCTAGTAACTGCATATCCGGGGTTAGAGGTGACAGCCATCGAGGAGAATGAGCGTCCGTGGTATGAGTTCCTAACGGCCAAAATCTGATTGGATGAACGAAGTGCGGTGGCAAAGAGGAGGGCTGAATCGTTGGCTTCGGTACCACTCGTTGCAAAGAAGACCTTGGCGTCCTCGATCTTTGAGAGTTTAGCGATCCTCTCGGCGAGGTCTAGCATTGGCTCAATCAGGTAGAGGGTCGAGGTGTGAATCATCTTGGCGGCTTGCTCTTGGATCGCCTCAACTACCTCAGGTACTCCGTATCCCGTCATCGTGGTCAGAATGCCTCCGAAGAGGTCGAGGTATCGGGTTCCCTCTGCGTCATAGACGTGGCGGCCTTCGCCACTAACGATGGCGATCGGCTCGGAGTAGTAGAGGGATACCCACTTGGGCATTACCGCTTTGTGACGATCGACTAGTTCTTTGTGACTCATAACTTTGCCTCTCGAGTAAGTTCACTTACAAATAATTTAGCAAATTCAATATTATCTATGTAACAACTTTCATATCAATTTTGTATTAGTACAATAAATGTATGGCTTTTAATTCAAGAGACTTAGCGGGAGTACAGAACTCCTCTGAACTCGTCTCACTCCTTCGCGCTTTGATCGACGATGGAACCTTCAACGACGGAGAGCGTATCCCCCCAATTCGCGAAATCGCTAGGGCCACCACCCTTGCCCCTGGAACTGTTGCTAAATCGATCTCGCAACTGACAAAAGATGGGCTACTTATCACTGAGGGAAGAGGTGGCACCAAAGTTCGAAGTAGAACAAGCCTTACTTCGCCCCGCCCGCGCCTCTTCTCAATGATCCCGAAGATGGTTGCACCAGGGGTTATAGATCTCTCCAATGGGTTCCCAGATTCGCGCCTCTTCATCCCGATCGCCGCCCTGCTTGACCTCGACCTATCCCACTTTGAGATCAACAACTACTTGACTCCTCCGGTTCTAGCAGATCTCAAAGAGGTCATCGAGGAGCGCTTCGAGATAGGTGAAAAGGCGATCACCATTACCAACGGCTCGCTAGAGGCGATCGATCGCATCGTTGCTACATCGGTAAGAGCTGGAGGACGTGTCGCTATCGAAGATCCCACCTTTCCACCACTTATCGACATCCTCGACCGCCACAAGATAAAGGTCTATCCCTTAGAGATGGACGTTGAAGGAGTAGTGGTATCGTCGCTTTTGAGAGCTATCCAGGGTGGAATCGACGCGGTAATCTTTCAACTCCGATGCCATAATCCAACTGGGGTGACCACCTCAACTGAGCGACTAGCAGAGATCGCAGAGGTGTTAGCCCAAAGAGGCGTGTTAGTTATTGAGGACGACCACAGCGGTTTAACGAGAACCACCGACGATCGCACCCTATCGAACCTCGAGGCTGTTACCACAGTAAGGGTCGTCGGCTTTTCAAAGCTCTACGGACCAGATCTTAGAATCGCAGCAGTCATAGGTCCAAGTGAATTGGTAGATCGGATAAATGAAGATCGCCGCCTCGGACCCTCTTGGACGAGCCACCTGATCCAAAGACTTCTAGCGAGATTGATGGAACATGACCATTTAACTATGCACAACGAAGAGGTGGCCAAAATATATCGGATGCGCATGCACAAACTCGTTGGAGCCCTGAGTACCCCCAATCAGATCGCTTCTTGGGATGGATTGAACACGTGGATCCCTACCACCTCCGAAAGTGCCCTAGTCGCAGATTTAGCAAGGGTAGGCATCGCCGCTGCTCCGGGGTCGATCTTTCAGGCTTCGCCTAGCGCGCGATGCGAATATATACGCCTAACGACTGCAAGTTTGGACGCGATTCCAGAGGCCCTTCTCGAGATAGTCGACAAGTGGCTACCAGATCACTAGGAGCCAAAAATGCCCTCAGCACCACGAGGAGGCTCAACACCGATGTGATCGAAGGCTTGTCGAGTTGGCACCCGGCCCCTTGGGGTACGCAAGATAAAGCCGCTCTGTATCAGAAAGGGCTCGTAGACATCTTCAATCGTCTCGACGTCTTCGCCGATCGTTGCAGCTATGGTCGAGATACCGACCGGCCGACCCCCGTATCGCTGACACATCGTCTCGAGGATTGTTCGATCGACTTTATCAAGACCAAAGTCATCGGCGCCAAAGAAGGTAAGAGCCTCTTTTGAAACCTCAACGTCAACGCTTCCATCACCATGAACTTGGGCAAAGTCGCGGACACGACGCAAGAGTCGGTTCGCTATTCGGGGGGTTCCCCTAGATCGTCTCGCCACTTCATAGGCTCCAAGTTCGTCGATCTCAAGATTCAAAAGGTCAGCAGAACGAATCACAATCTTGGTGAGATCTTTAGTGTTGTAGTAGTCGAGGTGGGCTACAAAGCCAAAACGATCACGTAGGGGACCGGTCAACATTCCCGTTCGCGTGGTGGCTCCAATCAACGTAAAAGGAGGCAAATCGAGGCGTATCGAACGCGCCGTTGGCCCCTCCCCTATCAAAATGTCGAGTTTGAAGTCCTCCATCGCAGGATACAGGACCTCTCCAGCAGCCTTGCTCATCCTATGGATCTCGTCAATAAAGAGGACGTCACCGCCATCTAGTGAATTTAATATCGCTGCTAAATCTCCACCTCGCACCAAGGTTGGACCAGATGCGACGCGAAATCCCGTATCCATCTCGTTTGCGACGATGTGGGCCAGGGACGTCTTTCCTAATCCCGGAGGTCCAGCAAAAAGGAGGTGGTCTACGCTTTGACCCCTTCCCAAAGCGGCCCCAATTACGACTCGCAGGTGACCTACGAGATCGGGCTGACCTACAAATTCTTCCAGCGACTTGGGACGAATAGCAGCCTCAATGGCGGTATCGGAAGCAATTTGGATCGGGTTAGAAGACTCACTACGACTATTTTTAGGCTCCGGAGAGCCAACTACCTCTTTGCGCGGACTCATCTTGACAACTCCCTAAGTGCAACTTTTAGAACCTCTTCGGTGGGGCCATCTGTATCGATTCTCCCCATAACCGCCTTTACTTCACGAGGGTCAAAGCCAAGAGAATAAAGCGCCTCAGTCACTTCGGAGTCGGCCCCAGCAAGTACCTTTACTCCACCACGCCTAGGCGATCCACTGTCACCCGATAATAGTTCGCTCAAAGAGTCGACCTTAGACGAGAGCTCCATCAAAATACGAGCAGCAGTCTTTTCGCCTACACCCGGAACTTTTTTCAGAGTTGCAACATCATTAGTCTCGATTATGCGAAGCAGCGTTGAAGGATCAAATGAAGAGATCAAGGTCATCGCCATTGCAGGTCCAACAAGACGGACACCAATCAGTGCTTCGAAGAGATTGCGTTCACCAAGGTTGGAAAAACCATAGAGCGAAGCTGCATCCTCGCGATAGATAGAAACGGTAAAGAGCTCAGCTAGGGTTCCTACGACTAATCGATAGAACTCCTCTTCTGTGACGAAGACTTTATATCCAATCGATTCGCCAGCGACGATAACAGAGCGATCCTTTAATCTACCTACGACGTTTCCCTTGAGATAGGCGATCATGCTGCTTCAATCCTCACTTTGGTGCTAGCTACTCCTACCCCCGCGAACCTTCGCAAGGTGGCATAGTCCTAGAGCGATAGCGTCCGCGACGTCGGGTGGCGACGGAATGTAGTCTAAGTTAGCGAGGAGTTGTATCATCCTCTGCACCTGAAACTTCGTCGCGTTACCATGACCAGCCACCGCTAGCTTCACCTCGGCCGCTGAGTATTCAACAACGGCAACAGAGCGCTGGTACGTTGCCATATGAACCAATCCGACGGCTTGGCCAACAGAAAAGGCGGTCTTAGCGTTCTTACGGAACAGAATCCTCTCGATCGCGACGACGTTAGGTTTAAATTCATCGAGAAGCTCTTCGATGTCTCCAAGGAAAATTGAAAGCCTCTCACCTAGCGTCAAGTCGGGAGTAGTCGTCAAAATACCACCGGAGATCAGACGAGCACCCATTTGAGCCATTTGGCCGCCGGACGACGACTCGACTACCCCATAGCCACAGCGAGAGAGACCTGGATCAATTCCTAACACTACTAACGGGGGCGCCAAACATCACCTTGCCTGAGCCTCTGCCGACTTTACGGCATCTAAGAGCGCTGCGGTCGGCTTGTAGGTTAAACCCGCAGTTGTGCGGTGGCAGTAGGCAATCTTGCCCAATCTATCGACGACAAAGACGCTTCTTCGGTAAAAGCCAAGTGGGCCGAGAACCTCATAGGCCTTTCCAACATCTTTGTCGGAGTCACTTAGAAGTGGAAAATTGATATTCAATCGCGAAGCAAAATCTAGATGAGACTCCGGACCTTGGGGCGATATTCCCCAAACTACAGCACCCAACGAATTAAACTCGTCCATACCATCTGAATAAGCACGCAGTTGCAGAGAGCAGACCGGTGAGTGGTCCTCAGGATAGAACGCAAGGACAATTGGACGTCCAATGAAATCGCTCAGTCTGTAGGAACCTTCCGGTGACCCTTTAAGCTCGAATGGAGGTGCGATATCCCCGACGCCAACTGTCACTAAGCCTCCACAAGCTCCAAGATCGAATCCGGTATATCGAAGTTAGCGTAGACATTTTGTACGTCATCGAGGTCTTCTAGAGCGTCAATGAGTTTCAGCACCTTGCGCGCGTCGTTTTCATCATTGATCTCGATCGTTGCATTCGGAACCATTGAAAGCTCTGCCGACTGTACGGGGAAACCAGCACCTTCGATTGCATCACGAACGTCGCCCAAATGCGTTGCGGGACAGAGAACTTGCCAACTCTCACCGAGGTCGATTAGATCTTCGGCGCCTGCATCGGCAGCAGCTAGCATTAGGTCATCTTCGGAGATCTTGCGATCTACGAATATGACACCCTTTCTCTCGAACTGCCAAGCGACAGCACCTGGTTCAGCCATCGAACCACCGCTCTTTGAAAATGCTGTACGAACGTCAGGTCCTGTTCGGTTACGGTTATCGGTCAGACACTCCACGATGATTGCAATACCACCAGCGGCATATCCTTCGTAGGCAACAGCTTCGTATCGAACGCCTTCGAGCTCACCGGTACCGCGTTTAATTGCTCGTTCAATCGTATCCAAAGGCACCGAAGCATTTCTCGCCTTGGCATACATGGTGCGCAAGGATGCGTTCGTTTCGATATCGCCACCACCCTCGCGGGCTGCGACCTCTACTTGTCGGATTAACTTTGCAAACAACTTACCGCGAGCCTTATCAGCTGCACCTTTTTTATGCTTTATCGTTGCCCATTTAGAGTGACCAGACATGGATTTAACCTACTCTTGATTGCCTAATTTTCAAAAACGTTCGACGAATAGTCGATGTAGAGAACTCTCTCCCGTGACCTCTGGATGAAACGACGATACCAAAGTCGAACCTTGTGCACAGACTACAGGGACGCGTCGACTTCCACCCTCTTTGAAGACATAGTCTACGCTGGCTAGATCTTCCACCTGGTCTCCTATCCGAACCACCACAGGTGCCCTGATAAAGGCAACGTCAATTGGCTCCGCAATTCCCTTTACTTCAAGTCGCGTCTCAAAAGACTCAACCTGACGTCCAAACCCATTTCTCTGCACCGTAATATCGATCGCTTCAAATGCGATCTGGTCGGCACGGCCACCGAGAATCTCTTTGGATAAGAGGATCATTCCTGCACATGTGCCAAAGATAGGTCGACCCTCTGAAATGTACTGCCGTATCGATTTATCGAGCCCTGAGCTCTCGAGAAGCATCGAAATCGCAGTCGATTCGCCTCCCGGTATTACTAGGTGGCTTACACCATCTAGCTGCGACGGAAGGCGAACTTCGATAGCATCGACTCCGAGTTCCCTAAAGATGTCTAGGTGCTCTTTGAAGTCACCTTGCAGAGCTAGGACTCCAGCCTTCACCGAAATGGCTACCAGCCTCGCTCGGCGAGTCGAACCTCAACATCGTCCATCTCAATGCCCACCATTGCTGGACCGAGATTGCGCGAAACCTTAGCAATAATGGCAGGATCACGGAAGTGAGTAGTCGCCTCCACGATTGCTCGTGCCCTCTTGCTTGGATCACCCGACTTGAAGATTCCAGAACCAACAAACACGGCTTCAGCGCCAAGCTGCATTACAAGTGCAGCATCTGCTGGGGTGGCAATGCCACCGGCGCAAAACATAGGTACAGGCAACTTGCCGGTTTCAGCGATCCTCTCAACGAGATCGATTGGTGCACGGAGTTCCTTTGCCCACCCGTAAAGTTCAGCGCTGTCGGCCTTCGTAATTGTCTTGATATCACCGAGAATTGAGCGAAGGTGGCGAACTGCCTCGACGATATTTCCGGTACCGGCCTCACCCTTGGATCGGATCATAGCTGCACCCTCAGAGATGCGACGTAGCGCTTCTCCTAGGTTGGTCGCACCACAGACGAAGGGCACGTTAAACTTCCACTTATCGATGTGATGTGCTTCATCGGCCGGAGTTAGCACTTCTGACTCATCGATATAGTCAACAGATAGCGACTCAAGAATTTGAGCTTCAACGAAGTGACCAATACGCGCCTTGGCCATTACTGGAATAGAAACCGCTTCTTGAATCTCTTCAATCAAGACCGGATCACTCATCCTAGCTACGCCACCCTCACGGCGAATATCGGCGGGCACGCGCTCTAAGGCCATAACCGCAACAGCTCCCGCATCTTCTGCGACTCGAGCTTGTTCCGCGTTAACTACGTCCATGATGACGCCGCCTCGAAGCATCTCCGCAAGGCCGCTTTTGACTCTTAGTGTACCTTTATTCATCGACTCACTCATAGGAGACTCCATTTTTCGACTTGCACCCATTTAGCCACTTGAAGACCTCTTCATTAGGATTCGGTGCAAGAGGTTTGTTCCTCCTAGCCTACCACCGAAACGCTCAATATTTGACGAGACTTCCTCCACCACTGAAGTAATAACCACAGCGGATTTGACAAATTGCAAATAAAGCTTTATGCAACGTTCCAACTCAAACCCGAACATCACAGTCAGAGATGGACACACATCATAAACTCACCTACGGCAAGGTTAAAGCGTGAAAGCCGAGTCCGAGTTTTTTGAGCTTCTAGTTATTGGTTACTTTTGTACCGATTGGCGCAAACACAACAAAAGTGCGACCTGGTCGCAGCTTCAAAGGCTGACCATCGCTATATGAATACGTAGTCGGCTGAGAGTTCGTGGACTTAGACCAACTGATCGAGGCATAGCTTCCACCCATTAGCACCTCGCCACTGCCAACGCCCAAAATATTGGCCTCTGGTACAGGATTTCCCGCTGGATCGACGTATTGAGTATTGACGTAATTTACGAATTCAACAATGATATTCGTCGTCGACAACGGCGCTCCAGTTGTATCTACTATCGCCTGTCCACCTATTGACTTTGTGTATTGCCCTGTTGAACTTTGATAGGTCCAAAGATCATCGGCAGCCCCTGAGATGTACACCTCCGTCGACGACGACGCCTTGGCGATTGATGCAGGAATTACTTGGTTAGTTTTACCGAATTGAAAAAGTGCGTGGGCGGGTTGGACCGATGTGCTTGCCGCAGAGTACAACTTCTGCGTCGTCGAGAAAAGATTATGGGGCGATTGCCTCGAATAGTCTCTCGTATATGCGCCGCCGGCGTCGTTTGCCCCAACGTCGACAACACCAGTATTTTGAACAGCAGTTACGAAAGCTGGAATCCCGCCAGAGTACCCAATCAGTCCCCCGGTCTGCGCTGCTAGTGCTACGTCAGTTCCACGAATCGATCGAATCGGACCTACTAGCGGAGCATCTTTACTCTGAAAGATCGCCATGTAGCGGGTAATGCCGCCCTCGACCATCTCTTCGTAGACTACGTCAGCTTGATTGATGCCGGCCTGAGGCCACGCTTGCGGCGCATTATCAATCTTTACCATCAATGCGGGTCTATTGAGATTGGATGCATTTGCCGGCGTAACCGGAAGACCTGTTAGTGGAAAGGTTTGTGGAGCAACCGTTGAAGTGGTTGCAGCGCTTGCAGCATTTGACGTCGTCGTCGATGACGCCGCACTGCTGTTTGATGAACCACAACTTGCCGTTAATACGCTAAATCCTAAAGCAGCAAAAAGAAAGCCGCTTCTCTTCACCAGTCTCACACGCAACCAACTTCCCTTGAAGATTGAATCATTCTTCGACAGATATTAGAACTTTCTTAACTCAATCGTGCGCTCGTCTACGCTGACGTCGGGGAAGTTTGGAACCAAGTAGTACTCCGAGAAGACACTAGCTGGCAAGTTTGCATCGAATAACGAACCTTGACTGGCGACCTTTTCAAGAAGGTCGACGAGTGCCGGAGGAAATCGAGTAACCGTTACTGCTCCAATATCACGAGCCAAATCACGCCCGAGCATCTCACTTGTAAACGACTGCGGAACAGCGCTTTTGATGAATCGACCGATCAATCTGTGATAGCTTCGATATCGAGCCTCGATCTGTACCTGTCCAGAACGTATCCGAACTAGCTCTCGTGCCACTAGGGCCTCGAGTTCCATTCGAGTCAAAGACATCACTGCGCCACGAGTTAGGACAAATATGGGTTGCCTTTTAGGACCCACGATCGATATTGCATTGATTGAGTCAGTATCAACCATTGAAACCTGAGGCATCTCTAGACCAATAGAGGCTGAAATTCCCTCAACTAACGAGTTGATTCTCGGCTGCTTTTCGGGGACAATATCGACCAAAGAGAAGGCAGATGATTCATCCCCTCCACTTTGCCCGTACGTAGCTCCACCGAATAATAATGATGCACCAACTACCAAAATACCTATTACCAATCCAACATTGTCTGGAACCCCTAACAGGGTAATTACTGACGCGATTATCAGAGAAGCGAATGCACCAAAAAGGGCGAATGCAACCATGAACTTTGACAAGACCTCAAAGGTTCCAGCTTTGGGATCAAAGCCTCTAACTCCACCCCAATACTGAAATACACTACGGCGCGTACTCATTTACCACATCTACTTCTAATTATCCGCCTTCGTCGCCTCTTCGAACGCAAGGATGTAGCGACGCGCAATCTCTTCAATTGAAAATTCGCTCGCCCGCTTATGACCAGCGATTACAAGCTCTTGTACCAGACTAGTGTCGGATAGTCCCGTCTCAATCGCCTCTGCTAGTCGCAAAGAATCACCTGGCGGAACCAAGATTGCTTCTCTTCGATTTCGAGCTACGTCTCGATATCCATCGATATCAGATGCGACTACGAGAGTTGAAGCCGCCATTGCCTCAAGCAAAACAACTCCAAAGCTCTCACCAAATAAACTCGGAGCTACGTAGATGTCAGCTGCCCTCATACGCGATGCCGCTTCAGCATCACTTATTCGGCCCAACCACTCCACATTTTCCAAATTAGCATACTTACGCTGCAGCTCAGTACTCTCCGGGCCGTCACCGGCAATCCAAAACTTGATTGACGGATCACACTTTGGGACAGCCCTAAGCAAGACTTCAAGCCCTTTCCGTGACTCGTGCCTTCCTAAAAAAAGTACTGCTGGAGAGTCTTTCGGCCAAATTGGTCCATCTGAGAAGCGCTTCAGGTCAACCCCGTTTCCGAGAATTTCATAGCTGCCACCGGCGACGGCTGTTGCCGTCTTCGCAGCTTCAGGAGACACTGCGAAACGCCTGAAGATCTTCGAAGTCAAGGGCCTGATAGCTCGACCAAAAAGTCGATATATAATCGATACGCCTTGGCGATGAAATGTGGCCACTATGGGCGCACGGGCTGCTGCCAAGGTTATGAGTGAAGGTCCGGGCGCCAATGGCTCGTGGAGGTGGATGACGTCATAATCATTATTTCGCAGGTGTTTGAATAGCCGGTACAGCGTCTTTGGACGAAGGCCAGTCGGGGCGACAGAGCCGTTGGCCCTAAGTCGAAGGGAGGGGCCAAGACAGATCATCTGATATGGAGGCACCAAATCATCACATGGTGCATAAAGGTCCACCGTGATACCACTTGCACGCATAGCAATCGTAAGTGCTACGACTTGAGTCTGAACGCCTCCAGGAAAACCGAGGCTATAGGGGCAAACGACTGCTACTTTCACATTGACGATAATAGGTGGACCCATTTTGTCATCGAGCAGTGTTTATAAGTTTACCGCTATTTGAAGAATGGAGAAAAGACGTGCCACTGTGACGGAGAGCGTCGGATCACATCTTCAAAATAATTCGCAATCCTCTGAGAAAGAACTTGGGCATCGCGTTTAAAAGACCCTCTGGAATCAAGGTTCAAAAGTGGCCCTACGTCAATATGGAATCTACCGTTAGGTAATGAGAGCACGCTCATTGGGAGGAGAGGAGCGCCGGTTCTTAACGCCAAAAATGCTGCGCCCAGTGGAAACTTGACTTTCGAATTGAAAAAGTCAACTTCGATAGTTGTAGCATCGAGAGACCTATCTGAAATGAGAATCAAAAGTTCGTTTCGCTCCAAAGCACTTACCATCTTTGGGAAGGGGTTGTCATCGTGAGCAATTATGCCGGCACCAAAGTTCTTCCTCAAGTCGTTAAAGAACTGATAGATGGACTCCGATTGCAGGTGTTCAACGACCGCAGTCGCGGCAACGTTATTGCTTTTGAAAAACGCTGCGCCGTAATCCCAGTTTCCAATATGCGGCGATATGACTATCGCTCCTTTACCCTTGGAAAGTGCTTCGAACATTCGATCCTTACCGGAGATCGTCCCCAACCGAGTCACATCGTCAGCATCCATCGAAGCGAATTTGAATGTGGAGAAGTAGTACATGGCGTACGACGCAAAGGCGTTTCTTACGGCCTTAGCAAGGACACGGGTATCGTCCCCAACTATCCTTTTCAAGTTATCCTCTAAGGTCTGCCTGGCCCCTTTAGCGATGTAGTACGCCGCTAAGCCCATACTACGTGAGAGAGCGACTCCAAAATCGTAGGGTAAAACCTTGGCAACTCGTATCGAAAACCTAAATAAGCCAGCAATTAGATCGTCACGATTGAAGCTCAAAGGCAAATTTTTCACCTGACTTAATGTAGTACCACTACCCAATCGACTGGTGCGCGCCTATTCGATAATCGACTGAGAATATACCCTTGATCAACTAGACATCAATATCGAGATACGAACTAGGTCGAGTTAACCCTTACGAAGGCGACTAGGTTTTCGGTGCAAAGAACGACGCTCACTACGGCGGACTAGGAATGTAGAGAAGTCAAACGACTTCTCAGAGCGGAACTTCTCGCGAAACGTTGCGCTAAGCGGTGGATTGTTGGTAACCCGAGTGCGCCGAGATACTCGCTTAGCCCGAAGGTTATCGCGGTCGGTCGCCTGTCGCCATACTTTCACGAACCGTTGAACGACAGTAACTACCGACAGGACAAGAACTAGCCCAAGAACAATCGTCAGTATTGGGTAGATCAAAATCCCAAGCGCGAGCAGAACAACTCGTTCGGCCCTTTCCATCAAACCACCCTTGGCATTAAAGCCCAGAGACTCAGCCTTGGCGCGCTGATAGCTAATGATCGAAGCGGCACCGTAGATGCCAAAGGGGATCATCGCTTCATATGGATGATGGGTAGCTATGTAATGGACTGCTAGGCCCATCGTGATCATGAGATCACTGAAACGATCTGAAACGGAGTCGAAAAATGCCCCGCGAGCAGACGACGTTCCTAGAGCCTTTGCCACCGGACCATCGAGTAGGTCAGGAAGTGCAGACAGAAGAAGCGCTATGAAGGCAATTGGGAACAGTGAGCCCGCTAACAAGACAGCCGTAACGACTGACATCACAAGCCCTGCCGCCGTTAGCGTGTCCGCCGTAATACCGACTTTGGAGAGAAAATTTCCGATGGGAGCAGTTCGCTTATCGACCTGGCCCCTTAAATTTCCATCGAACATTTAGAGTAAAACCCTTTGATTGCACGCACTTAGTGCGCCTTACGACATAATTCTAGATGCTTAGTCCAATGCGGTCGACTCGAAAGCCACGGCGAACAAGATATGGACCGCAAAAATAGAGAAATTTATCTGATGGAAATGTTACCTTTAGCTGCTACCCGACGCAAAACCCTCATCAGGGCTGGGCCAGCGAAGATTATTAACATGCAAGTGAGAATAGCGCGAGGAACATCAAAGGTGAGTGACGTTGAAAGGTCAAAGACGGCAAAGTGCGAAAGATTCGTCGCGATAGATGCACCTTGCAAATATGAGATTGAGGTAGTGCCACCCGCGGCAAAGGGCCAAAACCAAAGGTTCATAATAGCCCCGTAAAATAGAGCAGCCAAGACACCGTAAAACGCGAGCAACAAGGTCTCGAGCTTTGATCCAGGTTTTATGATTCGAGTTGGGATTGTTGCCGTAAGTAGCCCTACCCATCCGGCTGCGATCATCTGAAACGGAAGCCACGGTCCAATACCGCCCGTTATGAGAGCGCTAGTAGCCATCCCAACCGTTCCGAGGAGAAATCCAAAGCTACCACCAAATACCCTTGCAGCAATTATCAAGACGAACCACATGGGCTCCAATCCTTCTACGCCTGGAGAAGGAAGCCTAAGTGCCGCCATTGTGGCTGCGAGTATTGCCAAAACAGCCAACATTTTTACGTCGAGGCGCTTCGACGAGACCTCCGAAATTGCAAGGGCCACCAAAAGAGGGGCAAGAACAATAAATATCCAAGGCGCATCTAGGGAGTGTGCCGAATTTACCGTACCGGATGCTTTGGCGAAGAACGGCCAGAAGAAAGCTACCACGCCAACTACGGTCAATGCGATAAGTGGCAGATGAGTCTCGAGGCGACTCATCTTCACCTTGTCGTGAATTAATTCACTGAGAGCTACATCGCTCGCGTCATTGACTTTACTCATTATGCGCCTTCAAAAAATCTAGGGCCTCTGCCACGCTGAGCACGGGAACAGGTGCCAAAACCTTGAACATAGAAGGTGCAAACAACGGGCTGTGCGTAAGTAGATCCCGGGTGGCACCATAGGAGACCATTGAACCACCACCAATCATGATTACAGTATCAACGAGGCTTGCTGCCACCTCAACATCGTGTGTTGCCATAACTATCGCGATACCTTCGTCGCTAAGTTCCTTGACCTTTGCGACGAGTCGACTCTTGGCACCATAATCAAGTCCACGAGTGGGTTCGTCAAGAAGTAGCAATGAAGGCTTAGGAGCTATCACGACGGAGATAGCAAGTAGGAGCCTTTCGCCCTCTGAAAGGTCCCTCGGATGCATTTCGTGAGACACATCGCCGCCAAGGCGTCGAAATATCGAAGCTGTAGTACCCGCTTCAAGTTTGCCGGTCGCGTCAGAACGACGGCACTCTTCAGCCACACTCTCTCCGAAGAGCAAAATACCTGGATCTTGGGGTACAAATCCAACAGTCGCAATTCTTAACGAACTTTCAAGAGCGAATGGATCATGACCTCCAACTCTTACTTTCCCGAAAGCTACGGGATCAAGGCCTGCCGCTGCCCTAAGCAGAGAACTCTTTCCAGAGCCGTTTCGTCCCATAAGGACAATGATTTGGCTCTTAGAGACTTCAAACGAGATTTCATCGAGGACCAATCGCCCCAATCGAGCAATCTTTACGTGGTCAAAAGTGGCTACAGTCCTATCGGAGGTAGGTGTTTTCGAATGACTATATCCTCCACTTTCGTCGTCCCATTTCCTTACTAGTGTCGATACATCCACTCTGTCGGTAACCATCTTCCGAGCCTCTTTTACTGAGAGCGCGATGGCACCGTTACCATACACTTTTGAAAATTCCACAACAGGCGGAGAAAAGTCAAGACCCGCGACAGCACCGCGTGGATCACTAGAGCCGTCAACCGCGCCATAATCGCCGATACGAACTACCTTGTCGACGTAGGGAAGTACGCGCTCAAGCCGATGCTCGGCGATTATTACCGTGGTTCCTAGGTCATCAACTAATCTCTGCAATATCGCCATAACTTCATCAGCAGCACCGGGATCGAGTGCAGATGTAGGTTCATCAAGTAGCAGGACTTTTGGCGCAACGGCCATTACAGATGCGATAGCAACACGCTGAGCTTGACCTCCCGAGAGGGTCCTAAGCGAACGCCCTCTAAGGTCCGATATCGACAACAAATCTAGGCTATCTTCAACACGTCGCCTCATTACACTTTGCTCATAGCCAAGATTTTCTAAGACAAATGCGATTTCATCTTCGACCCTATCGGTTACGAATTGGCTAGAGGGATCTTGGTCGACATACCCAATCAGCTTTGCAAAATCTGAAGGTCGACTAGCAAGTGGGTTCATTCCAAAAACGTCGATCGAACCCATGGCGTCGCCGCCGCTAAAGTGAGGCACAAGACCATTCATACTCTTTAAAAAGGTGCTCTTACCGCTGCCAGTATCACCAATTACTAGAACGAATTCACCGCTTTGTATAGAGAGGTCCTCAACGGAAATTGCCGGCCTCTTCGCCTTCGTATAACTAAACGAAAATTTAGAGAATCTAA
>VFSW01003052.1_pt1 | contig 25119 bp, 30 predicted proteins | sample 5358111 | NCBI WGS metagenome assembly VFSW01 (sample SAMN11554181, study PRJNA540505) | mine drainage metagenome | isolation source: sediment from site ElyBrook_90M | place: USA: Ely Copper Mine, Vershire, VT | collected 2017
AGAAACACCAGGCTGGTATGCCGGCTTGATTTACCTATTTATTGGACGCCCCTGTTTAGATAAATGGCGCCTTTGCCAGATACTATCAATACATCACTATTAAGAGACTTTAGTATTTTTAATGTGCTAGGTAGGCCTCGTCCCCTTCCCTTCTCTAGTTTTGTTGATTTACCTTTTATAGCAGCTGATATGCAATCTGCATCGTTCATCGTTTTATCAGAAAGACCCGCCTCCCTGAAAGACCCTCCTATTGTTATTCCGTTGTCGAAGAATGCAGCTTCTAAGAACCCATGTTTTGGGTACATTTGCGCCATAAAGATGGAATGGTTGCACTTTGAGTGTTCATCTATATTGGCCACAAGCTCTCCTATGATATACTTAAAAGTGTTTTCCTGGTTTGGATTTTGTTCTTGTTTTCCACAAATTAAATGATATATCTGTCCTATATAGGTGTCATTAAGTCGTTCTGCGCGTATTATCGGTACAAAAGTGTCAGCTTGATGTTGCGGTGGGCTACCCATGATAAATGTAAAATAGTCTCTTGAGCCTTTATTAGCCGGAGATTTATATTTTAGTCCTGTACCAAGCGAGGTTATCAAGTCCGCTAGAGGCAATAGCGTAGTAGGGTAGAACCATTCAGCATCGGCAAGATCCAGAACCCCCGTCTTCTTATAGTGCGTTCTATATCTGCAGAAAGTGAGATAGTTAGAAATAAGGGGTGGGTACTCTGTTTCTTCTGCCATGGCATAAGTTATTGTTCACATAATAAAAAGCTATTCCTTACGTTTACTCTCAGACCCTCTAGCATTCCACGCGGGCCCCCACACACGCTAGCGTGGGGTCCTCTAGCACCCTCCCCTCTCGCTCTGGGGCGTGTAGGCTTGGCTAGCTACTTAAGTAACTCCTCTGGGCTAATTGTATTAATAACACCAGGTAATTTTCTGGCTAGTTTCTCGTCAGCAGTGACAAGTATAGCGTTCCTTTTCAGCCCAAAGAACACATAAGAAGCATCATAGAATGATATATTCAGTTTCGCGGCCAGATCGACCACTTTTTCTATATAGCCTGCTGTACCCAAAACCTCTATGTTAGCAAAAACTTTCTCTGCCATCTCGACCATTTCCTTTTTCTGAGCCACACCGAGTTTCTTATGAAGATGGAATTCCTTCCATAATATGTTGCCGTATTCGTACTTTGCCAAGTAGATTGTAAAGCCTTCAGTAAAATGGCTATAATCCTTCCGCGATATCAAAGAATAGATACCGGAAGAATCAAAAATATAGGTCATCTTGAATCCCTATCCTCTCTAACATCCTTCGCAATCTGCCTATCTGGTATTTCGACCCATTTCCCCTTGTACGCGTCAGCTCTCTTTTGGAGTTTCAATAGCTCTCTCCTTCTTATCTCCATCTCGATGCCTTCTCTGGCTGCATCTGACGGCTTAATACCGAGCTCGCGCATTCTGCCCCTAATGACCTTTGGGATCCTTATTGATATTATTGTGGCCTCTTGCATACTATCACGTAATACATTATGTATTATGAAAGGTAATATATTTATATCTTTGCTCTTAGCGTAATTAGTGGAACTATTAGGAAAGAGAGTCTAGCAAGCCCTCTAGCATTCCCCTGTAGATCTCTAGAAACCCCTCCCCTCTCGCTCTTGCGTGGTGGGACGTGGGGCTTAGCTAGAGGCTTAAGCAATCGGGTAATGAGTCCTGCTCAGACAGGGGTGTAAATTCTCTACGCACTGGCACACCGCTGTTGAATTGCTCTGCAAGCAAACCTCTCTGTCCAACAGCTAAACCTTCTTTCCCATCAATTTTATCAACAATCCTCCTGCCTTGAGGAGTGACCTGCGTAGGTAGGGGTTTGAGCTACAATACCAGCGGCACAAACACCTTGACATCTCTTTTATATTCCTCGAAATCCTTCCCGAATCTCTCCTTCAGCAACTTTTCCTCGGCGGTTATCCTGAAGTACGAGAACACCACGATGCAAGCAACCGCGAGAAGCCCGGTAACCGTGCCCTCTGCTATTGCAGAGCCCATTATCCCGATGGCGATGCCCGTGTAGATAGGGTTGCGCACTATGGCATACGGCCCTGTCCTCACCAGCGTCTGCCCTTTTTTCATGACCACGCTGCCGCTCCAGTTTCCTCCAAGGTGCATCCTGGCCCATATCGCAAAGAGTATCCCGGCAAGCCCGACCGCGAGCCCTGCGCCAATCACTGCAGGGATGTTCGGCGCAAAGCGCGCCCCGAGCGGATAGTATTTCTGCCCAAATGTAGTGACGGTAAGCAGCCAGGCGGCTAGCAGCAGGAGGGCGTTCGCCCTCTCTGGCGCAAATGATTGGCGCTTCACCACCTTCTTTGAACGCCCCGAGGCAAGGTCATAGGCCGCGGCCGCTATCCAGTAGGTGTAGAATATTGCCCAGAGGTATAAGATTGGAGCATTCACTGCAACCCCGGTGAATAGCATCAGATGCGCCTTGGAAGATATCCTCAATAAAGGAATTTAAGGGTTCCCGGGCAATTACGTGCCCCTTCGGGGCAGTATTCCAGCCCCGCCGGGCGTCCTTGTTCTTCCAATAATATCGCAAGCTATTTTCGAGGCCTCACGTGCTGCTTCAAGTCGGACTTCAAGATAACTTCCCGGCGCTCCAGGTCAACAGCCAGTTTATTGATATCCAGTTCAATATCGTTGCTCGGACCTTCGCCGATCCAGCGGCTACCGCGCCTGAAGCGGGCATAAACTTTATGGTCGGCCGCCACAGTTTGGCATAGTGGAGGGTGCAGGCTTGAATCTCCATCGCCATGTATGGAGTACAGCCTTAATGAAAAACCTTCCTCCCCCTTCGGGAAAGCGCTCCAGTCCACTTCGCCGTATGGAATGATAGTCCCTGTTACCATATTATCACTGGAATGCTCAGCTCATAATGATATAAATAGCTTTCCGAAAGGCTGGCTTTGTTGATAAAGTCCTTTTTTGTTGATTAAGTCTGTTGTTTGTTGATAAAATGAATATCCTTTCAACAATTGTGCCGCACGCGAAATTGACATAGTATTTGGTATACTGATTTCCATATGCACATGTGCATAGTCGTCTCCGAATGAAAGTTCTTTTATGGTCATTTTGTATCTCTCTGCGACGTCATAGAGTGCATTTCGTATTATGCCTACTGTTTTTGGATTTTTGAACATTTTGTACCTGTATTTTGTTACAAAAATCATGTGCTGCCAGTTGTACTGGTGACCACCAGTTACGTTTATATTCTTTGCAGGGTTTACACTATTCATGGTATCTTGCCTCTGGCGGCTAACGCCGCCATTGGTAGGAATTCGACCACAAGGAATAGATATTTGTATCTCAGCGCAATGTGCAATTCATCCACGACTTAAAAGTCGTGGCATTCTTGCCCTGCGAGTAAGACTTAATCAACAAAGCCCGAAAGGCTAATCAGGGCGGGACAGGCCTGGGCTAAGCCACGCTTAGGAATCCGGGCACCTTGGAAAACGGTATTCTGGTGTCTATTTCCATTGAGCTCGGATGTGCCGCTCCACCATCCGGCTCGCACTTAAATTTTGCGAATAGCCTGAATCCTCTTTTAGTTGCAACTGCACAAATGAGCGCGGACAGCCTTCCATGGCCGGTCTCTATGGATACGGTTGGAGGCGGCGTCTCGATTTCCAAAAACGTTCCCATGTTATGAGTGGGCGGATCGGCCACCACATACGGAAACGGAAATTTTGGCACTGCCGCCGCGATCTCGAATGGGTTATCCCTGAAATACCTGCGCATGTCCCGCCTCAGCATCGCTTTGGAGAACCATCCGATAGACCCGTCCCCTGCCAAGTACCCCTCTGCCCTAAGGAGAAGTGCGCCGGCAAAGGCCCGCAGGTTGCCATCGACTGATGCCACATGCGTTGCGGCAGTTTCTAGGTTTGACATGATGCCACAGGAATGTTCTGCTTGTCCAGATATATAAACTTTTTTGGGCCGCCTGCGGTGGTGCATCCACGCGCCCGCCGAATGCGACACTTCGGAATCCTAACCGAAAAGGCGGATCCCTGCGGCCGGGATTTGCCGCTGCCGCTTCGAATGCCGCATTTGCGCATGCCATGCAAAACGTTATAAACATGCACTTCCAACCATTATCACAAGTGATATAATGAAAGGAAAAGTGAAAATGTTCAACGCCGCTCGCGGCTTTGGATTCATCACAGGAGAAGACGGAAAGGACGTGTACGTGAACGTGGCCTCGATCGAGGGCGGCGCAACGTTGGCGGTCGGCGACGCAGTGGAATACGAGGTCGCATCTGGCGAACGCGGACTTAACGCACAGCACGTCAAGAAAATATAAGGGCGCTTCCAAACCTTGGAATGCCTTTCTTGCATTCGTACCTTAGCTTGAGCTCTGCGCCGCATTGCTGCCGGGCGCCCAATCCGCGGCATGGCCGCGGGACTGAAGCGTCAGCGCCTCCGTACCTGCAATATCCTGCTCTCGTAGGCGGTACGCTTCTGCACGGTGCATTCCCCAGCGTTCGGCAGTTCCCCCATGATTTGCACTACCGCTTCTCTGACGTTTCCGTCGATTTTGAGCATTATCTCGCCGCTGTCCATTCTCCCTACGCACCCGCTGATTAGCATGCGGGCGAAGCTGAGGGCGCGCCTCTCTCCTTCTGCCCCGGCAAAGGTCGCCCTGTAAATCCTCCCTATCTCGTACACTTCGTCAGGGTTCGATATCCCTATCGCCTTAAGCAGTTTCCTTGCCATCTCCGGGCGCCCGCCCCTGAACAGGCAGCCGGCCGCATTGGCGAGTTCCTCCTGCTGAACCACCTCGCCCATGATCGCGGCGCGGATGTCCTTCAGCATTGAGGTTCCCAGCGAGCCGGCCTTGCTGCGCAAGATATCTGAAGTGGAAAGTTCGAGGGCGGCGCCGACCACCTTGACATGAACCTCCGCCTTTACAAGGTTCCAGCTCCTCAGGCAGGTTGCATAATCGTGCCCTTCCTTTACTATGTTTATGCCGAGATTGTTATCCGTTATCAGCCGCTGCAGTTCCTCGATGGTTATGTCAGCCTTGAATTTGTAACTGTAGTCGCCGTCCGTGCCTGCCAGCACGATGGGCGTGGCGCGCCCTAGACTTGGCGCAGTGCCGTAATCAACAAACTTGCGGGCGGCTGCCATGATATTATCCCCTTTGTAGCCATATCCGCTATCCAGATATTTATGCGTAGCGGAAACGCTGTGGCCCGTGTGAAGCAGGGGCCGATGCCAGGGCCTGGCGCCAATGTCGGCGGGAGCGAAGAACAAGGCGTTGATTCCTGCCAATCAATCGCGTGCAGGCCGCAGGCAAGATATTTAACTGCGATGGAGCGGCTACTGGGCGGTCGACTTTCCTCGCGGCGCATTCCTCCTCTCTTCCCTTTCTGCCTCAGCAATTCCCCTGAGCAGTCCGCGGCTTACATAGCCTTTGAGGGCGTACCTGCGTGCGATTGCGACGTGCTTGGCCGCTTCTGCTATCTCCCGATCGGCGAGCTGCCTGGCGGCGGCTTTAGCCATCTCCGAGAGCTCGGCGTTTACATCAGCCTTCAGCCTCTCGCGATGCTGCTCCACAATTTTCCCAAGTGTGGCGCCGCGCAGAAGCTTCGCAGATTCTGCCACGCTACCAAACTGGGAATCGAGGTTGCGGAACGCAGAGCTAAATTCCTCAAGCTCCCTGGCGCCATCAATGTTGCCCTGGTTAGCAGGCGGCATGGGAGCCTTTGACTGCGCCGGTTTCATCCTTTCGGTTCTTTGAGCGTCACGGTTCGTCGGCTCGGCCTCTTGCCTCTTGCCGGGCGCATCCGCCTGCTCCAGGCGACCCAGAGCCTTATCGGCCAGCGCCCTCTTGTCGTCGTGGCTCATGCTGCTTAGGAGCTCTATCGCGCGCTTTCGCGTAACCTTCAGGATCTTTGGAAGCCTGCTGCGGATGTTCTCGGGGGTGCACTGCTTGCATCCTGCCGCAATGTCTTGCGGATTGTTGTGTACGACAAATCCATCCAAAATCTCTTTTGCAGTTATGCCTTTTGCCTTTCTCGTTTCGATCATTTGTTTCGCCTTTTTATCGTGATGCGGCGCGTTCTCCTGCACTTGTACAGACGGTGCAATCGTCTTGTCGTTTTTCAACTCGGCACGCTCAGCCTGTGGAGCTACCGGAGCAAGCGTGGGCTCTATACCCCTTGTGCGCGTTGCTCGCTGCGTCAGGCTTGCCCCGTATTTCTCCCGTATCTCGTTCGCTATGATCTCCCTTTCGGCCCTGGAGGGCATCGGTATCCTCTTTATGCGGAGAGCCCTGGTGCAATCTATGGCGATGTTGGGCGTGGTTCCGAGCGCCTTCGCCATTCCCCTCGCGGTGCCGTTCTGCACAAACACGTCCAGGAACTCGCCCCTCATTATGCCCCTGACTCCATCCTTCCTCTCCAGCTCCGCAAGCACCTTCATCGCCAATTCCACCCTTGCGTGCACGTCAAGGGGTATATCGATTACACGCTTCACGCCGAATCTAGAAAGCCTGGTGAGCAGCCCGTGCTCTGTGACGTCTATCTCGCCGGCGATGCTCTGTATTCTTGGTCCGTGCTTTACAACCGCCTCGAGAAGCCTCTCCACCATCAGCCAGCTTGGCCTCCTGCCTGGCGTGCGCGGCGGAGCCGTTGCCAATTCAACGCCGCTGGCCAGTTTCGCCTCGAAGTTCGCTAGCATCTTGACCCTCACCGCCCTATCTCGGGGGTACCTGCCGTATACATCCAGCGCGTGCAGGTAATTGCTGGTGCTCCTTATACCGCGGCCCATGGCGAATGCCATGCCCTCGCAAGAATCGTTGTTTATGAACGCCGCTTTGACTAGCACCATCGGCATCCTTTCCCACTGCCGCACCGCGGGTCGCGCGGGTGCATCGCCAATCCTTTCTATGGCGCCGACAGCGCGCCTTTCGTTTTCCACCGGCGGCAGTGCCGGTTCGGGCTTGGATGCCCTGGGATCTGGTGACCATGCAATGTGGCGCTCTGCATCCCTATCGGGCTTCGGAGCTCCTCCGTTGCTTGGTGCTTGTTCGCCGCGCGCGTTCTCTGCGCCCGCAAACCTGCTCGCCGCGACCTCCTCGAGCGAACCCCTCATCTCAAGATAATTGATTATTACGCCCTGGCCCCTGCGGATCTGGGTCCATATGACGTGCGTGCGCTTGAGCTCCCCCATCGCCGTTGTAGCGCGTGCCTCGTCGATCATCCCTCCGCTGACAAGCTCCTGCACGAGCTGCGCCTCATTTACCATGGGCTCATCGCCCCTCTTGTGCGCCCATAGCTGGAGGATTATGCCGGATTCGTCCGGTGTAAAATTTTGAAGGCTGTTGCCTTCGAAAGCCGACTTCACAATATCTGATACAGAACTGTCGCCGCGCGCGACCCCCACTGCAGATTGTCCCCTGGCCATCGATTGCCCCCTAACAAAACAATAGAATGGCATGCGGGGTCCAGATATTTCTATGTTTCGGTTACCTGTCCGCCTGCCGCATCCCTTATAAACCTTTTTCAATCACCTTTTTATCATTTTCCTTTCATATAATAACACATTTCTATCAACAGTCGATGCTGTATTTTGACTTCCGTTGGCCGGAGAGGTGTCGGTAAATTTATAAAAACAATGGCATCACCATTGTAATATCTAGGAACCGTATCACCTCCCGGCCTCATACGGTTCGAAAGGTTTATCCCGTATGAGCATGAAATAAATGATCCTTGCGAGTCTCTTTGCGCATGCGACAGCTGCCTTCTTTGGTCCCATCCGTCTTGCAAGTCTGTGATATGTTTCTGTTATCATAGAGTCATCGCAGTGCGCAATGTGCATCCATACACACTCTATCAGGGTGGTGCGCAACGATACGTTTCCTGATTTAAGGTGGCCTTTCCATTCGACAGAACCCGATTGATGTATTGACGGACATAGACCTGCATAAGAGAAGAAACGAAACTCGGTGGGAAACCTATGGACATCACCTATCTGACTTGCAATTGAAAGTGCAGAGGAATAACCTATCCCAGGTATCGTATCTATCAATGCTGCATAATGGTTCTCTGCCGCCCTTTCCTCCACGGCATCATCAAAATCCGATATTCTAGATGTGTACTCTTTGTGCATCATTGCAAGTTGTCTCAGTGTGAGGTGTTCAGATTTCTCAAGTTCGCTGATCACTTTCATTGTAAGACTGCCTAATTCGATTCCGCACCTATTTGCCTCGTATCTGATCCTGTTCTTTACCGCAGATCTCTGCCTGACAAAAAAGTCTCTTGCACTGCAGAGATTTCTGTCCTCCCTTATTTCTTTCGGCGGAAGATATGAAGTCGGGAGGTAATCTGCATTATACGCATCCAACAACTTATGCGCATCATTCCTGTCGGTTTTGTTTGGCGACTTTGCAATCAGTTTCATCGCTGCAGGATGCGCAACGACAATCTTACTATTTGGATACTGTTCCAGTATCCTGGCAACGGCATAGAGATTGTTCCCTGCCTCCAATATGAAGGTGTTTCCTTCACCGTTAGGCATAATAGAATCAAACCCATCTTTGGTTGTCTCTATGTATCCTTCATTCCCAACAATGTCGTCCTTCTGCACGACGACATAGCTTCTCCTTTTCCCGACGTCTATGGCTATTTCCATGTATACACCTTATCGCATTACTTGGAGCCGCAACATATTGACTTGTTGCGGCGACATACGACAGTCAGGAAAAGGTAACCGAAAACATAGATGTCAAATTTATAACCTGCTGCGACCGGCCATGCGGCACCATGCAAAGCCTTAAATAGATTTGATGGATAAGCGATATGTTATGGCCGATGTTAAGCCTTCTGTCGGGACGGCTAGGATTTATGCTTTTGGTGCAGCGTCAGCTGTTGACGTTCTTATAATAGCGATAGTGACGGGGCTCATATACTACCTGACGTTCAGCGTCATATCGGCAGGCATAGCCTTCTTCATAACGCTGATGATCGTTCTGAGCATGTCCCTCAGGGTGCTGAGCCAGTGGAACAGGATGGCGGTCTTCCGCCTTGGAAGATATGCCGGTGTGATAGGACCTGGTCCCTACCTGATAGTGCCGCTTATAGACAGGACGCCGGTGAGGGTCGACCTTAGGGTAATAAGCACCGCATTCAAAGCAGAGAGGACCCTAACGAAGGACAATGTGCCCGTTGATGTTGATGCGATACTGTTCTGGCAGGTCAGGAATCCCGAGAGCGCGATACTGAATGTGCAGTCTTACTATGACTCGGTGCTTCTCGCATCGCAGACGGCCATGCGCGACATAATAGGAAAGAGCGAACTGTCGCTGATGCTATCGGGCAGGGACAAGATAGGAAGGGACATACAGCAGCTCATAGAGGAGAGAGTAACCAACTGGGGCGTAGAGGCGATATCAGTAGAGATAAGGGACGTCACAATACCAGCCGAGCTGCAGAACGCTATGGCTCGTGTAGCTACATCAGACAGGGAGAAGCAGGCGAGGGTCATACTCGCGGAGAGCGAATCGCTGGCGGCAGACAAGATGCTCGAGGCTGCGCACAAGTACGAGACAGACCCGTTTGCGATGCAGCTCAGGGGGCTCAACATGATGTACGAGATAAGCCTTGCGGGCAAGAACGTCATGGTATTCATACCAACAGAGTCGAAAGGATTCAGCCTACCGCTGCCATTGGGCATCGCGGGATTGAAGGACCTGATGGAGCAGCAGGAAAAGGACTCGAAGGCCGACAAAAGGAAGAAGACAGACAGTAAATGATTATGGACTCTGCGGGAATCGAACCCGCAATCTTCCGCTTGCAAAGCGGACGCTTTACCATTAAGCCAAGAGCCCTTTTTAACTATCAGACATTTAGATTTATTATCTTTATGCTGTCGCCGCTTCTAAGAATTAGCGCCTCCTTTTTGGCTTGCTTGCTTTCCTCGGCTTAGCCGCTTTCCACTTGCCGCCGGGCTTTTGCCTCATTGCTGGCTTTGGCTTCTGTCTTCTTGCGGGTCTGGCCTTCCTCCTAGATGGCGTGTCTCTAGGCAGCCTCTGTGGTGCGCGCCCCTGCCCCATCGAATATGCGGTAATCCTCTCTACAGCCTGGATGTCCTTCTCACGCTTGGTGCCTATCTTGCTCAGCATATCGTCCACTACGCCGTCGCTGACCGTCTCGGAATCCCTTGCAGAGTTTGAGAGGAGCGCGTTCTCCATGTCGCTCGTCTTCATCATCTCGTTGAGCGACCTGAGCATCCTTATTTTCTCCACTTCACTCGAGTACTTGCCGTGTGATTTCTTTTTTGACATGCGCCGACCCTCCACTTTGCAGTCTTTCGTAATAGGGGTTATTTATTACTTTCGCAGGGCCGTGCAGTTGTCTAACCGTAAAATAAGGGGCGCGCATTAAAGCGTGTAGGTCTCTCCGATCTTTGGTATTATGGTTTCATACCTTTTCTTCAGATGGTCCATGAATTCCTGCTGCTTCCTTGGCTCGCCGTGCACCAGGAATATCTTCTTTAATCCCTTTATCTTCTTTGGTATCATCTCGAGGTGCTTCCTATCCGCGTGCGCAGACATGTGGTAGAGCTCGATCTTCATCGCTATCTTAAGCTTCGAGTCGTGGAAGTCTATCTCCTTGTGACCATCGAGGAGCGCCCTACCGGGCGTGCCCTCCACCTGATAGCCTATCAGCATGAGCTTGTTCTTGGGGTCGGATGCGAGCCTCTGCAGGTAGAATACCACCGGGCCGCCGGTCAGCATTCCGCTGGTCGTGACTATTATGCAGCTCTCCCCGTCCACTATGCGTTTCCTTGACGGTTTTTCCACAATCACGAAGTTTGGGCTCTTGAACGGGTCGTAGTCGCTCATGAGTATCTTGCTCTGCAGCTCCTTCTTGCAGTAGATCACGTTGTGCCTGTGTATCTTCAGCACCTTTCCTATCATTCCGTCTACGAATATCGGAACCTTGGGCAAGCCTCCCGAGTTCATGAAATCGTCGAGAAACAGCAGGACCTCCTGTGCCCTGCCAACGCCGAAGCTGGGTATGAGGACCTTGCCGCCCTGCTTGATCGTATCGTTTATGCTCTTCACCATGGAGCGGGCCATGTCCTTCTCGCTCTGGAAGATATCGTCGTTGCCGCCGTAGGTGCTCTCCGATACGAGCGTGTCGGCTTCGAGGTTGTCCAGGTCCGCGCCCTCGAGCATCTTGGTGCTCTGCAGGTTTATGTCGCCGGTGTAGATCAGCGACCTGCCCTTGTAGGTTATCTTTATCAGGCAACTGCCGACCAGGTGGCCTGCATTTATCAGCTCTATGTCAACATCCTTTATGGCGAAGTGTTTCCTGTACTCTATTATCTTGAAGTGCTTCGACATCTTCTCGAGGTGCTCCTTTTTTATCTCGGCCGGGTTGGAGAGCCTCATGTAGTCGGCCACCTGCACGTTAAGCAGCTCTATGGTGGGCTTCGTGGCGTAGATGGAGCCGTTGTATCCCCTCGCAAACAGGTGGGGGGTGAAGGCGCAGTGGTCGAAGTGCGCGTGCGTGATGATAACTGCGTCGAGGCTCTTCAGCTCGTGGAGCGGTATCTGGGGGAGCTCATTCTGCTCTCCGGGCTTTACCCCCGCATCGAGAAGTATCTTTGCCTTGTCGGTGGTTATCATTATGCAGCTCCTACCAACCTCTCCCGCTCCTCCGTAAAAAGTTACTTTCATTTCCAATACCTTCCTTTTTTATATGTTCGAAATGCGCAATTGCGCATCGCGCGCTTTAACAGGCGGAAAGGAAGCCGCGCTTCCTGCCCACTTTGTATACCAATATAAGCCAGCTCTAGTTTATAATACTTATTCCGAAGGCGCTGCAACCTTCGCTTCCTTCTTCTTTATCACAACTATGTCCTCAAGGTTTATCTCCGCCTGGCGCTGCTGCTTTGGCCTGGGCTGGCTCTGGCCCTGCTGTTCCCTTGGTCTTTGCTTCCTTACTCCGAGTATCTTCCTTATGCTTGAGTAGAGCTCGTCGAGCTTCGCATCAGTCTGGGCGATCTCAGCCGCAAGCGCATTGAGCCTTGTCTGGAACTCCACAATGTCCTTTGCGACGAGTCCCTTCTTGCGCTCCATCCTCTCCAGTTTCACTCCTTCTTCTATCTGGGCATTCAACTCGCTTATCTTCCTGATGAATGCCTTCTCCTGAGCGAGCGACGGAGCCTCTGTAGATACCTTAAACTCGAGGGCATGCCTCTGCCTCTTCAGCTTGCCCATGTCGGGCGCCATCTTCCCGGGTTTCTCCTTCTGCCTCTCCATCTCGGCAAGCTTGATTATCGCCTCCTGCTCGGCGCTCTTGTAGCTCAGCCTGCGTTGGCACTCCCTTATCCGGCCCATCTGGTCGCTTCTCTGCTTCTTCAGCAGGTCTATCTGTTTCTTCAACTCCTGAACCCTTACGTCTTCAGAGTTCTTTATCAGGCTTCCGAGCGTCTGCGCTCCGCTGCCGTTGTTTTGATCCTTAGAATCTGGTTTTGGGGTCTGGCCCTCTCGGGTTGGGCCTCCCACGCTTTCATTTTCGTTCAGCAAATCGCCTTAACTTTAATCCTGTCGGATGTCGCTACTTGCGATAATCTGCCTGTATACATTTAATAACATATCTGTGGTTTTTGGAACGGAATACCTAGCAGCTGTGCTCACCGTTTCCTTGTACGAGTCGAGGTTATTTAAAACCTTTTCTATCTTCCTCGCGCAGGCAGCACTGTCGCCCGCCTTGAACTTCTCGCCGTTCCTGCCGTTCTTTATTATTTCTTTTATTGCAAGAAAGTCTGCACCCACTACCGGCTTTCCCGTGGCGAGGGCCTCGAGCAGCACCACTCCCTGCGTCTCGAACGTCGATGCGGTGCAGAAGAGGTCCGCAGCGGCATAATATTTGGGCAGCTGCTCCTCTGGCACAAAGCCGATGAACCTCACCGAGTCGCGGAGGCCGCAGCGAAGCGCCATCTGCTGGTATTTGTGCATGGCGGGGCCGGACCCGGCGAACACGAACTTTATGCCTTTGCCTTTGAGGCGCGCAGCTGCCTTTATTATTACGTCAATGCGCTTCTCCCTGCTCATCCTGCCGACATGCAGCACGATCTTGTCCCTGCTGCCCCCGGTTATCGTCTTCCTTATCCTGGCGCCGTTCACGGCCGGGTTGAACACCTTGGTGTCTACGCTGTTCGGCACCACGCTTGTATTGATTATGTGGTGCCTCTTCAGTATTCCCTGCGTGGTCTCGCTCGGTGCGATCACGCGGTCGCACTTGTTGAAGAAGAACCTTGCGTACGGCCACGAATACTTATTCAGCACCCTCTGGCCCAGTCCGCTCGAGAGGCTATAGTCCTCTAGCACGCTCTTGTTTGCAAAGAAGGTGTGGAACGTCGCCGTAATCGGTATCTTGTTTATCTTCGCCATCGACAGGCCCGATATCCCCATCATGAAGGGGGTGTGGGCGTGCATGACATCTGGGTTTATCTCCGTCAGCTTTGAAGCTGCGAGAAATGGAAAGAGCGCCATCCTGTACTGCGGATACTTCTTGAACTTGACGCCGTGCACGGCGTACACGTTCTTTTCTATTTCGGTCAGGGGCCTTGACCGGCTCTCCGCACTCGTAAATATTGAAACCTGGTGACCCCTGCGCTCCAGTTCCCTCTTCGAATTTATTATCGAGGTCACAACGCCGTCTACGGCTGGCAGGTATGTATCGGTATAGAATGCGATCTTCAAAGATTCAGGCATGTTCAAACCCGTCCCTGTCTTTATGGGAGGTCACTTTATTACTACTGCCTCTCCTCCTGCGGTCTTTATCTTCTCGATCGCGGCTTTCGAGAACTTGGATGCCCTTATCATCATCGGCCCGCTGAGGCTGCCGTTGCTCAGTACCTTGTAGTTGGGCAGCTCTATCGGCTGCTTTGCATCATTTTTGGCGGCCATTACGCTTATCTGCATGAGGTTTATCTCGTCGAGCCTGTGCCTGCCCCTGTTCCACGGGTTGAAGCCCTTCTTGTGCATCTCTTCTCTTGCATGCGAGGTCATGTATGTGAAGTTGTGCTTCCTGGCTCCTGCGCGACCCACTCCTCCGCGGTCTCCCTTGCCCCTTGCATTCTTGATATTGCCCACTCCCCATCTCCTTGAACCGAGATACTTCCTTGCGCGCTTCTGCTTCCTTACTACCATCACTTCACCATTCTCTGGAGGAGCTTGTTTATGCCAGGCCCCATGTAGCCTAGCGATCCCCCCTGTTTCACGCTCTTCTTTGTGCTCTTGTAGCCGTGTCTGGGCGGGTGCAGCCTGAACGGCATGCTCTTCTTCAGCTCCTTCATGTCGTAGTTGCCTTCCATTATCTGCTTCGGATCTGCCTTCAGCCCGGCTCCGTTTAGCAATCTGGTCAGCGTGGCCTCGTCCACCTCCCCATACGCGATATGGTTGCTGCATGTCTTTATCATTCCGTAGTACGAATCGGTGAGCTTCAGCACGGTGCAGTTGTTGACCCTTTTGAGCCTCAGCCTTATCAGCGTCTCGGTTATGTCGCCACGGACGTTTACGCGGCCGCGGATCCTGACAGCGGCTATTATCTTATTGTTAAGTTGATTTGACATAAAAACACGAGTCGTTGCCGTGATGCGCATCTGAACTACTATATGACGAAGAAGCATTTTAAAGGTATTGGGTGGCCGCGTTTAGCGGCAAGAACAATTAGTTCTTGCTCACCAGCGCCAGTATTCCTCCTATCAGTGCAAGGATGAATCCTATTATGAAGCCGCCGCCGCTTATGAGGCTGATTATGGCGAATATTATCGCAACTATGCCCCACATCCTCATCTTGCCTGGCTTCGTGTAGGTCATCATCCCAGCCACTATCAGGATTATTCCTGCGACTACTCCTACGACGCCTCCGATCACTCCGAGCGCGCCGAACAGGCCGCCGAGTGCAGCGCCGCCTGCCGAGCTAGAATAGGTACTTAAGCTGCCAAGTGCTGCTCCAAGTCCGAGTTCTGCAATTCCGCCTCCCAAAATCAGGAGACCTCCTATTATCAGCAATACCAAAGCTGCTACGGATTTTGCCATACAATCAGGAATTACATTGAAAGAACAATTTAAAAGCTTTTCGCGGCCGTTGAGGCTGACCAAAACTTCCGCTAGTCACGCCCGGGTATTGCATTTTTAAATGCTTCGAGCTGTTTGATAACCGACCAGTCCGGTGGATAAATTTGTATTACGGCGACTACGATAGGGTAAAGAAGATGGAGAGACTCCTTCAGAGGCTAGCGTACATATCAGTAGGATTGGACTTCGTAATCGCGCTTGCATCGTTGCTGGTGCTCAGGGGGGCGGCATTCTCAAGCACCTTCCTGAAGATAAGCGGTGACCTTATGCTCATCGAGATGATAGTCATAGGAATGACGTTTACGATGCTTATGGCGCTGAAGCACTACAGCAGCATAATGGACAGCTTTGCCGAGGCCGCCTTCAAGAACGTCCAGATGAGGAAGGCGGGCAGGACCTTCAGGAAGGTGCTGGTAAACCCATTCGTATTCCTTGGGAGGTTGTTCTCGGACGCTTTCTGACTGCGCGACGTGAAGCTTTAAAATGTGGCATGCAATAGATATTCGATAGAATGGATGACGATGCGCAGAAGGGGCTATGTTTCCTCTCTTACACGCTCATGTTCATAACTGGTATCATAATCTGGGTGATGTTCTCCCCGGAAGCGGACAGGGTAAAGTTCCATTCCGTGCAGGCGAGCGTGCTCGGCGCCATAGCGGTGGTCGCATACGTCGCATTCTCGATAATCAGGCTGCCCGTGGTGGGCGCGCTCGTGCTGTTCCTTGTGTGGGCATACGGGATGTACATCGGGTTCGAGGCATACTGCGGCCACGACGTACAGGTGCCGAGGGTGACAAAGTTCGCAACGCTGCACTCGGGCTACAAGCCAGTACATGAATGATTGCATGGCAGCAAAAGGGGCAGAGGATAAGATGGGCGTCATACTCCCGAGGCTCAAGAGGAAGTACAGGGAAGAGATGGTGACATCCCTCGATTTCGTAAACCCGTGGGAGCTCCTGGTCTCGACGATGCTGTCGGCGCAGTGCACCGATGTGCAGGTTAACAAGGCAACTCCCGCACTGTTCAGGAAGTACCCAGATGCGAAAAGCACCGCGAGGCTGAGGCCGGCGCAGCTTTATCCGTATGTTAAGACCTTGGGCTTCTACAGGATGAAGGCGAAGCACATGGTGGGAGCAGCAAAGTTCATACAAAACAACTTTGGCGGAAAATTCCCTACGACAATGGAGAACTTGGTGCAGCTGCCGGGCGTTGGAAGAAAGACTGCGAACGTTGTACTTTCGAACGCGTTCGGAATGCACCACGGGATTGCAATAGATACTCATTGCATAACAGTCGCCAACAGGCTCTTCCTCTACAACACGACAGACGCGGAAAAGATAGAGCGGCGCCTTATGGAAATAGTTCCGAAGAAAGATTGGAGAAACGTGTCGCACCTCTTCATAGCGCTCGGCAGGGACGTCTGCACGGCAAGGAGGAAGTACTGCAGCGACTGCGCGCTCAAGGACATCTGCCCGTCGAGTGATGCAAAATGATTGCTGCACTGTACAGCGGTGGGAAGGATTCTACGCTTGCCGTCCACAGGATGCATGAAAAGAAGAAGCCGGTGGAGCTGCTGATAACCATGGCGCCCGAGAATGAGTTCAGCTACATGTTCCACAGGCCGAACGTCAAGTTCACGGAACTTCAGGCGCATGCCATGGGAATACCGCACGTATTCTTCAAGACCCTTGGGGAGAAAGAGGCGGAGCTGGTGGACCTGGAGAGCGCGCTGCGCGAGAACTCCGTCACCGAGATAGTTACCGGAGCAGTGGCGAGCAGGTATCAGGCAGACCGGATAAACGCGATCTGCAAGAAGCTTGGCGTGGTGCACCACGCGCCGCTCTGGGGCATGGACCCCCAGAGGGAGCTCGAGGAGATAGCTGCGAAGCTCAACGCGATAATAACAAGGGTGTCGGCGAGCGGGCTGGACCAGAGCTTCCTCGGGAAGAGGATCGACAGGGAGATGGTGAAGACGCTCGAGAAGCTGAAGAAGAGATACGGGATAAACATGTCGTTTGAGGGCGGGGAGGCCGAGTCGTTCGTTCTGGATGCACCGCTCTTCAAGAAGAGGATAAAGATAACGTGGTCGCATGTGCTGTGGAGAGGGTCATCGGGCGACTTCGTGATAGACAACGCGGTGCTCGAGGCGAAGTAGCACCAAAAGAGATATTATTCTGCCTGCACATAGGATGAGCACTGAGCCCGTCGTCCAACGGTTAAGACGCTAGCCTTACACGCTTGAGACCGGAGTTCGACTCTCCGCGGGCTCAAATATTGTAACCGATTAAATGACGAAATTAAAAATAGTTTCTTCGAGGATTGCATTCAAAGGCAGAGGCATCAATATAGTGGTGCACAGGGCAAGGCTCCCGAGCGGCAGGGTGGTGGACCTGGAAAGCGTAGTTTCGGGCGGGGATGCGGTCTTCGTCGTAGCTGCCATAAACAAAAAAGAGATAATGCTGGTGAAGGAATGGCGCCCCACATGGGGAAAATACATCACCGAGATAGTTGGTGGCGGGATAAAAAGTGGTGCTACAATGAAAGAGCGTGCCGCCAAGGCAAGGGAAGAGCTTAGAGAAGAGTTAGGATTTAACTGTAGGCATCTGAAGCTGCTCGCTCATGTAATGGCGTCACCCCGCACCAAAATGCACTATGCTCTTTATTTAGCTACAGGGCTCTACAAGTCGCCCTTGCCCCCAGATGAAGGCGAATACGTAGAAGCCGTTAGAGTGCCGCTCGACAAAGCGCTCTCTTCTGCATTGTCTGGGAAAAGGGAGGTCACCATCCAGACGCTTCTTGGGCTGCTGTTTGCTAAAGAGGAATTGCGGAAGAGGTAATCCAGCTCGTCGACCCAATTTGCCATCCGTCATACTGCACAGAAATACGTAAATAGCCTATAAAGACGTAAATATCTGAAACGACATTAATGTATTGCGAGTTTATGGCACAAGGAACTGTTTCATTGCTGAAGATATCAAGGGGCGGAATGGCCGCTCAGGTGAATCTGGATAATGGGCAGCTATGCGGCTTGAGTTCCAGTGGACAAGAAGTAATGTGGCGTGGAGGCGCACCAGGAATCGAAGTGCCGGATGGGACTTGGAGAAAGAGTTCTCTTGTTGCCTGCCCCATATTTGGATCCGCAAAGGACGACACTGTGTTTATTGATGGAAAACCTTACCCAATGGGCAAGCATGGCCTCTCGAGGGTGCTTCCGTGGAAGCTGGAGCGCAGGACGGAAGATATGGTGGCCATTGCACAGGAGTATACCGCCAACAAGGAGATAGAGGTCAGGGGCGTGAAGTCACGTTTCCCGATTTCTTACAGGGTAGTGGCTAATTACACAATAGACGATTATGATGGTGCAGAAGTCTTGAGGGTAGAGCTTAGCGTGCAAAACAAGTCCGCCGAGGACATGCCCTTTGCGCTCGGCTTCCATCCGGCATTTGCACCATCGCCGGATTCGATAATTGTAACGATTGGGGGCAAAGGAATGACCACCATATTACCAACTGCTGTGGAACGTACTGAAACCATGGGACTGCCGGGCACAGGCATAGTGAATTATTATACACCGGAATTCTGCGTGACTATGACACATAACTTTGGCAATACTTGGCTCTGGAAACCACTGAGCAATGCACCGCTGTGCATCGAGCCGATAACAGCATGCCCGCTTGACAAAGAGGCACCGCAGAAAGAACTAGCCCAGTATCCAGGATATAGGGTGCTACACGGTGGCGAGAGCATCACATTCGAAGCGGATCTGAGGGTCTTAGTCAGGAAGCTGTGAATCCCAACTTCTTATCTCTCTTTTATATTGACTTCAAAGAAGTTGAGCTGGCCCTTTATCGGAATTGGTTTCATCCTTCTCGCATCCTTGAGCACAAATCCGCGGAATTTAGGGTTGTACGGTCCGGTATACAGATGCTTGTCCACATCAGCGCGCAGCTCAGCCGCGTTATTGTAACGCTTGACATCGACCAGCGTCGCGGCCCCAACTATGACGCCCCTTGGCAGGTTGTTTACTGCATCATCTACTTGTGCGCCATCCATCGTAGGACCCTTTGATGCCTGGATCAGAAAACGCCCCCTGAACCTTGTATTCCATACTCTCAACTCAATGGTCTTTTTGCCCGAGCAGATCAGCTCGGCAAAAGGCTGCCTAAGGGATAGGCACTTCATGATATCTTTGAGTGATACTTTCTAGCAAAAGTTTATAAAGAAAACTCGCGATATTTTGGTGTGGTGAGATGTACAACATACTAGGGGCTCTAGACAAATTGATAAACTTCGAGGTCGCATACGCACACTGCGACATACCATGCGGCATATATGATCCGTATGCTGCGCAGGTTGCGGCGCATACGGTCATACGGATGGACATGCTAATCGACGAGCTCAATAAGTCCGGCAACATGGACGTTGAGGCAAGGAACAAGATGATCAGGTGCGTGGGAGTAAAGGAGAAGCACGCCGATGCATGCGAAGACGAGATAGAAACCTTGTGGGCAGATTATTTCAAGCCAGAACACTTCAAGAAATTCCCGGAGCTGCACCAACTGATCTGGGACACGGTGCAACTCGCATCGAAAACGAAACAGGGAACAAAGATGGAAGATGCTCAGGCGCTGCTTGCTGGAATCGAAAAAATAGCGGAAATATTCTGGAACACCAAGAACATCGAAACGTTCAGGGCGAAGGCGCCGTATCCCAGCGAGAGTGAGATGGTCTACCCAAAACTAGGAAAATAGGGGAGATCATGCCTGTGTCAATATTCAGGATAAAGGACAAGAGCATGCTTCCCACCGTCGGAGCAGGCGACTATGTTCTAGTGAGCCGCATAACCTACTCATTGAGGAAGCCAAAGATCGGAGACCTTGTGGTATCGAGGCATCCGAAGAGAAGGATGTTCATAATAAAGAGGATATCTGGGATCTCAGGCTCGAGGTACTACCTGATGGGTGACAACAGAGACTTCAGCGAGGATAGCAGGAAGTTTGGTCCGGTAGACAGGAAGCTCATTGTAGGGAAAGTCTTTGCAGTTGCAAGAAGAAGGCGCCACGGGTCAATTACCTCTCCCCATACTTAGTAAAGAAGCTCAGGTACTGGGATACGACAGATTCTGGCGCCGATCCCCTCGTCTTCGATATTATATCTCGTATGTCATCCTCGGTGATCTTCGCCTCCTCGCCGCTCTTTATGTTCTGATCTAGGGCAATCGTCTTCGCCTCCCTGCAGACGTGGTATATATCAGCGCCCGTGAAGCCTGACGTCTCGACGCCGAGCTGCTCGAAGTTTATGCCTGCGCTGACGGGCACGCCGCGAAGGTTAAGCTTGAACAGCATCGACCTCTGGGCCCTGTTCGGCGGCTTCGCGTAGACGAGCTTGTCGAATCTGCCTGGCCGGAGCGCGGCCGAGTCTATCACTTCTGGCCTGTTCGTTGTTCCTACCACAACTATGTTGGCGCGCCCTCCTATCCCGTCTATCTGCCTCAGCATCTCGCTCGTTATCTGGGCAGAGTATTCGCTCGCGCTGCCGCGCTTGAGCAGGAGCTCGTCCACCTCATCTAGCAGTATTATCGCCGGGGCGTTCTCCTTCGCCCTGTCGAATATCTCCTTTATGGTGGATGCGGCTTTCTCCACTCCCTGGTTGGCTATCTCGGCGCCGTTGAGCTCCAGCATCGTTATCCCGCGCATCTCGCTCTTTATTGCGCGTATGAGCATCGTCTTCCCCGTACCAGGCGGACCGAAGAGCAGCACCCCATTTATGTTCTTTATGTCGTACTTCCTTACAAGCTCGGGGTGCACTAGCGGCACGACTATCGCATCGTAGATTATCTTCTTGGCGTCGTCTAGGCCTACTACGTCGTCCATGCTGACCTCCTGGATTCCCTCATCGCCAACCTGCCCGTATACGCTCCTCTCGAAGTCAAGCCTGAACTTCTGGTAGAGCTCTATCTGCGAAAGCGACACCGAAGGCTTGGTAGACTTTATCCTATCGATTATGTCATCCTGCGTTATCTCCAAGACTTTGTGCTTGCTGGAGGCCTCCTGGGCGATTTTCTGGGCGACGCTCTCGCATACCGCCTTGACATCGGCGCCGGTATACCTTTCCGTATTTTCTGATATCTCGTCAAGATCTATGTCATCGGCAACGGGCAGGTTCTTCAGATAGAGGTCGAATATCTTCTTTCGCGCCACGTGATCGGGCGGTGGCAGATATACAATTTTGTCGAATCTGCCGGGCCTCAGTATCGCAGGGTCGAGGAGGTCCGGGGCGTTGGTCGCGCCCACGACTATCACGCCCTGGATCTGCTGGAAGCCATCCATCTCTATCAGCAATTGAGAAAGCGCCTGGGCGCTGGCGCTCCCCGCCGCCGCCTTCTGGCGGGATGTGGCTATCGAATCTACCTCATCAAAGAATAGGACGCAGGGCGCGTTCTTCTTGGCGACATTGAATATGTTTGCTATTATCCTCTCGGTTTCGCCTGGGAACCCTGACACAAGGTTGGCCGCGTTGACGTAGTAGAAACCCGCCCTTATCTCATTTGAGAGAGCGCGCATCATCACGGTCTTGCCGGTTCCAGGAGGCCCAAAAAAGAGTATCCCCTTTGCGGGCTTGACGTTGTAGGCCTTCGAGATGCCCGGCTCCTCTATGGGAGAAAGGACAGCGTCTACCAGCTCTTTCTTTGTGGACTCGTAGTTGGCTATGTCGTCAAAAGTCTCCTGTGCGTTGCCGCCTTCAAGGTTCTCGAACGCCTCTCCGAATTTCATACGGAGGTCCTGCTTCCTCATGTCGAGCGTGTTGACGACTTTGATGTTAAAGAACTCCAATACATACAGCATTGCGGGCGCAATCAGGAACGAGATTGCCATGGCGAGGTAGGGCAGGATGGTCATTGAGGGGATGGAGAGCACCACTGCAGAGAGCGGGTATCCTATACCTATCACGCTCGCCAGTGTACCCTTGTACTTCATCCTGCTTGAAGAAGAGAAACTGTCGATCGCGAACACGAGCAGCATCAGAACGATGAGCTGCGCGATGTAATACTGCGGCGTTATCAGGAACGAGGCGACCACGGCATTCGCTGCGCCCGTAGTGGCCCCTACCACATGGCTACTGTCCAAAGTCGAGAATGAAAACTTGACACCGGCGGCGAAAGTAGCCATTGTCAGCCCGGGCTTTGAGGGAACCACGTATGGCGCGAGCGAAGCACCGACCACCTGGCTGTGCGCGTATGCGGCATTGTATATTATGTACCCGGTGTTCTGCACGCCGGACACGGCCGATAGGGACACGGCTGCCACCACAAGCAGTACCGCCATGGTCCATGCCCGCTTGTAACCCACCACAAGCGTGCCTATTATGAACGTTGGGATTACTGCAAAATAGCCGATCGGGCAGAACATGAATGCGACAATCGCGTATATCAGAAGGATTGTCCTATAGTACATGTGCCCGTATATCAGCGCCGCTGCCATCACTATCACATATATCCAGGCCAGCGCCGGCATCTGGTATATCAGCATCGGCAGCACTGCGATCATGAGCAGTATCATGCCGAGGAAGGGCTTCTTGATGGTCGCGATGAACAATACCGCAGCAATTGCGATGATTATCGGGAGCGGATAGAAATGGAGCGCCAGGCACGCAGCTATAAACGCAAGGAGCACTAGCAGGCTGTCTACAAAGCAGGGGCACCTGACGGTATTGACCGCCTTCTCCTCTAAGCTGTAGAGGAACAGGGGAAGGTGGTGCCGGCGTTTTATTATCTCCTTTAGATGCTCCTTCTTCTGAAGGTCAACCTTCATCCGGGACGATTCTACCATCTACCTCTGCCCACTCCCTCCGGTAAATATACGGATTTTTTGATATTTATACCTTCGGAGCTGCACTATAAACGAAACAACCATATTAATATTTTGAGGTTCAATAAATGACTACCCGTTGTAGCTCAATGGCAGAGCGGCCGCCTGTAGTCTGGTTACTAACCACGGGTTAGAAAGCGGCAGGTTGGGCGTTCGACTCGCTCCAACGGGATTGATGGTATCATGGAAGGCTGCATCTTCTGCAAGATTGTGACGGGGGAGCTGCCGTCATTCAGGATATACGAAGATGAAAGTTACGTTGCCATATTGGACATACACCCATTGACAGAGGGCCAGTCGCTCGTCATCCCAAAGAAGCATACTGACAGTTACGTATTCGACGCATCGGACAGCGAGATAACAAATTTGGTTCTTACCGCAAGGAAGGTTGCGAAGCTTGTTGAGAAAGGGCTGGAAGTAAAGAGATTGTACCTGGTGTTCGAAGGGCTCGATGTAAATCACCTGCATGCCAAGCTATTTACCGCGCCATTGGGGATGGGCATGGGTGCAAGGGCGGACGACGCCCATCTTGATAGGCTAGCAAAAAGGATAAAAGGGGCAAGCACCAGATAAATACGCGCCTTGGTAGTGTAGTGGTCAGCACGCGACCCTGTCACGGTTGCAAATCTATTAGCTATCGCTGATAGGTCAACATACCCGGGTTCGAATCCCGGCCAAGGCGTATTTCGATATTAAATCGTCAACCGAGGTGCGTCTAACGGTTGAATTCAGACATGGCTAAAGAGCCGAGATATCAGTCGATGTCGATCGTATCTCCTACCTTCGGCGCGAATGTCTTGAATCCCTCATCCTTGAGATCCGAAGCGAGCAACTTCGCATTTTCAGGGCTGCCGTGCAGGCAGACCACCATGTTTGGCGAGCTCTTCTTCACATATTCGTGCAGGTCCTTCCTGTCGGCATGCGCAGATAGGTCGTGGAAGCTCACGGGGGTGTTTATCTTCCTGCGCTCCTCGTCCATCATTATGTAGCCGTTGTCCATTAGAGTGCGCCCATTCGTTCCCTCCACTTGGTATCCGGTGAGGAATATGTGCGAGTTCTTGTTCAGTTTGGTTATGTAGTCAAGTACTGGGCCTCCATTGAGCATTCCCGCAGTTGTTACTATTATTGACGGGCCGTTGAGCGCCTCCTTCCTTGAGGCCCTCTCCTCTATCCATGTAGTCTCCCTTATGGCGTTGGCCAGGACGTCCTTATTGCTTATGAACTTGGGATGGTTTATCACTATCGATGTCGCCGCCCTCGCCATTCCATCTATGTAAGTGGATGGCGCAAGCCCGTTCTGATATAATATTGACAGTACCTCCTGGCTCCTGCCCACAGCGAAGACCGGAAGGAGCGCATTGCCGCCGTTGTCCAATGTCTCTTTTATCCTCTCCACCATCCCCGCTATCGTCTTCTTCCTGTCTGGATGCTCACGGGCCGCGTATGTGGATTCCATTATCAGCACGTCGCTATCCACTATCTCCGCGCCCTTGTGAAGCGTCTGCTCGGCGACCTTGAAATCTCCCGTGTAGACCACCCTCCTGTTGCCGTTGCCGTGCGCCTTTTCCACACGCGTTATCGCGCTACCGCTTATGTGGCCTGCATCGTAGAGCTCTATGTCGAAATTCCCGAGCGAGGCGGTTTTGTGATAGTCGAGCGCTATGAACTTGCTGTTGAGGTTCCTCACCTGATGCTTGTGGAAGTAGGCCTTGGTGTGCTCCTTCCTCGCGATCTTTATCGAATCCTCGAGCAGCAGGGTTGAAAGCTGCAGGGTGGGCAGGGTGCCAAACGTAGGTATGTTCATCTCGTTGTACACTGCTGCTGTGAACCCGCTGTGGTCAAGGTGCGCATGGCTTATTATCATCGCATCCATCTTGGGCATGCCTATGGGGTACTCTGTCTTGTGGTCTATCTTCACACCATAGTCGAGCATCAGGGTCCTGTCGTCCTTCAGCATTATGGCCGACCTTCCGACTTCCTGCGCCCCCCCTAGAAAACGTAACTGCATTGCATGCCTCAAGACCGAATAGTCGCTTTTCTGATTGGAAGTTTTGCGAGTATCTATTTAAATATTCCCATCGATATAGGGCTAG